>Ga0116181_1002768_pt1 | contig 14061 bp, 12 predicted proteins | sample AD_UKC075_MetaG_FD_89752 | JGI IMG/M metagenome (GOLD analysis project Ga0116181, IMG submission 89752) | Active sludge microbial communities of municipal wastewater-treating anaerobic digesters from USA - AD_UKC075_MetaG | ecosystem: Engineered > Bioreactor > Anaerobic > Digestate | place: USA...
GCCGGCAGGGTGGCGATCTGGTCGTCGAACTCGTCGTTTTCGAACATGTCGTGGTCGTCGGTCAGGAACCACGCCGGCGTCGAGCGCAGCGCCGTTCCGTACAGGCCGGCGATCTGGTGGTCGCACACCGCCCGGTGGATCGCAGCGTTGCGCGGATGGTCCATCGGCAGGTTCAGATCCAGCTCGCCACCGAAGGCCGCCCGCGCTGCCGCGATCCGCTCGCGCGGCACGCGCTTGTTGTCCAGCGTCTTCTGGTCCCAGTCGATGTGGTCGCCGTTGGCGATCACCGCATGCGGCGCGAAGCCCAGGCCGCGCGCCAGCAGGCGGCGGCGCGCAGCCATGGCCAGCCAGGTCGAGCGGCCGCCGATCGGCATGCCGTCGTTGCCGCCGGCGCAGGTGTAGGCCAGCAGGCGCAGGTGCTCGGGCGCGGCGTCGGGCGCCGGCAGGGTGGCCAGCGGCCAGGCGTCGCACAGCGCCTGGCCATCGGCGTCGACGATGCGCAGCAGGTGGCGCGTGCCGGCGGCCAGGCCGCGGGCATCGAAGCGCCAAAAGCGGCCGAGGCGGTCGGTCATCACCCCGACCACGGCTGAACCGGTGCGGCCGTCGACCAGCAGCCGCGGCGGCTGCGCCAGCGGGCGGCGCACCGAGGCCTTGATCAGCAAGCGGTCGTGGCTGGCGGTGGGGGTCAGGTGCAGCAGGTCGCCTGCATTCCAGCCGTCGGCTGCGTTGGCACCGGTGGGCAGCCAGGCGGCGGCCAGCGCGGCCGCGCCCAGGCCGAGAAGCTGGCGGCGGGGCAGGGCGGGGGTCTGGGCTTCACGGTGGACAGGTGCTGGCATGGTGAGCGTCCGGGCCATCCGTTGCTGGCGCGCGCACGGCTTCGGCTGGTCGATCTGGTGCAGGCGCAATGGATGCTGCCCGGGCCCGATGTGGCGGCGCGCCAGCGCATCGAGGCGATGTTCGCCCAGGCTGGACTGCCGGCACCCCAGGTGGTCGTGGAGGTCAGCAACACCACGGCGCCGCTGGCCGACCTGCTGCTGCACAGCGACCTGGTCGCGCTGCAGAGCGAGTCGGCCTTGCAAGGGCTGGCGGGTGGCAGCCTGTCGGTGCTGCCGATCGCCCAGGCGCGGCTGCGGCGGCAGATCGGCGTGCTGACCCGCCAAGGCGCCACGCTGCCGCCTCTGGGACAGCGATTCCTGGACCTGCTGCGCGACAACCTGCTGCCTGCCGGGTAACCGCTGCAGCGGCAGGGTTGGTTGATGACTGTATATTCATCCAGTCATTGAAGAGTCATCCGCCGCCATGGAATTGATCCGCAAGCTCGCCATCCTGGCCGACGCCGCCAAGTACGACGCCTCCTGCGCCAGCAGCGGCGCGGACAAGCGCCACGCCCTGGGCGATCCGTCGGGCCAGGCCATCGGCTCGACCGAGGGCATGGGCATCTGCCACAGCTATGCGCCCGACGGCCGCTGCATCTCGCTGCTGAAGATCCTGCTGACCAACTACTGCAGCTACGACTGCCTGTACTGCGTCAACCGCATCAGCTCGAACGTGCCGCGTGCGCGCTTCACCGTCGACGAGGTGGTGCAGCTGACGCTGGACTTCTACCGCCGCAACTGCATCGAGGGCCTGTTCCTCAGCAGCGGCATCGTCGGCAGCCCGGATGCCACGATGGAACAGCTGGTCGACGTGGCGCGCCGGCTGCGCGAGGAGCACCACTTCCGCGGCTACATCCATCTCAAGACCATTCCCGACGCCAGCCCCGCGCTGCTGGCCGAAGCCGGCCGCCATGCCGACCGGCTGAGCATCAACATCGAGCTGCCAACGCCTGAGTCGCTGCAGGCGCTGGCGCCGGCCAAGAGCGACGCCGGCATCCGCCGCTCGATGGCGCGCATCCGCGTGCTGGCCGACGATGCCAGGGGCGCGGCCCGTCAGCATGCGGCGGCACCCGCAGCCGCGCTGCCCGGCACGCCGCCGCGGCGCGCCGCACCGCCCCGGTTCGCGCCGGCAGGGCAGAGCACGCAGATGATCATCGGCGCCGATGCCACCGACGACCGCACCATCCTGGCCACCAGCGCCGCGCTGTACGGCAGCTACCGGCTGCGGCGCGTGTACTTCTCGGCCTTCAGCCCCATCCCCGACGCGGCGCGCGGCCTGCCCCTGGTGGCGCCGCCCCTGGTGCGCGAGCACCGGCTCTACCAGGCCGACTGGCTGACCCGCTTCTACGGCTTCGGCCACAACGAGATCGTGACCGGCAGCGACGGCATGCTGTCGCTGGACGCCGACCCCAAGCTGGCCTGGGCGCTGGCAAACCGCGGGCGGTTTCCGGTCAACCTGAACACCGCGCCGCGGGAGCTGCTGCTGCGCGTGCCGGGGCTGGGCGTGCGCAGCGTCGACAAGCTGCTGGCCGCACGCCGTGTGCGACGCCTGCGCGCGGCCGACCTGGGCCGGCTGAAGGTGCCGCTGGCCAAGTTGCTGCCCTTCGTGGAGGTGGCCGACCACACGCCAGGGCGCAGCCTGGACGCGGCCACGTTTCCGATGCGCGCGCCGCGCGCCGTGCCGGAGCAGGCCGGCCTGTTCGACGCGCCGGCCTGAACATGCTGTTCACCGCCACGCACACCGTGCGTCTGGCCGGCGAGGCCGACTTCGCCGGCTTCCGCCGCCAGGCGCGGGCGCTGCTGGCCCAGGGCGTGGCGCCGGACGAGGTCGACTTCGTCACCGATGGCGACCCGGCGCCGCCCGCCGAGCCCATGGGCGCCGCCGCCCCGGGCAGCCCGCTGCGCATCGGCGCCGGTCTGCTGCAGTTGCTGGAACAGGCCGCGCTGCACGACGTGCCGCAGCGCTTCACCCTGATCTATCGCCTGCTGTGGCGCATCGCGCAGCAACCGGCGCTGCAGCACGACCCGCTGGATGCCGACCGCCAGCAACTGGCCCTGATGGCGCAGGCGGTGCGACGCGACATGCACAAGATGAAGGCCTTCGTGCGCTTCCGCCCCATCGCCGAACCGGGCGCCGACGACCCGCTGCACGTGGCCTGGTTCGAGCCCGGGCACCACATCGTCGACGCGGTGGCGCCGTTCTTCGTGCGCCGCTTCGCCGGCATGCGCTTCGTGATCCTGACGCCGCGCCGCAGCCTGCGCTGGGACGGCCAGGCGCTGCAGCTGGGGCCTGGCGCCCAGCGTGCCGATGCGCCAGCGGCCGATGCGGGCGAGGCGCTGTGGCTCACCTACTACGCGAGCATCTTCAACCCGGCGCGGCTGAAGCTGCAGGCGATGGTGCAGGAAATGCCGCGCCGCTACTGGAAGAACCTGCCCGAGGCGGTGCTGATCGCACCGTTGGCGGCCGGGTCGGCCAGGCGTGCCGGCACGATGGTCGAGGCGCCGGCCACCGTGCCGCTGCGCCGCATCCCGATCGCCGCGCGGGCGGCAGACGCCTGCCGGCCTGCCGAAGCGCCCGAAACGCCCGCCATGCGTCATCCTCTGCCCGAGGACGCCTCCCCCGAGGACCGGCTGGCCCTGCTGCAGGCGCGCCGCCGTGCCGCCGACCATTGCCGCGACTGCCCCATCGGGGCGCAAGCCACGCAGACCGTGCACGGCGAAGGCCCGATCGACGCCCGCCTGATGGTGGTGGGCGAGCAGCCCGGCGACCTGGAAGACCTGTGCGGCCGGCCGTTGGTGGGGCCGTCCGGCCAGCTGTTCGACCGCGCGCTGGCTGCGCTGGGCTGGCCGCGCGACCAGCTCTACATCAGCAACGCGGTGCGCCACTTCAAGTACCTGCCGCGCGGAAAGCGCCGCCTGCACAAGACCCCCGCACAGCAGGAAGCCGACGCCTGCCTGCACTGGCTGGACGAGGAAATCGCCCTGGTCCGGCCCGCGGCGCTCGTCGCCCTGGGCGCCACGGCCGCCCGCGCTCTGCTCGGGCGCGACGTGGCGGTGCAGCGCGCACGCGGCCAGTGGTCCCGCCACCCCGCCAGCGGCACGCCGGTGCTGGTGACACTGCACCCGGCCGCACTGCTGCGCCTGCCGCCCGAACAGCAGGCCGGGGCGTTCGATGCCTGGCTGCGCGACCTGCGGGCGGCGCAGGTCCGCATGGGCAGCGGGTAGCGGCCGCATCCCGCTGCATCGGGCCGCGCGCACTATGCTTCGCGCCCGTGTCAGGCGCTTGCCCCGGTCTTCATCGCGCCGCACGCCTCAGCTGAAGCCCCTCCCCGATGCCCACCACCACGCCAGCCGCCGAGGTGTCGGCCAGCGCCGTGAGCGCCCCGGCCGCCGTCGGCGTTGCCGAGGCCCTGCGCTTCTGGCTCAAGCTGGGCTGCATCAGCTTCGGCGGCCCGGCCGGGCAGATCGCGATCATGCACACCGAGCTGGTCGAGCGGCGGCGCTGGATCAGCGAGCAGCGCTTCCTGCACGCGCTGAACTACTGCATGCTGCTGCCCGGCCCGGAGGCGCAGCAGCTGGCCACGTACATCGGCTGGCTGCTGCACCGCACGGGGGGCGGCATCGCGGCCGGCGCCCTGTTCGTGCTGCCGTCGCTGTTCCTCCTGATCGCGCTGTCGTGGGTCTACCTGCGCTTCGGCGATGTGCCCGTGGTGGCCGGCATCTTCTTCGGCCTGAAGCCGGCGGTGACGGCCCTGGTGCTGCACGCGGCCCACCGCATCGGCACGCGGGCCCTGAAGAACCGCTGGATGTGGGGCATCGCGGCGGCGTCCTTCGTCGCCATCTTCGCCTTCGACACACCGTTCCCGGCCATCGTGCTGGCGGCCGGTCTGGTCGGCCACCTGGGCGCACGGCGCTGGCCGCGGGTGTTCGCCCTCGGCGGCGGGCACGGCAGCGCGCAGGCCAGCGTCGGGCCGGCGCTGATCGACGACCACACGCCCACGCCGCTCCACGCACGCTTCTCGCGCCGCCGCCTGCTGGCGGTGCTGGGCGCCGGGCTGGGCCTGTGGGCCGTGGCCTTTGCCGCCCTGGTGGCCACCAGCGGCCTGCAGGGCACGCTGGCGCAGATGGCGTGGTTCTTCACCAAGGCGGCGCTGCTGACCTTCGGCGGTGCCTACGCGGTGCTGCCCTATGTCCACCAGGGCGCCATCGAGACGCACCAATGGCTCAGCGCGGCGCAGATGATGGACGGCCTGGCGCTGGGCGAGACCACGCCCGGCCCGCTGATCATGGTGGTGGCCTTCGTCGGCTTCGTGGGCGGCTGGCTCCAGCAGGTGCTGGGGCCGGACGCGCTGTTCCTGGGCGGTGCGCTGGCGGCCTGCGTGGTCACCTTCTTCACCTTCCTGCCGTCGTTCGTGTTCATCCTGGCTGGCGGGCCGCTGGTCGAAGCCACCCACGGCCGGCTGGGCTTCACGGCGCCGCTGTCGGCGATCACCGCGGCGGTGGTCGGCGTGATCCTCGACCTGACGCTGTTCTTCGCCCAGCACGTGCTCTGGCCACAGGGTTTCGGCGGCCGGTTCGACGCACTGTCGGCCGCGATCTGCGTGGCCGCGGCGGTGGCGCTGTTCCGCTTCAAGGTCGGCGTCATGCCCCTGCTGGCGGCCTGCGCGGTCGCCGGTCTGGTGGTCAGCGGGCTGGCACGCTGAGGCGTGCCGCGGCATTGCCCGGATGCCGCCGGGGGCGCTTGTCTTGGCGGAGGCAGTAGGATTCGAACCCACGATGCCCTTGCAGGCATGCCTGATTTCAAGTCAGGTGCAATCGACCACTCTGCCATGCCTCCGCGGCATGCTTGTCGTTCAGGTTGTGCTGCACGGTTGGCACCGTGCCAGCGCTGCAACTGCCGCATCGACCGACCTGACGGACCGGTGAAAGCGCATCGGCAGCAGGGCCTGCGACCTGGCGCATTCTAGGTGCTGCCCGCGCTGGCTTCGGCCGGCTCGCATGCCACTCTGCGCGCCGCCATGAACACCACCGAGGTCTTCCTGATCGCGATGACGATCATCTTCAGCCTGCCCTGGCTGGTGTGGCGGCTGGGGCGCACCGACGACTTCGCGCCGATGGTGGTGGTGCAGATCCTGGCGGGCATCGTGCTGGGGCCGGGCGTGCTGGGGGCGGCCTTCCCCGACTACGACCGCTTCGTCTTCAACCCCGCCGTGGTGCAGGCGCTCAACGGCATGGCCTGGTGGGCGATGATGCTCTTCGTCTGCATCGCCGGCATCGAGCTGGACCTGCGCCAGGCCTGGGAGAAGCGGCGCGAGAGCGGCATCACCGCCGGCCTGGCCCTGGGCGTGCCGATGCTGGCTGGCGCCGGTGCCGGGCTGGTGCTGCTGGCGGCATCGCCGCTTTGGCTCGGGACCGCGGGCCGGCCCTGGCAGTTCGTGCTGGGCATCGGCATGGCCTGCGCGGTCACTGCGCTGCCGATCCTGATCCTGCTGATGGAGAAGCTCGACCTGCTGCGCCAGCCGCTGGGCCAGCGCATCCTGCGCTATGCCAGCCTGGATGACCTGGCGATCTGGGGCGTGCTGGCGCTGATCCTGCTGGACTGGACCCGCGTCGGCCGGCAACTGGCCTTCCTGGCGGCGTTTGCGTTGGCCAGCCTGCTGGTGCGCCGGCTGATGCAGCGGGTGCCCGAGGCCGACCGCTGGCCGCTGGTCCTGGTGTGGCTGGCGCTGTGCGCCTTCGGTGCCGACTGGTCGGGGCTGCACTACATGGTGGGTGCCTTCCTGGCCGGCGCTGCGCCAGCGCGGTTGATCCGCGCCTGGTCAGAACGGCGTGCGGCCTCCGGGGCAGGCCACCTGGGTGACCTCGCGCCGGCCGCCGTCGATGCGCACGGCGGTCAGCGCGCCGCCCCAGACGCAGCCGGTGTCCAGCGACAGCAGGTCGGGGCGGTTGCGCAGGCCCAGGGTCGACCAGTGGCCGAAGGCGATGGGCTGGTCCTGCGTCAGCCGGCCCGGCACGTCGAACCAGGCCAGGTGGCCGGGCGGGGCGACGCCGCTGCCGTCCTTGGTGTCGAACTCCAGCGTGCCGTCGGGCGTGCAGTAGCGGATGCGTGTCAGCGCGTTGAGCACCATGCGCCAGCGGTCGTGGCCGGCCAGGTCGTCGTGCCAGCGGGCAGGGCGGTTGCCGTACATCACCTGCATGAAGCCGGCGAGGTCCGGGCCCTGCAGCACCGCTTCCACCTCCCTGGCCAGGGCCAGCGTCTGCCCGGCCGTCCATTGCGGCACCACGCCGGCATGCACCAGCAGCCAGCCGTGGGCCCTGTCGGCCAGCCTGCCCTGGCGCAGCCAGTCGAGCAGGGCAGGGCGCTCCGGGCTGGCCAGGATGTCGTCCAGCGTGTCGCTGCGGTGCGTGCGCTGCCCGCCCGTGGCCACGGCCAGCAGGTGCAGGTCGTGGTTGCCCAGCAGGCAGGTGGCGGCATTGCCCAGGCCTTGCAGGCGCTGCAGCGTGGCCAGCGACGCCGGCCCGCGGTTGACCAGGTCGCCCAGCACGTGCAGGTGGTCGCGGCTGGGTGAGAAGCCGAGTTCGGCGAGCAGCCGCTCCAGCGCGTCACAGCAGCCCTGAAGGTCGCCGATGAGAAAGTGCATGGCATTGATTCTGCTACGCTCCCGCGCCTGTTGAACCGACGGGGCGCCCACGGCCGGCGCCGCTGCATGGACGTTGCCCTTCTGCTGTTCCTGATCCTGCTGAACGCGCTGTTCGCGATGTCGGAGATGGCGCTGACCGCTTCCCGCAAGGCCCGCCTGGCGGTGCTGGTGGAGGCAGGGGACCCTGGCGCACCGGCCGCGCAGGAACTGCACGACGACCCGACCAAGTTCCTGTCCACGGTGCAGATCGGCATCACGTCGATCGGCGTGCTCAACGGCATCGTCGGCGAGGCGGCCTTCTCCAAGCCGCTGGCCCGTTGGCTGGAACAGGTGCTGCCGATGATCAGCCCGCGCGTGGCCGACCTCGCCGGCACGGCCCTGGTGGTGCTGGCCATCACCTTCCTCACCATCATCTTCGGCGAGCTGGTGCCCAAGCGCCTGGGCCAGATGTACCCCGAGCAGGTGGCGGTGCTGGTGGCGCGGCCGATGAACTGGCTGAGCGCGGCCACGCGGCCCTTCGTCTGGCTGCTGTCGGCCGCCACCGAGGCCACGCTGCGCCTGCTGGGCATCCGCAATGCGCCCAGCCGCAGCGTGACCGAGGAGGAGATCGCCGCCAGCCTGGAGGAGGGGCTGGACGCCGGTGTCATCGAGGCGCAGGAGCACCAGATGGTGCGCAACGTGTTCCGGCTCGATGACCGGCAGATCGGCTCGATGATGATCCCGCGCGCCGAGATCACCTGGCTGGACCAGCATGCGCCGCTGCCCGAATTGCTGGCGCAGATGACCGAGCATGGCCATTCGCGCTACCCGGTGTGCCGCAACGGGCTGGACGACGTGGTCGGCGTGATCCAGGCGCAGGACCTGCTGGTGCCGCTGTCACGCGGCGAGATGCCGGATCTGGGCGCGCTGATGCAGCCGCCGGTGTTCGTGCCCGAGACGCTGTCGGGCATGGAACTGCTGGACCACTTCCGCGCCACCAGCGCCGAGCTGGTGTTCGTGGTCGACGAGTACGGCGCGGTGCAGGGCGTGATCACGGTGCGCGACGTGCTGGAGGCCATCACCGGCGAGTTCTCCACCCCCAGCGCCGAGGACGCCTGGGCCGTTCGCCGCGCCGACGGCAGCTGGCTGATGGATGGCCTGATCCCGGTGCCCGAGCTCAAGGACAGGCTCGAAATCCGTGACTTGCCGGAAGAAGATCGCGGCCGCTACAACACGCTGGCTGGCATGATCATGCTGCTTCTGGGCCGCCTGCCGGCCACCGCCGATGTGGTCGAATGGTCCGGCTGGCGCTTCGAGGTCGTCGACCTCGATGGCAAGCGTGTGGACAAGGTGCTGGTCAGCGCCCTTGCGTCCGATGACGACTCCCACCCCCCCAAGGATTGAACCCGAGCATGATCAACGAGAACCTGCACAAGAAGGTCGTCGCGCTGGACCGCGTGAAGCACCGTGACCTGAAGCTGGAGGTCAACACGCGCGACCTGAGCACGGTCAAGGGCCTGAATGCCTTCTTCCTGGCCGGCACCGAGTTCAGCGACGCCTGCAAGGAATACCCGGTGGTGTGGGTGGCCGCGGGCAAGGACGAGGCCGGCAAGACCCAGGTGGCGCCCATCGCCGTGTTCGGCCTGCAGGCCGGCCAGAACCTGTGCGTGGACGATAACGGCTGGCGGGTGCGCTACGTGCCGGCGGTGCTGCGCCTGTACCCCTTCGGCCTGGCCCGCGTGGGCCCCGCCGAGATGGTGGTCTGCTTCGACGAATCCTGGGCTGGTTTCGGCAGCCAGGGCGAGGCACTGTTCAACGCCCAGGGCCAGCCCAGCGAGTTCGTGGCCAACGTGCAGAAGCAGTTGGAGAACTTCGAGGTCGAGGTCGAGCGCACCCGCCTGGCCGGCGCGCTGCTGATGGAGAAGGGCCTGCTGCGCGACATGCGCTTCGACGCCACCCTGCCCGACGGCAAGAAGCTCAGCGTCGACGGCTTCCTCACCATCGACGAAGAAAAGCTGAACAAGCTCAGCGACGCCGACCTGCTGGCCTTCAACCGCAACGGCCTGATGGGCCTGATCCACGCGCACCAGATCTCGCTGAGCAACATGGCGCGCCTGGTGGAATGGCACGCCGAGCGCGTCGGCGCAGTCAAGCCCGCCTGACCGGGAGCGCGGCATGAGCTTTGAGCGCCCCGATGACCTGGATCGCGGGGCGGTCAACCGCCGCGCCATGCTGGGGGACGCCTGGGTCGAGCGCTCGCTCGGCCAGGCCAACTCGCTGAACGCCGAGTTCCAGGACCAGGTGACGCGCCATGCCTGGCACGACATCTGGGGCCGCCCCGGGCTGGACGCCCAGACCCGGCGCCTGCTGGTGCTGGGCATGACCATGGGCCTGGCGCGCTGGGAGGAGTTCGAGCTGCATTGCCGCGCGGCCATCCGCGGCGGCGTGCCACTGGCCGCGATCAAGGAGGCGCTGATGCAGGGCGCCATCTACTGCGGCGTGCCGGCGGCCAACACCGCCTTCAAGCTCACCGTCGCCATCTGCCAGGCCGAAGGCATCGCGCTGGACCCCGCGCCGCTGCTGAGCGGCCACCGCGTCGAGACCCACCACACCTTCAGCCTGCCGCAGCTGCGCGTGGCGCTGCAGGGGCCCATCGATGCCGACGCTGCCGGCGTGCCCGTCGTGCTGAGCCATGCCCTGGGCATGCGGCTGGAGATGTGGGATGGCCTGGCCGCCACCCTGGCGCAACACCATCCGGTGCTGCGCTACGACCACCGCGGCCAGGGTGGCTCGGCGGCGGTACGCACGCCGTATGCCATCGACGCCCTGGTCGACGACGCGGCGCGCCTGATCACCGAATGGGGGCGCGGGCCGGTGGTCTTCGTCGGCCTGTCGATGGGCGGCCTGGTGGCGCAGGGCCTGGCGATCCGCCGCCCGGACCTGGTGCGCGGCGTTCTGCTGGGCAACACCGCCGCCGTCTACCCGCAAGCCGGGCGCGATGGCCTGGTGCAGCGCGCCGAGGCCGTGCGCGCCGGTGGCCTGGCCGCCGTGGCCGATGCGACGCTGGAGCGCTTCCTCAGCGCCGGCTTCCGCGCCCAGCGGCCCGAGGCGGCGGCCCTGGTGCGCCGCGACCTGCTGCGTGCCGACGCTGAGGGCTACGCCCTGGCTGCACTGGCGATCTCGCAGGTCGACTGGTCGGCCGACCTGGGCCGCATCAACTGCCCGGTGCAGGTGGTGGCGGGCGCGCAGGACGTGGGCTCGACCGTGGCCATGGCACAGCAGATCGCCGATGCCGTGCCCGGCGCCCAGCTCAGCGTGCTGGATGCGGCGCACCTGTCGGCTGTCGAGCAGCCGGCGGGCTTTGCCGAGGCGCTGCACGCGCTGCTGAGCCGCATCGCCTGAGGGCGCGGCCGGCGCCTGCCGGCTGCGGGCAAACCCTGGAAGATCAGGGAGTGTTGGTGTTTCAGAATCCCGGCTGTATACAACACTGGGTCTGGAGCATGGCATGGCTGCCCGAACGTCCCCCTTTCCGCTGAACGCCTGGTACGCCGCGGCCTACGACGTGGAGCTGGGCCGCGCCCTGCTGCCGCGCACCATCTGCAACCGCAAGATGGTCTTCTACCGTCTGCTGGACGGCACGCCCGCGGCGCTGGAGGATGCCTGCTGGCACCGCCTGCTGCCGCTGTCGCTGGGCCGGCTGGAAGGCGACGAGGTGGTCTGCGGCTACCACGGTCTTGTATTCAATGCCGAGGGCCGCTGCACGCACATGCCGTCGCAGGAGACGCTCAACCCCTCGGCCTGCGTGCGCAGTTATCCGGTGGTGCAGCGCCACCGCTTCGTCTGGGTGTGGCCGGGCGATGCCGAGCTGGCCGACCCGGCGCTGATTCCCGACCTGCACTGGAACGACGACCCGGCCTGGACCGGCGATGGAAAGCGCATCCACGTGCAGTGCGACTACCGGCTGGTGATCGACAACCTGATGGACCTGACGCACGAGACCTTCGTGCACGGCGGCAGCATCGGCGACCGGGCGGTGGCCGAGGCGCCCTTCGTCGCCACGCACGGCGACCGCTTCGCCACCGTCACGCGCTGGATGGAGGGCATCACGCCGCCGCCGTTCTGGGCCGGGCAGATCCGCCATGCGCGTGGCTACACGGGGCCGGTGGACCGCTGGCAGATCATCCGCTTCGAGGCGCCGTGCACCGTGGCCATCGACGTGGGCGTGGCGGTGGCCGGCACGGGCGCAAAACCTTCCGGCCACCACGGTGGCGACCGCAGCCAGGGCGTCAACGGCCAGGTGCTGAACACCATCACGCCCGAGACCGATGGCAGCTGCCACTACTTCTGGGCCTTCGCCCGCAACTACTGCCTCAACGAGCAGGCCATCACCCATGCGCTGCGCGAGGGCGTGGCGGGCATCTTCCGCGAGGACGAGGCCATCCTGGAGGCGCAGCAGCGCGCCATCGACGAGCACCCCGACCACCAGTTCTGCAACCTGAACATCGACGCCGGGTCAATGTGGGCGCGGCAGCTGATCGACCGCATGGTGGCGGCGGAGGCACCGCAGGGCGGACAGCGCACGATCCCGCTGCGGCCGGCGGCATGACGGCAACGCCGGTGGACGCCGACGACGGCAGCGGCTCGCTCACCGCGCGCACCCAGCTGCGCCTGCGCGAGCTGATCCTGGGGGGTGACCTGGCGCCCGGCGCACGCATCCCCGAGCTGGCCCTGGTCGAGCGCCTGGGCGTGTCGCGCACGCCGGTGCGCGCCGCGCTGGTGCAGCTGGCCGAGGAGGGGCTGCTGGAGGCGCTGCCTGGCGGGGGCTTCGCGCCGCGCGAGTTCTCCGAAACCGACATCTGCGACGCGATCGAGCTGCGCGGCACGCTGGAAGGCCTGGCTGCGCGCCTGGCTGCCGAGCGTGGCGTGGGCAGCGTGGTGCTGGCCGGCCTGCGTGACGCGGTGGCCCGCATCGACGACCTGCTGGCGCCGCCCGAGCTGAGCGACGCGGCCTTCGTCGCCTATGGCGAGCAGAACGGCCGCTTCCATGCCCTGCTGGCCGAGGCGGCGGGCAGCACCCTGGTGCAGCGCCAGATCGAGCGGGTGGCCACGCTGCCCTTTGCCTCGCCCAACGGCTTCGTGATGCAGCGTGCCAGCGGCGCCGGCGCGCGGGATGCGCTGGTGGTGGCGCAGGCCCAGCACAAGGCGGTGCTCGATGCGATCAGCCGCCGCGAGGCCGCCCGCGCCGACGCGCTGATGCAGGAGCACGCCCGCCTGGCCCATGCCTACCTGCGCGAGGCGCTGCAAAGCCAGCAGGGCCTGCAGCAGCTGCCCGGCGCCCGGCTGATCCGCCATGCGCGGCGCTGACCACCGGGGCGACCCATGCTGACATCCAACGACTGGCAGGGCGCCACGGTGCGCCGCATCACCACGCTGAGCCCCAGCGTGCGTGAACTGGAACTGCAACCCGACCTGGGCTGCGCGCGGCCCGCGCCGGGCAGCCACCTGCCGGTGCGCTTGCGCCTGGCCGATGGGCGCGTGCTGGAGCGCCGCTACTCGGTGGTCGGCCCCAGCGACGACGGCGAGGCCTGGCGCATCGCCGTCAAGCGCTGCCAGCCCAGCCGCGGCGGGTCGGCGGCCATGCATGCGCTGGCCGTGGGCGACCGGCTGCAGCTGTTGCCGCCGCAGAACCACTTCGCGCCCAGCCTGCGGGCGCCGCAGCACTTGCTGGTGGCCGGCGGCATCGGCATCACGCCCCTGGTCGGCATGGCGCGGGCGCTGGTGGCCCGTGGTGCCGACTGCCGGCTGGTCTACGCGGTGCGGCAGGCCGAGGACCTGGTCTACGCCGACACCCTGCGCGCCCTGCTGGGCGACCGCCTGCGGACCCTGGTCGGCAGCGCCGGCCAACGGCTGGACATCGCCGCCGAGCTGGCCGGCCTGCACCCCGACGCCCAGCTGCTGCTGTGCGGCCCGGCGCGCCTGACACGCGCTGCCCAGGCCGCCTGGCATGCCGCCGGCCGGCCGGCGCACCGGCTGCGCTTCGAGACCTTCGGCGCCGTGGCCACCGAGGCCGAGCCGTTCTGGGTCAAGCTGCCGCGCCACGACATCACGTTCACCGTGCCGGCCGACCAGACCCTGCTGCAGGCGCTCGATGCCCACGGCATCGCCACGCTGCGCGACTGCCAGCGCGGCGAATGCGGCCTGTGCGCGCTGGACGTGCTGCAGGTCGACGGCCGCATCGACCACCACGACGTGTTCCTGTCGCCCGCCGAGCGCGATGCCGACCGCCGCCTCTGCGCCTGCGTGTCGCGTGTGCGCGGCGGCGGCGTGGTGCTCGACACCGCCTACCGGCCCGATCCGGCCTGACCACTTCCACACTTCCAATCATCTCGTCCACCCGTTCCCCCAAGGAGAGCCGCATGACCCAACGCACCACGCCCCCGTTCCGTGCCGACCATGTCGGCAGCTTCCTGCGCCCGAAGGACCTGCTCGATGCGCGTGAAGCGTTCTTCGTGAAGAAGAGCATCACCGCCGAGCAGCTGCGCGCGGTCGAGGACAAGGCGATCACC
>Ga0116181_1002769_pt1 | contig 14061 bp, 15 predicted proteins | sample AD_UKC075_MetaG_FD_89752 | JGI IMG/M metagenome (GOLD analysis project Ga0116181, IMG submission 89752) | Active sludge microbial communities of municipal wastewater-treating anaerobic digesters from USA - AD_UKC075_MetaG | ecosystem: Engineered > Bioreactor > Anaerobic > Digestate | place: USA...
GTGCGCTGATCAGCGGCGGCGCCGACACGGCCGACGCCAAGCTGGCCATCATGGAAGAGTGCGGCTTCACCATCACCCGCAACCCCAGCGAGATGGGCCGCCTGCTCAAGGGCCTGCTCTGAGGCCGGCCGGCTGGGTTCGTAGTTTCACGAACGCAGCGTCGGCCGGGCTTGCCTAAACTTCCGCAAGGCACACGCCAGGGCCCCTGCCCTGGCGTTCCTCATTCTGGAGACACCGATGGACCTCACCTCACCCGCCATCTGGGCTGCCCTGGGCTCGATCATCATCGCCAATGTGCTGCTCTCGGGCGACAACGCCGTGGTGATTGCGATGGCCGCCCGCTCGCTGCCGCCGCACCAGCAGAAGAAGGCGGTGATCTGGGGCAGCGGCGCCGCGATCATGATGCGGATCGTGCTGACCATCATCGCCGCACAATTGCTGCGCCTGCCCTTTCTGAAGATCATCGGTGGCCTGGCGCTGCTGTACATCGGCGTCGACCTGCTCAACGAAGGGGAGGAAGAGGGCGACATCGGCAGCGAGTCCGGCGGCATGATGTCGGCGATCCGCACCATCCTGGTGGCAGACTTGGTGATGAGCCTGGACAACGTGCTTGCCGTCGCTGCGGCCGCCAAGGGCGACAACGTGCTGCTCGTCGTGGGCCTCGCGATCAGCATTCCGCTGATCATCTTCGGCAGCACGATGCTGATGAAGGTGATGGAGCGCATCCCGATCATCATCACCGCTGGCGCGGGCTTGCTCGGCTTCCTGGCCGGCGAGATGATGCTGACCGATCCTGCCGTCGCCGAGCGCGTCGGCGCGGTGCCCCACCTGGTGGTGCAGGCCGCCGGCGCGCTGGGTGCCGCGCTGGTCGTGGCGACTGGCTTCTACCTCAACAAGCGCCGCAAGCAGCAGCGCGAGGCGCTGGCCGCCTGACCGTTCACCGATTCACCGTCACTCCTTTGATCTCCCGCAGGACCGCCGACACACCAGCATCACCATACCCCACCGATCCCCACGAAGGGGAGTAGCTCCGCCGTGCGGCCAGGCCGCGCGGTTCGTCACGTCGTCAATCCGGGAGGCCCAACCTCCCCGGCGTGGTGGTCGGTGCAGCAGCACCGATGGCGCAAGACCTTCGAACCCGGCCGCCCGGCGGCCCGGCTTGAAGGCGCATGCAGAGGTCCGCAAGACCATGCCACTTCCGGTCGAGGCAGCAGGGCAGCAGCCTCTCCCGTCCCCGAAAGGACCGTTGCATGGACTTCCTCCTCGACACCCAACTCTGGATCGCCGTCGGTCAGATCATCATGATCGACATCCTGCTCGGCGGCGACAACGCCGTCGTCATCGCGCTGGCCTGCCGCAAGCTGCCGCCGGCGCAGCGCACGCAGGGCATCCTGTGGGGCACCGTCGGTGCCATCGTGCTGCGCGTGGTGCTGATCTTCTTTGCGCTCACGCTGCTCGCCATTCCCTACCTGAAGCTCGTCGGCGCCTTGCTGCTGGTGTGGATCGGCGTCAAGCTGTTGGCGCCCGGAGACGACGGTGGCCATGGCGAGGTGCAGGGCGCCGATCGGTTGTGGGCTGCCGTGCGCACGGTGATCGTGGCCGACCTGGTGATGAGCGTGGACAACGTCATCGCCATCGCGGGTGCTGCCGAGAGCGCCGGCGGCGACCACAAGATGCCGCTGGTGATCTTCGGCCTGCTCGTCAGCATCCCGATCATCGTCTGGGGCAGCCAGTTCGTGATCCGGTTGATGGACCGCTTCCCTGTCGTGATCACCGTCGGTGGCATGCTGCTGGGCTGGATCGCCGGCACGATGGCCGTGGGTGACCCTGCCCTGGCCAGCTTCATCCCCCAGGCCGGCCCGGGCGAGGCCATCGCCGCCGTGCGACACGGTGCCGGTGTCGCAGGGGCACTGCTGGTCCTGGCCCTGGGCCTGCTGTTGCGGCGGCGGAAGCCGCTGCCCGTGGCAGGCTGAGCCGCCAAGGCCGAGCCTGCCTCCGGCAGGTCGGTGATAAGGTGCCGGGACGGCCTGCGCAGACAGGTCTTCCCGGTTTCGGGGGCGGACGATCAAGGAGGCGCGCATGTCATGGTTCCTGTCCAAGCGCACCGTGCCACAGCCGCTGGCGCAGCCCGGCGTCGCCGGCGAGGTGCTGGTGCACGACCGCTACCGCGTCGGTGCCCTGCTGGGCACGGGTGGTGGCAGCCGCGTGCATGAGGCCGTGGACCTGCGCACGGGCGGCACGGTGGCGCTGAAGCTGATCCACCTGCCGGGTGACCTGGGTGCCGCCCAGCGCGCCGAATGGCTGGTACGTCTGCAGCGCGAGGCCGACCTGTCCCGGCGCCTGGCGCATCCGGACATCGTCGCGGTGCTGGGCGCCGGCCTGCAGGGTCAGCAGGCTTGGCTGGCGATGGAGCGGGTGCGGGGTGTCGACCTGGCCCGCTACACCCAGCCGCAGCGCCGCCTGCCCGAGAACCTGGTGCTGCACATCGGCGCCCGTGTGGCCGCTGCCCTCGCCCATGCGCATGGCCTGGGGGTCGTGCACAGGGATCTGAAGCCGGCGAATGTCATCGTCAACCTGGCCGCCGGCCAGGTGAAGCTGGCAGATTTCGGTGTGGCACGCGACGACGAAGCCGAGCGCACCCGCACCGGCCTGTCGCTCGGCACACCGGCCTACATGGCGCCTGAACTCCTGGCCGGCGAGCCGGCCAGCCCGGCAAGCGACGCCTATGCCCTCGGCGTCACCTTGTTCGAGTTGCTGACCGGCCGCCGGCCGCACGAGGCGGACACCCTGGGTGCGCTGCTCAAGGCCACCGCCCACGAGCGTCCGGTCGAACTGCGCGCGCTGAGGCCCGACTTGCCCGCCCCCGCTGTCGCGGCCATCGAGCAGTTGCTGGCGCGCCAGCCGCAGCAGCGCCCCGCGCACCTGGAGGCCTGGGCAGGCCAGGTCGCAGCGCTGGCGGCGTTGATGGGGCGGCTGATCGGGCCTGGAGCCGCAGCCCACCATTGAGGTGTACGCCCTGTTTCACGGGGCGCCACCCATGGGTTCCAAGGCACAATCACCCGACCGCTTGCCCACTTCCGACGACAGCCACGCCGCGCCCAGCATGACGTTCGAGTTCTACCATGCCGTGGACACCGGCCGGGCGCGCACCAACAACGAGGACTCGGTGGCGGTCGACGAGGCCAATGCCCTGGCCGTGCTGGCCGACGGCATGGGCGGCTACAACGCCGGCGAGGTGGCCAGCAGCATGGCCACCTCGTTCATCAAGACCGAACTGGGCCGCTGGCTGGCCGAAGCCGCCAGCCGCGCCAGCGATGTCGAGGTGCGGCGGGCGATGGACATCTGCGTGGACAACGCCAACCGCGCCATCTTCAACGCTGCCAATGCCAATCCGCAGTACGCCGGCATGGGCACCACGCTGGTCGTGGCCGTGTTCCGCGACAACCAGCTGCGGCTCGGCCATGTGGGTGACTCGCGAGGCTACCGCTGGCGCGCCGGTACGCTGGCGCAGATCACGCGCGACCACTCGCTGCTGCAGGAGCAGATCGACGCCGGCCTGATCACGCCCGAACAGGCGGCCTTCTCGGCCAACAAGAACCTGGTGACGCGCGCCGTCGGCGTCGAGGACACGGTGCTGTTGGAGACGCACCTGCACGAGGTGCAGCCGGGTGATGTCTACCTGCTGTGCTCGGACGGCCTGTCCGACATGCTCGACGACGCGATGATCGCGCGGCTGCTGCAGACGCATGACACCTTGCCCTCTGCCGGCCAGGCCCTGATCGCTGCTGCCAACGAGGCAGGCGGAAAGGATAACATCGCGGTCATTCTCGTCCGCGTGGCAGGAGGCCCGACGGGGGCCGCGCGACCTTGGTGGAAGTTCGGGCGCTGAATCCTGCAAAACGGCCTGCGCCACGCGGCGCGGCTTCCCGGGCTGGCGCTGGTCGATCAGGTACAGACACACAAGAAGGGCAAGCATGGGCAAGCTGGTGGTCTCTCTCGACGGCGTGGTGATCAAGGACGTGCAGATCACCAAGGACAAGACCACGCTCGGCCGGCGGCCCTACAACGACATCGTGATCGACAACCTCGCCGTCAGTGGCGAGCATGCCGTGCTGCAGATGCTGGGCAACGACGTCTTCATCGAGGACCTCAACAGCACCAACGGCACCTACATCAACGGCAAGGCGATCAAGAAGCAGATGCTGGCCCACAACGACACGGTGGAGATCGGCAAGTACAAGATCAAGTACCTGGTCGAAGAAGGCACCGACTACGAAAAGACCATGGTTGTGCGGCCCGGTGCGTCCGGCGTCGGCATGTCCACCGGCGTGCCGCACACGCCGTACAACCACACTGCGCCGATGCCCAACATGGCCGCGGCCCTGGGCCAGCAGGGCCAGGGTGCGATGGCGCAGGCGGCATCGATCAAGGTGCTCAGCGGTGCGGCGGCCGGCAAGTCGGTCACGCTGACCAAGGTCGTCACCACCGTGGGCAAGCCCGGCGTGCAGGTGGCCTCGATCACCAAGCGGCCGACCGGCTACGTGCTGGCCCATGTCGAGGGCGCGATGCGCCCCAGCATCAACGGCGTGGCCCTGGTCACCGACACCGCGCCGCTGTCCAACGGCGACCTGATCGAGCTGGCCGGCACCCAGATGCAGTTCCTGCACGGCTGAACGCCGCCGGGCCCGGGTCCGGGCGGGGGGCCGTGATCGACTTCACGTCGCACCCGCTGTGGCTCATCCGGCCAGCGCACGCCCGTGCCGAAATCCCAGCGCGCTGTCTTGCCAGCCCGCGGCCCGCCCTGCACCATGCGGTTTCGTGACAGTGCTCCGGCCGTGGTGAACCGCGGCATCGGCCTGTGCCCGCAACCGCCCAGGCCGGCCCCGCCGCCGCCACCCGATTCATGTCCATCCGCGTCCTCGGCTGCTCCGGCTCCATCGCTTCCGGCTGCCGCACCACGGCCTTCCTGCTGGACGACGACCTGCTGATCGATGCCGGCACCGGCGTCGGCGACCTGACGCTGGACGCGCTGGCCCGCATCGACCATGTGCTGCTGAGCCACTCGCACCTCGACCATGTGCTGGGCGTGCCCCTGCTGGCCGACAGCGTGATGCGCCGCCGTGGCAGCGACCGCCCGCCGATCACCGTGCACGGCCTGCCCGCCACGCTGGAGGCGCTGCGCACCCACATCTTCAACGGCGCGATCTGGCCTGACTTCACCCGCCTGCCCACGCGCCAGCAGCCTATCCTGCGGCTGCAGCCCTTCGAGACGGGCGATGTGCTGCAGTTCGGCCAGCGGCGCATCGAGGTGCTGCCGGCCCTGCACACCGTGCCGGCCGTCGGCTTTGCCGTGCACGACGATGCCGGCTGCTGGGTGTTCACCGGCGACACCGCGCCGAACCCGGCGCTGTGGCAGCGCCTGGCGGACATGACGGTGCGCACCCTGGTGATCGAGACCGCCTTCCGCAACGACGAGCAGGCGCTGGCCGAGGTCAGCGGCCACCTGCACCCCGCCGCGCTGGGCCGCGAGCTGCAGCAGCTGCGCCAGCCCGCCGCGGTCTACGTGACGCACATCAAGCCGGGCGAGCTCGACGCGGTGATGGCCGAGATCGCGGCGCTGGACCCGCGCCACCCGGTGCGCGCCCTGGTCGCCGGCCAGGTGCTGCCACTGTCGTGATTCGTCAGGGGTGACAGTTCTTGTCACCCCTGAGCGGTGGCGACTGACATTTCCTGTCACCCCGCCAGACGATTCGCGGCATTTCGCATGTTTTGACGGGCTGGCAGGCCCATTCGTGCGCTGGCACGGCTTCTGCACTGTTTGCTGCGTCCCTCCTCCCTCCCACCTCCCACCTCTCACTGGAGACACCCATGAAGCAAATGAAGCGCGCCGCCCAGAAGGGCTTCACCCTGATCGAACTGATGATCGTCGTCGCGATCATCGGCATCCTGGCCGCCGTGGCTCTGCCGGCTTATCAGCAGTACACGAAGAAGGCGAAGTTCTCCGAAGTGGTGCTGGCTTCGTCAGCGCCGAAGATTGCCGTCGAGGGCTGTGCGCAAATTGAGAACGCGCTGACCGATTGCGATGGCGGGGCCAATGGCATTCCGGCCGATATTTCAACGGCCAACGGAAAGGTTGCTAGCGTCGTGACCTTGAACGGCGAGATCACGGTCACCGCAGTCACAGGCGGCGGGCTGGCTGGTGAGACTTATATCCTTGAGCCGTCCCTGAGTGCTGGGAAGGTGAACTGGTCGATCAAGAGCACCAGTACTTGTATTGCAGCCGGGCTGTGCAAGTAACGTCGCCCAGATAGCTAGTCTCAAGCCTCTGTCAACGCCCACCTCGGTGGGCGTTTTGCATTTCCGGCGTGTCCTGCCTGGCGATGCGCAGCGTGGTATAGACTTGATCTATTCCAATGCATCGGATTTGCCATGACCGCCGCAAAGCTGTTTCTCAATGGCCGCAGCCAGGCGGTGCGCCTGCCCAAGGCGTTCCGCTTCGAGGGTGTGACCGAGGTCTTCATCGAGCGCGATGGCGACCGGATCATCCTCAGCCCGGTGCGCCGCCCGTCCATCGAGCGACTGATCGATGCACTGGGTCAGTTCGAGTCGGTGCCCGACCGCCAGCAGCCAGCCCTGGCAGACCAGCGCGACACGCTCTGAACCGCGTCGACCGGCCATGCGGTTCATGCTGGACACCAGCATCTGCATCTACGCCATGAAGCACCGTCCGCCCGAGGTGCTGACGCAGTTGCGCGCCCATGCCGCTGCCGGGCTCGGCATCTCCAGCATCACGGCGGGTGAGTTGCACTTCGGCGTGGCCAAGACCGGGTCGGTGCGCAACCAGGCGGCGTTGCGGCAATTCCTGGAGCCGCTGGAAACCGCGGACTTCGGCGCGCAGGCCGCCGAAAACTACGGCCGGCTGCGGGCCACCCTGGAGCAGGCCGGCACCCCCATCGGCCCGCTGGACACGCAGATCGCGGCCCATGCGCTGGCGCTGGATGTCACCCTGGTCAGCCACAACTTGCGCGAGTTCGCGCGTGTGCCGGGGCTCAGGCTGGTCAGCTGGGTGTCGACGCCGGCATGACCGCCCCGGACCGGCCCGGCGCCGCGCTGGCGGTTGCCTGCGTGCTGGCCGCCAGCCTGCCCACCCTGCTCGCCCTTCACCAGCCGCCGTCGGCCACGCTGCTGAACCAGTGCGTGGCGGTGGCGCTGTGGGGGTCGCTGGTGGCGGTGATGGCGCCGCGGCTGGCGCGGGGCCTGGGGCCGGCGGCCGCATTGCTGGCGGCGTTGGGGCTGGTGGTGCTGGCCGCCACGGCGTCCTGGTGGTTGGGCACGCTGCCGTTGTCGCTGGCGCTGCAGGCCATCGGGCTGATCGCCGGGGCGGCGCTGATGGTGGTGGCCGGTGCGGCGGCGGCGCGCGACGGTCAGGGCGTGGCGGTCGCCACCGCGCTGGCCTGGGGCCTGTTCGTGTGCGGCCTGCTCAATGCCGCTGTGGCCCTGGTGCAGGTGTTCCTGCCGGCCTGGGCCGATGGCCACTTGATCGCCGCCTCGGGCCTGCCTGGCCGCGCGGTGGGCAACCTGCGCCAGCCCAACCACCTGTGCAGCCTGCTGCTGTGGGCGATGGCCGCAGCGGTGGGCCTGCATGCGCTGGGTCGCCTGCCCGGCTGGCTGCTGGCGCTGGCCCTGCCGCTGCTGGTGCTGGGCGTGGAGCTGAGCGCCTCGCGCACCGGGGCGGCGGGCCTGCTGCTGTTCCTGGCCTGGGGCCTGCTGGACCGCCGCCTGCCGCGCAGCGCCCGCCTGGCCTTGCTGGCCGCGCCTGTGCTGTACGGGCTGGCCTGGGGCGCGATGGCCTGGTGGGGCAGCATCAGCCAGCAGGCCCTGGGTGCGGGGGCGCGGCTGGCGGCCGATGGCGGCCTGGGAGAGTCCAGCCCCAACGCCCGCTCCAACATCTGGCGCAACGCGTTGCAGCTGATCGCGGCCAACCCCTGGGCCGGCACCGGTTTCGGCGAGTTCAACTTCGCCTGGTCGATGACCGACTTCGCCAACCGGCCCACGGCGTTCTTCGACCACACGCACAACCTGCCGCTGCAGCTGATGGTGGAGCTGGGCCTGCCGCTGGCCAGCCTGGTGATGGCGCTGCTGGGCCTGGCGCTGTGGCAGGGCTGGCGGCGCGGCGCGAACGCTGCCGACGACGCCCCGGCGCTGGCCGGCCGCATGGCGCTGGTGCTGGTGCTGCTGACCGGCCTGCACAGCCTGGTCGAATACCCGCTGTGGTACGCGTACTTCCTGCTGCCGGCCGCCCTGGCCTGGGGGCTGCTGCTGGGCATGGCGCCGGCGGCCACGCCCGCGCGTGCGGCCGGAACGTCGCTGGCCGGCATGGCCGCGGGCCTGCTGCTGGCGGCCTCGGGCACGCTGGCGGTGCTGGACTACCAGCGCGTGGTGGTGATCTACGCCCCGCCCGAAGGCGGCGGCACCCTGGCCCAGCGCATCGCCGCCGGCCAGTTCAGCCTGCTGTTCGCGCACCAGGCCGACTACGCCGCCGCCACCAATGGCGTGCCGCCGGCCAGCCGGGCGCTGGGCCTGGCGCGGGCCACGCATTCGCTGCTGGACACGCGGCTGATGATCGCCTGGGCCCAGGGCCTGGCGGCCAACGGCCATGCCGACGAGGCGCGCTGGGTGGCGGCCCGGTTGCGCGACTTCCGCAATGCCGATGCGGCCGAGTTCTTCGCGCCCTGCGTGGACGCAGCTGCGGCGGCCGCGCCCTGGCAGTGCCAGGCGCCGCAGCGGGTGCATGACTGGCGCACGCTGGCGCGCCTGCCGCCGCTGCGCGTCCCGGCCGATCAGGCGCCGGGCGCGTCCGCCAGCCAGTGACCCGACTTGCCGCCCTGCTTCTCCAGCAGGCGGATGTCGGTCATCACCATGCCGCGGTCGGCGGCCTTGCACATGTCGTAAATCGTCAGCAGGCCGACCTGCACGGCGGTCAGGGCCTCCATCTCGACGCCGGTCTTGCCCACCGTCTCGGCCTGCACGGCGATGTGCACCGCGCTGGCGGCGGCGTCGATGCGGAAGTCCACCGCCACGCGCGTCAGCGGCAGCGGGTGGCACAGCGGCACCAGGTCGGCCGTGCGCTTGGCTGCCTGGATCGCCGCGATGCGGGCGATGCCGATCACGTCGCCCTTCTTCGCGCTGCCGCCGGCCACCAGGGCCAGCGTGGCCGGCTGCATGCGGATGGTGCCGGCGGCAAGGGCGATGCGATGGGTCTCGGCCTTGGCCGCCACGTCGACCATGTGGGCCTGGCCGTGGCTGTCGAAGTGGGTCAGCGGCGAGGCACCGGGCAGGTCGGCAGGCGAAGTCATGGCGGGGGAAACATGCGGGCAACGGGTCGATGGGATCATAGGCGACCGCCTTGCGCGCCCGACCCGCCACCAGCCGATGCCACGCCCCCTGCCGCTTCTCGTCCGACCGTGGCGGCAGCGCCTGCCGTGCGCCGCGGTCGCCGCCCTGCTGCTGGCCGGCAGCGTGGCGCCCGCCTGGAGCCAAGCCGCAGCACCTGCACCAGGCACACCACCCGCGCCGCTGCGCCTGCCCGGCCTGGGTGAATCGGCGTCCGACGAGTTCAACCTCAACCAGGAAAAGCGCATCGGCGAGCAGATCATGCGCGAGGTGCGGCGCGACCCGGCCTACCTCGACGACCCGCTGTTGCTGGACTACCTGCAGTCGCTGTGGGCGCCGCTGGTGCGCACCGCGCGGGCCCAGGGCGACATCGACGCCGACACCGAGCGGCTGTTCCCCTACGAGAGCTTCCTGGTGCGCGACCGCTCGGTCAACGCCTTCGCCCTGCCCGGCGGCTATGTCGGCGTGCACCTGGGGCTGATCGCCATCACCGGCACGCCCGACGAGCTGGCCTCGGTGCTGGCGCACGAGCTGGCCCACGTCACGCGACGCCACATCGCGCGCAGCGTGGCGGCCTCGTCGCGCGCCAGCACCCTGGGCCTTGCCGGCATGCTGCTGGGCCTGCTGGTGGCCAGCCGCGCGGCCAATGCCGACATGGCCCAGGCGGCCATCATGGGCGGCCAGGCGGCGATGGCCCAGGCGCAGCTGAACTTCTCGCGCGACATGGAGCGCGAGGCCGACCGCAACGGCCTGGCCACGATGACTGGCGCGGGCTTCGCGCCGGCTGGCATGCCGGCGATGTTCGGCCGGCTCGACGGCGCCAGCCGCCTCAACGACAGCGGCAACTACCCGTACCTGCGCAGCCACCCGCTGACGGTCGAGCGCATCGGCGAGGCGCGCCAGCTGGTGCAGGCCGCCGGTGCCGCCAGCGCGCCGCCACCGGCGCCGCTGCTGCATCTGCTGATGCAGGCCCGCGCCCGTGCGCTGATGGACCCGTCCAGCCAGGCGCTGCGCCGGCTGCAGGACTTCGACGCCCGCGCCACGATGACCCAGCTGCCGCTGCCCGACCGCCTGGCCGGGCTGTACGCGGCGGCCCTGGCCTCGGCCGCGCTGCGCGACTTCGACCGCGCCGACCGCGCCCAGCAGGCTGCCAGTGCGCTGCTGGCGGCTTCACCGTTGTCCGGCGATGCCGCCGCCCGGCGCATGCTGGATGCGCAGGGCGTGCAGCTGGCGCTGGCGCGGGGCGATGCCGCGCAGGCGGCGCGCCTGATCGACGCCGGGCAACTGGTCGACGGCTCGCGCAGCGGCCTGCTGCTGCAGGCCGACTGGGCGCTGGCCGACGGCAGCGTACCGGTGCTGCGCCGCAGCGCGGAGGCGCTGCAGACCTGGGTCACCGTGCAGCGCGAGGACGCCGCCGCCTGGCAGGCCCTGGCGCTGGCGGCCGGCCGGCTGGGCCAGCCGCTGCGCGCCGTGCGGGCCGAGGCCGAGGTGCAGGCCGCCCTGGGCAACCTGGGCGGCGCGATGGACCGCCTGCGGGCGGGCCAGCAGCTGGCGCGGCGCGGCGGCCCGGGCACCGACTTCATCGAGGCCTCGGTGATCGACGCCCGCCTGCGCGCCCTGCAGGCCCAGCGGCGCCAGCTGCAGGCCGACGAGCGCAAGGCCGGCGAGCGGCCGCGCGGCGACGCGCCTGAGTGAGCGAAGCCAGCTAACGCCGGAACTGTGCGGGCGCTGTCAACCGCCAGCGCGGGTGAACAGCCGCTCCATCGCGACGTCGATCACCATGCCGCACAGGCTGTAGATCACCGACCCCACCAGCGCGGCGCCGAAGCCGGTGACGTTGAAGCCGCTGAGCACGCCGGCGGCCGACCAGAACATCAGCGCATTGATCACGAACAGGAACAGGCCCAGCGTGATCAGCGTGACCGGCAGCGTCAGCAGCACCAGCAGCGGACGCACCAGCGTGTTCAGCAGGCCCAGCACCAGCGCGGCCACCAGCGCGGCGCCGAAACTGGCCACCGTCACCCCCGGGTAGAGGTGCGCCACCAGCAGCAGCGCGGCCGCCAGCAGCAGCCATCGAACGATGAGTTTCATGGCCCGCAGCATACCGCCGCAGCCCGGGTGGCATGCCGGTGATGCGGCGGGGCGACAAAACCGCGATTCAGGCCCTTGCGCAGGCGGTTTTACCTATGAAAACAGCTTCTCACCCCCCATGGGTGGCAGTACCATTGCGCCGGCTGAGGGCGACAGAGAGCAACGCGGGTTCATGCAATCCGCGGCCCGGGCACTTCAGCGCATCAACCACTCACGTGATGGAGAGAATCAACATGGCAACTGCGAAGAAGGCCGCCCCGGCCACCCCGGCGAAGAAGGCCCCGGCCGCCAAGAAGGCAGCCGCGCCGGCAAAGAAGGCCGCGGCGGTCAAGAAGCCGGCCGCCAAGAAGGCGGCGGCACCGGCGCCGGCCAAGAAGGCAGCGGCCCCCGCCAAGAAGGCAGCGGCGAAGAAGCGCACGCCGAACGCGTCGTTCATGAAGGCCATGACCCCCAGCGCCGCGCTGGCCGCCGTGATCGGCGACAAGGCCGTGCCGCGCACCGAGGTGACCAAGAAGGTCTGGGAATACATCAAGAAGAACGGCCTGCAGGACAAGGCCAAGAAGACGATGATCAACGCCGACGCCAAGCTGAAGGAGATCTTCAAGCAGGCGCAGGTGTCGATGTTCGAGATGACCAAGCTGATCAACAGCCACCTGAAGTGATGCCGCCGCCGGCAGCGGGCCGCGGAGCCCGTTGCCGGACACGGCATGCACACCCTTGCGAAGAAGCCGGCACCACGCCGGCTTCGTCGTTTCCGGGCCTGGCGCCCGGGCCGGAGCAGGCGGGGAAAGCGCGGCCTTTTCCACTGCACCGGCGCAGGCACTGTAGGATAATATCGACACGCGGTTGCCCAGGATGCCCGCGCCCGCCCGCCCGCCCGGTGGCCGGCCGATGGAGATGCCCTCGCAGGATGCCCATGGAGTACCACGACACGGTTGAACGCAGCACCGAGCTGCTGCGCAGGGCGCTGCCCCTGATGTCGCGGCAGGCGGCTGCGCTGCATCCGGTGAGCTATGCCGTGTGGTACGCGTACGTGGCCGATGTCAACTCGCCGCTGCACAAGGCGCTGGATGCCCACCTGGCCGCGCACGGCGTGCTCGACGAGGCTGCCACCGACGCGCTGTACCGCCGCTTCCTGGCCGACCCCACGGCCGACACCACGCAGCAGGTGACCGACGGCGTCGCCAGGCTGCTCGACGGGATGCAGGCGTCCGCCGCGGCCGCGGGCGACCAGACGGCCCGCTACGGCCACACGCTGCAGCGCCTGAGCGCGTCGCTGGGCCCGGCCGAGAACCAGCCCACCACGCCGCCCGCCGCACTGGGCGAGGTGCTGGAGCACACGCTGCAGATGCAGGCTGCCCTGGCCCGGCTGCAGAAGGAGCTGGCCGAGAGCCAGCGCGAGATCGGCAGCCTGCGAGACGAGGTGCGCCGCGCCCGCCACGAGAGCCTGGTCGACGCGCTGACCACGCTGGCCAACCGCCGTGCCTTCGACCGCCGCCTGGTCAGCTGCCTGGCGGCCGATGCCGCCGTGCTGGGCCGCCCGCCCATCGGCGCGCCGGTCAGCCTGCTGATGATCGACATCGACCATTTCAAGCGCGTCAACGACAGCTACGGCCATGCCTTCGGCGACCAGGTGCTGCGCGCCGTGGCCCAGGTGCTGAAGGCGCTGACGCCCGAGGGCGGCCTGGCTGCGCGGGTGGGTGGCGAGGAATTCGCCCTGCTGCTGCCCGGCATGGCGCTGGCCCAGGCCCAGGCGCTGGCCGAGAAGCTGCGTGCCACTGTGGCGGCCAGCCGCATCCGCCGCAAGAGCAGCGACAACGACGAGCGCATCACCGTGTCGCTGGGGGTCGCGCAGTTCCTGCAGCAGACGGCGGCCAACGGCCTGTCGGTGGACGAGGCGCCGGCCGACTTCGTCGACCGCGCCGACCGCGCGCTGTACGCCGCCAAGCAGGCGGGGCGCGACCGGGTGATGACGGGCTGACGGCCGGCTGAGCTTCAGCCCGCCTGGAGCAGCGGCTTCAGGAACCGCCCGGTGAAGCTCTCGGCGCAGGCCGCCACGGTTTCCGGCGTGCCCGCCACCAGCACGCGCCCACCACCGGCGCCGCCTTCGGGGCCCATGTCGATCAGCCAGTCGGCGGTCTTGATGACGTCGAGGTTGTGCTCGATGACGACGATGGTGTTGCCGGCGTCGCGCAGCTGGTGCAGCACGCGCAGCAGCAGCTCGATGTCGGCGAAGTGCAGGCCGGTGGTCGGCTCGTCCAGGATGTAGAGCGTGCGGCCGGTGTCGCGCTTGCTCAGCTCCAGCGCCAGCTTGACCCGCTGCGCCTCGCCGCCGCTGAGGGTCGTCGCGCTCTGGCCCAGGGTGATGTAGCCCAGGCCCACGTCGAGCAGGGTCTGCAGCTTGCGGGCCAGGGCCGGCACGGCGTCGAAGAAGCGGCGCGCCGCTTCCACCGTCATGCCCAGCACCTCATGGATGTTGCGGCCCTTGTACTGCACCTCCAGCGTCTCGCGGTTGTAGCGCTGGCCGGCGCAGGTGTCGCAGGGCACGTAGACGTCGGGCAGGAAGTGCATCTCCAC
>Ga0116181_1002771_pt1 | contig 14060 bp, 17 predicted proteins | sample AD_UKC075_MetaG_FD_89752 | JGI IMG/M metagenome (GOLD analysis project Ga0116181, IMG submission 89752) | Active sludge microbial communities of municipal wastewater-treating anaerobic digesters from USA - AD_UKC075_MetaG | ecosystem: Engineered > Bioreactor > Anaerobic > Digestate | place: USA...
CCCACCCGGATCACTGGCCCGACCACCGGCCACCCCACCACCAGCGGTCCCCCCATACCCCGGACCCACCGGCGAACGCGCCGACTGGTGGTGGTACGACCCCTTCCAACCGGAACCACCACCGACGAACAACTAGGCGAGCAACTGGGTCCGGTTGAACAACTGGGTCCGGTTGAACAGCTCAGTCCGATCAGGAACTGCTGGGCAGATCGCGGAACGGGGTCTCCTTGTACGGTTCGGGCTCTTTGGGCAGCCCGAGCACCCGCTCGCCGACGATATTGCGCTGAATCTGATCGGTACCTCCGCCGATGGAGGTGAAGTAGGCGTTCAACGTCCGGAAGGTCACCGCATCACTGACCGGATTGTCCGGGCCGGTCAGCATGGATTCCGGGCCGGTGATCTCGGTCTGAACCCGTGCGGTCTCGTGCAGGATGCGCGACATCGCGATCTTGCCCAGTGACATCAGGGTGGCGGCCTCGATCCGGTCACGAGTGGCCTTGGCCCGCATGGTGTTCCACCGGTTGACCGCGGCATAGCCCTCGACAACGGCGATCCGTTGCCGAATGTGGGCGTCGGCCAGATTCCCCGCCGCCCGCGCCATCCCGATCAGGCTGTCGGCATCCGGCTTGAGATCGCGGCTGGCCTTCTTGGTGCGGGCCAGATCGCCCATGAGCCGACGCTCGTACGCCAATGCCACCTGCAGCACCGGCCATCCACCGCCGGGTTCGCCCACCAGGTTGGCGTGCGGCACTCGGGCATCGGTGATGAACACCTCGTTGAACTCCGACTCGCCGGTGATCTGGTGGATCGGCCGGACCTCGACGCCGGGCTGGCGCATCGGAAAGATGAAGAAGCTGATCCCCTTGTGTTTGGGCACATCCCAGTCGGTGCGGGCCACCAGCAGCCCGTAGTCGGCGCTCTTGGCGAACGAGGTCCACACCTTCTGTCCGTTGATCACCCACTCATCGCCGTCACGGTCGGCGCGGGTGCGCAGACCGGCCAGATCCGACCCGGCACCGGGTTCGCTGTAGAGCAGGCACCAACGAGTTTCGCCGCGCAGCGCCGGCGGTATCAACCGGTGTTTCTGCTCGTCGGTGCCGAGGTCGTGCAGCGTGCACGCCATCAGGTCGGAGCGGTCGGCACCCGCACCGCGGGCGCCGACGGCAGCGAACTCGGCCGCGACGATCCGGGACTGCGCATCGGGCAGGCCGCGTCCCCACCACTGCGGCTCCCAACTGGGCACCGCCCAACCCGCCTCGAAGACCTTCCGAGCCCACTCGGCCCGGTCGAGGGACGGGTCCCAGTTCTCAGCCAGCCACTGCCGAACCTCGGCGCGCACCTGGTCGTCGGTCATCGCGGACATCAGTTCTCCTCGCGTATCCGGACGTAGCGTTCCCGGTGCCAGGCCGGGTCGCCGAAGATCTGTGCGTCGGTGCGCGCCCGACGCAGGTAGAGGTGCGCAGGGTGCTCCCAGGTGAAGCCGATACCGCCGTGCACCTGAATGGTGGTCGCGGCGACCGAGACGAAGGCGTCCGAGCAGTAGGCCTGAGCCAGGGCGAGGTCCGCCAGGCGGTCCGGATCGCCGGCATCGAACGCCGCCGCGACGTGCCGGGCGGCCGAGACCGCGGACTCCGCCTCCAGCAGCATGTCGACGCACATGTGCTTGATCGCCTGGAAACTGCCGATCGCCCGGCCGAACTGGTACCGCGTGCGGGCGTAGTCGGTGGCCATCCGCATCGCCTGCAGGGCACCGCCGGCCTGTTCGGCCACCAGTGCCACCGCCGCACGGTCGAGAGCCTCGGCGAGGGCCGCCGCGCCGGCACCGGCGCCGCCGACCAGTCGGGCCGGGGTGTCGGACAGGGTCACCCGCGCCTGCTTGCGGGTCTGGTCGACCGTGGTCAGCGGCGACACCACCAGGCCGGGTGCGCCCGCGTCGACGGCGAAAATCGAGGTGCCCGAACCGGACTCGGCCTGGACGTAAATGCGTTGTGCGGTTGCAGCGTCGAGGACGTAGGTCTTCTCTCCGGTCAGGCGCCAGCCCTCGGCCGTCGACTCGGCGACGGTGGCCGGGTACTGTGGGGGGCGGGCCGAGTGGGCTTCGGGCTCGGCGAAGGCTACCGTCGCGATCAATTCCCCGGCGGCGATCCTCGGCAGGGTGTCGGTGCACTCGGGCGCATCACCCAGTGCCAGCAGCAGGTAGGGCGTCAGCACCGCGGTCGACAGGTACGGACCGCAGAACAACACCCGACCGAACTGCTCGGCCACCACAGCCAGATCCGCGGCGCCGGCACCGGCCCCGCCGTACTCCTCCGGAATGATCAGACCCACCAGGCCCATCCCGGCCAGCACGGACCAGACCGCCGGGTCATAGCCGTCCTCGCCGGCCATCAGCCGCCGCACCTCGGACTCGGGTGCGCGTTTGTTCAGAAGGTCGGCGACCGCATCGCGCAGATCGCTCAGTTCTGAGCTCAACGTGGTGGACATCGGCCGTCACCTCACCGCCGTCAGGGCGCCGCTCAGAGCCGCGCACGTGCTGTCGAAATATGCTTGGGAAACAGGGGCTTTGGGTGCGACCACATCGAATCCGTGGAAGGCCCCGGGAACCTCGTACACCTCGCACGGTACGCCGACGGCCTGCAGCATCTCGGCGTAGGCGAGATCCTCGCGGTGGAACAGGTCCAGGGTGCCCACCCCGATCCAGGCCGGTGGCAGGCCGGCGAGGTCGGATCGTCGGGCGGGTACGGCGACGGAGGGATCGGCCCCGGCGAGGTAACTGCGCCACCCGATGCGGTTGCTGGCGGTGTTCCACACCCGAAATCCGGGCGCATCGAGTGCCGGGTCGACGGTGCGGTCGTCGAGCATCGGATAGCTGAGCAGTTGAAGCACCGGAGCCACTTCCGCGCGGTCCCTGGTCAGGAATGCCAGGGCCGCAGCCAGTCCGCCGCCGGCGCTGGCCCCGCCGATCGCGATGCGATCGGCATCGACGTCGGGTAGTCCGGCCAACCAGGTCAGTGCGCGTTAGCAGTCCTCCAGTCCGGCCGGATACGGATGCTCGGGGGCGAGTCGGTAATCGACCGCAGCCACCGTCATGCCGAGGGTCCGGGCGTATCTGCGGCACAGCGCGTCGTCCTCGGCGGCGCTTCCGATGACGTAGCCGCCGCCGTGAATCCAGAGCAACGCGGGTGTGGCGCCGTTCGCCCCGACCGGGCGATACAACCGGACGCCGGTCCCGCAGGGCAGGGTGATCAGTTCGACCCCGGAGTCGCTCGATCCGCGGATCGGCGGCAGCCGCCGCAGGAGTGGCAGCGACCAGTGATAGACGATCTGCCGGGGAACGAACCGGGCGACCCGTCGCAACTGGGGATTGATCCCCGCGGCGGCGGTGTCGGTCGGGGGCACAAGTCCCATTATTACGATGAACGGGTTATGGCCGAAGAGAGCAGTACCGCCCAGTCCGATTCCGGGGACGTCCGCACCGAACGTCGTGGTCGAATCCTGATCATCACGATCAATCGGCCGCAGGCCAAGAATGCGGTGAACGCCGCCGTCAGCCATTGCTTGGCGGCAGCGATGGACACCCTGGATGACGACCCTGGGTTGTCGGTCGGGATCCTGACCGGTGCGGGCGGAACATTCTGCGCGGGCATGGATCTCAAAGCGTTCGCCCGCGGCGAGAACGTGGCCGTGAAGGGCCGGGGTCTGGGCTTCACCGAAAGGCCGCCGGTCAAGCCGCTGATCGCGGCGGTCGAGGGCCATGCGCTGGCGGGCGGCACCGAGCTGGCGCTGGCGACGGATCTCATTGTCGCGGCGAGTGATTCGGCGTTCGGCATCCCGGAGGTCAAGCGCGGTCTGGTCGCGGCCGGCGGCGGACTGCTGCGACTGCCGCAGCGGATTCCCTATCAGATCGCGATGGAACTGGCGCTGACCGGCGACCCGTTGCCCGCCGAGCGGGCGCACCGGCTCGGGCTGGTCAATGTGCTGGCCGAGCCCGGTCAGGCACTGGAGCAGGCCGTCGCGCTGGCCGAACGCATCACGGCCAACGGCCCGTTGGCCGTCGCCGCGACCAAGCGGGTCATCGTCGAGTCGCGGTCCTGGACACCGGAGAATCAGTGGCGCGAGCAGATGAAGATCATCATGCCGGTGTTCGCATCCAAGGACGCCCGCGAAGGTGCCGTCGCCTTCGCCGAGAAGCGGGCACCGAACTGGACCGGATCGTGATCTGAGCCGGTCCTGACCGGGTTCAGCCGGATACCGTCGCGGCGATCCGGCGGGCCAGGTAGGGCGAGAACCACCCGGCGTAACGCAGCCGGAGATCGGGGTCACGCCAGTCGGAGCCGGTGACGATCCCACGGCAGTTCGGCGCCCCGCACAGGCAGCGGAACTCGTCGTAGTCGCTGGCGTCGCACATCGCGTAGTCGAAGCACAGTTCCTCGCCGGGGGCGATGTCGCGCATGGCGATCAGCAGCAATTGCCCGCTCAGGCCGCAATTGGGATCGCAGGAATGGTTGAGCAGGTCGCCAGAGTCGGGCGTCTCCCCGGACACCAGGTAGAGGTCGGTGTCCACCTGAATGGACCTGCTCTGCCGGTCGTGGCTGAAGGTTGTGAGGACGGAGTGCGGCACCACCCAGCCGCCGAACGCGGCGACGGTCTCACCCTCGCTGATGGGTTCCACCGCGAAGGAACCCCACCCTTTGTTCCCCGCCGGCCGTGCTTCGGCCTTCGGGGTGAGCCAGTTGAAATCCATGAGCGGTTGCCCCCTTCGCTGTGCAGACGACGCATGCTACCGGGGCATCAGCGCCGACCCTCCACGATCAACTCCCACGGATCGCCGGCCAGTGCCATCCGGCCGAGCTTTCGCGCGTAGTCGGTGGTGTCACCGAACTCGCCGATCCAGCAGCGGGCCCGCTGGGTGGCCAGCCACAGCCGGTGTTCGATGGTCACCCCGATCGCGCCGTGCAACTGGTGAGCGGCCGTGATGACCGTCGGCACGACCCGGCCGAGCGTCACCTTGGCGACCGTGATCGCGTAGTCGGCCCGCGGGTCGCCGAACCCGTGTTCGGCCACCGCGTCCACGGCGAGGTTCGCCGCGGCGCGGGCGCGTTCCGCCTCCCCGGCCATTCCGGCCAGCGCGTGCTGGACGGCCTGAAAGGCGCTGAGTGGGCGGCCGAACTGCTCCCGGTCGCGGGTATGGGCCACCGAGTACTCCACCGCGGCGTCCAGGGCGCCGATCACCTGGACGCAACGAGCCCACGCGCCACGGCGGACGAGTTCGGTGGCGGTGCCGGCATCGACACGAGCGGTGTCGGTGAACGTCCCGGTTTCGGCGAGATCCGCGGTGACGGTGTCACGCGGCTCTCCACCGGCGTTGTGGCCCGTGTCGATCGTCACCTCGGCCGGCGTCCGTACGGCGACACGCAAGCCGTCGCCGGAACGCTCGGCGAGCACCAGGGCGGCCGCGGTGGCGGCGTAGGGCACCGACGTGAACGGCCGCCCCGGCGAGCCGATACCGAGGGTCAGCGGGCCGTCGTCCGGAACCGGGAGGCCGGCCGCGCCGGCCAGCCAGGCGGCCAGCAGGTCGGTTTCGGCCACCGGCACCGTGACGGCGTGGTGGGCCAGTGCGCGTAACACGACCGCCGCCTCCACCGGCCCGCCACCGGAGTCCGCGGTGCTGCTCAGCCGGGTGAGCCCGGCCTCCTCGAGGTGGTGCCAGGCGGTGGAATCGAAGCGGTCGGGCAGCGACCGCCGTCCGATGGCGGCGTCGAAAGCCCGTCCGCCGATATCGTCGACGAGATTGCGCAGGTCGGTGAGATCGTCGTCATCGCAGCCGAATACGCCGCCGCCGAGGGGGTTGTCCCTCCGCCGGCCGGTCTGATCGAAGTTCTCAGTTGCCATCTAGCGCAATCCCATCCCCTTGGCCACCATCCCGCGCAGCACCTCATTGGTGCCGCCGCGCAGGGTGAACAGCGGGGCGTGCGCGCGGGCCACCTCGACGAGTTCGGCCACCCGATCGCGGCCCTCGACGTCGTCGCCGACGTAGCAGAGCAACTCGGCGGCGAGGTCGGCGGACTCCTGCTCGAAGCGGGTACCGAGATCTTTGACCAGCGCCGCCTCGTTCGGTTGGGGCCGCCCGGCGGTGAGTGCGCGGGCCACCGAGATGGACATCTGGCGCAGCGAGGCGAGCCGCGCCAGCAGGTCGCCCAGCGCTGCCGCGGTGTGGTCGCTGACGTCGTCCCGGGAGGCCAGGGCTCGCGTCAGGGCGATCAGCAGTGGGGCGGTGGTGAGGATGCGTTCCGGGCCGCTGCGTTCGAAGGACAGCTCGGCGGTGACCTGACGCCAGCCGTCGCCTTCGGTGCCGAGCAGGTTGGCGTCGGCGATGAAGGTCTCGTCGAAGGTGATCTCGTTGAAATGGTGCTCGCCGGTCATCAGCACGATCGGGCTGATCGAGATGCCCGGTGAGTCCATCGGCACCAGGAACTGACTGAAGCCGGCGTGCCGGCGCTGCGGGTCGACCGGACTCGTACGGGCCAGGACGACCACCTGATGGGCCAGGTGCGCGCCGCTGGTCCACACCTTGGTGCCCGACAGCAGCCAGCCGCCGTCGGTTCTGGTCGCTTTCGCGGCGGCGGCGGCCAGGTCGGACCCGGCCTGCGGCTCGCTCATCCCGATCGCCGAGAAGAACCGTCCCGCAGCGATCTCCGGCAGGATGCGGCGCTTCTGCTCTTCGGTTCCGTAGGACAGCAGTCCGGGCCCGACCTGGCGGTCGGCGATCCAGTGGGCGGCCACCGGCGCGCCCGCGGCCAGCAGTTCCTCGGTCACCACGTATCGGTGCAGGTGTCCCAGGCCGTGCCCGCCGTACTCGGTGGGAATGGTGAGGCCGAGGAATCCGGCGGCGCCGAGTCGGGCACTGAATCCCTCGTCCCAGCTGGACAACCAGGCGTCGACGCGCACCGGCCAGCCGAACTCGGCGCGGTCGGCCTTGAGGAATGTCCGGATGGCCGACCTCAGTGCGGTCGGATCGGGCAGCGTGGTCGGATCGGGCAGCGTGGTCGGATCGGGCAGCGTGGTCGGATCGTCAGGGGTGAGGGTCATCCGCGCTCACCGGTATGCGGTGAGACGGGCGATGACAGCGACTTTCCCGTCGGCGCCGATGGCCCGGGCGTCGGCGACGGCGGTGTTGCGCCCGGCCCGCAGCACAGATCCCTCATAGAACGATTGTGCGCCGCGGTCGGTCGCCGCGGCGAACGGCCGCAAGAAGTTCACCCGGATCGTTCCGGTTCGCAGAGGCTCGGATCGGTCCAGGTTGACCGCAGCGGCGGCCACCAGTTCCAGGCCGGCACCGCTGACCCCGCCGTGCACGATGCCGATGAGATTGTTGAGTATCGGGTCCGGACGCTGGTGCAACCGGCAGGACCCGTCGCCGGCGGAGACGGCCTCGACAGACATCAGGTCGGCCAGGGTGGTGGAGGCCGTCCGGATCAGCGGGTCGGCGCCGCCGCTGACCGGCGCGTCGGGGCCACCGTTGAGCGGCAGGGTGCGCACGGTGCCCACACCGATCACCGTCCCGGCGTGGGTGAGATCGCACAGCGACAGCAGCGGCGACCCGATCCCGCCGATGCCGCGGGCGCTGGCGATCACCGGTTCGTCGGGTTCCGACAGCAGGCTCGGGTAGGCATCCGGGGTGAGCTCGACGGTCAGTTCCGAGGACACCGTCCACTGGTCCCCGCCGGTCCGGTAGAAGTTGACCCGGCCGGCGACGTCGTCCACCAGGATGGCGAGCCCGGCGATGGATGGCTGCCCGGTGAACGGGTTCGTCATTCCGCCGATCGGCATCGACGCGACGAGTTCTCCGGTTCCGGCCCCGGTTCCGGCACTGAATTCCGCTGTGAGCGTGGTGATTCCGAACCGGTTGACAACCCCGATCGGGGTCTCCGGGTCGGTGAGGTCGAGTCCTGAGATCATGACGCCGCCACAGTCGAGCGGGACACGAACTGCCGTGCGGTGATCAGGAATTCAAGTTGTCGCGCCACGTCGTCGAGCGGTTCCAGGCTGTGCAGCGAACGGCACAGCATCACCGCCCCCTCGAGTGCGGCGATGCTGGTGTGGGCGAGTGCGACCGCGTCGGCAGGGTCGAAACCCTCCCGGACGAACCCTTGGGCGGCGGCGTCACGCCAGCGACGGAAGATATCGGCGGCAACCGCGGTGAGTTGCTCTTCGTCGGTTCCGGAGCCGATGGCCGCAGCCAGCACCGGGCTGCCGGCGGTGTAGTCACTGGAGATCAGGGCTTCGCGCCACAACGCGGCGAACCGGCGCAGCAGTGCGGTGCCGTCACCGCTGGCCGCGGACTCGATCGCGGCGGTGATCTCCTCGCCGGCGAATTGCAGGGCCTCCCGCAGCAATTGGGCCCGGCCGCCGGGGAAGTGGTGATACACCGAACCACGCGGACATCCGCTGCGGGCCAGCACGGCGTCGATGGTCACTCCGGCCGTGCCGCCCTCCTGCAGCAGGGTGGCAGCGGTGGCCAGCATGGTGGTCCGGGTGGTTCGCCGGGACATTCAGCGCGCCCCGGACTGACGGCCGATGCCGAGCAGGTGCCGCCGCTTCTCGGCCCACCGCATGATTCGGCAGCCGACGAAGTTCACTTCGACCGCCCACTGCGGGACCGGGGCGGCCACCTCGGTGGCCGGTTCGGTGACGCTTTGCATGGCTGCCTCCATAACTATGGTTATCACCATAGATTTCCCGGGTTGGGCGTGCAATGCCACGCTGCCAATTGCAGGCGGATGCCAGGTTAAGGCGGGATGACGGCCCGGTAACAGTGGTCGACGACCAGCGCCTTTCTGCGCTTTGTATGATCCGAATCATAGTTACTGTCCGCACGCCGCCTCCGGAGGTCACACCATGAAGGTCATCTCGTCCATCGATGACGCCCAGTCCCTAGTCGGTACCGAACTCGGGGTGGGCAATTGGGTGACCATCGACCAGCAGCGGGTCAATGACTTCGCCGACGTCACCGGTGACCACCAGTGGATTCACGTCGATGTCGAACGGGCCAAGAAGGAAAGCCCCTATCGGGCGCCGATTGCGCACGGGTTTCTCACCCTGTCGCTCATTCCGGCGCTGAGCAAGGACAACTTCCGGATCGAGAACGCCACATTGGTCATCAATTACGGGCTGAACAAGGTGCGTTTCCTCAACGCCGTTCCGGTGGACAGCCGCATCCGGGTGCGCTCGGAGTTGATCGAGGTCAAAGCCTCGGACAGCACGGCCGACCTGACGGTGCGGCACACCGTGGAGATCGACGGTGTTGAGAAGCCGGCCGCGGTGGCCGAGATGATCGCGCGGGTGTTGTTCTAGCGAAACGGAGTTCTGCCACACCCGGTCTTGCACTGTGGCGCCGGTGGTGCAAAGAGTTGCACAGTGGCGCCAGTGGCGCCAAAGTGGAGGCATGACCAGCGTGCAGATCAAGGACGTGCCGGAAGAGACCCACGCGGTGCTACGGCAACGCGCGGCGCGTGCGCACCAGTCGCTCCAGGAGTATCTGCGCAGTCGGTTGATCCAGGAGGCGGCGACGCCGACCTTGGACGAGGTTCTGGAACGGGCCGGGGGACGCTCGGGCGGATCTGTGTCCCTCTCGGCTGCGGTGGAGGCGGTCCGGGGCGACCGTGATCGTCGTTGACGCCAGCGTGCTGGCGGTCGCCCTGGGTGACGACGGCCCGGACGGGGCCGTTGCCCGGGCTGCCCTTGCCGGTGAGACACTCGCCGCGCCGCAACTGATCGATCTGGAGGTGCTGTCGGTGTGGCGTCGGCACGTGTCAGGCGGGCTCATGACGCCGGATCGGGCGGAGGCGGCCGTGTCGGACCTGTTCTCGCTGCCGATTCGGCGGGCATCCCACCAGCACCTGATCGGACGCTGCTGGGAACTGCGGCAGACGATCACGGTCTACGATGCGGCCTACGTCGCGCTGGCTGAGGCCCTCAGCGTCCCCCTGCTCACCGGGGACGCGAGGCTGTCTCGAGCGCCCGGGGTGCGCTGCCGGGTCGATCTGCTCGGCGGTTAGCTCCCGAACTGACCGCCGGCGCTCAGAGCTTCGGGGAGTACCCGAACGGCAGCAGCACACTCTTGTGCTCGACGTACTCCTCGATCCCCTCCGGTCCGTTCTCGCGACCGATGCCGGAGTTCTTGTAGCCGCCGAACGGCGCGCCCGGATCGAAGGCGTACATGTTGACCGCGTACGTGCCGGTGCGGATTCTCGAGGCGATCTCGACGGCCTTGTCGAAGTTCGTCGTCCACACACTGCCGGCCAGTCCGTACGGGGAGTCGTTGGCGATCCGCACCGCGTCCTCCTCGTCCTCGTACGGGATCACCGCGAGCACCGGGCCGAAGATCTCCTCCTGGGCGATGGTCATCGAGTTGTCGACGTCGGCGAACACCGTCGGCTGCACGTAATAGCCGCTGTCCAGCCCGTCGGGCCGCCCGCCGCCGGTGACCAGCCGCGCGCCCTCCTGCCGGCCCTTGGCGATGTAGCCCTCCACCCGCTCCCGCTGCTTCTCGGTGATCAGCGGGCCGATCATCGCGCCGGGGGAGTCCGGCAGTCCGACCGGCATCGCGGCCACGCCCGCACCGATCTTGGCCACGATCTCCTCGTAGCGCGACCGCGGCGCCAGGATGCGGGTCTGCGCCACGCAGGCCTGCCCGGTGTTCATCAGCCCGGCGAACAGCAGCATCGGCAGGGTGGAGTCCAGGTCGGCGTCCTCGAGGATGATCGCCGCCGATTTCCCGCCGAGTTCCAGCGTGCACGGTTTGAGCTTCTCGGCGGCCAGTCGGCCGACCTCCTTGCCGACCGCCGAACTGCCGGTGAAGGTGTACTTGTCGACGTGGGGATTGGCGGTCAGCGCGCGGCCGGTCTCGGCGCCGCCGGGCACCACCGACAGCACACCCTCGGGAAGACCGGCCTCGGCGAACGCCTCGGCCAGGGCGTTGACGCTCAGCGGGGTCTCGGCAGCCGGCTTGAGCACCACCGTGCACCCGGCGAGCAGTGCCGGGCCCAGCTTGTTGCAGGCCAGGAACAGCGGCACGTTCCAGGCCGCCACCGCTCCCACCACGCCGATCGGTTCCCGCAGTACCAGGGTCTGGCCGTAGAGGCCGTCGCGAACGTCCTTCCAGGTGAACTTGTCCGCGGCGGTGGCGTAGTAGTTCAGCCCGGACACCGCCGCCCCGTACTGCACCATGTCGACGATCATCTGGGGCTGACCGGTCTCGGCCTTGAGTAGGAACTTGAACAGGTCGGCGCGTTCGGTGATGAGCTTGACGGCGTTGGCGATCACACCCTGGCGCTCCTGCGGGGTCATCCGCGGCCACGGCCCCTCGTCGAAGGCCCGGCGGGCGGCCGCGCAGGCGGCGTCGACATCGGCGGCCGCCGCCAACGGGACCTTGCCGACGTACTCTCCGGTTGCCGGGGAACGCACCTCGATCACCTCGGAGGTCGACGGCGCAACCCAGGCACCGCCGATGAAGAGCGTGTCGTACTCGGTCTTGTAGGCCGTCTGCGTCATGAGGCTCACAGTACCCACACCCGACCGGCCGGAACAGGTTCCAGTTCGGCGCCGCTCAGGGCGCCAGCACCAGCACCAGGTTGCTCACCAGCACTTCCCGCAGTCCGGGCACCGAGGTCAACGGCCAGGCCCATCGCGGGTGGTAGCGCGGGAACGCCGCCACCGGTAGGCCGGTCGAGGCGGCCCAGCGCAGCCCGGCGGCGGCCGAGACCGCGAACAGTGACGACCCGTAGTTGTTCTTCGGCGGGTGCCCGTGCCGGCGGGTGTAGCGGCGCGCCGCCCGGGCCCCGCCGAGGTAATGCCACAGGCCGGTTTCGTGGCCGCCGAACGGGCCCAACCACACGGTGTAGGACAGCACCACCAGCCCGCCCGGGCGGGTCACCCGCAGCATCTCCGCCCCCAACCGCCACGGCTCGGCGACGTGCTCAGCCACATTGGAGGACAGGCACACATCCACGCTGGCGTCGGCGAACGGAAGCGCCAACCCGGAGGCCCGCACGAAACGGCCCGGCCCGCCGGCGCCGACCCGGCCGGCGGCGTGCATCTCGGTGGGATCCGGTTCGACACCGACATACCGCCAGCCCGAGTTGGTGAAGGCGGTCGCGAAGTACCCCGGACCGCCGCCGACGTCGAGCAGGACGCGGTCCGCGTGTGCGGACCCGGTCCGGGCGGCCCACAGATCGGACACCATCGCCGCGGTGTCCTCGGCCAGGGGACCGTAGAACAGGTCGGGAGCGGACCGCTCGAAGCGGAACGAGCGCAACAGTCGCACCGAACGGTTCAGGGTCGCCCGGCGGGCGAACAGGTCGGTGAGCAGCACCTGTCAGACCCTAACGACTAAACTGCGGGCGGTGTCCGGCCCCGTTCGCTCCGTGTTGCTGCTGTGCTGGCGCGACACCGGCCATCCGCAGGGCGGGGGCAGCGAGACCTATCTCCAGCGCATCGGTGCGTTGCTGGCGGCCTCCGGCGTCGAGGTCACCCTGCGCACCGCCCGTTATCGCGGTGCGGCCCGGCGCGAGGTGGTCGACGGGGTCCGGGTCAGCCGCGGGGGCGGGCACTACACCGTCTACATCTGGGCGGGTCTGGCGATGGTGGCCGCCCGGGTGGGGCTCGGACCGTTGCGGCACGTCCGCCCGGACGTGGTCATCGACAGCCAGAACGGGCTGCCGTTCCTGGCCCGGCTGGCCTTCGGCCGCCGCGTCATCGTTCTGGTGCACCACTGCCATCGCGAGCAGTGGCCGGTCGCCGGCCCCCTGCTCAGCCGGGTCGGCTGGTTCGTCGAATCCTGGCTGTCCCCGCGTCTGCACCGGCGCAACCAGTACGTGACGGTGTCGCTGCCGTCGGCCCGTGATCTGACCGAACTGGGAGTCGACGGCTCCCGGGTGGCGGTGGTCCGCAACGGGCTGGATGAGGCGCCCCCCGAGACCCTGACCGCACCGCGGTCACCGGATCCCCGGGTGGTGGTGCTCTCCCGGTTGGTGCCGCACAAGCAGATCGAGGACGCCCTTGACGCGGTGGCCGCGCTGCGTGGGCGGGTGCCGGGGTTGCATCTCGACATCGTCGGCGGCGGGTGGTGGCTGGACCGGCTGGTGCAACACGCCGCCGACCTCGGCATCTCCGATGCGGTCACCTTCTGGGGTCACGTCGACGACACCGCCAAACACGCTGTGGTGCAACGCAGTTGGGTGCACGTGCTGCCGTCCCGTAAGGAGGGCTGGGGACTGGCCGTCGTCGAAGCGGCCCAGCACGGAGTGCCGACGATCGGCTACCGCGAATCCGGTGGGCTCACCGACTCGGTCATCGACGGGGTGACCGGGGTCCTGGTCGATGACCACCGCGAACTCGTCGGCTCCCTCGAGCGACTGCTCGCCGATCAGGTGCTGCGCGAGGAACTCGGCGCGAAGGCCGCCGCCCGCAGTCGGGAGTTCTCCTGGCAGCAGAGCGCGGACGCGATGCGCACCGTGTGCGAGTCGGTACACGACGGACGAAGGGTGAGCGGTGTCCTCTAACCCGGTGTCGCCCGACCCCGTGCGTCCCGGCCTGGTGCAGTACCTCGGCTACTGCTACGGCCGGATCCTGCCCGCGCAGTACGCGGACTGGGTCCGCCACGACCTCGCCGGTCGCGGTGCGCAGCGGCGCAACTTCGTCCGGGTGACGATCCCCGCCCTGCTGGTGGTGTCGCCGCTGTGGCTGATCCCGACTTCGGTGGGGATGCACCTGGCGATGTCCGCGCTGCTGCTGGTGCCGTTCGTCTACTTCGCGCACGCGCTGGACAAGATCTGGCGTGCCCACCGGTTGCGTCAGCACGGACTCGACCCCGAACTCGTCGACGAAATCCAGCGCCGCCGCGACGCGCTGATCCGCGAGGACTATCAGCGGCGGCACGGTCACCCCCCGGACTGAAGACGGTTCCGGCGGGTCAGGAGCGCCGGCGGGTCAAGAGAACAGCCGCCGCGCCGCCGACCACCAGCCCGGCCCAGACCAGATGCGCGCTCAGCACGGCCAGC
>Ga0116181_1002775_pt1 | contig 14040 bp, 14 predicted proteins | sample AD_UKC075_MetaG_FD_89752 | JGI IMG/M metagenome (GOLD analysis project Ga0116181, IMG submission 89752) | Active sludge microbial communities of municipal wastewater-treating anaerobic digesters from USA - AD_UKC075_MetaG | ecosystem: Engineered > Bioreactor > Anaerobic > Digestate | place: USA...
AGCATGGGGGCGGCTCCTTCCGCAGACCATCGTCACAGGTCGCCGGGTCGACGGCTGAGCGTGAGCCCCGGTGTGGACGCTCAGTCAGCCTCGACGGCGATCACGCCTCGTCGCATCGCCTTCACCACGCCTCGGCAGGTCTCCCGCAGCTCACCCGTCCCTGCCGCGTCGGCGAGCTGGGCGGCGGCGTCGATGACCTGCCGTACCCACCGGACGAAGTCGCCGGCAGTCAGTCCGTACATGCCCACGACGTCACCGAGCGACTCCCCAGCAGCCCAGGCGTACGCGGCTTCCGCGAAGACGATGTCAGGATCTGGCGAGCGGTCGACACGATGGTCACGCTCGACCAGCCCGACCTCGCGCCACACGGCGCGGACGCGCGACTGCGCCGCCTCGGACAGGCGGTCGGGCATCCGCGACATCCGTTTGCCGTCGGAGGCGCGTGCCTCGTACACCAGCGACGACAGCACCGCGGCCAGCTGCGGTACGGCGAGGCCGTCGAACACGCCTTGCCGTGCGCACTCCGCGGTGACCAGGTCGAGCTCACCGTAGATCCGCGTCAGGGTCCTACCCGCCGGGGTGACCTGATCGGCCCGCTCGCCATCGAGGTAGCCAAGCGACGCGAGCACGCCACAGATCCGGTCGAACGCTCGGGCGATCGAGTTCGACCGCTCCCCCTCCCGACGCCGCGCGGCCTCGGTCTCCCGCTCCAGCCGCATGGCCCGCTCGGCCACCCTGGCGTGCTCCTCACGGTCTGGACAGGCATGGCACGGATGCGCACGCAGCTCGAGCCGCAACGTCTCGATCTCAGCCATCGCATCACCATCAGCCACGTCACGATGGCGCTCGACGGGCAGGTCGACCTCACGCAGCCGGGTCAGGAACGCGGCAGCCAGGTTGCGGCGATGGGCGGCGTCCCGGGCATCGAAGTGCTTCGGCACCCGGACCTTGCCGACCACCGCTGGCGGTGTCGGGAAGTCGTCGCTGGAGAGCTTCTTCAGCTGCTTCTGGTCGGTCATCACGGTCGGCTCGGGCCCGTTCCTGCCCCGCAGACCGGGATCAACCACGGCAGCCCAGCCTTGGTGCCGACCGTGCGGTACGGAGATGATGTCGCCCGGCTTGAGTTCCTGCAGCACACTCAGCGCCTCGGCGCGCCGGTCTGTCCGGCGCGCTCGGGCTGCGTCGGCCTCGACCGTACGGATCCGTTCCCGCAGCCGCGCGTACGACGCAAAGTCACCGAGCTCACACTGCGCTTCGGCGAGCAGCGCGGCGATCTCGGCGTCGTTGCGCTCGATGGTCCGGGAGGCTGATACGACCCCGCGGTCGGCCTGGAACTGGGCGAAGCTCTGCTCCAGCACGGCTCGGGCCCGCTCTCGGCCCACGGTGGCGACCAGGTTGACGGCCATGTTGTACGTCGGGCGGAACGCCGACCGCAGCGGATAGGTCCGCCGCGACGCCAACCCCGCTACTGCGCGCGGGTCCAGGCCGTTCGCCCAGGCGACCACGGCATGGCCCTCAACGTCGATGCCGCGCCGGCCAGCGCGCCCGGTGAGCTGGGTGTACTCCCCCGGCGTGATGTCGGCGTGGGACTCGCCGTTGTACTTGACCAGCTTCTCGATCACGACCGTACGGGCCGGCATGTTGATGCCCAGTGCCAACGTCTCGGTCGCGAAGACGACCTTCACCAACCCGGCAGCGAAGGCCACCTCGACGGCCTCCTTGAACACCGGTAGCAGGCCCGCATGGTGCGAGGCGATGCCGCGGGTGAACGCGGCGAGCCAGCGGTCGTAGCGCAGAGCGACCAGGTCATCATCGGTGAGCCCGCTCGTGTGCTCTGCGGCGATCCTGGCCAGTGCTTCCTGCTCGACCCGGTTGGTGAGCCGGATCCGGTCGCTCATCAGGTGCCCCACGGCCGAGTCGCAGCCCTGCCGGCTGAACACGAACACGATCGCGGGCAGAAGCCCCTGCTTCTCGAGCTCGGCGATCATGGCGCCCCTGCGGGGCACCAGCGACGATCCCTCGGTCGGGCTCCAGCGCGAATGAGCGGCTCCCCCGTACTGGCCAGAGCCATACCCAGCCGTGCGTTTCCCCTTGCTGGAGCGGCCTCGTGGTCGCCGTGCGTCGTCGCGTCCTCGCCGGTCCTCCTTGGCCAGCCTCGTCAGCTCAGGGTTGACGTCGACGGCCTTGCCGCTGGCGTACTCCCGCGCTGTCGGGGCCACATCGGCGAACAGGTCGTACAGCCGGCTGCCGGCCATCACGTGCTGGAACAGCGGTACGGGGCGCCGCTCGCTCACCACGACCGCCATCTCGCCGCGCACCTCGGCGAGCCAGTCGCCGAACTCCTCGGCATTGCTCACGGTCGCCGAGAGAGCCACCACCTGGACCGACTCGGCCAGTCCGAGGATGACCTCCTCCCAGACTGGCCCGCGGAACCGGTCGGCGAGGTAGTGCACCTCGTCCATCACGACGTAGCCGAGCCCGCCGAGGGTCGGCGACGACGCATAGATCATGTTGCGCAGCACCTCTGTCGTCATCACCACCACATCGGCCTCGCCATTGTGGGTGACGTCACCGGTCAGCAGCCCGACCCGGTCGGGCCCGTACGCCGCGACGAGGTCGCGGTACTTCTGGTTCGACAGCGCCTTGATCGGGGTGGTGTAGAAGCACTTGCGGCCCTGCGCCAGGGCCAGGTGGACGGCGAACTCCCCCACCACGGTCTTGCCGGCGCCGGTTGGGGCCGCGACCAGCACCCCTGAGCCGCCCTCGAGATGGGCGCAGGCGACCCGTTGGTAGTCGTCCAGCCCGAACGGGTAGCGAGCCGCGAACTCCTCGAAGGTAGGCCCGTTCCTGACCGCATCGGTCACGGCATCAGTCACATGATCCGTCACGGCACGTACACCGTCAGCGCTGAGGGCCGTGCTGTACAGGTCAGCGGTACAGGCCCCAGCGCCTCACCATCAGCCATCCCATACAGGTCGTCACCGTCGAGCTCGACGCGCTGGGCACGGATCCGCTCCACCGCGGGGTCCTTCACGAACGACCCGTTGAACATCGCGGGCAGGAGCCGTAGCAGCGTCGCCCGGCTGACCGGATGGATGATCGTCACGTCCAGCAGCCCGTCGGTGATCGAGTAGTCGGGAGCGATTCGCATGCCCCCGCCGAAGATCCCGCAGTTCGCGATGCCGACCAGCATGGCCGTCTGCCGACGGGGCACCCCGTCGAGCACCATCCGGTAGGTCAAGGGCTCGAAGCCGGCGAGCTCGGCCAGCGCCGCGTAGGCGTAGGCAATCGACCCGATCGGCAGGGTCATCGCGTTGGCGCGCCGGTTCACCTTCGAGTCGTAGCCGGTGGACACGACCGATCCGACATAGCGCCTGGAGGCCCCGCCCAGCAGGTTTCCCTCGACCTGCATCAGGTCCATCCGTACGGTGCTTCCTGCAGCGATCACCTTCGCAGCGACGAGGGGCTTCGCCGGCACGCCGACACCGCGGCAGAAGTCGTTGCCCGTCCCGGCGGGGATCAGTCCGATCGGAACCGTGGTGCCGCCGGCAGCGTTGAGGCCGAGGTGCATCATCCCGTCGCCGCCCATGACGATCAGGGAGTCGCGTCGCCCCCCGTACACCCCTGGTCTGGCCGCCTCGACGGCGTCGATGCAGCGGAGGCGCGCCTCCTCGTACGACATCGCCTGATGCACGCGCAGCGACACGCCCGGCATGCCACGGAGCAGCTCACGCAAGATCGACGGCAGGAGCCGCCCCGCCCGGCCGCGACCAGCCGTGGGGTTGACGACGATCGTCGCCGTCGGAACGTCCAGTGTCATGCAGCCCTCAGTCGAGGCTGACCGCGAACTCGTCGGATGCCTTCGTCTTCGCCTTGATCCTGTCCTGGCGTCGGCAGATGACCTCGGCGATCACATACATGACCGCCATCGGTGCCGCGAGCGCCGTCATGGAGAACGGATCTGCCGACGGCGTGGCCATCGCGCCGAAGAGGAAGCAGCCAAAGATGGCGTACGACCGGGCAGCGCCCAGCTGGGCACCGGTGACGATCCCGATCAGGTTCAGCATCACCAGCACCACGGGCAGGAGGAACGAGACGCCGAACAGCAGGATCAAGGTGAGCTCGAGGCTCAGGAAGGCGTTGAGGTCCTGCAGGTTGAGCACGCCGTCCACAGTGAAGCCGAGCATGAAGGCAAACCCGGTCGGCAGGATGAAGTAGCCCAACGCACAGCCGGACAGGAACAGCGGGACCGCTGCCAAGACAAACCGGATGGCGTAGCGCTTCTCCTTCTCGAGAAGCGCTGGCACGATGAAGGCCCAGAGCTGGTACATCCACACCGGCGACGCGACGATCAGCCCCGCCACCAACGTGGTCTTCAACGCCAGCATGAACGGCTGGACGAGGCCACTGTTGACCAAGTCGACCCGCGCATCCGGGTTCATCTGCTTGTACTGGACGACGGCCACGTTGTACGGCCAGACGACCAGGGCGACCAACGACCGGTAGAAGAACGCCGCGATGAGGGTGGTCACCGCCACAGCGATGACAGCAATCACCACCCGATACCGCAGCTCCCGCAGATGGTCGTACAGGGACATCGTCCCATCGGGAGTCGGCGGCGGCGGGCCCCAGGACTTGAAGCGATCCCTGATCGCCCCGAACCGTCGCCTCACGAACTCAGATCTCCCGGGCGCGCTGCTCCGGCGACGGCGAGTCGACGACCTCGGCCTCAGCCACGCGATCGTTCACGCGGTCAGCCGTGCGGTTCACCGGATCGATGGCCGGCTTGTCGGTGAGCTTGTCGCCGGGCTTCTCGTCGCCCTTGACCTCGTCCTTGAACTCGCGGATCGCTCGACCGGCACCCTTGCCCATGCCCGCCAGCCGCGAACCGCCGAACAGCAGCAGGACCACGACGAGCAGGACGATGATCTCGCTACCTGCGGGAAGTCCAAACATGGACATCTCCTTCATATCCGGCCGCTTCTCAGCCGTGCGCCGCCCATCCTAGCCCGGCCATATCAGAGCACCAGACCACGACTCGGCTGAGATCGAACCGTGACCTGGCTACTGGCGGCGGCGAGTGGTGGGTACGGACGGCCGCTCCCGCACCACGACCGCGCTCGTCGGCTCGACACCGATCATGTCGACCAGCCGCTGCAGTTCACCCAGCACGTCGAAGAACTCGGTGAGCGCAGCCCACAGCCCCATCCACTTGCGCCACAGGCGGAACCCCCAGAACACCAGCCACCCGGCGGTGGCGATGATCGTGACGAGCACGATGACGAGGATGTCCACGGCGGCGAGCCTACCCTTCCTGGTGCGACTCAAGCAGGTCGTAGGCGGCCAACGCCTCCCGGGCAGCCACGATGGCGGACGCCTCGGCTGCCAGCGGTGACACCACCCTCGCGTCGGGACCCAACCTCAGCAGAAGCCAGCGCAGCCAGGTCGGGTCGGCCACCAGCAGCACGACATGTGCCCCATCCTCGACCGGTTCGGTAGCGAGGCTCGGGTAGTACTCGGCCACCCAGGCTGCCCGTGGCGACACCCACAGGGTGACCTCGGTGGCCGCTCCGGACGCCGGGTCGAGCCAGGCACGTCGTGGTGGCGTGCCGTGGTCTACCGCGGGCTCACCGGTGTCCTCAGCCGCCACGATCCGGTCAACCCGGTACGTGCGCCAGTCGCCCCGTTCGATGGCCCACGCCTCGAGATAGGCTGCCCCGTCCCGTACCTCGACGTGTCGCGGGTCGACGATCGGGTACGAGGTCTCCCCGCGCGCCAGACCGTCGTAGGTGAGGCGCACCTGGCGGCGCCCGTCGATCGCTCCCGCGATCACCGCCCGTACGTCGTCGTCCCCAGCCGCGACCGAGACCACGGCACGCTCCCCGGCGTCGCCGACCAACCCGCGCAGCGCGGCCAGGGCGCCGTCGACGGCACCGTACGTGGAGGGCGCAGCGACAGCCCTGATCGCCTGGAGCGCCAGAACGAGCGCCACGGCCTCGTCCGGCGTGAAGCGCAGCGGTCGCAGGAGCATCTCGGCGTTGCTGAGATTGACGACGCCCTCGCCCTCGATAGCGTCCATGTCGACCTCGATCAGGTCTCCCGGCAGGCCACCGGGAAGCCCGCAGAAGTAGGCCACCTCCAGATCGCGGCGGAGCTGTGCGGCGGTGACGCCGAACTCGGCTGCCACCTTCGACAGCGCAACGCCCTGGTGCTGCTGCAGGTACGGGATCAGCGCCAAGAGCCGCGCGACCTGCTCAGCTGAGGTGCTCATCCGACCTCCTCGCCCAGCGTTCGGCTCGCGACCGACTCCAAGCCAGCGATGACCGCGCGTCGCAGCTCTGGTGGGTCCAGGACCAGCACGCCAGCCGCCGAGCTGCGCACCTCACCCGCGAGCTCGTCGATCCGGTCGTACGGCACCGCGTAGGCGCTGAACCCCTCCGGCAGAGCTGACGCAGGCTCGACCGGCCGGCCCCGGCGCCGCAGGGTTGGCGCCGCCTCGCCCCGGACCGCCAGCGTCGCCACCCGCTCGCCGGTCGCCCGGAGCTCCAGCGACTCCGACAGCCGGTCGATCTCCGCGGCGGCCGGAGGCGCGTACGCCATCGGCTCACCGACCGGCTCGACGTCGGAACGGATCCTGGAGAGCTTGAACATCCGCGGAGCGTCCTTGTCGCGGTCCCGCCCGATCACGTACCAGGAGCCCCGGCGCGACAGCATCCGCCACGGCTCCAGGGTGCGCCGTTCCCCAGCCTCGCGGTAGTCGAACCGCACCGCCGTCCTGGACAGGCAGGCGTCCCACATGGCTGCGAACCCTGGTTCGGCGGCGCTCACGGCTGTGACGACCCCCATCCGACCGGGTTCCGGCTCGACCCCGGCTGCGCGCAGCTTCGCGATGGCTGTCTGGGTCGACTTCGCGAGGGTCGCGTCGCGGAACACCTCAGCGGCCAGCCCGAGCACGACCCGCTCGTCGCGGGTCAACTCAATCGGCGGAAGCTCGAAGTCGCTGCGCCGGATCCGGTAGCCAGGCTCGTCATCGAAGAAGACGTCGTTGTGGCCAGTCTCGACCGGGATGCCGAGGGCACGAAGCTCGTCCTTGTCGCGTTCGAACGTGCGCTGGAAGGCCAGGTCCGTCAGGCCGGCGTAGCCCTCGACCGCGTCGCGGATCTGTTCGCGGCCCACGAACCGGCGGGAGACGAGCAGCGCGATCGTCAGGTTGAGCAGTCGCTCGGTCTTCCTCGGTGCCATGGGTCCTCCTCTCTTAATGGCTTACTCGCTTCGCTCGTTGCGCTGGTGCCGCTCGCCTCACATCAGCTCTTCGTCGTCGATCCGACAGCCTCCTCCGCTCCGCTCCCCCGGCTGCCAGCTCTCCTCCTGCATCGCTGATGCTCGCGGCCCCCCCACATGGCTTACTCGCTTCGCTCGTTGCGTTCACGTGCCCGGCTCCGATGATGAAGCTGTTGCGGGCGTAGATGTCATCACCGGCGTCGGCCCAGTCTTGCAGCATCCGCGTTAGTGTCGGGCCGTGCCCGCAGGACGTTTCGCCCCTTCGCCGACCAGCGATCTCCATCTGGGCAATCTCCGTACAGCGCTCGTCGCCTGGTTGGCGGCTCGGTCGACGGGCCGCGACTTCCTGGTGCGGATCGAGGACCTCGACCAGCAGCGCGTCGCTGCGGCTCGTGGCGTCGCTGAGCGGCAGTTGGCAGACCTGGCCGCCTTGGGCCTCGACCATGACGGCCCCGTCGTCGTGCAGTCGGAGCGGACGGCGTTGTACGAGGAGGCGCTCGCCCAGCTCGACACATACGAGTGCTTCTGCAGCCGCAAGGAGATCGCAGAAGCGGCCCAAGCACCACACGACGGTGTACGGGTCTACCCGGGCACGTGTCGAGACCTCAGCGAGGCGGAACGATCAGCGCGGCGACGGGACCGATCACCGGCACTACGAGTGCGGGCGAACGCCGCCACCGTGACTGTCAACGACGTGCTGCACGGTGAGGTGACCGGGCTGGTCGATGACTTCGTGGTGCGCCGCAACGACGGGGTGCACGCCTACAACCTGGCGGTCGTCGTCGACGACGGTCGCCAACGTGTCGACCAGGTCGTCCGGGGAGACGACCTGCTCGGCTCCTCTCCACGCCAGGCTTGGCTTGCCAACCAGCTGGAGTATGACGTGCCCACCTACCTGCACGTACCGCTGGCCGTCTCCGAGTCGGGGGCCCGCCTGGCGAAGCGGGATGGAGCAGTCACCCTGGCGGAGCTCGTCGACCAGGGCGTGGGTCCGGGACGCGTGTTGGGAACGCTCGCAGAGTCGCTAGGACTGGCTCAGCCAGGCGAGCCAGTGACCGTCAACGACCTGCTTGCCCGCTTCAACGTCGAGGCGCTCCCGAGAGGACCCTGGCTGGTAGCGTCCCTCGCTCAGGCTCCAGCCTGCGAAAACAAGATGTCGATGACGTAGACCATCGTCTCGCCCTCCTTGACACCAATCTTCCGGTTGCCACCAGGGTAGGCCTGGGCCGCAGGCACGACGAGGAGGACGCGACTGCCGACGGTCTGCCCAACCAGGCCGTCCTTCCAGCCCGGAACGGTGGCGTCGAGGGTGCCTGTGACGGGCTGGTAGCCGTACGTCTGCTTGACGACCTTGCCGGTGCTCCAGGCAACCTCGGCGTAGTTGACCTGGATGCCGTCGTTGGCGCCGAGCTTGCGGCCGGTGCCGGTGATCAGCGGCTGGACGACGAGGGTCGTGGGCGGCGTCGCCTTGGAGTCGACGGTCACGACGGGCTTGTTCAGGTCACCGGTCACCGTGGGCAGTCCAGCGGCGGGTGTCACCGACGCGCCGGAGGGTCCTGGCAGGGTGGCCGAGATGATGTCGACGACGAAGATCAACGTGTCGCCGACCTCGATGCCAGCGTCGGGGCTGCCACCGGCCTGGTCATAGCCGTCTGGCCCGGTGATCGCGATGAGGACGCGGCTGCCCACCTTCTGCCCCTTCAGCGTGGTGGCGAAGCCGGTGATCACGCCGGTGAGCGGGAAGGTGGCAGTCTGGCCGCTACTGAAGCTCTCGTCGAAGACCTGCCCGGAGCGCCCATTGACGCCGTGGTAGTTGATCTCGACCATGCTGGTCGCAGTGAGCTCAGGGCCGGTGCCGGGAATGAGGACCCGCGCCTGTGACGTGTCGATGGCCCACGGCGACGGGACAGTGACGGTCGGGGTCTTGCCGAACTCGCCGGTGACGGTGATCGCATCAGTGTTCGTCGAGGGCACAATCGTCGGCTTGGGAGTAGCGGAGCCACTCGGCGTGGCCGAGGCGGCCGGGGAAGCGGAAGCGGACGGATCCGTCATCTGCGTCGAAGAAGATGTGGGGGTCGTCGGGGTCGTGGTCGAGCTGCTGCACGCGGCGAGCGCCAGCGACACAGCCAAAGCGAGGATCGTGCCGCTCACGCGGCCCAGACGGGTCAACACGCGGACAAGGTTACCGGAACTCTCCATACGGCCCCGTCGGCCGGGCTGGCGCGGGCGGGGTGGTCGACCCGGCGACGGCTAGCTGGCGAGGCTCGGTGCGCATGCGCTCGACGAGTCGCTCCACCGCTGGGTCGACCGAGATGGTCGGGTCGGGGAGGCTGAGCGTCACCCCGCCGAGGTCCTTCACCGTGAACGTCGACCAGTCGACGGTGTACGAGCGGTGGTGCCGACCTGCCGCAGCCACGAGGCGCCCCCGCAGGGCAGCCCGGGTCGCGGGCGGTGTCGTGACGGCAGCAGCCACGGACTCGTCGGTGGTGATCCGGTCAAGCTGCCCTGCCCGGCTGAGCGACTGCTGGATCTGCCCGCCGAGCTCGTGGTAGGTCAGGTCGAGCCGCGCGAGCCGGGGATCGCCGAGGGCGAGGCCGTGGCGGTCGGCATATGCGGTGAGCAGGCGCCGCTTCGCGACCCAGTCGACCTCCGTCGCCATCAGTTCAGGCTGGTCGTCGGCGAGTGCCGCGACCGTCCGACGCCACAGGTCCAGCCCCGTCTGCCATAGGGGGTCCCCACCGTCGAGGGTCTCGGCGAGCGCGAGGACGTCGGTGAGCACCTCGAGGGCAGTCGCCGTTGCCCCGCCGGCCAGGTCATAGCGCACCCGGCCCCGTGGGTCGCGGCTGACGACCCGTACGGCAGCAGCGGTGTCAGCAGGCGCCCAGCGCGCCAGACGCGCAGCCAACCCTCGCTCCGCCAGACGAAGCACCGCTTCCAGGCTGACCACCCGGACCAGGGTGGCGGGCTCAGCCAGCGTCGAGTCGCCGGAGATCACGTGCAGGCGTCGGAACCGCTCCGGGTCAGCGTGCGGCTCGTCGCGGGTGTTGACCAGAGGCCGCGACCGGGTCGAACCTGACGACAGTGCCTCCCACAGCACGTCGGCGCGCTGGCTCACCGCGTAGGTCCACCCGTGGCCGTCGCGAACGATGCGCCCCGTGCCACACAGCAACTGCCGGGCGACCAGGAACCCCGACAGTGCGGTGGCGAGCTCAGGAAGGTCCAGCTCGCGGGAGATCTGGTAGTTCTCATGCGACCCGTACGAGTTCCCGTACTGGTCGACGTTGTTCTTGAACGCGCGGAACGACACGCGCTCCCCCTCGTCGAGGGCCAAGTCTGTTGCGCGATCCATGAGGGTCATGACGATGGAGTCGCCAGCCCGGTCCTGGGCCAGCAGGTCGTTCAACGTGGTGCACTCAGCAGTCGCATACTCCGGATGCGAACCGACGTCCAGATACAGCCGACCACCGTTGCGAAGGAAGACGTTCGTCGCGGCGTAATCCTCAGCGATCGGTCGGAACAGCCGCCGACCCACCTCATCAGGACCCAGACGGCGCTCCCCCGCGGGGGTCGCCAGGGTGGCGGTGATGCCGTACTCGGTCTCGATCCCGACCGCCCGCATGGCGCTGCGCGTTTCGCTACAGCTCGACGGCGTCGAGCAGTGAACCCAGCTCCTTGCGGGTCAGCTCGCGAGACTCGCCCACCTTCAGCTGTCCGAGCCGGATCGGCCCGATCTGGGTGCGGGACAGGCGTCGTACGGGATGACCGACGGCGTCCATCATCCGTCGTACGATCCGGTTGCGGCCCTCGTGCAGGGTGATCTCCAGCAGGCTGCGGTCGGCTGCGCGGCTGACCAGCTTCACCTTGTCGGCCCGGACCGGGCCGTCGTCGAGGGTGACGCCCTTCTCCAGCCGCTTCAGCGCGTGGTTGTCGAGCACGCCCTCCACCTCGGCCAGGTAGGTCTTCGACACCTCGTACGACGGATGCGCCAGCCGGTGGGCGAACTCGCCATGGTTGGTGAGGATGATCAGGCCCTCGGTATCCGTGTCGAGCCTGCCGACGTGGAACAGACGCTCCTTGTGGGGGAACACATCGGCCAGCGTGGGCCGACCTTCGGGATCCTCCATCGTCGAGACGACCCCGCGCGGCTTGTTCACCACGAGGTAGAGATGGCGCCGGGGCGGCGGGATCCGCGACCCGTCGACCCGGATCGTGTCGCGCTCCGGGTCGACGCGGCGGCCCTGCTCCATCACGATCTGGCCGTTCACCTCGACCCGGCCCTCGTCAATGAGCCCCTCGGCTGCCCGGCGCGAGGCGATGCCGGCGGCAGCCAGCACCTTCTGCAGGCGCACGCCCTGATCGTCTGTCATGGAGCTCCTCGTTGTGGGGACTGCCTCATCCTGCCACTGAACGGGTCCCGGAGCCCAAGCGTCGGGGTCGGCTGGATCGGCTTGCCTGCGGAGTCGGTGGTAGCCGTCTCGCCGAGCAGTTCCCGGACCACAAGGACTGGCCCGGCAACTCAGGCAACCCCCGGGACTAGAGGCCACCCGCAGGTCAGGATTCCGGGACGGCCTCGTCCGGACCGTCATCATCGGAGGCAGCCACCTCGCTTGACTCGTCGCTTGCAGCGAGCTCCGGGCTGGGCGCCTCTGCCGCACGGGCGGTTTCGGCGAGCTCGGCTTCCAGCGCCATCGCGTCGGGCAGGTGCGGTGCTAGGGGCGGCAGCTCGTCGAGTGATGCCATCCCCATCCGCTCGAGAAAGTACGGCGTGGTCGAGAACAGCGCTGCCCCGGAGAGTTCGTCGCGGGCGGTCTCGACGATCAGGTCGCGAGCCAGGAGCGTCCGTACGACGCCGTCCACGCTGACTCCCCGGACCGCCGAGATCCGCGAGCGCGTGGCTGGCTGGAGATACGCGATCACAGCGAGGGTCTCCAGCGCCGCCTGGGTGAGCCGGCCGTGCTGGCCCTCGAGCACGTACCGGTTGATCACCGGCGCATGCTCGGGACGGGTGTAGTAGCGCCAGCCCGCGCCGACCTGTCGGAGCTCGAAGCCACGCTGGGTCTGGTCATAGAAGGTGGCCAGCTCCTGGAGCGTTTCGTCCACGATGTGTACGGGCGACGCGACCGCCTGGGCGAGCTCGACGGTCGGCATCGGCTCCGTCGCCATCAGCAGCAACGCCTCCAGTGCGCCGGACAAGTCCACCGGAGGACGAGGCCCTTCGACCGGCTCAGGGACCGAAGCCGAGTCAGGCGCGTCGACGGACTCAGTGATGGGCGCCGGGCCAGGCCCTTCGACAGGCTCAGGGACCGAGGCTCCCGTTGACTCAGGGACCGGGGCGGTGGTCGGCTCGGGGACGGGGGTCGTGGTCATGCTTCCTCCTCGGGCGGCGGTGGCGCCCCGTCGAACTCGTCGGTGATCTCGACCTCGGACTCGGCGTCGCCGGTCCAGCGGATGACCAGCTCGCCCAGCGCAGTGACCTGGTCGAACGCCACATGGCCACCGCGGAACAGCTCCAGCAGCGACAGGAACCGGGCGACCGTATGCAGGGTGTCGGGCGAGTCAGAGACCAGCGCACGGAAGGTCAAGGACCTGTGCTTGCGGAGCCGGTCAGCCACCAGCTTCGCCTGCTCGGTGACCGAAACCCGGGCCTGGTGGAGGTGGGCCACCGAGACCTCGACGATGGCTTTCGGTTCCATTGCTCGTGCGGCCAGGATCGCCAGGTCCGCCGGCGACAGACCGAGCTGCACCTCGGGCAGGAGCTTCGCGTAGCGCTCTTCCAGCCCGCCGGGTCGGGGAAACCGCAGCCCCTGCTCCCCCAACGTCGACTCGAGCCAGCTGGCGACCTGCTTGAAGGCCCGGTACTGCAAGAGACGGGCGAAGAGCAGGTCTCGCGCCTCCAGCAGGGCCAGGTCCTCCTCGTCGTCGACCTCGCCCTGGGGCAGCAACCGAGCAGCCTTCAGATCCAGCAGGGTGGCGGCCACGACCAGGAACTGGCTGGCCTGGTCAAGGTCCCAGTCAGCACCCTGTGCCTTGATGTGGTCGATGAACTCGTCGGTGACCCTGCTCAGCGCCACATCGGTGACGTCGAGCTTGTGCTTCGAGATGAGCTGCAGCAGCAGGTCGAACGGTCCCTCGAAGTTGGTCAGCCGTACGGAGAAGGCCCCGTCCGGCACCGGAGACCTGGGCGCCTCCGGCGGAGCAGCCGAGGTCATCACTCCCCTTGCGCCCCCAGCCGAGCCACGACATCGGACTCGACTCCCTTGGCCTCGAGATCTGCCAGGGCCAGGGCGATCGCCGCCCGTACGAGCCGGCCTCTGTCCACCGCAATGCCCGCCGCCCGCAGCCGAAGCCGAGCGTGCTCGACCGCTAGCAGCTCCTCCGACGACACGTAGACCGTGATCTTCTCGTCGTGACGCACCCGACCTGATGCCTGGCCGGCCGGTACGGGCTCCGCCTCAACCGGTGAGGGGACTGCCTTCAGCGTGGGGTCTGCACTCTCGGTCGCCCGGAACAGCTCGGACGCGCCTGGCAGGGTTACGCGTCGGGGCATCGGGCCAGCACCTCCCTCGCGAGGGTGCAGTACTGGGATGCGCCGGATGACGACGACGCGTACGTCGTGATCGGCTCCCCCGCGACGGTCGTCTCAGGGAACTTGATTGTGCGCCGGATCACGGTGTGGAACACGGTGTCACCGAAGGCGCTGACGACACGCTCGAGCACCTCGCGGGCGTGCAGGGTGCGCGGGTCGTACATCGTGGCGAG
>Ga0116181_1002782_pt1 | contig 14023 bp, 13 predicted proteins | sample AD_UKC075_MetaG_FD_89752 | JGI IMG/M metagenome (GOLD analysis project Ga0116181, IMG submission 89752) | Active sludge microbial communities of municipal wastewater-treating anaerobic digesters from USA - AD_UKC075_MetaG | ecosystem: Engineered > Bioreactor > Anaerobic > Digestate | place: USA...
ATCAGCGCCTCGATCGCGCCGGAATCAAGCTCCTGCCCCTTGAGCAGGCGCTGGTGGAGACCTTTCAGCACTTCGCGGGCGCGGGCGACGGCATCTTCCGGCCCCTCGATCTGCACGCGGTTGCCGCGCGCGGAGATATAGACCCCCAGCCGGTTCTCGATCTGCACCAGGTTGGCATCGAACTGCCCGAACAATGCGCCAAGGATGGTTGCTTCCTCGAACTCGATCTCGGCGCGGGCGCGGCGGGACTGTTCGGGACGGAGCGGGGCCGCTTCGTGGGGCCGGGCTGGTTTGCGGGCCATAGGTGCCGGAGGCGCGTTCCTTTCAGCGGGCCGGGCGCGGCCCTGATTCGGAAGATAGGGCACCGCCGCCGCTAAGCAAGCGTGGCCCCCGCCTTGGGCCGGGGATTATTTCGCCGCCGCGACCAGGCGACCCGCGAGCGAGTTCGCTCCCGCTTCGACCAGTTCCACCTCGACCAGATCGCCGATCGCGGCATCGCCGGTGAAGTGGACCGATTGCAGCCAGGGCGACTTGCCCAGCCATTGACCCTCGAACTTGCCCTTGCGTTCGACCAGCACGGTGCAGCGCTTGCCTTCCGAGGCCCGGTTGAAGGCGAGCTGTGACGCGTTGAGCGCGGCCTGAAGGCGCTGGAGCCGCTCGTCCATCACCGCCATCGGCACTTGCCCTTCCATCGTCGCGGCGGGGGTGCCGGGGCGGGGGGAATACTTGAAGCTGAAGCACTGGGCATAGCCCACCGCCTCGACCAGCTTCAGCGTATCCTCGAACTCGGCGTCGGTTTCGCCCGGGAAACCAACGATGAAATCGCCCGACAGCGCGATGTCGCCCCGCGCGGCGCGGACCTTGTCGAGCACGGCGAGATAGCTTGCCGCCGTGTGGCTGCGGTTCATCGCCCGCAACACGCGGTCGTTGCCGGCCTGGACCGGCAGGTGCAGGAACGGCATCAACTGCGGCACGTCGCGGTGGGCCTCGATCAGGCCCTCGGTCATGTCGTTGGGATGGCTGGTGGTATAGCGGATCCGGGCGAGGCCGGGAACGAGGGCGAGCCGTTCGATCAGCCGCTCCAGCCCGCGCCCGTCGGCATCGCGCCAGGCGTTGACGTTCTGCCCCAGCAGGGTGATCTCGCGCGCGCCGGCTTCGACCAGTTTCTCCGCTTCAGCGATCAGATCGTTGAAGGCACGCGATGTTTCCGCGCCGCGGGTATAAGGCACCACGCAATAGGTGCAGAACTTGTCGCAGCCTTCCTGCACGGTCAGGAAAGCGCTGGGGCCAACCTTGCGGCGCGCGGGCAGGGCGTCGAACTTGGTCTCGGCCAGCATGTCGGTATCGACCGCGCGGCGCCCTTCCACCGCCTCGGCAATCATTGCGGGCAGGCGGTGATAGGCCTGCGGGCCGACCACCATCGACACGGCTGGGGCACGCGCCATGATTTCCTCGCCCTCGGCCTGGGCGACACAGCCGGCGACCGCGATCAGGGGAGAGGTGCCGTCTTCCCTGCGCAGGCGGCCGATGTCGGAATAGACCTTTTCCGCCGCCTTCTCGCGGATGTGGCAGGTGTTGAGCACCACCAGGTCCGCCTCCTCACCCTCGGGCGCGGGGGCGATGCCCTGCTGCCCGAGCAATTCGGCCATGCGTTCGCCATCATAGACGTTCATCTGGCAGCCGAAGCTCTTGACCCGGTAGGTCCTGGGGGGCGGGGTGGGGCGCATGGGGTGGCCCGATAGGGCAAACGGGCGGCGAATTGAAGAGCTAAGCGCCCAGCCGATCCAGCATGGCCGCGCGCGCGGCGGCGGCGATGGTCTTGCGGCTGGCGACATCATCGCCGCTCAGCACGGGCAGGAAATGCAGGTCCAGCCGCACCGGGCGCCGCCGCGCGAGGATGCGCAGGAAGTTGTCGAGCCCGTGCTCCTCGCCCACCCAGGCGATTTCGGCAGCCTCCGGCCCATAGTCGAGCAGCACCGGCTGGACGGCGATTCCCTGGGGCAGCGGCTCAAGCGCGGACAGCAGCGAGGACTTGAAGGCGAGCAGGCCGGTCCCGTCGCTGGTGGTGCCTTCGGGAAAGATCGCGAGCGCGCCGGTATCGCGGATCGCCTCGCGCACCTGGGCCACCTGCGCCGCAACGCTGGCGCGGTCGTGCCGGGCGACGAACACGGTGTCGTTCAGCTGGCACAGCCATTTCAGCAGCGGCAGCGAGGCCAGGCCATCATGCGCGACGAAGGCGGTGCCGGTGGCCCCGGCCATCGCCGGAACGTCGATCCAGCTGACATGGTTGGCCAGCAGGAAGGCGCCGCGATGCACTTTCTCGCCGTGCTGGCGCACCCGCACGCCCGCCAGCCAGGCAACCGCGCCCAGGAAGAATCGCGGCATCGGCTTGTGCCGGGTGAACAGCGCGGTCAGGTAATGGATCGGAACGCAGGCCAGCAGCAGCAGGGCCATGGCCAGCAGCCTGAGCGATACGCGCACCCAGCCGAGCGGCGAGATCGGACGCGGCCGGGCCAGCGCGAGCGCCATTGCGCTGCCTCAGTCCTCGCGGCCGATGCGCACGCCGAACAGTTCCATGCGGTGGTCGACCAGCCGGTAGCCCAGCTTTTCCGCGATCCGGCGCTGGAGCGCTTCGAGTTCGGGGTCGACGAATTCCATCACCTTGCCGGTTTCGACGTCGATCAGATGATCATGGTGCGCTTCCGGCGCGGCTTCATACCGGGCGCGGCCATCGCCGAAATCGTGCCGGTCGAGAATCCCCGCCTCCTCGAACAGCCGCACGGTGCGATAGACCGTGGCGATCGAGATCTTGGGATCGATCGCGGCGGCCCGCTCGTGCAGGCTTTCCACGTCCGGATGGTCCTGGCTTTCCGACAGGACGCGCGCGATCACGCGCCGCTGGTCGGTGATCCGCAGCCCGCGCTGTGCACAGAGCGCTTCAATGTCGATCGGTTGCACAGAAACTCCGCGAGTTGGAAAAAGGACAGCCTCGCCAGATCATAGTCCGGCGAGGCGATTCTTCAATGTTTGTTGGCCGGGGTGGCGGGCTGGTGTTGCAGGAACAGGCCGGATCGCCTGTCCGCACCGCCGTCAGGCCAAAACCTTAAGCTTTCTTGCGTCCGCCGCGCTTGACGCCGGGCTTGCGGCCAAGACCGATCTTCTTGGCGAGATCGCGGCGCGTTTCGGCGTAGTTGGGGGCGACCAGCGGATAGTCGGTCGGCAGGCTCCAGCGCGCGCGATAGTCATCGGGAGTCATTTCGTGGTGCGTCATCAAGTGACGCTTGAGCATCTTGAGCTCCATCCCGCAGTCCAGGCAGGTAATCTTGTCGGGCTTGACCGAGGAACGGATCGATACCGCCGGCTTGAGCGGAGCCGCTTCCGGTTCGGGCGCGGCCTGGCCAAGACCGGCAAGGGCGCCATAGACCTTGGTGATCAGCGCCGCGACTTCATCGACCGCCACACTGTTGTTGCTGACATGCGCCGCGACGATATCCGAAGTCAGCGTAATGAGGGTTTCCGTCATATCGGACTGGATGTTGTCCACGACCGTTCCTTTCTGGATAAGCGAGCCCGGGAATTGCCTGATGTTGTATCGGCCAATATTGGCGGGTTGATACGTAATAAGCCCGGCATTCCAATCGTGCAAGCGCGGAGACACTGCCGTCCCGCCGGCTTGTGGTTCGAATTGGAACTATTGACCAGTTTGTTGAACTGGCTGGTTATTCGAAAGTGCAGGCAAAGGTAACTGCATCGAGCTGCGAGCCATCGCGGGTGCGATAATAATTGGGCCGCTCGCCGATCTGCTTGAAACCATGGCGCCGATACAGCGCTTCGGCCGGGTTGCCGCGCCGCATTTCCAGCAGCAACTGCCGCGCGCCGTGCTGGCGAGCCTCCGCGGCGAAGCGGTCCAGCAGGGCGCTGCCGATCCCCTTGCCGCGCTGCGCCGGATCGACTGCGATCAGCAGCAGTTCGGCTTCCTCGTAGCCATGCCGCGAGAGGTAGAATCCCGCCGCAGCCTCGCCCGGCGCAGGTTCGCCGCCGTGGGCGGCAGCCAGGCCATAGGTGCAATTGCCCATCAACAGCGCGTCTTCGACCTGCCTTCGGTTCCAGGCCTCGCCATAGGCGGGATCGAACCCGGCCTGCATTACCGCCATCAGCCGATCGAGATCATCATCCTGCCCGGTCATGCGCCGGGAAGCCGCGCGTCGGGCGCACGGCCATAGATCAGGTGGACGTCATGCAGCAGCGCCGCTTCGCCGAGCAGTGGCACCTCGCGCGCATCGGGCAGCAGCGCCAGCGCCTCGCCCGAACCGCGCGCGGCGACGAGCGCCTCGGCCTGGCTGCCCGCGACCAGCGCGGCGCGGGCGGCCTGGGCCGCCGCTGCCGGGGCCAGCGAGACGGGGAGGGCCAGCGGCGAGCCGTCGGCGGCGAAATCCTGCACGAACCATTCGCCGTGCCCGCCGCTCATCGCGACTGTCACCGGCTGTTCGCCCTGCCGCGCCCGCGCCATGGCGGCAACCAGGGCGAGGCTGGGATAGCCGACCAGCTCTGCCCGCCAGGCCAGCGCCAGCGCCCGCGCCGCGGCGAGCCCCACGCGCAGCCCGGTAAAGCTGCCGGGGCCAAGCGCGACCGCGATCCGCGCGGCGCGGCCCCGGTCGGGCAGGGCGGCGATCATCGGCACCAGCGCTTCGGCATGGCCGCGCATCAGCACGCGGTGCTCGCCCGCGATCAGGCGGCCGGAATCGAACAGCGCGACCGAGCAGGCCTCGGTCGCGCAGTCGATGGCTAGCAGGGTCATGCGGCTCGGATCAGACGATGCGGTTGAACTTGTCGAACTCCGGGCGCGGGCTGCGCTCGAAGATCGTCGCGGGATCGCCATAGCCGAGAGTCGAGATCATCACCGACTTGAACGAGGGCGTATCGGCCAGGAACGCCGCGTCGACCGCATCGTTGGCAAAGCCGGTCATCGGCCCGGTATCCAGCCCCAGCGCGCGCGCCGCGACGATGAAATAGGCCGCCTGCAGCGTGGTGTTGAGGAAGGCCGACCGCTCACGCAGGGCGTCGTTGCCGACGAACCAGGCGCGCGCATCGGTGTGCGGGAACAGCCAGGGCAGGTTTTCGTGGAATTCGGTGTCCATCGCCACGATCACGGTGACTGGGGCGGAGAGGATCTTGGCGCCGTTCGCGGGCATGGTGCAGGCGGCCAGCTTTTCCTTGGATTCCGGCGTCCTGCACCACACCAGCCGCGCGGGCAGCTGGTTGGCCGAGGTCGGCCCCATCTTCATCAGATCCCAGATCGCGTGGAGCTGCTCGGTGGAAACCGGCTGGTCGAGGTAGCCGTTGTAGGTGCGCGCGGTGCGGAAAATCTGGTCGAGCGCCTCGGCGCCAAGCGGCTGCGTCATGTCGGAAAATACCCCCGGGTAATGGAAAAAACCGCCGCGCCGTCAGGCGGCGCGGACTTCGGTGACTTCGGGGACGTAGTGCTTGAGCAGCGTCTCGATCCCGTTCTTGAGCGTCGCGGTGGACGAAGGGCAGCCCGAGCAGGCGCCCTGCATCGCCAGATAGACCACGCCTTCGCGGAAGCCGCGATAGGTGATGTCGCCGCCATCGTTGGCGACCGCCGGGCGCACGCGCGTTTCGATCAGTTCCCTGATCTGCGAGATGATGTCGGCATCGGCCGGATCGTCGCCTTCCACCGTGTCGTCGGCTTCGGCGGGAACCACGATGCCGCTGGCGTCAGGCGCGTTGAACAGCGGCGCGCCGGTGACGAAGTGATCGAGCAGCACGGCCACCACCTGCGGCTTGAGGCTGCCCCAGTCGCTGCCATGCCCGGCGGTGACGGCGATGAAATCGCGCCCGAACAGCACGCCGGTGACATCGCCCATATCGAACAGCGCGGTGGCGAGGGGAGAGGCGGCGGCCTCGTCCTCGTTGGTGAATTCGCGGGTGCCGCTGGCCATCACCTGCTCGCCCGGCAGGAATTTCAGGGTGCGCGGATTGGGCGTGGTTTCGGTTTCGATGAACATGGGTTCCATGTAGGGGGCTGGACCCGAGGGTCAAGGCCCGCGCGGCACGGCCACAGGGGCTTTTCGCCGCATTGCCCGGGCATGCTATTCACTGGCCCTTCACCTTTGCCCCGCCTATATCCCGGCCATGCCTTCGCTTTTCCGGCCCGACCGCCGTTTCGCCTGCCTGATCCCCGCCGCGCTGCTGGTAGCGCCGCTGCCGCTTCTGGCCGAGGCGCCGCAAAAGAGCGCGGCCAGCGCCGCCGCCGCGCAGGTCGACGTTCCGTGGCTCTACCGGGGCAGCGACGTTCCGGTCGACCGCGAATGGACCTTTGGCGAACTGCCCAACGGCCTGCGCTATGCCGTGCGCAAGAACGGGGTGCCGCCAGGGCAGGTCTCGATCCGCATCCGGGTCGATGCGGGCTCGCTCTACGAGGCCGATAACGAGCGCGGCTTTGCCCACCTGCTCGAACACCTGGTGTTCCGCCAGTCGAAGTACCTTGGCGATGGCGAGGCGATTGCCCGCTTCCAGCGGCTGGGGGCGACTTTCGGCAGCGATACCAATGCCGAAACCTCGCCGGTCAGCACCACCTACAAGCTCGACCTGCCTGAGGTCACGCCGGACAAGCTGGACGAGACCTTCCGCCTGCTGTCCGGCATGATGATTGCCCCGACGCTGAGCGAGGCCAACGTGCGCACCGACGTGCCGATCGTGATGGCCGAAAAGCGCGAGCGCGGCGGCGCGGCGGAGCGCGTGTCGGATGCCATGCAGCAGACGCTGTTCGCGGGCCAGAAGCTGGCCGTGCGGCAGGTGATCGGCACGGTCGAGACGCTGGACGGCGCCAACCAGGCCAGCGTCCGGGCGTTCCATGCGCGTTGGTATCGCCCGGAGAACGTCACCGTGGTGGCGGTCGGTGATGCCGATCCGGCCGTGCTGGCGGCGCTGACGAAGAAGTATTTCGGGGCCTGGAAGGGCCAGGGCAAGCCCGCGCCCGCGCCTGATTTTGGCGATCCGCTGCCGCCAAAGGGCGCTTCCGGCGACAATCCGGTGGGCGAAACCCGCGTGCTGGTGGAACCTGACCTGGCCCGCGCGGTGACCTATGGCGTGATGCGTCCGTGGCGACCGGTGAAAGACACCATCGCCTATAACCAGGGCAACATGATCGACGCGCTGGGGCAGATGATCATCAACCGCCGGCTGGAGGCGCGCGCGCGTGCGGGCGGCAGCTTCCTGGCCGCGCAGGTCAGCCAGGAAAAGCACAACCGCTCGGTCGATGCGACGTTCGTTTCCATCGCTCCGCTGGGCGAGGACTGGAAGGCGGCGGTGCGCGATGTGCGCGCGGTGATCGCCGATGCGATGGCCAGCCCGCCCACCCAGGAAGAGATCGACCGCGAGGTCGCGGAAATGAACGTCGCCTACGAAAGCTCGGTAGAGCAGCGCCGCCTGCTGCCGGGATCGAAGCTGGCCGACGACGTGGTGACCGCGCTCGACATCCGCGAGGCGATCGCCTCGCCCGAAACGGTGCAGCAGATCTTCAACGCCTCGCGCCCGCTGTTCACGCCGCAGGCGGTGCTCGATCGCACCCGGCGGCTGTTCACGGGCACGGTCACCCGCGCGGTCTATGTCACGCCCAAGGCGGGCGAGGCCGATGCCCCCGCGCTGCAACTGGCGCTGGCCGCCCCGGTGGAGGCCGATGGCAAGTCGCGGCTCGATGCCAGGCCGATCTCCTTTGCCGACCTGCCGCCGCTGGGCGAGCCGGGCAAGGTGGCCGGGGTCGTGCCCACCGGGCTTGGCGAGATCGAGCAGATCGAGTTCGAGAACGGCGTGCGCGCGCTGATCTGGCCGGTGCGCGATGAACCGGGCCGCGCGGCGGTGCGGGTGCGCTTTGGCGCCGGCTACCGCGCCTTCGGACCGGGCGATGCCGCTTACGTGACCTTGGGCGAGCTGGCGCTGGTCCCCTCGGGCCAGGGCAGGCTGGGGCAGGAGGAACTGGACCGCATCTCGACCGGGCGCAAGATGGGCTACCAGTTCGAGATCGACGATTCCGCCTTTGCCTTCTCGGCCGAGACGCGGCCCGCCGATGTGGCCGACCAGCTTTACCTGTTTGCCGACAAGCTGGTGAACCCGCGCTGGGACGTGCCGCCGCTGCTGCGCAGCAAGGCGGCGGCCAAGCTCAACTACGAATCCTACGCCAGTTCGCCGCAGGGCGTGCTGGAGCGCGACCTGCAGTTCCTGCAGTACGGCGGCGACGCGCGGTTCCGCACGCCCACCCCGGCGGAGATCGACGCCGCAACGCCGCAGGGCTTCCGGGAAGTCTGGGCGCCAATTCTGGAAACCGGCCCGGTCGAGGTCCAGGTCTATGGCGACGTGGACCGCGCCGCGACGATCGAGGCGCTGCGCAAGACCTTCGGCGCGCTGCCCCGCCGCGCACCGCTGCCGGACAGCACAGGCCCCGCGCGCTTTGGCGAGCCGAAGACCGGCGGCGCGCCGACCGTGCTGACTCACCGGGGCGACAAGAACCAGGCCGCCGCGCTGATCGCCTGGCCGACTGGCGGCGGCATGGCCGGCATCCGCGAATCCCGCCAGCTCGAAATCCTGACCCAGCTGTTCCAGAACCGTCTGCTCGACAAGTTCCGGGAAAAGCTGGGCGAAAGCTATTCGCCGCAGGTCTACAATTCGTGGCCGCTCGACATGGAAAGCGGGGGGCAGATGCTGGCGATCGCCCAGATCCAGCCGCGCGCCGTGCCGATGTTCTTCGCGACCGCGGACGAGATCGCCGCCGACCTGATCGCCAAGCCGCCCACGGCTGACGAGCTTGCCCGCGTGACCGAGCCGCTCAAGCAGAAGCTCAACCGCGCCTCCACCAGCAGCGCCTATTTCATGTCGATGCTGGAAGGGGCGAGCCTTGACCCGCGCAAGTACGCCTCGATCCGCAATCTCCTGCCCGACTATACCCAGACCACGCCCGCCGAAATGCAGGCGCTGGCGCAGCGCTACCTGACGCGCGGCAAGAGCTGGCGGCTGGCGGTGATCCCGGAAGGGACCACCCTTGCCACCACCATCACGCCCGCTCCGGCGCGCGGCGCGGCGCAATAAAGCTGCACTTCACCTCCCTCCCGGACGGGGAGGAGGCCCAAGACAACTCCCCTCCCCGGCGGGGAGGGGTCGGGGGTGGGGGCTCGGCGCCAGCCTGCGCACTTCTTTTGCATTTGCGGCCGCGCGCCGCTATGGGGCGCGCTTCGCACAAGGAGCATTCGAGACGTGGCAAGCATGTGGACCCCCGAGAGCTGGCAGGCCAAGGAAGCACGGCACCTGCCGTCCTATCCCGACGCCGAGGCGCTGGACAAGGTAACCGGCACGCTTGCCAACTTTCCCCCGCTGGTCTTCGCGGGCGAAGCGCGCGCGCTGAAAGCGGACCTCGCCGAAGTGGCGGCGGGCAAGGGCTTCCTGCTGCAGGGCGGCGACTGCGCCGAAAGCTTTGCCGAGTTCCACCCCAACAACATCCGCGACACTTTCCGCGTGCTGCTGCAGATGGCGGTGGTGCTGACCTTTGCCAGCAAGCAGCCGGTGGTGAAGGTGGGCCGCATGGCCGGCCAGTTCGCCAAGCCGCGCAGCTCGCCGGTCGAGGTGCAGGACGGCGTAGAGCTGCCGAGCTACCTTGGCGACAACATCAACGGGATCGATTTCAACCCTGAATCGCGGATTCCCGATCCGCAGCGCCTGCTGCAGGCCTATTCGCAGTCGGCGGCGACGCTGAACCTGCTGCGCGCCTTCTCGACCGGCGGCTATGCCAACCTGCGCCAGGTCCACCAGTGGACGCTGGACTTCATGGGCCGCAGCCCCTGGGCCGACCGTTTTGCGGAAGTGTCCAACCGCATCGGTGAGGCGCTGGACTTCATGCAGGCCTGCGGGATCGATCCCACCAGCGTGCCGCAGCTGCAGGGCACCAGCTTCTACACCAGCCACGAGGCGCTGCACCTGGCCTACGAACAGGCGATGACCCGCCGCGATTCGCTGACCGGGGACTGGTACGATACTTCCGCCCATATGCTGTGGATCGGGGACCGCACCCGCTTCGAAGGTTCGGCCCATGTCGAATTCCTGCGCGGGGTGGGCAATCCGCTGGGCATGAAGTGCGGCCCGAGCATGAGCCCGGATGAACTGCTGCGCCAGCTCGACCTGCTCAATCCGGGCCGCGAGGCGGGGCGCATCACCCTGATCAGCCGCTTCGGTGACGAGAAGGTCGAGGCGGGCCTCGCTCCGCTGGTCCGCGCCGTGAAGCGCGAGGGCCATCCGGTGGTCTGGTCGTGCGATCCGATGCACGGCAACGTGATCAAGGCCGAAAGCGGCTTCAAGACCCGCCCGTTCGACCGCATCCTCAAGGAAGTGCGCGGCTTCTTCGCCGTCCACCGCGCCGAGGGCACCCATGCCGGCGGCATCCACATCGAGATGACCGGGCAGGACGTGACCGAATGCGTCGGCGGCGCCATCGCCATTTCGGATGAACGGCTGGCCGATCGCTACCACACCCACTGCGACCCGCGCCTCAACGCGGCGCAGTCGATCGAACTGGCCTTCCTGCTGGCCGACATGCTCAACCAGGAAGCGGTCGAACGCGCCCAGCGCGCGGCGTGATTGCCCGCGAACTTCTGGGCACGGCGCAGGTGCCGGGGGGCGAGGAGCTGAAGCTGTTCGCCCACGGGCGCGATTTCATGATCGTGCTGGGCCATAACGAGCTGATGTCCACCCGGATGCGCGGCTCGGAAGAGGCGCTTGCGACCATGACGCTCGACCGGCTGGGCGGGGCTGCCCGGGACGCGCGGCTGCTGGTTGGCGGTTATGGCATGGGCTTCACCCTGCGCGCCGCGCTGGCGCGGCTGGGTCCAAAGGGCCACGTCACCGTGGCCGAACTGGTGCCGGAAATCATCGAATGGGCGAAGGGACCGATGGCCGAGGTCGCCGCCGGATGCCTCGACGATCCGCGCGTGACGCTGCGGATGGACGATGTCGCCGATGCCATGCTGCTTGCGCCCGAGCCCTATGACGCGATCCTGCTCGACGTCGACAACGGCCCGGACGGGTTGGTGCGGCCCGAAAACAGCCGGATTTATTCCCGCGCCGGCCTGCGCGCCGTGGTGCGCGCGCTGCGCCCCGGCGGCATCCTGGCCGTCTGGTCCGCCGCGCCGGACCGCGCCTTCACCCGCCGGCTGGAGAACGAGGGCTTCGAGGTCGAGGAAGTCGAAGTCCGCGCCCGGATCGATGCCAACGGCAAGGGCAAGGGCCCGCGCCACACCATCTGGTTTGCACGGCTGGTCCCCAACTGACGGTAATCGCTACCCCTCGCAGGTCATCGAACTGCCGGTCGGCAAGTTGATGTAGTAGCGGTCGTAGAACGACTGGACCATGTTCTGGAACCGCGCCGGGCACTGCTTGTTGCCCAGCGTGCGATAGCCCGATTGCAGGGTGGAGCAGCCGCGCCGCAGCGGCTCCCAGCCATAGTTGACGCCCACGCCCCGCGTTGCGATCCAGATCTTCACCATGCGTGAGGCTTCCTGAAAGTCGCGGTCGGCGGAGCGGATGGTCTGCGCGGCGGAATTGTCGCAGTCCCTCGCCAGCGCGAGCGCGGCGGGATCGGGGCCATCGTCGGCGGTCGAGCGGTACTCGCTGGCGGCGGCCCGGGCCTTGCGCGCCTCTTCCTCGGCCAGCTCCTGGCGGGCCTTGGCAACGGCGAGGCGCAGTTTGTCATCCTCGCGCAGCGAAGCCTGTTGCCGGGCCAGCAATTCGCGGAAGCGCGGCGTTTCGAGCTGGGCGGCATAAGGATGGCGAAAGGCGAAGTTGCCGCGCGAAGCTGCGGCCATGCACTGCTTGAGCAGCTTTTCCTGGTCCTTGGCCGGCAGGCGGGTGCGGATCGCATCCTGCCGCTCGACCGTCGCGGGATCCTTGCGCAGCCGATCCGCGCCGCGCGCCCACATCGCCTCGATCGCCTGGTACAGCATCGCGCCGCGCTTCATGTCGCGGTTGGTGAAATAGTTCGCGTCAATCGAGGCGTAGCAATCGTAGAACGTCTCGCCGAGCAGCTGGTCGGTGGTTTCGGCGCGTGCCGGCAGGGTGAAGGGCAGGGCGAGCAGGGCAAGGCCGAGTAGCGCGGCCATAAAACGCAAGGGCATCAACAGCTTTCCATCCGGTTCGGGCGCGAACCCGAACCGGATATGCAAGCGCCGCTTGGCTCAGGCAAGCACCTTTCAGGGCAGCAGCAGGGTCGATCCCGTCGTCCGCCGCGCTTCCAGGTCGATATGCGCCTGGGCAGCATCGGTCAGGGCATAGGTCTGGCCGACGGTGACGTTGATGTGCCCGGCGGCAAGCATTTCCCACAGCTTTGCCGCGCCCGCCGCCGCCTCGGTCGGATCCTTGTAATAGTCGTAGACCCCCGGCCGCGTGACGTAGAGCGAGCCGTTGGTGGCCAGATCGCGCAGTGCCACGCCGGTCACCGGGCCGCTGGCATTGCCAAAGCTGGCGATCACGCCGCGCCGCCCGACCGATTTCAGCGAGGCCTTCCAGGTGGCCGCGCCGACCCCATCGTAGGACACGCGCACGCCCGCGCCCTCGGTGATTTCGCGGACCTTCGCGACCAGATCGGCATCGTCGGTCAGCAGCACATGCTCGGCCCCGGCCTCCTTGGCGGCGGCGACCTTTTCAGGGCTGCCGACCGTGCCGATCACCCGCACCCCGCGCGCCTTCAGCCACTGCACCAGCAGCAGGCCGACCCCGCCCGCCGCCGCCGGAACCAGCGCCCAGCCGCCCGGCGCCACGGGCGCGCAGCGTTCGGCCAGCATTTCGACCGTGGTGCCCTTCAGCAGCACGGCGGCGGCGATCCGGCTGTCCACGTTGTCCGGCACCGGCAGCAGTTCCGCCGCCTTGATCAGCCGCGCCGTGGCATAGGCGCCGGGCGATCCGGTGTAGCCGGCGCGGTCGCCCGGCTTGAACGCGGTCACGCCTTCGCCCACCGCCTCGATCACCCCGGCGGCTTCCATGCCCATGCCGCTGGGCAGGCGGGCCGGGTAAAGGCCGGTGCGGAAATAGGTGTCGATGAAATTGAGGCCCACCGCTTCCTGGCGCAACAGCACTTCGCCCGGGCCGGGGGCGGGCAGGTCGACCTCGCGCCACTGGATTACTTCGGGGCCGCCGATCTGCTCGAAAAAGGCCTGGGTTGCGCGCATTCCTGTTCTCCTTGTTGTTCGCAGATTAGCCGGGGAGGGGTGCTTCGCAAGCGTAACAAAGCTGCTAGCCTGGGAAAGAATCCTTGTGGAGTGTTCAATGCGCAAAACGGCTGTCCTGTTCCTCACCCTCGCCGCCCTGCCGTTGATGGGCCAGAGCGCACCGGCACCCGCGCCAGCTCCGCTCGACCCGATGGCGAGCGACAAGGTGGCGAGTTACGACTGGGTCCGGCCCGAAGCCGACTACGTCCGGCGCGAGGTAATGGTGCCGATGCGCGATGGGACCAAGCTGTTCACCGTGGTCGTGATGCGCAAGGGGACGAAGGACGCCCCGATCCTGCTCAGCCGCAGCCCCTATAACGCGACCGGCCACACCAGCCGCAATCGCAGCCAGAAGATCGAGGAAATCCTGCCCGTGATGGACGCGCCGTTCGTCAACGACGGCTACATCCGCGTCTACCAGGACATCCGGGGGATGCAGAAGTCGGAAGGCGACTATGTGATGACGAGGCCTCTGCGCGGCCCGCTCAACAAGACCGGGATCGACCATTCGACCGACGCCTATGACACGATCGACTGGCTGGTGAAGAATGTGCCCGAATCGAACGGCAGGGTCGCGGCGATCGGCTCGTCCTACCTTGGCTTCACCACGCTGATGGCGCTGATTGATCCGCACCCGGCGCTGAAGGCGGCCGTGCCGCAATCGCCGATGGTCGATGGCTGGATCGGCGACGACTGGTTCCACAACGGTGCCTTCCGCACTTTCGGCTTCGATTTCGCGCTGAGCCAGATGGTCGAGAAGG
>Ga0116181_1002787_pt1 | contig 14010 bp, 6 predicted proteins | sample AD_UKC075_MetaG_FD_89752 | JGI IMG/M metagenome (GOLD analysis project Ga0116181, IMG submission 89752) | Active sludge microbial communities of municipal wastewater-treating anaerobic digesters from USA - AD_UKC075_MetaG | ecosystem: Engineered > Bioreactor > Anaerobic > Digestate | place: USA...
GTGCGACGTGATCGTCGCTGGCGGTGAGGACGAGGTCTTCCATGAGACAAGGTTACGGAAGAACACCGACAGCCACCCGTCTCCACGCCACACTCAGCCGAGTTTATCCGTGTAGACGGGTCGCTGGCGGTGAGGACGAGGTCTTCCATGAGACAAGGTTACGGAAGAACACCGACAGCCACCCGTCTCCACGCCACACTCAGCCGAGTTTATCCGTGTAGACCGGAGCTTCCCCGAGTAGGATCGGATCAACCCGTTCATATCCGGTTGATCCCACCCTGGAGGACTTGAGTGCCTGAGCCCTGGCTGTCCGCAGACGACATCGCCGCCCACCTCGGGGTCACCAAAGACACCGTCTACACCTGGATCGCCGAGAAGGCCATGCCCGCCCACAAGGTCGGTCGCCTCTGGAAGTTCCAAGCCAGCGAGATCGACGACTGGGTACGCCGAGGCGGCGCAGCCGCCGACTCTGACCTATCCCCGCCAGGGTGATCGTTCCGCTCGATTTGAGCCGCTGCTGACGCTTGTCGGTGGCACCCCATATCCTGATCCACTGCCCAAAATCGGAAGGAGGCATCCCGTGACAGAAGCGACAGCCGACGAGACGTTGACGCTCGCGACGTTGCGCGCGGGTCAGCGCCTCCGAGGGCTGGTGCCGGGCCAGACTGTCACGCTGATCGCGATCGACCCCATCGACGCCGGTCTGTTCGAGGTGTTCTACCGTGACGATTCCGGTCGTAGCGGTGCCCGCGCGATCACCGATGCCGACGCGGCGCGCTTCGAGATCGCGGGCGACTTCGACTCTGCTCCGGCCTACGATGCAGACCCGGACGAGTTCCGGCTCGCGGCCGAGGCGCTGCGGATCAAGTACGCCGCACTGTACGACCCGATGGTCGCGGTCAACAGCTCTGACGTTGACCCGCTGCCGCACCAGATTCGCGCGGTATACGAAGAGCTGCTGCCGCGCATCCCGCTACGGTTCCTGCTGGCTGACGATCCCGGTGCGGGCAAGACGATTATGGCCGGGCTGTACCTGAAGGAGTTGATCCTGCGCTCGGACTGCGAGCGCGCGATCATCGTCGCCCCTGGTGGTCTGGTTGAGCAGTGGCGTGAGGAGCTGTCGCAGAAGTTCGATCTGCGGTTCGAGCTGTTCAGCCGTCAAATGGTCGATGACGCCCAGGGTCGCAACGTCTTCGCGGAGCATCCGTTCCTGATCGCCCGCATGGACCAGCTCTCGCGCAGCGAAGACCTGATCGAGCAGCTCGGCGAGGTCACCTGGGATGTCGCCGTCGTGGACGAGGCCCATCGCATGTCGGCGCACTACTCATCGTGGGCGGGCGAGGTCGATGAGACCAAGCGGTTCAAGCTCGGACGCCTGCTGGCCGACACCGCGCACAACTTCCTGTTGATGACCGCGACCCCGCACGCGGGCAAGGAAGAGGACTTCCAGCTGTTCATGTCGCTGCTGGACCGCGACCGCTTCGAGGGCCAGTACCGCCAGGGCGTGCACCGCACCGACACCCACGGCCTGATGCGCCGCATGGTGAAGGAAGACCTGCTCACCTTCGAGGGCAAGCCGCTGTTCCCCGAACGCAAGGCATACACCGTCGAGTACGAGCTCAGCCCCGCCGAGCGGGAACTATATGAACTGGTCACCGACTACGTCCGCACAGAGATGGGACGCGCCGAACGGATCGCGCAGGCAGGCGACAAGAAGCGCGGCAACAACGTCGGTTTCGCGCTCACCGTGCTCCAGCGACGCCTGGCCTCCAGCCCCGAAGCAATCCTGCGATCGCTGGAACGACGCCAACAGCGCCTCGACACGAAGCTTCGGGAGATGCAGCGAGTCACCGAGACGGCCCGCCTGACCGGTGCCGTCGCCCAGCTGCCGATCGACGATGCTGCGCTCCCGGCGTTCTCGATTGAAGACTTCGAGGACTTCGACGAGGAGACCACCGATGAAGAACGCGCCCAGTTCGAGGAACAAGCCGACCAAGTTGTCGATCTGGCGACGGCGGCGCAGACGATCCCGGAGTTGCGGGCGGAGATCGCGATCCTCGAAGACCTCATCAAGGTCGCCCGCCGCGTCCGGTTACAGGACGACGACAAGAAGTGGGTGCAGCTGCGCACCATCCTCGACGAGCAGCTCCTGACCCACGACGGTTCCGGCGACGCGCGCAAGATCATCATCTTCACCGAGCACCGTGACACGCTCGACTACCTGCAAGCGAAGATCACGGCACAGTTCGGGCGCGCGGACTCGGTCATCACGATCCACGGCGGCACCCGCCGAGAGGATCGCAAGCTCGCCCGCGAGCGCTTAACCCACAACCCCGACACCGTCGTCCTGCTCGCTACCGACGCTGCTGGTGAAGGGCTGAACCTTCAGCGTGCGCACCTGATGGTGAACTACGACCTGCCGTGGAACCCGAACCGCATCGAGCAGCGCTTCGGCCGCATCCACCGCATCGGCCAGCGTGAGGTCTGCCACCTGTGGAACATGGTCGCCCGAGACACCCGCGAGGGCGACGTGTTTACCCGACTGCTGGCCAAGATCGACCAGATGTCGATCGCCTACAACGGCAACCTATTCAACGTGCTCGGCGACGCCGACGCCTTCCAGGAACGTTCACTGCGCGATTTGCTGATCGAGGCGATCCGCTACGGCAACCAGCCCCAGGTCAAGGCAAAGCTCGACCGCATCATCGACGCCGGAGTCTCCCACGGCCTCGACGAGATGCTCGCCGAACGAGCACTCCACCCCGAGATGTTCAGCGCGCTCAACCTAGACGAAGTCCGGGCGCGGATGGAGAAAGCCCGCGAACGCCGCCTCCAGCCCGGCTACGTCGCCGCGTTCTTCATCCCCGCGCTCGCGCGCCTCGGCGGACGCATCCGCAAGCGCGAGAAGGGCCGCTACGAGATCACCCGCGTCCCCACCCGAGTGATCGACACCGCCCGTCGCCTCAACAGGTGGGCACCCGTCGCTGAACAGTACGAGCGCATCACCTTCGAGCTCGCGCGCATGCACCCCGACGGACTCGCCGACGCCTCCCTCATCGCACCCGGACACCCGTTGCTGCACGCCGTGATCGAAGCCACCATTGACGACCTCGGCCCCACCCTCAAGCAAGGCACCGTGCTCGTCGACCGCCGCACCAAACAGACCGACGCGCCGATGCTGATGTTCAGCGTCGAACAGTGCATCGAGAACACCGCAGCAGACGCCGACACCGTCTCCCACCACTTCGACTACCCGCTCCTCGAACAAAACGGCACTGTCACTGTCTCCGCAGCACCGCCCTACCTCGACTACGACCGACCCGAGACGGATGAGGTCGAGGCGATCACGGAGATCGTCGGCAGTGACTGGGCGCGGCAGAACCACGAGAAGGTCGTGCGCGCCTGGGCCTACCGTGAAGGGCTCCAGCCCCGCATGGACGAGATCAAGACCCGACTCGACATTGAGACCGCACGGACCCGGGCGCAGGTGAAGGATCGGCTACTGGCAGAGATCAACCACTGGGACCGCGAGCACAACCGACTCGAAGCACTCGAGCGCGCCGGCACCGTCGGCAGACTCCGCGCCGAGACCGCACTCGTCCGCGCCCGCCAGCTCGACGAACGCCTGAACCACCGGCTCGAACAACTCGACGAAGCCACCAACCTCGTCGCAGTACCCGCCGTGATCCGAGGCGCAGCACTCGTCATCCCCAGCGGCATCCTCGCCACCGACGAAGCCCCCGCGCCGCAAACCTTTGCCCGCCAGACCGAGGAAGTCGAACGCCGCGCCGTTGACGCCGTGCTCGCCGCTGAGCGCGCGCTCGGACGAGAGCCGGTCGAGATGCCGCGCAACAATCCCGGCTACGACATCCAGTCCACCGACAGCCAAGGCTTCGTCCACTACATCGAGGTCAAGGGCCGGATCGAGGGCTCGGACACCTTCACGATCACCACGAACGAGATCACCTTCGCTCAGACCCAGGAAGACCGGCACCGGCTCGCCCTGGTCGAAGTATCGACGAGCGGTCCGGAGCGGGACCAACTTCGCTACGTCAGCGACGCCTTCACCCATCTCGAACCATCCACGACCACCCGTTCTTACAACGAGGTCTGGCGCGACTACTGGGAACGCGGAGGACCACCGCGATGACCCACACCACCGACAACCAGACCAACGCCACCGAGAGAAACCCCGTGACTGACGCACCCAAGAAGAAGCTCATCGAAGTCTCGCTGCCACTCGAAGCGATCAACGTGGCAAGCGGCCGCGAAAAGTCCATCCGTCATGGCCACCCGTCAACCATGCATCTCTGGTGGTCACGAAAGCCTCTCGCGACCGCGCGGGCCGTCCTCTTCGCCCAGTTGGTCGACGACCCATCGTCCAATCCGGACAAGTTCCCTACGCTCGAAGCTCAGGAGAAAGAGCGGAGGCGGTTGCATGGCTTCATTGAAGAGTTGATTCTGTGGGAGAACTCAACCGACACAGAGATCATGGCCGTCGCACGAGAAGAAATCCTCAAGAGCAACGGGGGTCGATTGCCGAAGTTCCTCGACCCGTTTGCCGGTGGAGGCTCGATTCCCCTGGAAGCTCAGCGCCTCGGGCTCGAAGCCCATGCGTCCGACCTGAACCCCGTTGCAGTCATCCTTGAGAAGGCACTGATTGAGTTCCCGCCACGTTTCTCGGGTCGCCGTCCGGTAAACCCCAATGCAACTCGACGCATGGGTGAATGGTCACGAGCTGAGGGTCTTGCCGAGGACATTCGACAGTACGGCATGTGGGTCCGCGATGAAGCATTCGCTCGGATCGGCCATATGTATCCCCGTGTCGTCGCACCTGGTGGAACCTCCCACACAGTTATCGCCTGGAAGTGGGCTCGGACAGTCAGAAGCCCGAACCCGGCCAATCCGATTGAGACGCCAATCACTAGTTCTTGGTGGCTGAGCAAGGCACGTGGACGGGGAGCTTTTATCGTTCCTCGCGTGGTGGATGGGAGGGTCTCGTACGAAGTCGTCCAGGGAAACGGTGGACCCAGCAAGGAAGACGATGGCACCCGCGTTGGTCGAGGCGCAAGGAGCATCGCTGACGGCACGCCGATATCCTCTGACTACATCAAGGCCGAGGGCGCGGCCGGGAGAATGGGGTCTCACCTTCTCGCGATCGTTGCTGAAGGTGAACGAGGGCGGGTGTATATCAGTCCGAACGACGATCAGCGGGCGGCCGCAAATGTCGCGGTGCCGGTAGACATTCCCGACGAGGAATTGCCTTTTGACCCTCGGAATGTCTGGACCCCTTCCTACGGCCTGACCAAGTTCTCTGATTTGTTCACCAACCGCCAATTGGTGGCACTCACGACATTCGGACAACTTGTGGAGGAGGTTCGGGCGCGCGTCTACGACGATGCGGTTGCCTCGGGCATGGAACCAGGAGCGCTTCTCGAAGAAGGCGGAGCAGGCGCTCATGCCTATGCGGACGCGGTCGCAGCCTATCTTGCGCTGGGTGTGAGTAGGTGTACCGACTACAACTCATCACTCACCAGCTGGAACTCCTCGCGCGACGGGCTGCGGAACACGTTCGTTCGGCAGGCTATCCCAATGACATGGGACTACGCGGAGGCCAACCCCTTCTCGGATTCGTCGGGCAATTTGTTAGGCCAGATCGAATGGGTGGCCAAGGCCGTGGAGCAGTTGCCCGCATCTGCGCCAGGTCAAGCGATCCAGGCGAGCGCGGCCGCGCGTGACTATGATGGGGTCGCAATTTCGACCGATCCTCCGTACTACGACTACATCAACTATTCGGACTTGTCCGACTACTTTTATGTTTGGCTACGGCGGTCACTGAAGCAGATTCTGCCCAAGACGGTCGGCACCATGCTGACCCCCAAGACCGAGGAACTGGTCGCAAATCCCTACCGCCACGACGGGAAGCAGGGTGCGGAGCAGTTCTTCGTAGACGGCTTCAACGCCGTGTTCGACAGAATCCGCCGGTCGGCTGATCGCGCTATACCCATGACCGTCTACTACGCCTACAAACAACAGGATGGTGGGAAAGGCACTGGGAGCAGTTCAACGACGGGCTGGTACACACTGCTCGGCGGGCTGATAGACGCTGGTTGGGAAATCACTGCCACTTGGCCGATGCGAAGCGAACGCGGTGGTCGCCTGCTGAGCTTGGGTGCAAACGCACTCGCTTCGTCGATCGTATTAGCGTGTCGGCCGCGTCCAGCCGAGGCTCTCGCCACCACCCGACGGGCATTCGTGGCGGCCCTGAAAGCAGAGTTGCCATCGGCCCTGAGACACCTTATGCAGGGTGAGATTGCGCCGGTTGATCTGGCTCAAGCGGCAATTGGCCCCGGCATCTCCGTTTTCTCGCGCTATGCCCGCGTGCGCGAGGCAGATGGCTCCGACATGAGCGTGAGGGATGCCCTGCTGCTCATCAACTCAACACTTGACGAGGTGATTGGCGAGCAGGAGTCTGATTTTGATCCGGATACTCGATTCGCGGTGAAATGGTACCGGCAGTACGGCTGGGGCCAGGAGAACTCAGGCATCGCCGATCAGCTCGCCCGGTCCTCTGACACATCTGTTGGCGCTCTGGAGCGAGGCGGCATCTTCGAAGCGAAGGGCGGCAAGGCTCGGCTGTTGCCGCCAGCGCAGCTCGACGGAGATTGGGATGCTACGGCCGACGAGCGGGTCAGCGTGTGGGAGGCGACGGTTCGGCTCGCTGCGGTGATGGCGAAGGACGGTGCCGACAAGGTGGCGGAATTGCTGCCGTCGGTGCAGACGCGCGTGAACCTGGATGCGGTGAAGGAGCTGGGCTTCCTGCTGTTCCACGAGGCGGAGAAGAAGAAGGACACGAAGGACGCGATCCTCTTCAATGGCCTGGTGAGCGCGTGGGGCGACGTGAACGAGCAGGCACGCAAGTTCGCCTCGACGCCACGTTCGTCCCAACAGACCTTCGACTTCGATGAGGACGAGGATTAGAAGATGGCCGATGATACTACCGAGGGGCGCGTTCCTGGCGCTGACCTTGCTCCGTTGCGCGCCGTCGCGCATGCTGCGGAAGCAGACGGCGGTGAGCTCGTTGATCGGGTCTCGCGGCTGATCGAGCAGACCCGCAGCTTCGTGGCCGCACAGACGAACGCCGCGCTGACGCTGCGCAACTGGTACATCGGCCAGATGATCCATGTCGAGGTGTTGGGCGAGCAGCGGGCCGTGTACGGATCGAAGATTGTTGCCACACTGTCGCACCAATTGACGAACCGCTACGGGGCAGGGTTCGACCGCACGAGTCTGAACCGGATGGTCAAGTTCTCCCAGATGTTCCCCGAGAACAAGATTGGTGCCACGCTGTCGCACCAATTGAGTTGGTCGCACTTCAGGCTGCTCCTCCGGGTGGAGAACCCTGCGGCCCGCGAGTTCTACATCGAGCAGGCCGTCGCCGCCCGCTTGAGTGTGCGAGCCCTCGATGAACTCATCGGCAGGCAGGGCTACGAACGCAAGGAGATCGCCAACACGCAGACCTCGGCCACATCGCCGGTGCCTGTCGACAGCTTCCGCGACCCCTACCTGCTGGACTTCCTCGGGCTCCGAGACGCCTACGCTGAGCGCGACCTTGAGGAGGCGATCGTCCGCGACCTGGAGTCGTTCCTGCTCGAAGTGGGCAACGGTTGGGCCTTCGTGGCTCGCCAGAAGCGGATGACGATCGAGCATGACGACTTCTACCTCGACCTGCTGTTCTACTCGCGCCCGCTGAAGCGGCTGATCGCGGTCGAACTGAAGGTGGGGAAGTTCAAGGCCAGCCACAAGGGTCAGATGGAGCTCTATCTGAAGTGGCTCGACCGGTACGAGAGGCGCGAGGGCGAGGAGACCCCCATCGGCCTGATCTTGTGCACCGAGACCAGCCGCGAGCAGATCGAGCTGCTGGAGATGCACAAGGACGGGATTGTCGTCGCTGAGTACTGGACGGCGCTGCCGCCGAAGGCCGAGCTTCAGGCGCGCATCCAAGCGATCTACCAGGAGGCGCAGGAGCGCGTCGCCCGACGACGACTCGCAGCGACAGACGATGACAGTGATGAGTAGCAGGGATTGGCCGTTGTGGGGAGTGCCCTCGATGGTCGTAGGTAGTAGGTCATAGGAGACAGCGATGGCGATGAACAACCGAGATCGAGTGGGCAAGGCGTTCGATCTGCTCTCCGAAGGGCTCCTCGACGAGGTCGATGAGGTCATGACGCGCGCCTACAAGACCCCTGACTGGCCTGCCGCGTGGGCAAAGGAGGACGCCCAGCGTCGGGGCGGGCCACTGCGCACGATGACGAAGCACGACGTGCAAGTGCAGCTCCGCGCCATCACGGAGCAGGGCTACCACTTCAAGGATGTGCTCTCTCGTGCGCAGCAGGGCTTCGCGTCCGAGCTGCGCGAGACCCGAAACCTGTGGGCGCACAACGAGCCCTTCAGCTCCGACGATGCCGCCCGCGCGCTGGACACGATTGAGCGGCTGCTCCACGCTGTCGGCGCGGTCGATTCCGCCGAGGACGTTCGGAAGCTCCGCGTCGATCTGCAACGCACCGTGTTCGAGGATCAGACCCGCAAGCAGGTCAAGCGCACCAAAGTGTCCCTCGATCCAGGCTCCGGGCTCCGGCCCTGGCGTGAGGTGATCCGACCCCACGATGACGTGGCGCGCGGCGCGTTCACCGCGTCGGAGTTCGCGGCCGATCTTCACCTGGTCCACACCGGGCAGGCCACCAGCCCCGAGTATGGCGACCCGGTCGAGTTCTTCACCCGCACCTACCTCACCGAGGGTCTGCGCGATCTGCTCTCGCGCGCGCTGCGGCGGGTGAACGGCGAAGCTGGCGCGAGCCCGGTGGTGAACCTCCAGACCAACTTCGGCGGCGGCAAGACCCACTCCATGCTTGCCCTGTATCACCTGTTCAGTGGCACACCCGCGAAGGACTTCCCGCAGGAACTTCAAGAACTGATCGCGGCGAATGGCAACCCCGACCTCGGTGCGCTCGACGTCAAGCGGGTGGCGCTGGTCGGCACGTACTTGAAGGCCGGCTCTCCGATCATCAAGGACGACGGCACCGAGGTCCGCACGCTGTGGGGCGAGTTGGCTTGGCAGTTGGGTGGCCGAGAAGCATACGACCTGATCGCGGAGGACGACCGTGCCGGTACCAACCCCGGCGAGGCGCTGCGCACTCTGATCGTGCGGTACTCGCCGTCGCTGATCCTGATCGACGAGTGGGTCGCCTACGCCCGTCAGCTCGTCACCGACAAGGAACTCCCGTCCGGGTCGTTCGAGACTCAGTTCACTTTTGCCCAGTCCCTGACCGAGATCGTGCGGTCTGTGCCTGGTGTGATGCTCGTGGTGTCGATCCCGGCATCCGATACGGGCACCGAGGGCCGTGGTAGTGACATCGAGATCGGTGGCGCGAACGGTCAGCTGGTGCTGGAGCGTCTTCAGAACGTGATTCGTCGTGTCGCGGACCAGTGGCGTCCGTCGAGTAAGGATGAGTCGTTCGAGATCGTGCGCCGTCGCCTGTTCCAGGCACCGAATGCCGAGGGGCTCACCACTATCTCTGCCGTGGCGCGCAGCTTCGCGAACCTCTACCGGAACAACACCGCACTGTTCCCGCGTGACGCGGCGTCGCCGAACGATGACTACGAGAAGCGCATCCGAGCCTCCTACCCGCTGCACCCCGAGCTGCTCGACCGGCTGTATGAGGACTGGTCGACGCTGGAGCGGTTCCAGCGCACCCGCGGTGTGCTGAAGCTCGTCTCGTCGATCGTGCACGAGCTGTGGGCGTCCAACGACACCTCGCCGCTGATCCTGCCGGGCAACGTTCCGCTCGATGCGACGACCGTGAACACGGACCTGACGCAGTACCTCGAAGATCAGTGGAAGCCGATCATCGACTCTGACATTGACGGGCCCGGATCGACCGCTCAGCAGATCGACCTCGACCGACCGAACCTGGGCCAGCGGTTCGTGACCCAGCGCATTGCCCGCTCGATCTTCATGGGCGCGGCCCCCCGGATCAAGAGCAGCCGCAAGGGGCTCGACAAGCAGTACCTCTGGCTCGGCACCGCGATCCCTGGCGACACGCTCGGGAACTTCGGCAGTGCCGTCGAGCTGCTCGCGCAGCGCTCGACGTACTTCTACGAGGAACAGGGCCACTACTGGTTCGACACCCAGCCGTCGGTCACGAAGACAGCGAACGATTACGCCGAGCGACTCCGCGAGGATGTCGAGACGGTGTGGAACGAGATCAGCCGCCGCCTCCAAGGAGAAGAGAAATCACGCGGCGTGTTCGACCGCGTGCACATCGCCCCTTCCTCCTCGGCCGACATTCCCGACCTTGAAGACACGCGCCTGGTGATCGCTCACCCGCGCCACGCGCGCCGCAAGCAGGACGGCGCCGACTCGGCGGCGCACGCCTGGGTCCGCGATGCTATCGAGAGCAAGGGCGCGAGCCAGCGCATCCACCGCAACACGCTGATCTTCCTGCTCGCCGACAAGAGTGAACTGGAAAGCCTCGAAGCCGCCACCCGCAGCTACCTCGGCTGGAAGCGCGTGCAGGCCACCAGCGACAGCCTCAACCTCTCCGCACAGCAGCGAAAGCAAACCGACGACTGGGTGGGACGCCTCGACCAGACGGTCTCAGATCGCATCCGCGACACTTTCGTCTGGGCTATCTACCCCGAACAGTTCGATCCGACCAAGCCGTTTGAGGTGATCGCCGACCGCGTGCCCGAATCCGGCGGCCGTTCCCTCGCAGAGCGGGTCGGCACCAAACTCGGCCGCGAAGACCAACTCGTCACCGACTTCGGCGCGCCGATCCTCGGCGCGACCCTGCGGGGCGAACTCGGTGCGCTCTGGCGTGATGCAGGCGAGATCAGTGTTGGTGAGCTGTGGGGGTACTTCACCCGCTACACCTACCTGCCCCGCCTCGTCCGACGCGAGGTGCTCGACGGTGCGATCCAACAGGCGCTGGCCACCGTCCTTGTCGACAGCGAACGTTTCGGCATCGCGGCAGGCAAGGACAGCGACACCGGCCGCTACCGCGGACTTGTGGTGCCGCCTGACCCGAACGCAAGCATCCAGGTCACGAACAGCACCCTGCTCGTCGACGCCGAGAAAGCGCAGGAACAGGTTGACGCCGACCGTGCAGCGGCCAGAGAAGCCGCTGCCCGGCAGGAAGAAGGCGGCGGCGAGGGTGTCGGCCCCGTGGACTTCGTGTGGACAGGGACTCACCAGCCCGCGTCTGACAGCGACTCGCTGTCTCCGGCCGAGTCTGCGCTCGAAGCAGCGCTTGCGCGCTTCTTCGGTTCGGTCAAGATCGACCCCGACCGGTACTCCCGCGACATCGGCAATGTCACCCGCGAAGTCATCGACCGACTCTCCGGAGCCGGTGCGCGCTTGGAGATCACCATCGACATCCAGGCCACCAAACCCGAAGGCTTCGACGAGGCAGAGGTCCGCACCATCAGCGAGAACGCCCGCGTCCTCAAGTTCGACCCCAGCTCCGGCTTCGAGAAGAACTGAGATAGAACGTGACCACTCCCGGAACTGCGCTGATTGGGTACGCCATCCTACGAGCGAACTACAACGCTCAAGCGCCCAACTATCTCGACAACTTCACACCTTTCGTCCTGTCCGCGATCGCGAACTCCAGTTCAGAGATTGTCGAACGAAGTGCAGTGTCGAGCTTGATCCGCGAGATGTTCGGACTGAGCATCCCGTCCCTCGTCGTCCCGCGTTTGCTCAGGCGAACGAACAGGCAAAGCCTCACGGAACCGGTGGGCAACAATGCAATCCGTCTGACTGCGCGAGCTGCTAGCGAACTCCCCGACCTGAACGCAGAGGTTGCACAGTACCGGAGCCGACAGATCGAACTGGTGACGCAACTCGGGACGTTTATCGAGAGTCATTTCCCAGAGCATCTCGACCTCACAACGCGTGATTTGGGCACCCATCTGGCGGAGTTCTTCGACAAGAACGCTGTGCCTCTCCTCGGCGCAAGCTTGAACGCGAGCCAGCCTGTGCCCGATGGAGAGTCGGGGCTCGACTATGTCGTGGCCTCTTTCGTCAGCCACTTGTACTCGACGGACCAAACTCGATTTGCCTATGTTGTCGAGGCCGCAAAGGGGGCGATGCTGGCCTCAGTGCTGGAACTTGACACCTCAAACATGAGCGACTCACTTGCCAGACTCACGCTGGTGCTCGATTCACCCGTCCTGATGGATGCACTGGGGCACCACGGGCCTGTGCCCGAGGCTGCAATGCGACATGTTTTGCAGATGGCGACCGCCCAAGGAGCGACCCTTGCAGTCTTTCGCCACTCTGTCTCCGAACTCGACGGCATTCTCGATGCAATCGAGCAGGCTCTGCGTCGAGGCACCGCGTCACGCTCAACGAGCCGAGGTTATCTTCACTTCGCCGAAACTGGCACATCACCCGTAGATGTGGCGCTGCTGCGTGAAAGGCTTGAGGACTCTCTCGCCGAACTGAGTGTCAACGTACTTGAGCAGCCGGGAGGCTACTACGAGTTCGGGCTCGACGAGAGCAAGCTGGAAGAGATGATTCAGAGTCGCGTGCGCTATCTTCAGGACGCCGCTCGCGTGAACGATGTTAGGTCGCTCTCAGCCGTCCACCGAATGCGGAAGGGCAGTCAATCACGGACTATCGAGCGATGCACAACAGTTCTGGTCTCGTCGAACGAGAATCTTGTGCGAGGTGCACGCGACTTCAACAATGGCCCGACGTTCCCACTCGCAGTGACTGCAGAAGCGATCGCGAGCATTCTTTGGGTACGAAGCCCCGCGGTCGCCGACGACGTGCCCAGAGATATCGTGTTGGCGAGTGCGTACGCCGGAATGCAACCGTCTCCGATTCTGTGGAAGAAGTACGTTGATGAGATCGAGAAACTCGAGAGAGCGGGTTCTGTCTCGCCGGACGATGCGGTGATTCTGCGAGCAACGAGCGTCGGTCGCGACGCGTTCATGATTGAGACGCTTGGAAATGAGGCAGCGCTTGGAGAAGACCTGCCACTCACGGTGCTGGAGCGCGTCCAAACCTCCATTGCCAAACCGCTCCAACTTGAAGTAACGAGTCTTGAATCTCAACTCTCCAATGCTGAGGATCAGGCGAAGCAAACCAGCGATGAGAAGCGTCGAGAAGAGAGTGCTCGGCGAACGGCCGAAGCCGAAACAGCAAGCCACCGCGAAGCGATTGACGAGATGAAGGGTGAGATTCTCCAGATTCAAACGGATCAGCGGGAGAGGGTTAGCCGTATTCGGGACCGTGCTACAAGATTCGCAAACCGCTGGATCATAGGTCTCACCTGGAGTGTTCGCGCCCTTGTTCTCTTAGCGTCGGCATGGATCATCTGGATGATCTCGTCCAGCAGCGAGTATCCGTTCGGATCGCTCACGTGGGTGCTCGCGGTCGTCGGAGTCCTGGGTTTCGCGGTCTCCTTCTTACCGCAAGTGACAGCGGCATCCTCGAAGTGGGAAACGAGTTGGGCGACGCGGCGCACTCGGACGAAACTCCTGGAGGCTGGATACCCTGCTGACGAGGCAGCCTTGGTTTCCTCGCCCGAGTAGCCAGATGCTCAGTTCGTGCGTGTCTTTGCCCACACAGTGCCTCGGTGAACACCGAACTGCTTTGCTAGCTTGAGCACGCTGACGCCGTTCCCTCGGGCTGTTCGTATAGCGTCCACTTCCTTGTCCGTGAGCCGTGTTCGAGGCCGTTTACTTGGTTCCGCCGCCGCGTCGATCAGAGGGTCATCGGCCCCGTCCTCGAAGTCTGCGTCCCTGCGAATCCCTTGATTCCACGCGGAAGTTAGCTGCTCGACCCGCTGTCGCCTGTTCCCGTAGCGCTCAATTGCGTCCACTCGATGGAAACCCCGTTCGACCAGCAGGAACGCCTGTGGTCGGGCGGGGTTTCGTCGTTTGCGCCGGGCAGGCAGTCTCGTCCGAAACCCTTGTGCCCGAAGTGAATTGATGGCCGGA
>Ga0116181_1002797_pt1 | contig 13981 bp, 12 predicted proteins | sample AD_UKC075_MetaG_FD_89752 | JGI IMG/M metagenome (GOLD analysis project Ga0116181, IMG submission 89752) | Active sludge microbial communities of municipal wastewater-treating anaerobic digesters from USA - AD_UKC075_MetaG | ecosystem: Engineered > Bioreactor > Anaerobic > Digestate | place: USA...
CGAGATGGCGACCGCCAGTGGAGCCGAGCCGGGAGTCACCAGCCATGCCGTGCTGGAGATGGACGCCGGTCCGTTCGACAGCCACGCTGACGATCACAGGAAGGACGGGGTCTGATGCTCGAGGTCAAGGACCTGGTCGTCTCCTACGGGCGCGTCAAGGCAGTCAAGGGGATCAGCTTCACCGTCGAGCAGGGCGAGGTGGTGTCGCTGCTGGGCACGAACGGCGCTGGTAAGACCACGACGCTGCGCACCATCTCGGGACTGCTGCGGGGCGAGGGCACCATTACGTTCCAGGGCAACCGGATCGACCGCATGCCCGCCCACCAGATCGTCGCTCGTGGCCTGGCGCACTCCCCCGAGGGTCGGCGGATCTTCCCGAAGCTGACGGTTGAGGACAACCTGCTGCTGGGCGCCTTCTCCCGCAAGGACAACGCGGGGATCCGTGATGACCTGGCGAAGGTGTATGACCTGTTCGAGGTGCTGCTGGAGCGTCGCACGCAGCCCGCTGGAACCTTCTCGGGCGGCGAGCAGCAGATGCTGGCCATCGGCCGAGCCATGATGAGCCGCCCGCAACTGCTGATGCTCGACGAGCCGTCGATGGGCCTGTCGCCGATCATGACGCAGCGGATCATGTCGACGATCCGTACCCTGCAGTCCGAAGGCGTCACGATCCTGCTGGTTGAGCAGAACGCCGCGGCAGCCCTGAAGCTGAGCGACAAGGCGTACGTGCTCGAAGTCGGCAACATCACCCTCGAAGGCACGGGCGAGCAACTGCTGGGAGACGATCGCGTACGACGGGCGTACCTGGGCGAGGACTGATCTCGCACCGTCAGGCTAGGTAGGTTGTGGGAATGACGATCAGCTCGCTGCCTGCCGCCCGGATCCCGCTGCCGACCGAGGCTGCCGGCCTTCGTTGGGGCGTCGTCGGACCGGGTGGGATTGCCAACGGCATGGCTCGTGCGATGCGTGGTTGGTCGCAGCAGAAGATCGTCGCAGTGGGGTCGCGGTCGCAGGAGCGGGCTGATGCCTATGCGTCGCGCTACGGGATTGAGCGGGCGTACGACTCGTACGAGGCCGTTGCCGAGGATCCCGAGGTCGACATCGTCTACATCTCGACGACCCACAACCATCACCACGGCCCGGCGCTCGCCGCCATCGCCGCAGGGAAGCCGGTGCTGATCGAGAAGGCGTTCACGCTCAACGCTCAGCAGGCGCGAGAGATCCGCGACGCGGCGCAGGCGGCTGGAGTCCTCGTCGTCGAGGCGATGTGGCCACGGTTCGGAGCGCGCTACGACATCGTGCGCCAGCTGCTGGCTGACGGGGCGATCGGAGACGTGATCGGCGTGCAGGCTGACCACAGCCAGGCCCTGACCCACGTCCCTCGGCTGATGGACATCCACGCCGCTGGCGGCGCGATGCTCGACCTGGGGATCTATCCCGTGTCGTTCGCCTCGTTCGTGCTGGGCAAACCCGGCACCGTGTCGGCCGTTGGCGTGCTGGGCGAGACCGGCGTTGACGAGTCGGTCGCGATCCATCTCACCGATCACGAGAACGCCCGAGCCGTCGCGTCTCTCACCACAACGCTGCTCTGTCGCGGGACTGTCGCTGCGACCATCCTCGGCACCGAGGGCCGGATCGAGCTGGATGCGACCAGCTTCTACGCGCCCGGCCCCGTGCGTCTCGTGAAGTCTGACGGCACGCGGATCGAGGCGCCGACCGGAGTAGTGGCTGCGGGCGATGGATTGGCGTACGAAGCTGCCCACATGGCGACGCTCGTGCGGGACGGCGCGACCGACTCGCCGCTGATGCCGCTCGAGGAGACGGTTTCCGTCATGGAGACGATGGACGAGGTACGGCGCCAGATCGGGCTGGTCTATCCCGAAGAGCGCTGACCTGGCCCACCTGACCTGGTGGTAACGGCTGTTGAGCACCTGTCGGTCGCTGATGGGAGACTTGGCGTCGTGATCATCGATCGCGGCACGGCGCCGTACGCCGTCCACTCCGACGACCCCGTTTCCGTCGCGCTGGCCAAGATCGCTGCAAACAAGGCTCGGCTCGTCTTCTGCGTCGACAGCCACGGCATGGTGCTCGGGTCGATCAGCGATGGAGACTTCCGGCGCTGGGTGATCGCCTCAGGCGGCGCGGACCTCTCACGGCCCGCCATTGAGGTGGCCAACCGTCGCCCGGTCATCGCGCAGGAGTCCGCGTCGATGGCCGAGATCGAGGCCCTCTTCGCCTCGCGGCCGGGCGTCGAGCGGCTGCCCGTGGTCGATGCGCGTGGCCGGTTGGTTGCCGTGGCTTCGCATTCGACGCGGGAAGTGCGGATCGGGCGTCACACCATCGGTCCAGACTCGCCAGCCGTCGTCATCGCCGAGATCGGCAACAACCACCAGGGCGAGGTTGACCGCGCCCGCCACCTGGTCGACCTGGCCGTCGAGGCCGGCGCCGACATGGTCAAGTTCCAGCTCCGCGACATGGACTCGCTCTACCGCGGGTCCGGTGACCTGACCGCTGGCGAGGACCTCGGGCCGCAGTACACGTTGAACCTGTTGGCCAAGTACTCCCTGTCGGCCGATGACATGGACCGGGTGCTCGACCACTGCCGCGACGTCGATATCGATGCGATCTGTACGCCCTGGGACCTGCCGTCGCTCGATCATCTGGTGCAGTACGGGGTTCCTGGCCTCAAGATCGCCTCGGCCGACCTCACCAACCACCAGCTTCTCGGTGCCGCGGCCGACACCCACCTCCCCCTGTTGATCTCGACGGGCATGTCGAGTGAGCAGGAGATCCGGCAGTCGGTCGAGCTGGTCCGGAAGGCGGGAGCCCCGTACGCGCTCCTGCACTGCCAGTCGACCTACCCGGCGCCGTTCAAGGACGTGCACCTGCGCTACCTGCCTCGCCTCGCGGAGATCGGTGGGGACTGCCCGGTGGGCTACTCGGGGCATGAACGCGGGTTCCACATCCCGGTCGCGGCCGTGGCGCTGGGCGCGAAGATCGTCGAGAAGCACTTCACCACTGACAAGTCGCTCGAGGGCAACGACCACAAGGTGTCGCTGCTGCCTGACGAGTTCGAGTCGATGGTGCGTCAGATCCGGGAGGTGGAGCAGTCGCTCGGGACCAGCGATCCCCGCGACGTGTCAACCGGCGAGATGATGACTCGGGCCAACTTGGCAAAGTCCCTTGTCGCCGCGCGCGACATCCACGTCGGGGACCTGATTGATGAGGCGGCGGTTGCGGTCAAATCGCCCGGTCGCGGGTTGCAGCCGAATCACCTCTCGCAGCTGGTCGGGCGGACGGCTCGTCGAGCGGTGAGCGCTGGCGACTTCTTCTATCCCACGGACTTGTCGGACTCCGTGTCGAAGGGTCGGCAGTACTCGTTTCGTCGCCCCTGGGGGCTTCCGGTTCGTTACCACGACTACGAGTCGCTGCTCGCTGACACCTCGCCTGACTTCGTGGAGTTCCACTTCTCCTACAAGGACGTCGAGATCGACCCGGCGACGGTGTTCACGTCCCGCCAGCCGATGGGCTTCACCTGCCACACCCCGGATCTCTACTCGGGCGACTTCCTGATCGACCTGGCGGAGTTCGATGATGAGCGCTGGGAGCGCTCGATCACGGAGGTGCAGAAGGTCATCGACATCGCTCGGGACCTGCGGCAGTGGTTCATCGATGAGCCGCCGGTCGTGATCTGCACGATGGGCGGATTCAGCCGTGATGGGCGGCTGCCTCGCTCGGCTCGGCGCGGGATGTACGACCGGATCGCCCAGGCGCTGGCTCGGATCGACTCGTCCGGCGTTCGGCTGACGGCGCAGACGCTTCCCCCGTACCCGTGGCTGATGGGCGGACAGCTCTTCGACAACCTCTTCATGGATCCCGAGGACACGGTCGAGTTCTGCGAGCGGGAGGGCGTGCGGCTGACGCTCGACATCTCTCACTCGAAGCTCGCCGCGAACGACGCCAAGCGGCCGTTCTCGGAGTTCGTGGAGCTGATGGCGCCGTACGCAGACCATCTTCACGTCGTTGATGCCTCCGGGATCGATGGCGAGGGCCCGCAGATCGGCGAGGGTGAGGTCGACTGGCCACAGCTCGCGGCTCAGCTGGACCGGCTGGCTCCGGGGGTCGGGTTCATCCCTGAGATCTGGCAGGGCCACGTCAACAACGGCGAGCGGTTCTGGACGGCGCTCGAGCGCCTCGAGGCGTGGTTCTGACCGTGCGACTGAGCATCGACCCGCTCGTGCTGTGGGTCATCCCGGTGAGCGGGCTGGGGGGCGTGGCTCGACACGTGTTGGACGTGGCTCGCGTCAAGGTCCCTGGGTTCCGAGTGTGGTTCCTGTGTCCGCCGGGCCCCTTGGCAGAGGCGCTGCGGGAGCTCGGGGCTCCAGTGCTGACGGGCGAGATCGGGCCGCAGTTCGGTACGAGGACGAGCGTTCGGACGTTGCGGCGTACGGTCTCGCGACTGCGCCCAGCCATTGTGCACAGCCACCTTGCACATGCCGACGTGGTCGCAGCTGTGGCAATGGTGGGTCTGCCGGTGAGGCTGGTGTCGACGGAGCACGGGATCGCAGGAAATGACCGGGTCTACCACGGGAACCCGGTACGGCAAGCGGTGATGGCTGCGGTCCACACCGTACGGGCGCGCCGGTTCGCCTCGCTGATCGCCGTGGCTGAAGCGACGGCTGCGGCGATGCGGGCCAAGTGGCACGTACGGGATGTGACCGTGATCCTCAACGGGATAGACCGCCCGGACCCGGTCCCTGGGCCTGTCGAAGGGCAAGCACACTCTTCGGTCCCTGAGCGTGCCGAAGGGGGAGACCCGCACGCAGACGGGCGGGCGGCCGAGATGGCGCCGTCGCTTCGCGTCAGCTCCCTCGCTCGCCTGTCCCCAGAGAAGGGGCTCCCGGCTCTGCTCGAAGCGTTCGCGGTGCTCCGCCGGACGCATCCTCAGTCCACGCTGACCGTGGCTGGCGAAGGGCCACTCCATGGCGAGCTGGCGGCGCAGGCCGTCCGGCTCGGGATCGGCGACAGCGTGACCTTTCCTGGCTTCGTCGACGCCGATGAACTCCTGAGTGAGACCGATGTGCTGGTGCAGTTGTCGGTCTGGGAGAACTGCTCGTACGCCCTTCTCGACGCTCTGGTGGCCGGCGTCGGCGTGTGTGCGACGCCCGTCGGGGGGAACCCCGAGATCCTTCCTCCCGCCTGCCTGGTCTCATCGGCTGAGCCCGCGGAGGTGGCTGCGGTGATCGCCGAACAGGCCAACCCGATGAATCGCCCAGTCCTTCGTGACGGCTGGCCGACGGTGGCTGAGATGGCTGGCCTCATTGGCGCCGAGTACGAACGGGTGCTGCGGTGACTGCGATCTGGTTCGCCGCGAACCACGGCGACCTGGGCGGTGGCGAGGTGATGACCCTGAACCTGGCTGAGGCGGCACGAGACCTCGGCTACGCGGTCGGGATCGTCGCTCCTGGGGTTCCGAATCGGCTGGTGGCGGAAGCCAGGGAATCGGGTTTCCGTACCGTGGAGATCCACGGCCGAACGCCTGCACGCTACGCCACGAACCTCAGAGCCTGGGATCTGCTCGAGCGCACAGGCCTCCTCTGGGCCAACGGGCTCCGCCCCGCGCTGGCGACGGCGGGGCACCGAGACCGGATCGTCCACGTGCATCAGGTGCCGCGCGGCAAGCAGGCCATCGCGGTCAGGGCAGCCGCTGTTGGTGCTCGGGCAGCCGTGGTGCCGTCGGAGTTCGCAGCCTCGACTATTCCCGGGTCTGTCGTCCTGCCCAACTGGACGCGGCCTTGGAGCGAACCAGACTTCAACCGACGCCTGGTGAATTGCAGTGATCTGAGCCCAGTCGTGCTGGGTTTCCTCGGGCGGCTGTCGGTGCTGAAGGGTGTGGCCGTGCTGGCCGAGGCACTCGCGCTGCTCGATCGGCAGGATCCCGGTCGCTATCGACTTCTCCTGGCCGGGGAACCGACCTACGCAACATCGGACGACCGGGCTGAGGTCGAGACAGCGCTCGCCCCCGTGGCACATCTGGTCTCGCGCACTGGCTGGATGGCGCCACGAGACTTCTTCAAGGCTGTCGACCTGGCCGTCTTCCCCTCAGTCATTGCTGAGTCGTTTGGCCTGGTAGCCGCGGAGGCGATGAGCTCGGGTTGCCCGTTCGTGGTGTCCAACTCGGGGGCGCTTCCCGAGGTGGCAGGTGACCATCCGTACGTCTCGGACCCGGACGCTCGTTCGCTAGCCAATACGCTGGAGGCCGCGGTCGCCACATACTCGGAGGGGCTGCTTCGGGGCTCGTACAATCGCTGGGTCACGCACTACTCGCCGTCGGCCGGCCGGGCGGGGCTGAAGAGACTGCTGGACGGATGGGGGTGGCGGCGTGAGCCTGTTCCAGACTGACCTCATCGACGACCCTGACCTGCTTGAAAAGCGAAACCGTTCCTCGCGCATCCCTGATCTCGCCTTCGGCGCCGTGCTTCCCCTGGGCATGCTGTCGATCGCTGGCTTCCCGCTGAACGAGATAGCGGCGATCCTCATGCTGGGCATCGCCTTCATGCGTCGTCCCCGCTTCCACCTTCCCGTCGGAACCCTCGTGCTTCTGGCCGCCCTGTGGCTAGGGCTTGCCGCCAGCGCCGAGCTCAACGGGCTGAACTTTCCGGTGCGGCGCATGGGCCACATGGCCATCTGGGCGGGTCTGATCATCGCGATCGGGCAGGGCCGGATCAATCTCATGTCCATGGCGCGCGGGGTGGGCCTTGGCATTGTGGTGGCGCTGCCCATCTCGCTCCCCAGCATCGTCAGCGGCGGCTACGCCGGCCGCCTCACGGGCCTCTTCGGCGACCCGAACCTTGCTGGCATGTCGCTGGTCACCCTGGGCCCATGGGCAATCGGCATCATCCCCGGCAAGTGGAAGTGGCCAGTGGCTGCGGCCGTCTTCGCCGCGATCATTCTGACGTACTCACGAACCTCCCTGCTTGCGCTTGCCATCGTCATTGTGTGGGTGGTGATGGCGCGCAAGGTCAGCATGTGGCTCGCCGTAGCGATCCTCGCGCCGACAGCGATCTTCCTCTCCCAATGGCTGGAGACCGTCCGGCTCTGGGGACCGTTCGAGAACCGCTCGGGCTCCGACATGTTGCGGGATCGCATCAACGCAGCCGCCGCAGAGATGCTGGCGGTCACGCCCTGGTACGGCAACGGACCCGGCACCGCCACCGTCAAGGTTGAGAGGCTCACCTTCTTCCTCCACAACAGCTACGACGCTGTCAGGCTCGAAGGTGGCTGGTGGGCGCTGACTATCGTCCTCGCGCTCACGGCCATGGCGTTCATTCGCGCGGCCACGGGCCCACACGAGCAACGGCATCCCTGGTTCGAGGGCGCTCAGGTGGCAGTCCTCGTCTGTGCACTCAACCTTGGTGAGGTGCTCTTCGAAGTGCAGTTCGCTGCCAACTTGGGCGCCCTTCTCCTCGTCGGCTCGGTGCAGCGCAACGCCGTTGTCGAAGCCAGCCTTCTGGACAACGTCAACCAGAGCCGGATCATCGCCGCTACCAGGACCGTGGATGACGACGCGTTCATTGCCAAGCTCCAACGCGCGGGGACTACCTTGGCAGGCCGCGCGGAGACGCCCAGTACGTTGCTGGATTCCCCCGACAGCGGGCCAAGTCGTCTTCTCGATACACCCGGAGAGGTGACCAGCCGGCCTTTCGCTCAGCCCGGTGATCGGCTCCTGGGCGAATCTAGAGATGAGCTCATCGGCATGCTCGACTCGGACCGTGCCGCAGCGAGAGCTGCTTCTCGCGGCAAAGATCAGGGTTCCGTCAAGGATCAGCAATGACGGTCCGCGCATCGGTCGTCATCCCCACCCGCGGAGGCCGAGCACGGCTGCCACGACTCTTGGCTTCGCTCGCCGCACAGACGGAGGCGTCCTGGCAGGCGATCGTCGTGATCGACGGCGATACTGATGGGACAGTTGAGCTGCTCGGCTCGTACTCACATCTGCCGATCGTGCCTCTGGAGCTTCCAGAGAACCGCGGCCGTTCTGTAGCCCTATCCGCGGGGTTCGCAGCAGCCGCAGGTGAGGTGCTGATCCGTTGCGACGACGACCTGGAACTGCCGACCACATTCCTGGCCGCCCACCTCAGCCATCACACCAGCGCAGACTGCTCCGTTGGTGTGATCGGACTCTGCGCCAACGTCTACGTCGACTCGCCCTATGCGCGTGCCTACGGCCGCCCCGCTGACGCTCGCGCTCGCATGGCCGCCTACGCCACCCCCTCAGACCAGACCTGGCGGCACTGGGGGGCAAACGTTTCCGTCACTCGGGAGACGTACGACCGCGTCGGGCCCTACGATCCCCGCTATCGCGCCTACGGCTGGGAGGATGTCGACTGGGGCTACCGGCTCCACCACCTCGGGGTGCCCATCACGATCGACCCTGCTTGCGAAGTCAAGCACCTGGGCGCCGCATCCAACACCCTTGACCGCGCTAAGCGCGCCTACCTTTCATCGGCTGCGCGCGAGACGTTCAGGGTTATCCACGGGCCACTCGCTGACCCTCCCGCCGTCCGTGACCGCACCCCGTGGAACCGCCTCCTTGACATCACTGCCGCCCCGCTCAGCCTGAGAACTCTCCCCGTCGCGGCCCGGATCGCAGAAGGCGCAGCCGCCGTGCTCCCGCGGCGCATCGGCGAGAAGGCCATCGCGCTGACTGTCGAGAGCGCGTCCCTGGCCGGTTCTCGCCGACCTCATGACACCACCGTGACGGTGTGAGATGCGTGTGGCCCTAGCGCATGACTACTTGACCCAGCGAGGTGGCGCAGAGAGGGTCACTCTCAGTCTGCACAAGGCTTTTCCTGAGGCCCCCATCTACACGACGCTGTACAACCCCTCGACCACCTATCCCGAGTTCGCGGCTGCAGATCTGCGGGTCAGCCCGATCAACCACATCCGCGCCTTCCGCAGGGACCACCGCCTCGCGCTCCCACTGCTCGGAGCCGCCGTCGAGCGACTAAAGGTGAACGACGCTGACATCACCCTCGCCTCGACGACCGCCTTCATGCACGGCATCACCTCCCGCGACATCCCGCTGGTGGTCTACTGCCACTCCCCCGCGCGGTTCATCTACCTGACCGATGAGTACCTCGGAAAGCCAGCCCACCGCTCTGGCATGGGGCTAGGTGTGATGTCCAGGGACGTTGTTGCGTGAATCGCGGGTGATTTGCTGGCGGGTGAAGGCCTCCGGTTGCGAGAGTGGAGCTGTCTAGGAACCGCTCACGCAACACAGGAGGCCTTCGTGTCCCACGCTAACGCTGCTTTGACTCCTCGCGCTCGTTTACGGTTGGCCAAGCTCATTGTCGAGGAACGGTGGCCGGTCGCTGTCGCGGCGAAGATGTTCATGACCTCGCCGCCCACCGCCCGCAAATGGGCTACCCGGTTTCGCGCCGAGGGTCGCGCGGGGATGGTCGACCGATCCAGCAGGCCGCGTTCGATGCCGACCAAGACTCCACCCGCGGTCGTGAAGCGGATCGTGAAAGCGCGGTGGCGTCGACGACTGGGGCCGGCGCAGATCGCGGGTGAGCTCGGCATCCCCGCGTCGACCGTTCATGCCGTGCTCGTGCGGGCGCGGATCAACCGTCTCAGCCATATCGACCGGGTCACTGGCGAGCCGATTCGTCGTTACGAGCATGATCATCCGGGATCGCTGATCCATGTCGATGTCACCAAGTTCGGCAATATCCCCGATGGCGGTGGGTGGCGCTACGTGGGCAAACAGCAAGGCGACAAGAACCGGTCCGCGACCGTCGAGCGCACTGGCGCACCCCGCTCGAAATGGCGCGGCCCGCTGCTGGGCACCGCATTCCTCCACACCGTCGTCGACGACCACTCCCGCGTCGCTTACGTCGAGATCTGCGCGGACGAGAAAGCGGTCACCGCGATCGGCGTGCTCGAACGCGCGACCGCGTGGTTCGCCGACCGCGGCGTCACCGTCGAGCGGGTTCTGTCCGACAACGGCTCCGCATACCGTTCCCATGCTTGGCAAGACGCATGCGCTGGACTCGGGATAAAGCACAAGCGAACCCGCCCCTACCGACCACAAACGAACGGCAAGATCGAACGATTCCACCGCACTCTCGCCGACGGGTGGGCCTACGCCCGCTTCTACAGATCCGAGTCCGAACGCCGAGCCGCGCTACCCGGCTGGATCCACTTCTACAATCATCACAGGCACCACTCCGCCATCGGAGCCGCCCCCATCAGCAGACTCAACAACCTGCCTGGACATCACAGCTAGGGCTGCTGGCCGCTCGCCCGTACCTTCGCTGGTGGGACCAGCGCGCTGCCCGCCGGGCTGCGCGCTACCTCTGCAACTCCCGCGCTGTCGCCGAACGGATTGCGCGCGTGTACGGGATCGAGGCGACGGTGATCCCCCCACCCCACGCGGTGTCCGCCGAGGGGACTCAGGACGCTCCGGCGGCCCTCCATGACTGGGGCGACGGCTACCACCTCGTTGTCTCGCGGCTCCTCCCGTACAAGAACGTTGACGTCGTCATCAACGCGTTCCGGGGGCTCAACGAGAGACTCGTCGTCGTGGGGAAGGGGCCCATGGAAGCCGAGTTGAGGGCAGCGCTCCCGCCGAACGTGCGGCTGCTGTGTGGCATCTCCGACAGCGAGCTCCGCTGGGTCTATTCACATGCCACCACGCTGGTAGCAGCGTCGTACGAGGACTTCGGCCTCGCACCGCTGGAAGCGGCCTCCTTCGGGGTCCCGACGCTGGCGCTGCGGGCTGGCGGCTTCCTCGACACGATCGACGAGCAGGTCAACGGGTCCTTCTTCGACACCGTGGGCGTTCCCCAGATCCGGCACGCGGTCACGGAGAACAGCGACAAGACCTGGAATCCGGCCGCGATCCGGAAGCACGCTGAGCTGTTCTCAGAGGATCGGTTCGCCGAGCGGATCAGGCAGCAGCTGCAGCACGTGCTGGCCGCTTCTTGACGCGCCAAGGCGGCACGAAGAGGTACGGGAACGGCCGCGTGACCCGCTCGAGGATGAGCGGGAACAGCACCGCGAGCGGCACAGCGATCCCCATGTGCAGCCAGAGGTCAGTGACCCCCAGCCGCACCAAGACGATTCGCACCCCTGCGGTGACCATGATGTGAGCCAGATAGACCGACAGCGAGTGCCGACCGATGTAGGCCATCCAGGCCGACGTTCGCGGGTAGCGAGCCCAGGCTGTCGTGAGGGCGAAGGCACCAGCCACCTCGATGACGGCAGCCACCACCCCCCAGATCGTGGCCTCGAGGCTGCGGGTGACGTACCCAATGGTGGGGGCCGCCACAGGCAGGTGGACCACCATCACGACTGAGCCGACGACCCCGATCGCCCCACCGATGACCAGGACCGGCGTCGGAATCCTGGCTGACACCTCCCGAAACCACTTCACTCCGATTGCGGCACCCAGCACGTACCAGACCAGCAGGGCGATTCCTCCCGTACCGAAGTACTCAGGGTCAGTGCCCCACGCCGCCAACGACACGATCACGACCAGGATCGTGCCGATCACCGCCCGCCTTCCTCCGCGCCACGGAGCCACTGCGACAAGGACGAGCGTCGCCACCATGAGGTGCGGCATGAACCACATCTGACCGATCGGCTTCCAGATGGCCAACACGTCAAACCAGTCGACCGGGTGGTTCTTCCAGGGCGTCGTCAGGACCTCGGCGGTGCCCTGGATCAGGGTCCAGACCAGGTAGAGGTAGAGCAGCAGGCTCATCCGGCGTTGGAGGAACCTCTTCGCCCCGGCCCGCTCGACAGCAGCCGGCGTAAGCAGGCCCACCGCGAGTGCGAAGACGGGCAGTCGGCCCAGGTAGAGGAAGGTATCGATGACCCCGACAACCTCACGCGAACCGATCTTCGCCGCGGCCAGCCCTCTGATCGAGTGCCCGGCCACGACGAGGACCATGGCGACGCCTCGCGCGATGTCGAGGCTGATGTCGCGCTCGGGAGCCTGCTCACTCACCTCAGGCTGCGGACCGCTTGGCCTTCGGCGGCTTCTTGTCCTTCAGCTTCCTCCGGCGACCGTCCTCGGAGTAGTAGTACTTCTGGTCGTAGGCGGAGTAGCCGTACCCGTAGCCATACACGACCGCGCCAATGCCGCGACGCGGCGCCATGTTGAGCACCGAGCCGAGCAGGCGACCATTGACGCGCTCCAGGATCTTCACGCTCAGCGCGACCTGCTCCTTGAACGTCTTGCCGACGTGGACCACGAGGATGCAGCCGTCGGCGGCGGCGGTCAGCAGACCCGCGTCAGTGACCGGCAGCAGCGGCGGGGCGTCGATGATGACCGTGTAGTCCTGCTTGAGGTTCTCGATCAGCACCTGCATGCGCTTCGAGCCGACCAACTCGCTGGGGTTCGGTGGGATGCGGCCGGACGGCAGCAGCGTGAGGCCGTCGGTGTCGCTCGGGATCAGGGCCTCCTCAAGCGTGATGTCCCCAGCCAGCAGCTGGGTGAGGCCAACCGAGTTGTCCTTCTGGAGGCGCCTTGCCTGCGTCGGGCGGCGAAGGTCGGCGTCGATCAGGATCGTCGGATTACCGGCTTCGGCGAGGAGTCGGGCGAGGTTGGCCGACACGGTCGACTTGCCCTCGCTCGGGTTCGGGGAGGTGACCACGATGGCCCGCGGTGGGTTGTCGATGTTGACGAAGCGGAGGTTCGTACGGAGCTGTCGTACCGACTCGCCAGCGAACGTGTCGTGCGCGGCGACATCACGGTTGCCGGCCAGCTTGGAGATCTTCGGGATGATCGTCAGCACACCCGCATTCGTCAGGGTCTCGACGTCGGACTGGTTGCGAATCCTTCGGTCCACGCTGAGGGTGAAGAACGCGAGCGCATAGCCAGCAACCAGACCGGCGCCAGCGCCCATCATCATGTTCCGCTGCCAGTTGGGCGTGAACGGAGCGCCGGGCACACCGGCCTCGTCGATCGGCACGATCCGGACGACCGAGTTGCCGCTCGGCTGGCCGCTCATCCGGAGCGTCTCAAGCCGGTTGGCCTCTTCGGAGGTTGCCTTGATCGCAGCGTCGGCCAGCTTCTTCGCCATCGCCGGGTCGCCCGAGACGGCGGAGACCTTGAACAGCACGGTGCCCTGCACGACGGAAGCGCTCAGCGAGCCCGCCACGCCAGCCGGTGAGGCGCCCTGAAGCCCCAGCTCATCGATGATCCGCTGACCGACCGGAGTGCTGGTCACCAGGGGGATGTAGCTCTGCGCCTTCCCCTGAGCCAGCACGGTGCCGTTGTAGAGCTCACCCACGTTGTCAGCGTTGCCGACGACGACATAACCCGTAGATGTGGCGGAATAGAGCACCGGCCGGGTCGCGGAGTACAAGGCCATGGCGACCACGCCGAGGATGACGCACAGCAGGATGCGCCACAGGTTGTGACGCGTCATGCGTACGAAGTCGAGGATCGTCATGTGCTGCTTTCAGGTCGGTAGCCGACCTCAGGCTACCGGCAGGGGTCGACTCGCCTGGAACCCGCTTGTCTTCCGGGGCTGGGCTGACGACCGCAAGAACTGTCGGTCGCCCGTACTAGCGTGTCGTGGGTGAGTGAACCTGTGATCCGGGCTCGAGGTCTGCGCAAGACCTACGACGAGGTCGTCGCTGTCGACGACATCGACTTCGAGGTCGCCGTCGGCGAGTCGTTCGGGCTGCTCGGCCCCAACGGCGCAGGCAAGTCCACGACGATGCGGATGATTGGCGGCACCTCGACCCGCACGGCCGGCGAGCTCACCGTCGCAGGCCTCGACCCGGCGACGCACGGCCCTGAAGTGAGAGCCAACCTCGGCGTCGTGCCGCAGCAGGACAACCTCGACGAGGAGCTCTCGGTCACCGACAACCTGATCGTGTACGGGAGGTACTTCGGCCTTCCGTTCTCCTACCTGAAGCCCAAGGTGGATGAGCTTCTGGAGTTCGCCCAGCTCACCGAGAA
>Ga0116181_1002808_pt1 | contig 13939 bp, 9 predicted proteins | sample AD_UKC075_MetaG_FD_89752 | JGI IMG/M metagenome (GOLD analysis project Ga0116181, IMG submission 89752) | Active sludge microbial communities of municipal wastewater-treating anaerobic digesters from USA - AD_UKC075_MetaG | ecosystem: Engineered > Bioreactor > Anaerobic > Digestate | place: USA...
CACGATAACGGCGACCGCCGGGGCAAACGGAAGCATCAGCCCGTCGGGCGATGTGGAGGTCTCGCACGGAGGCAGTCAGGAGTTCACGATTACGCCGAACGCCGGTTATGAAGTTGACAAGGTACTTGTAGACGGCGAAGAAGTAACTCTGACTAACGGCAAGTACACGTTCACCAACGTAACTTCAAACCACACAATCAGCGTAAGCTTCAAAAAGACAACTACAATTGTGGAGGATAACACAATCACCGACGAAGATTCAGGAATAGCTGTTAATGCTCCGTCGGATATTCTCCCCGAAGACACCGAATTACTTATTGAAATACTGACTGAGGGTGAGAAGTTTGACTTGGCTAACAACGTCCTTAAAGGTACCGCAAAGAAATTTAAGCTGTTTAATATCAGTCTGATGCTTGACGGCGAGGATTTCCAACCCACTGATTATCTCACCTTTAGAATACCGGTTCCAAGCGATTACGATAAATCAAATATCAAGGTATACGGTATTTCTGAAAGCGGAGAGAAAACATTATATCAAAGCGTATATAAGGTCGGTTATTTAGAATTTAAGGCTATGGGATCCGGCATGTTTGCTCTGGTTGAGGTTTCCAGCAGCAAGGGACCGGCAACAGGCGAACAAAACATTTTGTTGTATGTATTCATTTTGGGCATGACATTATCAGCTTCTTTATTGGGATTGGTACTGTATAAAAAAAGGAAAGCATGTAAAGCATAAGCGCAAGAACTAACAAACTTTTAACTATCTTTGGAGTCATTATCTTAAAATGGAAAACCGTATAAAAAGCATAATGACTCCAAAGATAGCCTCATAAGCATTCATTAAATATTATAAAAAAGGAGAGTGTAAGTATGAAAAAAGTATTGACGCTATTGCTGGCAGCTTTATTTGTTTGTATGGTCATGCCCATGCAAGGCGCTTTTGCAGAAACTGTTGAAGAGAAACTGGCCACAGATCAATCGTTATGGGAAATGTACCGGCTTAACAATCCTGAAGGCGCTGTACAAATTGAATACGGCGCAAACACAATGGCTCTTAAGAGAGCAGGTGCCACTTATGCAATGCAGTATAAAAAAGAACAGACCGACGCCATATACAAATTCAAAGTCAAATTTGAAAATCCGGTGACGCCGTTCGGCGACGAAAATTTTGTTGACTTTTGCATTAGAGACACAGCACCTGGCAGTGCCTGCTGGCATAACAACGATAACTGCTATGCTCTGAGGCTTAGGTCTATACCAGGAACGTCAGAATTAAAAGCACATTTTTCGAGGAATAATAGCGGGAGCAATAATACGCCAATCGGTCAGATATATGACTTAACTGGCGCTAATGCTCTTGAATTTGGGAGATACTATGAATTTGAAATTGGTGTTGTTAATAATCAAGACGGGAATGTAGAGCTGACGTTCTCAATCGACGGCGTTCAAATATTAAAAACAGTGGACGATTCCGATAATAAAATTACAGGCGCCGGCTACTTTACCATTTACAGTGCAGCTAAGACAGATGTAGTTATTATGGAAGTAGACGAAGGGGAGCCTGGACAGGATCCCGTGGAAGAGAAATTGGACACAGATCAATCTCAGTGGACGTTAAATGAGTTTTGGAATGGATCTGGTAGTGTAAATGTACAGTACAGCGGGAACCAGATAATCCTTAATAAGGCGGCTCAGCCTTATATAATGAAGTACAACAAACAACTGACCGATGCAAAATACAAGTTTTTCTTAAAATTTGATAATCTGATTTCAAATCCGCACAATGAGTTCCTGTTTGACATTTGCTTTAGGGATACAACTCCTGATAAAGCCTTCTTCTGGGATAGTGATGATATCAGTTATGGCTTAAGGTTCTGCATACGTCAAGAAGGCGGATTCAAAGCGTTCTTTGCAAGAAAGAATAATGGTGATAAAGTAATTGGCCAGGTATTTGACTTTATTGGTGATAATGCGCTTGAATACGGGAAATTTTATTTATTTGAAATCGGAGCCGTCAATGAAGGAAGTGGTGTCAGACTGACATTATCAGTCGACGGCGAAGAAGTGTTAAGTGTATTGGACACAGACGCTGAAAGAATTACAGGAAGCGGCTATTTCACCATAACTAATATGGAAAAGGTAGATTTGACTATTATGGAGGCAGACGGAGAGCCGACCGAACCCACAACCACCGAAGAACCAACTGAACCTACAACCACTGAGGAACCAACCGGCCCCACAACCACCGAGGAACCAACTGAACCTACCGAAGAATCGACCACAACAACTTCTGATACAACAACACAACCTACAGACCCCACTACTGATTCGACGACTCAAGATTCTGGAGATAAAGGTCCGGCGACAGGCGAAGACAATTTATTGACCGCATTTGTTTTAGTAATGGCGTTGACAGCTTCTTTCTTGAGCTTGATGCTGCACAAAAAAAGAAAAGCATGTAATACGTCATTATAAGGATTAATATCTTTGGAGTCATTATCTTGATATGGGAAACCGTTGAAAGCATAATGACTCCAAAGATAAACCCCAGGATTCTTTCAAAATACAAATACTTGGAGGGTGAGTTTATGAAAAAAGTGTTAATGCTGCTCCTATCGGCTTTATTAATTTGCATGCTGGCGCAGAATGCCTTTGCGGCAGACTATGATTACAGGCTAAGTTTTAATGAAACGAATTGGGAATTGATAGAAATCTATCACACCATTGAAGAAGGAACCGTGAAGTTCAGTAAAGATACCATGCTTCTTGGCAAGGCGCCCGGCTCGTACATGATGCTGTTCAACAAAGAGCAGCTAACCGATGCAAAAATCAGGTTTTTATTTAAATACGAAAACCTGACTGCCGACCCTAACGACAATATTCTTGACTTTTGCTTCAGGGATTCGGTGCCTGATAAGCCCTGCTGGGACTATGATGACGAGTGTTATGCGCTCAGGTTCTGCAAACACGAAAAAGGCACCAAGGCATTCTTTACGACAAATAAGCCCGGAATTGGCAATCAGTTTACCAGAAACGATAAAGGCAGTTACATAATCAAAGATTTTGTAAACAGCTATGAAATGATTGAGCCCGGTAAGTTTTATGAGTTTGTAATCGGAGCTGTCAATGAAAACGGCAATGTAAGATTAACCCTGACAATTGACGGCAAAGAAATGATAAACATGTTAGATATAAGCGATAAAAAAATTACAGAGGGCGGATATCTCTGCATTACCAATATGGGAAGGGCGGATATAACATTAAAAATGGCCGGCGTGACGCCGAAAACGACTACGACTACCCGGACGCAGACTACGACCACAAAAAAGGCCGACAAAACCAAAACCGAAACCACTACCACTACAGATGACACTGTCGATACGACTGTTGAAGACACTTCAGAAACCAATGACGTTACGGAGTCTACGATACTTGAAAACGGCAGCCAGACAACCGATGTCAGCTCATCGACTGATGACACCGAGACTGGCACCACAGGTTCTGGAACGTCGAATACCACGATTATTCTATTGATAGTCGTCATTGTAATTCTGTTGCTTGCAGTGGCCGGAGCGTTTGCGTATATATTCATATTTATAAAACGGGGTAAAACGCAGTAAAGCGTTAAGCTCAATGCGGAGAGACGGAGGGAGTCGCTTGATTAGTTTTAAGAAGACATCGTTAATAACCATGGTTGTATTTTTGTTAGTTATTGCGTTTTGCGGCTGCAAAAACAATAAAGGACTGCCAGATAAAATATATTATATCGATACGCTAAGCAATGCAGCATTCAAAGGCTTAAGTTATGGCGATGCCATTACCTTGAAGACTATTCAAGGTATAGTAAACCGGGATAAACCGAGATTTTATATTATCAGTGGCTCCTTCGCATTCTCCGACACGGACAGGGAGTGGGTAAAGTATTATAAAGAGCATCTCAAAACTGAATTTGTCGAGCTTAAAAACATTGAGGAGGTCCTGACAACTTTTAAAGACTTTTTTAAGGGCATCATTGTTTTTGACGACTCGATAAAAAGCTATAATAACTGGATTTCACCGTTAGCCGATACAGCTGCAGTTATTGCCGGGCTTACAGATACTCTGCCTGTTAAGGAAATGTTGGTACCACGGTATACCCAAATAACCGGGCTTGAAGTTTTGGATACGGTTACAATAAAATCCAACGGCAAGACCAAGACCATAACCGGGGATTTGACAAAACTGAAGTTCGGTAACGGGCTGGAGATATATCACTGGATGGTAGACAACCTTATAGAATTTGTAAACCAGCATGAGTACCTGCAGCTGAATTGGGAAGGAATGGATTTTGCCGTACAGAACAAGATGCTCTTTATTGATGTGAACATCGTGAGCGATATTCCGAGCAGGGAATTGGAAGATAAAGTTCACGAATACTTTGCCAGTAAAAACGAATTATTTGATGTTTGGGGCTGGGTTGAGGACGAATACATCGGTGTTGACCGTATATCAAAGGCCGGAGGCTTTTTGCGGAATATTGCAAGCGGGAACCTTTCCTTTCATTCGGTTGTGCCTTCAACCATTAAGGAATTCAAACAAAAAAGCAGCAAAAGCCTTGATAGCTTTGTGGTTGACAAAAACAAATTCTATATCATTTTTATGGCGTCTGAAGCTGATACAGCCAAAGCCCCAATCTCGTTTAACCACGGCGGTTATCTTGACGAATCACGAGGGGCGGTAGCTATCAACTGGGGTATGCCCGCAAATACCATAATTGATTTCCCGGCGGTCGCTGAGTACTATCAGAACACTGCGACCGAAAACGATTATTTCTACACGTCTGGCGGACATTATGGAGGTTATGTCAACGTATGTTCTTTGCCGGAAAAAAGCCTTAACAGAATGATACAGGACGGAAAAGAACTGGCTAAAATATCAGACCAGCCATACCTCGACTATTTTTCAACGTTTGTTTTTGGTACTCCTCAGATTTCAAAGCTGTCCGAATACGCAAAAAAGCTGCGGGTAAAAGGATTAATTGGAAGACATAAAAACTCAATAACCAAGGTCGAGGATTGGGATGGGGTATTGGCGGTTGACAGGTATTATTCATATCCCGAAAGAATGATAGTTTACGACCACCCGACAATCATATCCGGCGGTTTCTCAAAGCACAAAGGCACAGATAAAGAGAATTACATGATTTATGACAGTGAATATGAGTACATGGCACTGGACGCAAGGTTTAAAAGTGGGGCGACCGCAAAAGGGATATTGGCCATTCGCGGGTTTATCAGTCAGGATAACAAAAGCTATTATGAGCTGCGCCTTGTTGACGGAATAAGGCTTCAGGTCGTAAAGGTTATAAACGGAAAAGAGACCATACTCCATTCGGAAAGACAGATAATAAATGCAAACTCTGACTATACGATGCGGCTTTATCTTGACGGAAAAACTGTCGCAGCTGCGTTTGGAGGCAAGGGTTATAGCGACAGGAGGTATATTTGTAAGGTAGAGGACAGCGAACTGACCAAAGGAAGATACGGACTTTATACTACTAATGATACGGAAATCAGGCTGAGATGCGTTCCGAGAGAACCATGGAGAGAGATATACAACAATATTCTGAAAGAGACCATAAAGACACGCAAAGGCGGGGGAGTATGTGCCGGATATTACGGAGTAATAGTGAAGGATTATGAGACCTCTCAGTTTAAAATCGAGAACGTTTATGATGAATGGTTGGTTGTTACTCCAACGGACCTTAAAAAGGTGATGGATGAGCTTGAAAAAAACTATCCGGGGAAATTTGAAGCTGTTACACTGGACAAGTTCATGAAAGCGGCTGAGGCGTTTAAATGATACTTCGGCTTTCTGCAGTAATTAATCGAATTGTTATTGGAGGAACACTGTAATGTTAAATCATAAAACGGTTTGCAAAACTATTCCGGTTATTGTGCTGCTATTGCTGGTAATCACAAGCGCGGCGTTTACATCGTCGGCGGCTAATCTTGGAGAGTCGATGCTGGCGCTTTCATTTACGGACAGCAAAGGAACTGTCCTTCCGTACCGCCTGTATGTGCCGGACGATTACAGCGAAGAAAGAGAGTATCCACTTCTTTTATTCCTGCATGGCGCAGGTGAACGGGGGTCTGACAATTACAGCCAGATAGCAAATAATGTCAGAATCATTGAACGGATTGTTGACAGCTCTGATAGCGAGCATGACTGTATTGTTGTTGCGCCCCAATGTGCAACCAATCACCAGTGGGTGGATACCCCATGGGGGGACGGCTCGTATAATCAGGACCAAATACCGATAAGCAAATATCTGGCCGCCACAGTTGAACTTCTTGAAGATATCCAAAACGAGTACAGTATCGATGAAAACCGACTCTATGTTACAGGTCTTTCAATGGGCGGTTACGGAGCATGGGATATTATTACCCGTTACCCAAATATGTTCGCGGCAGCGTTGCCTGTATGCGGAGCCGGGGACCCGTCCAAGGCTGAACTAATAAAGGATATGGCTATTTGGGCGTTCCATGGGGCGCTCGATGATATTGTGCCTGTCGAAGGTTCGCGCGAAATGGTAGCTGCATTGGAGAACTGCGGCAGTAATGTAATATATACTGAATATGAAAACGTCAATCATTTTTGCTGGCACAATGCTTACGCAGAGCCCGACTTGCTTTCATGGCTGTTTGAACAATCCAGCGAAAATATGCCTGATGAGCTGCCCGAAACATCAGCGACATTGAATACAACCGAAACTTCCGATGTTAATCCATCACAGACCACTAGTGGCCTTAAATCGGAAACTCCGGACGAAAACACAACAGGGAGCACAGAAGGTTCTGGTGCGCCGAAAACCGGGGCCGGCAGCTTTGCAGCCGTCTTGTCCGCGGCAGTCGTGGCGTTGATGATAATTGTTTTTAGCCGCATTTTGAAAAAGAGAGAAGCTTAATGAGCGGCGGTCGCGAATTATGACTGGTTGGATTAACATCCGTGCCGATTAATTGCTGTCGGTACAGGCAGCAATGCTTGGGGGAAATGGAGCAAACTGCTTATGAATGAAATCAAGTATTTTATTAGTTCTCAAAACATCCGGGGTTATAGCGAATATGCAATTATTAAAACAATACAAGGGATAGTCAACAGGACATCGCCTCATTTGTATATACTTGGAAGCTCATTTGCGTATTCGAATACTGACCGCGAATGGATGGAGTATTACAAAAGCAGCAAGGACTGCCGCTTTGAAGAGCTGTTTTCAGTCAGGGAAGTAATCCTAAAATTCAAAGACTGTTTCACCGGAATTATCACTTTCAATCAAAGAGTCAAAGGGCGTTCCGATTGGAGCGTACCTCTGGCGGACACAGCCGCTGTAATTGCCGGTATTGCAAAGGTGTTGCCTGTTCTGGATAAGGATGCTGAAAGCATCGCTAAAGAAACAGGTCTAAAAATACTGGACAGCGTTACTCTGACTAATTCAAATATAAGTAAAACCATAACTGCCCGCCTTGAGACGTTGAACCTCAATACGTATACCGAGGTATACAAGTGGCAGGTTGATAACCTGTTGCCATTTGCCAACCAGAATGAGTATATGATGATGGCGTGGGAAGGGCTTGATTTTGCGGTCCAAAGAAAAATGCTGTTTTTGGATTTGTATATTTGTTCAAATAAGGATGATAAATCCCTTGAAGAGCAAGTAAACAGCTATTTTGGCAATAATAATGAGGTTTTTTATGTTTGGGGTTGGGTAGAAGATGAATACAGGGGCGTTCACAGTTTATCTTCTGCGGGTGGAATACTGAAATGTATAGCCTGCAACAACCTGTCCTTTCACGCAGTAATGCCATCACAGATTTGCGAGTTTAAACAGAAGAGCAACACCAAAGGTTTTACCGTTGACCCGAATAAATTCTACATTGCGTTCTATGCTTCGGAGGCCGACACAATAAAGGCGCCTCTTTCGTTCAACCACGGAGGGTACCTTTCGCCTGAAAGAGGCAGGGTCGCCATCAATTGGGGCATGCCCGCCAATACCATTGAGGATTTTCCGGCTATTGCCGAGTATTATCAGAATACCGCAACCGAAAATGATTATTTTTATACTACCGGCGGGACATACGAGGGTTATACGGATTTTCCTTCAATGCCACAAAAAAGCAAACAAAAGATTATCGAGAACGCAAAAAGACTTATCAAAAAATCAGAACAGCCGTATTTAGATTATTTTGCTTTTTGTTTTAACGATATCAACAAGCAGGCTTACAGCGATTTTGCAAAAAAGGCGGGGATTATGGGATTATCTGGCCGCAGCAACAACGCGCATACCGAAATTGAGCGCTGGGACGGCGTGCTTGCGATAGACCGCTACTTTTCATATATCAATCATTCTCCAGCATTATGCGACAGGCGGGTATTCAAAGGCAATTTCGTTGAAAAAGACGGCAGGCTGCACGGCACCATGGAAGAGAATTTTTTCATGTGCTATGTTGCCTATGACTGTCTGTCCATACACTTGTCTGTCCACTACGGCAGTGATGTATCAGGCGTTGTGGCGATACGCGGGTTTATAAACACTGAAATGGATACCTACTATGAAGCGAGGATAACGGATGGCAAGAGAATAGAACTGGCAAAGGTTTTGAAATGCGATGAAGTTGTTTTGTCCTCTTGCCCGGTTGATATCTCAACAGACAGGTCATATTCCCTGCGCCTGTATCTGGATGGTGAAACAATTAAGGTGGCATTTGGAGAAAACTCGCGGTTAAACTACATAATGAATATTTATGATAGCTCAATCACTAAAGGCACCTATGGCCTGTACTGCAAAAACACTTCGGCGTCATTCAGCAAATTCACATGCACACCGTTTAAAGGCTGGCAGGAGGTTTACAACAACATCCTGAGGGAAACGGTTAATACCGATAAACAAGGCGGAATATGTGCGGGTTTTTATGGGGTAATTGTAAATGAGGATGTTACAACCTCACAATTCCGTGTAGAAAACAGCTGCGGACAGTGGATTTTAACGAGCCCGACTGACTTGAAAATGGTTATGGATAAACTTGAAGAAAAATATCCGGGCAAGTTTGAAGCCGTTACACTGGATAAGTTTATGCTGGCTGCACAATACTTCGAAAGTATTTAATTGCGCCAAGACCATAAGAAAGGACGATTGACGGATATGGAGGACATTAGGATTATCGGAAAGAACTGCCCCAATATTCCCTGGCAGGATAAGCCGGAGGATTACCGGTATCCCGTCTGGAGATATTCAGACAATCCGATAACAAAAATCAACCATACAAAAAACTGTGCGAGGATTTTCAACAGCGGGATTGCTCCATATAAAGATGGATTTGTCGGAATTTTCAGGGCAGAGCACAGAAACGGTTCGCCCCAGCTTCATATTGGAATAAGCAAAGACGGGCTTAATTGGGATATAGATGATGATTATATCCGCTTTGTTGATACCGAAGGAAAGCCTTTTCAGCCCCAGTATCCCTATGACCCCCGTCTTGTTGAGATAGACGGCGTTTACTATATAATGTGGTGCACGCATTTTTATGGGCCAACAATCGGGTTGGCTAAAACTACCGATTTCAAAACATTTATTCGACTTGAGAATGCTTTCCTTCCGTACAATCGCAACGGCGTATTGTTTCCGCGCAAGATTAATGGGAATTATGTAATGCTCTCCCGTCCAAGCGATACCAGCCACACGCCGTTTGGTGATGTTTTCCTGAGTGAATCGCCCGATTTGATTTACTGGGGAAAACACAGGCATGTAATGTCGAAGGGTGGCAGTGGCTGGTGGCAATGCCTGAAAATCGGAGCAGGGCCCATACCGATTGAAACAAATAAAGGGTGGCTTCTTTTTTATCATGGAGTAGTTAATAACTGCAATTGCTTTGTTTATTCAATGGGCGCAGCACTGCTTGATATCAATACACCGTCAAATGTTCTGTACAGAACAGATGGATATCTTCTAACCCCGGAACTGCCCTATGAAACGGTTGGGAACGTACCTAATGTCTGCTTCCCCTGTGCGGCAGTATATGATGCTCAAACAGGCAGGATTGCCATTTATTACGGGGCGGCTGATACATATATCGCTGTTGCTTTTACCACTGTTTCAGAGATTTACAAAAACCTGCTTGAAAACAATCATCTGGTTAATGGGGATGAGCTGGAAGGTAGGGCATAAGCCTTTATACAGATACAGGGGGTTATATGACATGCTTGATGTTGACCTTGAGCAGTTCTGGAAAGATGATGAGCTGGCGCATAAGGATAACTGCTTTAGCCCTGACGCCCCGCAGGTGGCATTGGGAATAAGGATGAGTGATGAATGTGTTTTTGCGGAACTGAACGAGCCTGGGGAACCGTGGGGAGAGACTCCACTTGAAAGAAGAATTGAACTGAATAAAAGGTATAATGATAAAGCCGAGGAGATAGTGGGGAGAAGGCTTTTAAGGGAGGAATTTCCCGAACTTCATCCCGATACAAGATTTCCGAAGACAAAAACCATAGAGGAAGTTTTTGGGTGCAGGCATGTATACCAAGGCGGTACATACTGGGTCGAAAGCGACTGCGATACACCGCAAAAACTGGAAGAACTATTGGACAGAGTCGAAAAGCTGGATTTGAGGGGGTTTTTATTTCCGCCTAACTGGGAGGCAGAGAAAAAGAGGATATATGAATATTACGGGAGAAAACCTGATGTATTAAGAGGGATAAGAGGGCCGGTAACTCTTGCAACATCGATATACGGCGTTGAAAATCTTATTTTTCTTATAATTGACCAGCCAGAACTTGCAAAACGCTTCAGTCAGGTAATATCGGATACTCTTTTTAAAATGGTTACGATTTTTGATGAAGAGACCGGTTATATTTACCCGGATGTGCCGCGTGGCTTTAGTTTTTTTGATGATAACTGCTGCATGCTGACGGAAGAAATGTATGAATTGTTTGGATATCCGATATTAAAAAGGATTTTTGACCATTGGGCACCGGCCCCCAGAGATGAACGCTTTCAGCATTCGGATTCGCCGATGGGTCATCTGCTGCCGATACTGTCAAGGCTGAACCTGACGGGCTGCAATTTTGGCCCCACTCTCACAGTTGCAGAAATAAGAAAACACATGCCAAGAACGAGGATTGACGGCCAGCTTGCCCCGTTCACGTTTATGAGCAACGATGAAGAGGCAATAATTGCAGAGGTTAAGAGGGATTGCGAGATGGCAAAAGAAAGCAGGGGTTTGAATATCTGCACTGCAGGCTCGATAAATAACGGGACTTTGTTGACAAGCATGCGTACAGTAATGTATGCGATTCAAAAATACGGAAGATATAAATAAAGAGATTAACACAAATATTAAAAACTGATTACATTTTCTATCAACATATAAAGGATGGCAGAAATGATAAATGTAGAGAGACTGGGAGTCGTTTTAGAAAGCGATAATGAATTAGAGGCAAAGTTCAATGCTGGAATGATATTGGACAATGATAAAGTCCATATGCTTTACAGAAGAAGTTTTTTTGGCAAGCGATTATCAGACAGCATAATCAGGTACTCTTTAAATCAAATACATTATGCTTTATTGGATTCTGACGGCACGCTTATATGGGAAAATTCTAAAGAGCCGGCGATTGCTCCCGGGGACAATTCTGATAGAGCAGGTTGCGAGGACCCGCGGATTGTAAAATTTGAAGGGCGCTTTTACATATTTTATACAGCGTATGACGGCGTTACTCCGAGGGTTGGTGTTGCTGTAACGGATGATTTCAAAAGCTTTACAAAATTAGGGGTTGTCCCAACTACGGCAGGGGATAAAGATGCATTCATTTTTCCAGAAAGGATTGGAAATAAAGTCGCTTATATTCATAGGGTTGAGCCAGACATACAGATAGACTTTTTTGATGATATCGCGAGCCTTTTTGACAAAGATTATTGGCGGGATTATAATCCTCATGAAAAAGTTCTTCTAAAAGGCATTTATGAATGGGAAAACATAAAAATCGGCGGCAGTATCCCTCCAATCCGCACAGATGACGGCTGGTTGTTGATATACCACGGGGTGTCAGATGACAGGGTGCCGTTTTGCTATCGTGTCGGAGCAGCTCTGTTGGATTTGGAAAACCCGACAATAGTCCTGTCAAGATTGTCAGAACCTTTATTGGAGCCGACTGAAGACTATGAAAGGTATGGCGATGTGAACGAGGTCGTATTCCCGCAAGGCGCATATCGTAAAGGTGATTGGATTTACATTTCGTACGGCGCAGCAGACAAGCGGGTCGCCTTGGCAAGGGTGGATTTTCATGATATAATGCACGCGCTTAGATTAAAAGCAGAGAAAAAAAGTAAACCTGATACTATCATGGAAAGATGAAAGGCGCGGATTTCGGATGCTGCCCGGTTATATGTAGCTTAAGCTGGTTACCAATCACAAATGAAAGAGGATTACAGAAGTTCACCGCCGCAAAACCAGCGATAGGCATGATGGCGGTAATGAAATAGAATGGAAGAGAAGTCAGCGATGAAAAGCTATCCGGTAAATAGTGAGACTGTAGTTCTGCATGGACGTACATTTGAGCAAGACGGTATAAGAACCTTTGGCTGGACAGCTTCAGGTTTAACATTTTATTTTGAAGGAACGGAGGCATGGGCGGAAATCTGGACAAACCAGCCTCACAGCGAAACCTCCCGCCCTTATTTGGGGGTGTTGTTGGATGGGAATACCAAACCTGAAGAAATGCATGTGTTTGCTGTGGACCGGGCAGGATGGAATTCGTATCTCCTGGCGCACTCGCTGCCAAAAGGCAAGCATTCGGTACAATTAGTCAAACTAAGCGAGGGACAGCATTCTATTGTAAAGGTAAAAACATTAACAGCAAACGGAGAACTGATTAATCCGACGTATTCAGACCGAACCCGCAGAATGTGCTCTATAGAGTTTGTTGGCGACTCCATTACCGCCGGGTTTGGAATAAACAGTAAATCGGCAGACGCTCCCTTTTGCACAAGAGAGCAGGACGGCTGGCGCGCATATGCAGCGCTGACGGCACAGCGGTTAAACGCACGTTTTTCTGTGATTGCACATTCTGGTTGGGGGGTCTATAGGAGCCCTTACGGCGGGCGAATGCCGGATATTTACGAGTACACATACGATGAAGGCGAATACTGGGATTTTGCATCCAATCCGGTTGATTTAGTCGTGATAAATCTGGGAACCAATGACAGCGCATGGATAAATATGGATTTAAAAGATAATCGAGATGAGAATATCCGGCTGTTTACAAATGCTTATGTGGATTTCATAAAAAAAGTCAGGTTCTACAATCCCAATGCGATTATTCTTTGCGTTATTGGAATGATGTCTGTAATAACCGCCCCGCATATTAAACAAGCTGTTGAAATCGCCTGCGATCAGGGAATGAGTGATGTTTATTTCGGCTGTCTGCCTCAGGCAATCTCATATGGTGCCGGACATCCATCTGCAGAGTCCCATGTGATTGCTGCCAATGCATTAGAGGAGATGATACGTGAAATCCTCAATCGGCAGTCCCGCACTGTTCGGATTTCAATACCCTGATATCAGTGATATAGATTTTCTGCATTTAATCTCAAATCTGTATTATCAATAATATTATTCTCATCCGAAATTACATCGCTCAAGGACAAGAACAATCTGCATTGTGCCCCACTTTTCAAATAAAGCTGGACTCTGCCCGCGTTCACAAACATTTAAGCTTTTAAATCTGCATTTGGTTTTGACCCAAAAACATAGATGGTTTTCCGGTACGGATATCAAGTTTTTTTCGCACCATGTTGAGGACTTAATCTTACGAGACGGCAGATTTGCCGCCTCGTTTTTGTATGACCATTTTTGTTTGAAGGTTATTCCAAGATTACGGATGCACTCTATCGGCACGGGGAAGG
>Ga0116181_1002809_pt1 | contig 13931 bp, 11 predicted proteins | sample AD_UKC075_MetaG_FD_89752 | JGI IMG/M metagenome (GOLD analysis project Ga0116181, IMG submission 89752) | Active sludge microbial communities of municipal wastewater-treating anaerobic digesters from USA - AD_UKC075_MetaG | ecosystem: Engineered > Bioreactor > Anaerobic > Digestate | place: USA...
CGACGGTGCGGCGCAACGTCGAGTACGCGGCGTGGGCGCACGGGCTGCCGTCGCGCGAGGCGGGGGAGCGGGCCGACCGCGCGGCTGATGGTGTGGACGATGGCCGCGCACCGGCCGGACTCGGTGCTCGTCGGCCCCGCCCCTGGCCGTGGTCGGTTCGGGATCGTCGCGCGCCAGGTCGGCGTGCTGACCCTCGCCCTGCTCGCGGGGTGGGCCCTCGGCGCCGCGCCCATGGTCGGCCACGCCGCGGCGACCCAGCACTGGACGCCCGCCGACCCGGCCTCGCTGCTCGCCGTCGTCGCGGGCCTGGCGTCGCTGGTGCCGGTCGCCGCGTGCGGCGCCCTGCTCGTCGGCCCGCGGCTCGGGCTGCTCGTGGCGCCGCTGCTCGTGGTGGCCGTCACCGTCCTGCCGACATACCTCATCGACGTGGTGCTGCTCGCCAACTCCGACGCCTCGGTCGCGGCCGTCTCCTACGTGTGGCACCTCTACCACCCGCTCCGAGGCGAGATGCTGGTGTGGCAGGTGGAGGCGTTCCGCGTCCTGTTCTTCCTCCTCGTCGGCGTGGCCGCGCTGCGGGCCGCCGCGGCGCTCGCCGAGTGGCGCGCCGCCAGCAACTTTCATGATGGTCGCGGAGCTCGCCACGTCGCCGGGGTTTCCGGCAGCGAAGCGATCGATCCGGACCTCGATGCGAGCGGCCGCACGTTGAGAGTATCGAGGACACTGACGGGGGAGGTGTAGATGGTGGCAGCGCGGGCAGGTCGTGACGAGCTAGCTCGTCGGGGCCTCGCCCCACAGGGCGCGGTAGTGCGCGATCCGATCCGGGTCGGGCGCGATGCCGTAGGCGTCCCAGAACGGTTGTTCGTGGCCGGGGCCGAAGTTCCACTCCAGGGACCACGAGGCGATGGCGAGGTCGGCCCAGCGGTCGGCAACGCCCAGGTCGCCGACGTCCACGTGGGCCAGGAACGCGCCGTCGTCGGAAAGCAGGGTGTTGGGCGCGCAGGCGTCGCCGTGGGCGATCACGAGCACATCCACGTCCTCCTGCACACCTACCCATTCGGGGGCCTCGAACAGGCAGTCGGACGGGTCGAGCGAATGCAGCATCCCGAGGCCCTCGCCGATGGCGCGCGCCGCGACGTCGGGATCGGCCTTCCAGCGCGGGGCGACGGCGCTCTCTCCCGGCAGCCCGCCGGTCACGACGAGCCAGCCGTCGTCCAGCTCCTCGTAGTCGATCATGCGCGGCGCCGGGTGCCTGCCCGACAGCCACGACAGCCGCTCCGCCTCCGGGAGCAGGTCGAACGGGCTCCACTTCGCGTACACCGGCCTGGCGTCCGGGGCGACGAGCCGCGCGGTGATCCCGCCCAGCTCATTGCGCCAGACCAGCTCCTCGACTTTCCGCCGGTTGACCGCCGCCCACTTCGTGATCGCGAACGGGACCGGAGTGCCGGGTGGGGGAGAGCTCGCCAAGGACATGCCGACGATCCTTCCACGGGAAGTCGCGGGCACACATCTCTGTATGTGTGGACGAAGGCGTATATGGGTCTTCCTCAACGCATGCAGAGATTTGTGCCCGCAACGTGACGTGCTCGGCGGCTGGGCTGTCCGGGGCGGTGGATAGACTCGGTTGGTGCGCACCATCGTCCTGCTCGGGAGCACCGGCTCCATCGGCACCCAGACCCTCGACGTGATCTCGACCCGGCGGGACCAGTTCCGGGTGGTCGCGCTCGCGGCGTCCGGCGGGAACCTGGAGCTGCTGGCCGCGCAGATCGTCGAGTTCGAGCCCGAGGTCGTCGCGCTCGCCAAGCCCAGCGCGGCGCGGGAGTTGCAGCGCCTCCTGTACGTCGAGGGCGACCAGCGCGGCTGGAACGAGGGGGAGTATCGGCTGCCGAAGCTGCTGCTCGGGCCCGACGCCGCCGCCAAACTCGCCGCGATGGAGTGCGACGTCGTCGTCAACGCCGTCACCGGCGCCGCAGGCCTCGCCCCCACGTTGGCCGCGCTCGACGCCGGCCGCACCCTCGCGCTCGCCAACAAGGAGTCCCTGGTCATCGGCGGGCGCCTCGTGACCCAGCGGGCCGCGCCCGGGCAGATCGTCGCCGTCGACTCCGAGCACTCCGCGTTCGCCCAGGCGCTGCGCGCCGGCCGCGCCGACGAGGTGCGCCGCCTCATCCTGACCGCCTCTGGGGGGCCTTTCCGCGGACGCGCGAGGGAGGAGCTCCTCGACGTCACCCCGCAGCAGGCGATGGCCCACCCCACCTGGGACATGGGCCGCGTCATCACCATCAACTCCGCGACGCTGGTCAACAAGGGCCTCGAGCTGCTCGAGGCAGGCCTGCTCTACGGCGTCGACCTCGACGACATCGTCGTGACGGTGCACCCGCAGTCGATCGTGCACTCGATGGTGGAGTTCCACGACGGCTCCACCATCGCGCAGGCGTCCCCGCCCGACATGCGCCTGCCCATCGGCATCGCGCTCACCTGGCCCGATCGCCTCGCCGACGCCGCCGCCCCTTGCGACTGGACGACGGCGACGGCGTGGACCTTCGAGCCGCTCGACTCCGAGACGTTCCCCGCCGTCGAGCTCGCCCGCCGCGCGGGCAAGGCCGGCGGCACCGCGCCCGCCGTCTACAACGCCGCCAACGAGGCCTGCGTGGACGCGTTCTGGGACGGCCGCATCGGCTTCCTCGACATCGCGCGCATCGTCGGCGACTGCGTCGAGGAGCACCTGGCGCACGGCCACGTCGCCGACGACGCCCTCACCGTCGACGCCGTGCTCGTCGCCGACGCGTGGGGGAGGGCGCGCGCCGCCGAGCTGGCGGGGGTGGCCGCATGACCGCGGTCCTCGTCGTCGCGTTCGCGGTGCTGTTCTTCGCGCTGATCATGGCGTCGATCGCGCTGCACGAGGTGGGCCACCTCGTCCCCGCGAAGCTGTTCGGCGTCAAGGTGACCCAGTACTTCGTCGGCTTCGGGAAGACGCTGTGGTCCCGCACCAAGGGCGACACCGAGTTCGGCGTCAAGGCCGTCCCTCTGGGCGGCTACGTGCGGCTCGTCGGCATGTACCCGCCGGAGAAGCCCGTCGCCAGCCCGAACTGGCTGACCCGCCTGGCCGACCAGGCGCGCCGCTACGAGTACGAGGAGATCACGCCGGCCGACGACGGGCGCCTCTTCTACCAGAAGAAGACCTGGCAGAAGATCATCATCATGCTCGGCGGGCCCGCGATGAACATCCTGCTCGCCTTCCTCATCTTCCTGGGCATCAACGTCTTCCACGGCGTCTACCAGCCCACCCTCGAGGTGGCGCACGTCTCCGAGTGCGCCATCCGCGCCGACCGCGAGGACCAGACCTGCACCGACGCCGACCCCCTCACCCCCGCCAAGGCGGCCGGCATCCGGGTCGGCGACACGCTCGTCAGCTTCAACGGCGTCGCGCTCACCAGCTGGGAGCAGATGGGGGACCTCATCCGCGCGAACCGCGACGCCCCGGCCACCGTCGTCGTCGAGCGCGGGGGAGCGGAGGTCGCGCTGCCGACGGTGAACACCGTCCTCAACCACGTGCCCGACCGGCTCGACCCGACGACCTACGTCGAGGCAGGTTTCCTCGGCGTGTCGCCCAACCAGGAGCTGGTCCACGGCGGCCCCGTCGCCACGGTGCAGCAGATGTGGACGCTGACCAAGCAGTCGGCGGTGGCGCTGGCGAGCTTCCCCGTCCGGGTGTACGCCGTCGCCGCCGACCTCGTGACCGGGCAGCCGCGCGACCCGAACTCGCCGGTCTCCATCGTCGGCGCCTCCCGTGTGGCGGGCGAGATCGGCGCCAGCGACCAGCTCGGCGTCGGCGACAAGGCGGCCACCTGGTTCTCGCTGCTCGGCTCCGTCAACCTCTTCGTCGCGCTGCTGAACCTCGTCCCGCTGCTGCCGCTCGACGGCGGCCACGTGGCGGGCGCGCTCTACGAGTGGCTGCGCCGCCTGGCGGCCCGCCTCCGCGGGCGCACGGACCCCGGCCCCGTCGACACCGCGAAGGCCCTGCCCCTGACCTACGTCGTGGGCGGCTTCCTGCTCATCGGCGGCGCCGTGCTCATCGTCGCCGACCTCGTCAGCCCCATCCAACTCTTCTGACAGGGATAAACTGCCACCCATGTCCGTGAACCTCGGTATGCCCGCCGCGCCCGCACCCGTCCTGGCCCCCCGTCGCACGACCCGCCAGATCAAGGTGGGGAAGGTGCTGGTCGGCGGCGACGCGCCCATCAGCGTGCAGTCGATGACGACGACGAAGACCACCGACATCAACGCGACGCTGCAGCAGATCGCGGAGCTGACGGCCACCGGATGCGACATCGTCCGCGTCGCCGTGCCCAGCCAGGACGACGCCGAGGCGCTGCCCATCATCGCGATGAAGTCGCAGATCCCCGTCATCGCCGACATCCACTTCCAGCCGCGCTACGTGTTCGCGGCCATCGACGCCGGATGCGCGGCCGTGCGCGTCAACCCCGGCAACATCAAGCAGTTCGACGACAAGGTCGCCGAGATCGCGAAGGCCGCGGCCGACGCGGGCGTCAGCCTCCGCATCGGCGTCAACGCGGGCTCGCTCGACAAGCGCCTGCTCGCCAAGTACGGCGCCCCGACGCCCGAGGCTCTGGTCGAGTCGGCGCTGTGGGAGGCGTCGCTGTTCGAGGAGGTCGGCTTCTACGACTTCAAGATCTCCGTCAAGCACAACGATCCGGTCGTCATGGTGCGCGCCTACGAGCTGCTGAGCGAGCGGTGCCAGTACCCGCTGCACCTCGGCGTCACCGAGGCCGGGCCCGCGTTCCAGGGAACCATCAAGTCGTCGGTCGCGTTCGGCGCGCTGCTCAGCCAGGGCATCGGCGACACCATCCGCGTGTCCCTCTCGGCGCCGCCCGCCGAGGAGGTCAAGGTGGGGCTCAAGATCCTCGAGTCGCTGAACCTCAAGCCGCGCAAGCTCGACATCGTCTCGTGCCCGTCCTGCGGCCGCGCCCAGGTCGACGTCTACACGCTCGCCGAGCAGGTCACCAAGGGCCTCGAGGGCATGCAGGCGCCGCTGCGCGTCGCGGTCATGGGCTGCGTTGTCAACGGCCCCGGTGAGGCCCGCGAGGCCGATCTCGGCGTCGCCTCCGGCAACGGAAAGGGCCAGATCTTCGTCAAGGGCGAGGTCATCAAGACCGTCCCGGAGGACGAGATCGTCGAGACGCTGCTCGTCGAGGCGCGCCGCATCGCCGCCGAGATGGGCGAAGTGGGAGCGCCGGAGGTCTCGGTCTCTTAGGGTTTAGCCATGACCGTCCGGCTGCGCACCCTTGGCACCGCGGACCGGGAGTTGGCGGCGTCGTTCCTCGCGGAGAGCCCGACGGAGAACCTGTTCCTGGCCGCGAAGGTCGCCTCGCTCGGGTTGGATCGGCGTCGGCTGGGGCGCATCCACGCGTTCGAGCGCGACGGCCGGATTCGCGCGCTGCTGCTCGACGGCGGGACGGTGTTCGTCGCCGGCTTCGACCCCGAGGCGCTGCCCGCGTTCGTCTCCCAGCTGGGGCCGATCCGGCGCTGCACGTCCATCCTCGGTCCGGCGATCAGCGTGCTCGGCCTGCACGTCGGGCTGAGCGAGCGGTGGCCGGGCTCGTGGGGCAATGTCGTGAACGTCCGACGGCGCCAGCCCCTGATGCTGCTGCGGGACGACCCCGCTCCCGAGCCGGACGCGAGGGTCCGCGTCCTCACCACCCGGGACTACACGAGCTATCTCGACGCGTCCGTGCACATGTACACCGACGAGATCGGCTCGTCGCCGTTCAAGTACGGCGGCGGGTACGAGAAGTTCGTGATGGAGCGCCTGCGCCGCGGCGACGCGTACGGGGTCGTCGACCGGTCCGGGCGCGTGATCTTCAAGGCGGACCTCGGCCCACAGCTCGGCCGCCAGGCCCAGCTCCAGGGGGTGTGGGTCGCGCCGGAGCTGCGCGGCAGCGGCCTCAGCGTCCCGGCCCTCTCGGGCATGCTGCGGCTGGCCAGGCGCCGCTTCCCGTCGATCAGCCTCTACGTCAACGACTTCAACATCCCGGCCATCCGCGCCTACGAGCGCCTGGGGTTCGCCGAGGTCGGGGCCCTCGCGACGGTGCACTACTGAAACACCACTAGAGTTGGCCCGTGATTGCCAAGCTGTCGTCCCTATTCGTGCGCACGCTGCGCGAGGATCCCGCCGACGCCGAGGTGCCCAGCCACCGCTGGCTGGTGCGCGCCGGCTACATCCGGCGCGCCGCGCCGGGCGTCTACTCCTGGCTGCCGCTCGGGTTGAAGGTGCTGCAGAAGGTGGAGACGATCGTCCGCGAGGAGATGGACGCGATCGGCGCGCAGGAGGTGCGCTTCCCGGCGCTGCTGCCGCGCGAGCCCTATGAGCTGACCGGCCGCTGGACCGACTACGGCGACAACCTGTTCCGGCTCACCGACCGCAAGGACGCCGATATGCTGCTCGGCCCCACGCACGAGGAGATGTTCACGCTGCTGGTCAAGGACCTGTACTCCTCGTACAAGGACCTGCCGCTGTCGCTGTACCAGATCCAGACGAAGTACCGCGACGAGGCGCGGCCGCGCGCCGGCCTGCTGCGCGGCCGCGAGTTCGTGATGAAGGACTCCTACTCGTTCGACGTCGACGACGCGGGCCTCGAGGCCAGCTACCAGGCGCACCGCGCCGCCTACCAGCGGGTGTTCGAGCGGCTCGGCTTCGAGTTCGTGATCGTCTCGGCCATGGCGGGCGCCATGGGCGGCTCCAAGTCCGAGGAGTTCCTCGCGGTGGCCGCCAACGGCGAGGACACCTTCGTGCGTTCCCCCGGCGGCTACGCGGCCAACGTCGAGGCCGTGCGGTTCGCGGCCCCCGAGGCCCTGCCCATCGAGGACGCCCCCGAGATGGCGCTCGTCGACACCCCCGACGCGGGCAGCATCGCCGCCGTCGTCGAGATATTGAACCGCGACGTGCCCGGCCGCGAGTGGACCGGGGCCGACACGCTGAAGAACGTGCTGTTCAAGGTCACCGAGGCCGACGGTACGACGCGCGTGCTCGCCGTCGGGCTTCCCGGCGACCGCGAGGTCGACGTCAAGCGCCTCGCCGCCGCGCTTGAGCCCGCCACGGCCGAGCCGCTGAGCCCCGAGGACTTCGAGAAGTACCCCGACCTGGTCGTCGGCTTCATCTCGCCGGTCTCCCTGGACGGCACCCGCGTGCTGGGCGCGGAGTCGGCCACGAGGATCGAGTACCTCGTCGACCCCCGCGTCGTCGACGGCACGGTCTGGGCCACCGGAGCCAACGTCAAGGACAAGCACCTGACCGGCGTGACCGCGGGCCGCGACTTCACCGCCGACGGCGTGCTCGACGTCGCCGACGTCCGCGAGGGCGACCCCGCCCCCGACGGCTCCGGCCCGCTGACGCTGGCCCGCGGCATCGAGATGGGCCACATCTTCCAGCTCGGCCGCAAGTACGCCGACGCGCTGGGCCTGAAGGTGCTCGACCAGAACGGCAAGCTCGTCACCGTCACCATGGGCTCCTACGGCATCGGCGTGTCCCGCGCCGTCGCCGCGGTCGCCGAGGCGACCTGCGACGACAAGGGCCTCTGCTGGCCCGTCGCCCTCGCCCCCTACCCGGTGCACGTCGTCGCCACGGGCAAGGACCAGGCGGTCTTCGACGAGGCCGAGCGGATCGCCCGCGAGCTCGAGGCCCGCGGCGTCGACGTCCTGGTCGACGACCGCAAGGCCAGCCCCGGCGTGAAGTTCGCCGACGCCGAGATCATGGGCATGCCGGTGATCGTCGTCGTCGGCCGCGGCCTCGCCGGGGGCGTGGTCGAGCTGCGCGACCGCCGTACGGGCGAGAAGCGCGAGGTGGCCGTCGCCGACGCTGTCGCCGAGGTCCTCGCGGCGCTCGCCTGAGACGATCTGCCACTAACCGGCTCGAACGGGCACGGCGCTGCCAGTTCGACCGAGTTGGTGGTCAATCCTCTCAGCGGCGGGGGAACACGCGCTCGGCGAAGCGGCGGCCGATGCGGTCGTGCGCCTCGGTGTCGGGGTGGAGCTGGTCGACCATGGGGAGCTCGGCGAGGTCGTCGGGGCCGTAGAGGTCGAGGCCGTCGATCAGGTGCAGGTTCGGGTCGTCCCGCCGGGCGACGACCTCGGAGAGGAGCTCGCGCGTCAGCTCGAGGGTGATCTTGCCCGGGCCGGGCCGGCCCGTGGCGAGGAACAGGAGCCGGCCGCGGGCGAGCGCCTCCGCGTCGAGCGAGCCGGGGCCGGGCGTCTGCTCGTGGATGGGGCAGTAGAAGGGCGAGACGACGTGGATCGGCGTGTCCGAGTGGCCGTCGCGGACCGTGTCGAGGAAGCCGTGCACGGCCGACGAGAAGGTGCGCGCCACCATGGAGTCCAGGTTCGCGATGTTGATGCCCAGCTCGAGGCTGATGACGTCGGCGGGCAGGTCGCGGATGGTCCGGGCCGCGAACTGGTCCACCTGCGCGCTCCCGCTGAGGCCGAGGTTGCGCAGGTCGACGCCCGAGGCCCTGGCGGCGACGGCGACCCAGCTCTGGCTCGGCCCGGCGGCGTTCGACCCCTGGCTGATCGAGCTCCCGTAGTGCACCCACCGCGGCCGCCGGTCCCGGAACGCCAGCAGCGGCGCGTCGGACGACAGCGCCAACAGCTCGACCTGCTCGTTGTGCGGGAGCCAGATCTCGACGAGCTTGTCGCGGGCGGGGAGCCCCGCCAGGCGGACCTCGTCGTCGGCCCCGGGGATCAGGGTGGGGACGAAGGTGGCGAAGTCCGTCTCGGTCACGTCACCGCCGGTCGCCTCGATGCTCGCCCACGGCTCCCCGTCGACGTAGGCGTCGAACCGGCCGCGCGGCCGCTCGACCCCCGTGAAGGTGGAGCGGGTGGCGTGGGTCGCGAGAGACACCGTCGTCGCCGTCGTCGTGAACGCGACGCGCACCCCGGACGGCTGGGCCTCCGCGCCCAGCAGCTGCGGGTCTGGGCACTGCCGCCGCGCCCATGCCGGGAGCCGGTGCGGGCGCACTCCGCGAGCCGTCGGCTCCAGTTCGGCGACCCCGTGCACGAGGTCCGCCCAGGCGGTGTCGGTCGTCATGGTGATCCTTTCCGGGACGCGCGATGTCATCGTCACCGCCGCGCCGCGAGCGCGCCCTCGACGGCGTTCAGCATGGCCCTGCTTCCGTTGCGGATGGCGCGCAGGTCGTCCAGCGCGATGGCGGGGACCACGCTCTGGATGAGCTGGTCGAAGACCGAGTCGATGCTGCTCAGCAGGTGGTTGCCGTCGGCGGTGAGCTCGACGCGGCGCACGCGCCGGTCGCCCGCGTCCTCGACGCGGGCGAGGAGGCCCTTCGCGACGAGCCGGTCGACGATCCCGCTCGCTGTCGGGGCGCTGACCCCGAGGCGGGCGCTCAGCTCCTGCCCGGTGAGCCCGGGCTCGTGGCCGACGAGGCCGAGGACGCGCATCTGCTGCATCGTCAGGTCCTCGGGGAGCTCGACGGGGCCGAAGAGCTCCATCGACCGGGCGTGGATCCGGTCGTTCACGCTCATGATCTCGGCCATGAGGGCGTCGCGCTCGGGATCTCCCGTACTCGGTGGACGCTTCATGGGGTCCATCATGGCCGAACCTCGACGAGTTCGGCAGGCCCGCGGAGATCCGCGGAGCGCGTTCCGCGGACTCCTTAGCATCGTGCTAACCTTCACGATGCTTAGCGTAGTGCTAAGCAGTCCCGCAGCCGGAGGAGCCCCATGAGCCGACTCACGCAACTGAGCCTCGCCCACCGCACGGTGGTGATGCTCCTCGCGCTGCTGACCATCGGGCTCGGCGTGTACTCCGCGGGAGCGCTCAAGCAGGAGCTGATCCCCTCGATGAGCGTGCCGCAGGGCGCGATCATCACCGTCTACCCGGGCGCGAGCCCGGCGGTGGTCGAGGCGGAGGTCTCCAAGCCGATCGAGTCCGCCGTCAAGGCCGTCGAGGGCATCACGGACGTCACCTCGACAAGCTCCAGCTCCGTCTCCCAGGTCTCCATCCAGTGGGACTACGACGTGGCCTCCGACAAGATCGCCTCGGACGTCAACGCGGCCATCGACGCGATCTCCGGCACCCTCCCCTCCGCCGTCGACCCGCGCGTGGTCACCGGCAGCCTCGACGACATGCCCGTCATGATCCTCGCGCTGTCGTCCGACGCCGAGGCTGCCGTCGTCTCAGAGCAGGCCAACGACGTCGTCCTCCCGGCGCTGCGCGCCCTGCCCGGCGTGCGCGACGTGACGCTGTCCGGCCAGGAGACCCGCGAGGTCATCGTCACCTACGACCGCGAGAAGCTGAGCGACGCCGGCGTCGACGCCGCCACGATCGGCCAGTTCTTCATGGCCAACTCGACGGCGATCCCCTCGGGGACGCTGCACACCGACAGCGCCAACCTCGACGTGCAGACCGGCACCACCTACTCGTCGATCGAGGACCTGAAGGGCCTCATGCTGCAGGGGACCGACGGCCCGGTGGCCCTGGGCGACGTCGCCACCGTCGTCGAGCAGCCCGTCGAGACGTCGAGCGTCAGCCGGGTCAACGGCCGCCCCTCGCTCACGCTGTCGGTGACGAAGACGGCGGACGCGAACACCGTCACCGTCTCGCACGAGGTGAGCGACGCGCTCGACGCGCTGCTGCCCCAGCTCGCGGGCGACGCCTCGGTCGCCGTCGTCTTCAACCAGGCCCCGTTCATCGAGCAGTCGATCCACGACCTCTCCGTCGAAGGCGGCATCGGCCTCGCGATGGCGGTGCTCGTCATCATGGTGTTCCTCGGCTCGATCCGCCCCACCCTGATCACCGCCGTCTCGATCCCGCTCGCGCTGCTGATGGCGCTGCTCGGCCTGTGGGCCGGCGGGTACACGCTGAACATCCTGACGCTCGGCGCGCTCACCGTGGCGATCGGCCGCGTCGTCGACGACTCCATCGTCGTCATCGAGAACATCAAACGACACCAGTCGATGGGGGAGAAGGGGCGCGGCTCCATCGTGGGCGCCGTCAAGGAGGTCGCCGGCGCGATCACCAGCTCGACGCTCACCACGGTCGCGGTGTTCCTGCCGATCGGGCTCGTCGGCGGCCAGGCGGGGCAGATGTTCCGCCCCTTCGCGCTCACGGTCACCATCGCGCTGCTGGCCTCGCTGCTGGTCTCCCTGACGGTGGTGCCGGTGCTGGCGTCCTGGTTCATGAAGCCGAGGACCGACGGCGTCGACCACGCGGCGCTGGAGGCCAAGGAGACCAACACCTGGCTCCACAAGGCCTATCACCCCGTGCTCGGGTGGTCGCTGCGGCACCGCATCCTCACCCTTCTGATCGCGCTGGCCATCTTCGGCGGCACGCTCGCCCTGACGCCGCACCTCAAGACCGACTTCATCGGATCGGCGGGCATGGACAGCGTGCAGGTCACCCAGGAGCTGCCCCTCGGCACGCCGCTGGCCGATACCGACGCCGCCGCGGCGAGGGTCGAGGCCATGCTGGCCGACGTGCCCGAGGTGGAGAGCTACTCGACGTCCATCGGCGGCTCGTCGTCGATCTTCATGGGCAGTCAGACCGCGGCCAACGAGGCCACGTTCACCGTCAGCCTCAAGGCGGGCAGCGACGGGACATCGGTCGCCGACGCCCTGCGCGCCGAGCTGGCCGAGCTGGACGACGCGGGGACCATCGAGGTCGCCGTCGGCATGAGCGACCAGTCGAGCCAGATGGTGCTCTACGTCGAGAGCGGCGACTCCGAGGCCCTTGCCGCGGGCGCCGCGACGGTGCTCCAGATGATGGAGGGCATCGACTCGCTCTCCGCGCCCTCGAGCGACCTCGCCACCGAGAGCGACATGCTCGCCGTGACCGTCGACAAGGAGGCCGCGGCGAAGCGGGGCATGACGCAGGCCCAGATCGGCCAGGTCGTGGCGCGCGCGGTCCGGGGCGAGCGGATCGGCAGCCTCACGCACGATGACACCACCCTCGACGTCTACCTGCGCTCGCAGGATCCCGTCGGCAGCGTCGAGGAGCTCCGCGACCTCGAGCTGCCCGTGACCCAGACCATGGTCATGAACGCGCGCAAGAAGGCCGCCGAGAAGGTCACGGAGCGCCAGGAGGAGATGACGGCCGACGCGAAGGCCAAGGCCGACGATGCCTTCGACGAGCAGGTCGCCTCGCTCCGCGACGCCCGCTCCACGGCGAAGAAGGCGTCCGCGAAGGCCGCCGACCAGCTGAAGGAGGCGAAGACCCAGCTCGCCGCGCTCCAGAAGCAGCTCCAGGCGCTGCAGACGGCGCCTGCCCCGACGACGCCCGCCGTCCCCGGCGACGCCACGGTCCCACCCGCCGCCCCGGTCGACCCGCCGCTGACGGTCTCGGTGTTCCAGCTGACCAAGCAGATCGACGCCATGACCCAGCAGGTCATCCAGCTGACCCAGGGCGTGGCCGCCGCGGACGGCCAGGCCGACGCGCTGGGCGATCAGATCGACGCGGTGCTGGAACAGCGCGACTCGTCTCTTGCCTCCCAGGCCGACCAGGAGGCGCTCGCCGACGACGCCAAGGCCGCCCAGGAGCTGAACCCGAAGCCGATCCGGCTCAGCAAGGTGGCCGACGTCGACATCGTCAGCTCGCCGGGAACCATCACCCGGGTCAACGGCGTCCGCGCCGCGACCCTGACCGCCGGCGTCGAGGGCGGCGACCTCAGCACGACGACGGCGGAGGTTAAGGCCGGCCTCGACGCGCTGGACCTGCCCGACGGCGTCACCGTGCGCGTCGGCGGCGTCACCGAGAGGCAGCAGGAGGCGTTCGGCCAGCTGGGCCTCGCGATGGTCGTCGCCGTGCTCGTGGTCTACCTGATCATGGTGGCGACGTTCGGCTCGCTGCTCCAGCCGCTGATCCTGCTGATCTCGATCCCGTTCGCCGCCACGGGCGCGCTCGGGCTCTCGCTGCTCACGGGAACGCCGATCGGCGTGCCGAGCATGATCGGCCTGCTGATGCTGATCGGCGTCGTGGTCACCAACGCCATCGTCCTGATCGACCTCATCAACCAGAAGCGCACGGCCGGCGCGGGCGTCGACGAGGCCATCGAGCAGGGCGCGCGGCTGCGGTTGCGCCCCATCGTGATGACGGCCCTGGCGACGATCTTCGCGCTCATCCCGATGGGCCTCGGACTCACCGGCGGCGGCGTGTTCATCTCGAAGCCGCTGGCCATCGTGGTGATCGGCGGGTTGGTCAGCTCGACCCTGCTGACGCTGCTGCTGGTCCCGGTGCTCTACGACCTACTTGAGAAGGGGCGGGAGCGCGCCGCGGGCCGCAAGAAGGGCCGCGCCCGCGCCGCCGAGGAGCCCGACGAGGGCGACCGCCTGCTGCCACTCGAAGGATGACAACACGAGCTCCCAGCCGACGAGGATGACCGCGCCCGCAAGAGCCCACCACGCCGGGGCTCGGCGGGTGCGCCTGACGGCGAGTCCGTACCAGGCGCCACCAGCGGCGATCGCGGCGCAGATGACTGTGGGGATGGCGTGGAAGTGGGCATACCCGAATAGCAGCGGGTCGATCCAGCTGTGGTAGTTCGTGCCGCCGTATCCGTCGGAGCCCTCCCAGTGAGTTGGATAGGTGGGCGCGAGTGTCCACACCACGACGGCGGTCAGCAGCACCGCCGACGCCACCTGCCAGGGGGCCCTGCTCTTCGCCACGCTCATGGGCGAGAGACTAGCGGTCAGGCCACCCACCCGGGCCAGAACGGCAGGGGTGCGCCGAGCTCGGCCATGGGCTTGGCCTGGGCGCGCATCAGCGCGCGCCAGCGCGGGGCGTCGTCGCCGGCGACCGCCGTGGCGTAGCCCTCGAGGAGGTTCCGCTCGAGGGCCGCCCACCCGGCCTTGATGGTCTTCGCGGAGTCCATCGCCGTCGGGAGTTCGAACGCCGCGGACTGGGCGGGTGTATCGGC
>Ga0116181_1002812_pt1 | contig 13915 bp, 9 predicted proteins | sample AD_UKC075_MetaG_FD_89752 | JGI IMG/M metagenome (GOLD analysis project Ga0116181, IMG submission 89752) | Active sludge microbial communities of municipal wastewater-treating anaerobic digesters from USA - AD_UKC075_MetaG | ecosystem: Engineered > Bioreactor > Anaerobic > Digestate | place: USA...
AATTGCGCGAGTACTTTTTCTCCTTGACGTTGTTCCAGTGTTCGTGAACGCCGAGGCTGGCGAGACGCTGCGTCGGTTCAGCATGATTGGGGTCGTAAAATGTCCCCGAGGGCGGCTGATCGGCCAAGGCCGCCTCGTGGAGGTAATCGTCCACGCCGCCTTTCCGCGGGAAGGGCGTGCCTTCGGCATAGAGAAAGTCAAACGCCACGGAATCGATGGCCACCGGATCTTGCGAGGCAAACAAGCTGCACGACCACTGATCCTCCATCGGTGGGATATGCATCCGTTGCGGCACCGGATCGCGCGGGTGAACACCCGAGAAAAGGCCGTCGATCAGGTATAGGACGGTCTTCCCGCCCAAATGAGCATGGCCAATGAGATCCACCAGCGGTCGATAAATGCCCGTGGCGTTGGAGAAACAGTTGGGATGGATGTCGTAGTATCCTTCTTGCACCGGCCAGCGAATGAGCGACCCGTAATGATTCTTCGCACACAGCGTCACGCCAGCGCCACTGTGGGCCTTGAAATTGGCGAAATTGATCAAGTAATCTGCTTCGGCGAAGCAGCGAGGTAGAACATCTTGAGCAACACCCTGGGGACGACAACTCCAGTACAACGGTGTTTCAGAGGCCTGTACCTTAATCCGCCCAAACTTCCCGGCGTAATCCACGTACTGCACGTCGGGATAATGGGCATGGAGGATGTCGTAATATTCGTGGACCAAGTAGGCCAGCGTGTCGCAAATTGTGATGTCCGCCGGTTTGACGCCGACCTCATCGACCAACTGCCGCAGCAGGGCAAGAAGCATCTGCGGCGAGGTGTTCATGTAGTTTTCCCGGCGAATGAATCGGTAGGTTTCAGGATCGACCACATTTTCGCGATAGATCATGCCCACCCAATTGGGCTTGATAAGGATTTTTTGCCCCGCCTGATAACCCTGGGCCGCTCCTTTGCGGGTTTTGTTGAGATGGGAGAACAGCCGATGCCATGCGTCTTTGACGGAGTCTGCTCCCGTCAAGTGGCGAACGGCTTGGTCCATCATCGCGTTGACCCGCGATTGCTTGACGTGATCGCCTTCCCACCATCGGCCATCGTCAGGGCCTTTCCAATCAACAACACCGGGATCGTGGACCCAGACAACCCGCCCGGGGAAGATACCCTTTCCCTGCCCTATGGGCTTGAGAGGGACCGGCTGATCGGCGCTGACCTCGGCCGCCCAGGCACCCAAACGTGCTCCCGCGATTCCTGCCAGGGCAGTCGAGCCTCCAATAAAATGCCGACGGTTAATCTTTAGACTTTCTGGCAATTCGGCGGCAAATGGGACGTCATCATGGCGCGACATGGCAAAGCCTCCGGAAAAAGGGACATTCATTCCAAACGCTGCAATGTTATGCTGGAGCTATCCTGGGGCAGAAATATTTAACGTCTTTGAGGGATGATCGCTCCGCTACCCCCAGCTATGCGGCTTTTGGCAACACCCATAAATATAACCGTCGCCGGCTTGAAATGCACCAAACGCCTGCCCGACTCTGCGATCCACCGGCCAGGCTGAAAGAGACATCGTCCAGATCGCGAGCCGCCATAGGGAACGCCACCCCGCCGAGCAGCGGAAACACCGATGACCGGGGCAAGCAGGCTGGGGCTTCATTCGCCACAACTAGTGGGCCCGTTGTCCACAGAATAGTGATGCGCTAATGATTCGCATCTTTAGTCGACTGGATTTTCCACAGCTCGTACTGCGAACCACCGCTCCGGGATCCGAAACCGAACGCATAAGCCCAGAGGAGTCGAGAGTCGTCCCATGGGACGAGAATCAAATAAAAAACGCCGGAAAAATCCGGCGTAGGGAACGAGAAGCGAGGGCGACGGTGCGAACAAATTGGCGACAGGAAAGGGTAACCTCCAGATCGTGGGAGATAGTCTTCAGCATAGACGTCGGGCAGCTGTTACCGACCAGGATAGACCCCATCGCAGTGGGGAGATCGACAACACTAGAGTATCATTGCGTTGGTCTTGGCGACGGTTTAGAATTCATCGCCGCCAGTGATATCTGTGATCTGCCCGGAAGAGGGGCTTTTCGCGCTGATCGGACGGCGGAGGGCTTAGGCTTTCGGTATGAGACTTAGGAAGATCGACATCCGTCTGGAAGGCCCCGATATCCAACCGGAGAGTATTCCCGTTGGAGAGCTGCTCGACTTGCTTCTGTGTTACGAACGACTTTTACGTGATCTGACGGGGAAACGGCACTCTAAGGTCGAGAGAAAACATCGAGAGATGCGGCTTCGGCTGGTATCAGTGGAAAGGGGAAGTACCACCTTAAGTTGTCTCGCTCCGGAGGAACTTTACAACGCGAACCGCACAATTTCCCAGGCTATAGGCAAGGGGTCCGATTTGCCACCAGAAGCCAGGGACTCTTTTTTTAGGCTCCGAAAAAGGATTGAGAAGCTGGGTTGTGATGTCAAGATTCAAGGTGAAGACTTGGAGCCATTTGCGATTTCGCGTGAGCGGGTGCCCACAAAGAGGTTTATTCGGGGCGAGACAACTGTTTACGGAGAATGCATTGCGGTCGGAGGACGTAAGGCCGTTGTTAAATTGGTGAGCGGTAGCGGGGATCAAATTAGAATCCGTCTTAGCAACGAATTAGCCAGAGAGATTGCGAAGCATCTTTACGAGGAAATTGGTGTTCGGGGACTGGCGACATGGGAAGTGAGCGGACCGCGGATCGTAGATATGGAGGCATATGAGCTTTTGCCCTATCGTCGGACATCGCCGAAAGAGGCGATTCAGGCATTGCAAGAGAGCGCCGGTAAGGACTGGGGCAAGATCGCCGATCCCGAGGAATTCTTGAGGAAACTCAGGAGGGAGTAAAGGGGCGCCCTATGGGAAAGCGACGAAGCGTTATCCTCGATACCAACATTCTTGTATATGCAATCCGTCCCGATGATTGTAACGATGATAGGGCAAAAAGGGCGAAGGACTTTATCAGCGATATCAGTCGGGATGATGAAGCTGATATCTTGATCCCTGCGGTGGTGGTCGCCGAATTTCTCTGCGGTTGCGACTCTGGGTTCGAAGACGCAGTGCGGAACCTTCAGGAGCACTTTAAGATTGTCCCCTTCGATATGAACGCTGCCTGTCAGTACCGTCAAGTGGTGACTACGAGGAGGAGACGATCGGGTAGTGATCAGGATGAGACCAAGCAAGTGGCCGCGGCGGAGAGAAATACTGTTGACGAAATGATCGTGGCCACGGCACTAGCTGCCAGAGCCCAGGAATTGATCACATACGACCAGGGACTTATCAATTTGGCAAAGGCCGTTGGCATTGATGCCAAGGAACCGCCGGAGTTGGGTCTAGGTTTGCTTCCGGGGTTTTAGGCGCCAAACGAACAACCTTTCCGGTCTTACTGCATCCGTGCGTTCGAGTAATTGGCAGTTTGCGTAGCTGGCTTGCGTTTTTTTTCCACCGTGAAGCAAGACTGGGCCCTAAGATCACGCACCGGTTTCAGAAAAAAGCGGTAATGGTTGCTAAAGCAGAATTTGAGCGATCCTTCATGCACCGCCTCGTGGGAATTTCTTGAAAAGTCGAAGGAAAGAAAGTCTTAGCTGATCTTTTTCTGAACGTTTTGAAGGCGTCGGAGAATTATTTCAGCAGGCCAGCGTGGATAGTTAAGCGCTTGGCAAACGGCATCGGAAGAGAGCATTCGCCGTCATCGGGATAATGCAATAGCTCGTCAGTGGTATACTTTAAGCCGCTTGGGCATGTCTTTGTCTCTGCCAGTTTAACCAAAGTATTTTCTAAAGCGGTACTTGTGACAAATCACCGCTACGGCGTTTGCCGTGTGCCACAAAGTTGTGCTCCATGATGCGAACCTTCTTTTGGGGAACACGAGTACAGCAAGGGTGATGCCGTTTTGGAAGTGTTGGAGGAGAACAAAAAAACGCCGGAAAATCCGGCGTATGGAACGACAAGCGAGGGCGACGGGACTCGAACCCGCAACCACTGGATCGACAGTCCAGTACTCTAACCAATTGAGCTACGCCCCCAGCGGTTGGAGCATCAATATAAGTATAACCCACGGTCACCCTGAAAGGTCAATGGGGGGACCTTGCTCCAAGCGGCTATCTGCAAGCCAGATTTCACTCCAGCAGTACCCGACAGAATGTCCGTTAAAAATGGGGCGCAGACTCGTAGAAAGCCTGATCGCGGACCTCGGCAATTCGCTTCGTCGTCCCTACAGGTTGGGCAGAATTGATTAAGAAGTGGCCCGGCAACCCCACCATTAGATAGCCCAAAACAACCACGATCGTGGAAAGCCCCGGGGGCGACGGCCCCGGATTGTTTACGATTTCTGCGAAAATTTTTCGGGGGCATTTTGGGAAAATGCTATGTTTAAGTAGAGAGTGCTGTGTCAAGGTAACTGGATTACCAAAGGATACACGACTCTCGATTGGTAGGTCTGGGTTTGGGCGTGGGACAAGAAGAGTTCCAAGAGGAGGGAGGTCTCGGTCGGAAAGTGTCTTCGGGTCTTTTCTGAACTGGCCGAGCTGGCCAAAAGGTGAAGTTTTATGATGAGCCTCCAGCGTTACCTCGACCTTGCTCAACACTGGATTGGTGAACTGGGACCACGAGAGTGGGCCATGTTTGCGGCGATGATGCTGGTCATTGGGCTAGTCTGCCTGCGGGGACTTGTCGCACAGCGGCCCTATTGAGCGTGCAGAAGATTTTGGACCAGTGGACTACGAGCCTATCCCATAACCTCCCCGCTCCCGTTTGGCCGGAGCCCGGTCGCGGGTGAGGGTGGCTCGAATTGCTGCCGGTTTTTTTACTCGATTCTGATGTTCGCTTGCCCTCACCCCAACCCTCTCCCGGAGGGAGAGGGGGACTTTTTTAGAATACGCCCTTGGTATAGACGGCCCGACCGGCATTTGCAATACCTACACGGCGAGGACGCCGTTTGCATGAAATCGGACGGCGGGGACGCCGACCCCGGCGACCAAATCACGTATTCGCCCGTAGGGGCAACCCCGCGTGGTTGCCCTGTTTGGCTGGATGGCGGGTGGTTTGCGTTTGGCCGGGCGCCCAGGTCGTTTCCAATTCGCCCTGACGGGGGGCACTCATAATGTTCCGGGGCAGGCACGGGGGCCTGCCCCTACAGGGTTTTAATGGGCTGCTATTCGCCCAGGACCCCAGGTCAATCTTCCGCGCAGCAGCATCGCTCGCATACGAATGCACGCAGGTGCCACTTGTTGCCCGGAGGTTCCGGCCACCAGAGAGCGTGATCTTTGCCGCGGTCTAGTGCATAACACGCATGCATCGCTACGTCATTTAAGACCACGCGGCGAGCTAGCGCTTTGACGGTGCCGGTGCCAACGGAACTTCTTCCCGAGGGGTAGTTTCTTCGGGATAGCTGTCGGGCATGTCTTCAAAGCGGCCCGTCCAAGCCAACAACTGTCGGAAGAACTTCGCGTAATCATCGCCAATTTCCACGAAACCACCGACCGGGATTTGTTGCACGATACGACGTGTCCCCCAATCGACCATGCCACCAATCCAATGAGGGGCGACGTCAAACGCCAGGGCGGCCACCCTGCCCCGCCCGTGCTTGCCGATGACGAGGAGCGGAACCGTATCGACAATGGAGAACTGGAGTTCCTTACCAGTGTCAACGGTCCAAACACGCTCACCAACCAAGAGGATTTGCGCATCCGGTTTAGGCACGATGCGATTATAACCTGCGACCATCGGGGGATTTTGCCAGGGTAGCCCATCTGTAATAGGGTGACGACGCGCCTTGCGGACATAGCAGCCTTGTGGACAGTTGACCCGGTCATCGGAGGTCGTCAAATAGACGGGCAACAGGTCGGCGATGGGGCGGTTGACGTATTCACCCACTCGTCCGAAGTAACTCTCCCAGCCTCCGATCATCAAAAGGCCTGACCCGTTGGCTACGTTTTCTGCCAACCGTCGCATTTGCTCGATGGAAAAACCGGCAGAAGGGTAATCGCTCAGGATATAAAGTGCGTAGGGTTCATCGAGAATCTCCCCATTCACTGGGCGGCGACTGGGGACATGAGCATAGGGCAAGCCCGCGTGTCCCATAATCCCGGCCAGGTAGGCCGCTGCAGCCGAAAGATCGTCATCACCCAAATAGCAAATTCGCCGCTTCATAGAATATTGCTCGCTATTCAGAAAAAGGAAAAGGGCGAAACTCTCAAGGTTTGTGTTTTATTGTGACCAGCGGTGGACCTTCCGACAAGTCAAATCCATGGGCCACCGTGTACCCAGCCGGCATGGATTTACTCGAGGTTGCGGAGGCGATAAAGGTAATCGAGCGTGTAGATGCCGGTATTGTGGCCGTCGCTAAAAGTGATCTGATAAGCGTAATTGCCGACTGGGGTCACCTGTCGAAAAGTCACGTTCGAGAAACGATCCGGCGAGGGAGGGTCGGTTGAGTGGCTGCGCAATTCGGCGCAACTGGCGCAGGGACACAAGGCCCGCAACCGATGCGGGCTGTACCGGGCCACAGTCCCGTCGTTCCATTCAATGACCAGGTCAGGGCCATCCATCCGCAGACTGGTCGGTCGCGGCATCGGCATGTGGGTTGGCCTCCAGAAGGTGCCTAACGCCCTGAGGTTTCTAGCGAGCGAACCCCAGAGGCGATCGCTTCGTCGATCATGGTCACAGCGTTCTTCGTCTTGGGGTAATTAAAAACGAGGCAGGCTTTTCTTGCAATGGTGCCGCGGCAGGGTCTTCACACGAGGCTGAGAGTTCTGCATCTTGGTGAATAACCCAAGCCCCAGTGAGCAGCCAGTCCTTAGAGCCCATCCCACAACCTCCCCTCGCCCGTTCGGTGGGAGAGGGGCTGGCGGTCAGGGTGGCTGGAATCGCTGGTGGTTTTCCGATCAACTCCGACGTTCGCTTGCCCTCACCCCAACCCTCTCCCGGAGGGAGAGGGGGACCTTTTTGGGATAGGCCCTTATTGTGACGTACCCGATCCGTTTTCCGGTCGGCAATAGGCTAGGGCCAAAAGGGCGTAAGCCGTCACCAGATTGGGATCACCCTCCATCCAGCGGTCGGCCATATTGATCCAAGAACCGTCTTCGCGCTGGCGTTTGACCAAGGCCGCGACGAGTTCCGCGCGCCAGTCGTGTCGCTTGCCGGAGGCATCGACAAAGTAGGGTTCCCCTAGGGCGCTCATCGTCTTGGCGAAGGTGTGATAGTAGTAGTAGAGGCCTTGCTGGCCCAAGCCAGGGTTGGACTCGAGGTCATAATGCTCGGCGATCCAACGTTTGGCGGCTTGAACGCGGGGGTCATCGGCCTTGACGCCGGCATAGATCATACTTTTCAGACCTGCATAGGTCATCGAACCATAACTGCGGAGACCACCCGTGGGGGTCTTTCCCGCCATACTTTCGCCCCCGGCAGCCCATGTGTAGTAAAACCCGCCGTCGGGATTTTTATTGGCGAAGGGGGTGGTGTTGTGTTCAGTCTCGAGATTTTGGCACCGCGAAACGAAGATCAAGGCCTTTTGGATCGCCGGATCGTCTGGTCCTCGACCGAGTGACTTGAGGGCATCGATCAAAAAGGCCGTGTTGGAGAGGTCGGGACGCCGATGACGACCATATCCGGCACCGCCGTAAGCGTAATCACTGGGAGAAATGTCCTCGCTTTCGTCCCATTGGATGTCCTTGGCAAAGCGCTCGGCCCGGGCGATCACATCTTGGTAGCGACCATCCTTGTTGGCCGCTTGAAGACACATAATGGCGATACACGTTTCGTAGTTTTTGTAGAAGCTGTCGGGGGAGTAGATTCCACCGTCGGGCTGGATGTACCGTTCGATGTAGCCTAGGCCAGAACGAATGGCCGGATGATCCACCGGCAATCCGTGCTGAAGGAGGGCAAACACGGCGATCCCCGTGATCCCCACTCCGGCCTCCGGGGAGAACGAACCGTCGGGCAATTGTCCGCGGTTGATAAGGAAATCAATGCCTTTTTTGACACAGGCCTGGTAAATCTGCGGATCGGGGCCAGTGCCGGGGGAATTACTATGTCCGTCCTGCGCCAACGTGACACCGCCTAGTGCCAATACCGAAAAGACCCAAAGAAAACCAAGCAATTTAGCAAACGGGTTAACCCTAACTTTCATAGCACAAACTCCTGGGCAAAAAATCCTGCGCGAGCTGACTGCCGTCGAGTAAGCGAGACGAACAGGTCAATCAAAGCAAAGTCCGTGCCGAGACACAGTCCCTTTTCCAGCGGTGGGAAAATATGTGGGATTGTTTGGGCGGTTTCCAACATCATAGTCGCGGGAAGGCGGCCGCGGCAAGCGCGACAGTCGTTTGGCGCAACATGGTGTGTCGAAAAATGCGACATGATTAGGGCATCGCCTTCAGTACCATCAGGTGTGAGTAGAACCTTGCGGCACCTGGATACCGAGTCGCCTCATTTTCTTGTAGAGCGTCGTGCGGTTGATGCCGAGGGCCTTGGCGGTCTCCTGTCGATTCCAGTTGTGAAGCTCCAGCATTTGCAAAATGATTTGCTTTTCGGGCAACTGGAGTGCCTGCTTAAGCGGTGCGGTGTCGGCGTTGGCATAACTTGGCGAAAGAGCCGCCGCTACCTCAGGCGGAAGGTCTTCCAGTGTGATGGTCTGATGTCTTCCCAATAGGACGGCCCTTTCCAACACGTTTTGCAGTTCGCGGACGTTGCCCGGCCAGCGGTAGGCTTGGAGGGCAGCCAGGGCCTCCTCGCTGAGCGTTTTCACGGGGCGTCCCATCTCTTCGCAAATACGGCGAAGGAAGTGTTCGGCCAAAAGTGGGATGTCGGTGACCCGTTCTCGCAACGGTGGCAATTCGATATTGATCACGTTGATGCGGTAATAAAGGTCTTGGCGAAATCGCCCCATTTGAACGGCCTTTTGGAGGTCCTCGTTGGTCGCCAGGATCACCCGCACATCTACGGTAATCGTTTGCGTGCCACCGACCGGCTCGAATTGATAGTCTTGCAAGACCCGCAAGAGCTTGACCTGCAAGGCGGGACTGGCCGTGCCGATCTCGTCGAGGAAAATCGTGCCGCCGTCGGCCTGCTTGAATTTGCCGATCTTGTCCGACGTCGCACCTGTAAACGACCCGGCCACATGTCCGAAGAGTTCACTTTCTAAAAGCGTTTCGGGGAGGGCACCGCAGGCCACTTCGACGAAAGGCTTGTCTCGCCGACCGCTCCGCCGGTGGATGGCGCGGGCAATCAGGGACTTACCAGTGCCGCTTTCCCCCGTGATCAAGACAGTGGCCTTAGTATCCGCCACAGCCTCGATCATATCGTAGATGCGGATCATGCGATGGTCGCGACCCACGATGTTATCGAGACCATAGCGCATGTCTAGTTGGCACTTGAGATTTTTGTTTTCTTCGATGACGCGGCGCTGATTTAATGCCCGCTCGATGGACAGTTGCAATTCCTCGTCGATGAGCGGCTTTGTTAGGAAGTCAAAGGCCCCCGCCCGAATGGCCTCCACCGCCAGATCCACCGTGCCGTACCCTGTGATGAGGATGACTGGCATCTCGGGATAACGTTCCTTGGCAAAACGGAGGACCTCAAACCCGTCGCCATCCGGCAAACGGATGTCAATAATGGCCACGTCGTAGCCACGCTGGGTCAGTTCGCGGCGGGCGTCCTGGACACTGGCCCCCGTGTCAACCTTGTAGCCTTGTTCGCGGAGCCAGACGGCCATCGCATTTAGGAGATGCCGGTCATCGTCCACTAAAAGCAACGTGGCCTTGCTCATCTTGGTGACCTTTGTTGCTCAAAACCAACTTTCGGATTGGCGAGGTGCTGCGGAAAAGAGTTGCTCCCTCCCTTGCCTACCGTAAAAACCCCGTTGGTAGCGCGATCCCGCCCATGGCAAGGGAGGCCGTCGAAAAGTATCTACGTCAGAAACGGCGGCTTGTCAACATGAGAAAAATAGGAAACACGGGCGGTCTTTTTGAGGCAAAATAACCATTTTAGGGGGAAAGCTTATAACCAGACTTGGTAGTGGTTTCTTTCCCACCGAAAAGAAGTACTATTAATAAGGCGGTCCACCCCTTGTGGGTATAATCGACCATCTTGACGCAGGGACCAGGTAAGCACACCTGCGCAGTGAGGTGATAGCCCTTTGGAAGCCAGTCGATTGCGTCGATTTGGGGTCATCGGGGTGAACAGTTAGAGACATGAGGAGGCCTTTACCGTGGCAATTCGCGTGGTTATCGCTGACGATCATGAGGTGATCCGTTGGGGATTGAAGGAAATGTTGCGGGGAACGGAAATCGAGGTCATCGGGGAGGCCTCGACCGGTGTTGAAGCGGTGGAAAAGGTCGAAAATCTACGCCCTGACGTCGTCGTGCTGGACATTCGTTTTCCAGATTTGGACGGTCTTGAGACGTTAGCCATGATGCGGGAGCACGGCCTCGATACCCGGGTGGTTCTCTTGTCCTCCTACGACTATCAAAGCTATGCCGCCCGTGCTGTAGCCCTTGGGGCGAGTGAGTATCTCCTTAAAGGGGCCTCGAGAGACGAGATCCTGCGGGCGATTCGCGCTGCGGCGGCAAGCCAGCCGCCGGCTCCCGACTCGCGGCTGGGTGTGGTGGCCGAGGCCATGCAGTCCAAAACAACCGTCGAGGATGACGCCGTTCAGTTGACGCAGCGAGAAACGCAGGTCCTGCGGCACATTGCCCTAGGGCTTTCCAATCGCGAAATCGCCAATTCGCTCCAAATCAGTGTGGAAACCGTCAAAGAGCATGTCCAGAACATTCTGCGAAAACTAGGCGTCAGCGATCGCACTCAGGCCGCGGTTTGGGCGGTGCGAAAGGGCCTGGTATGAGCTTTTGGCCAATGTCTTCCTGGGGTTTGGTTGGGGACGCACAGTGCGCCAAAGCTTAAGAAGAATTAAAAGGGGAACGCCATTGCGAAAAAGAGCTTCCTCATGGTTGGATCCCCGGGGCTTTGCGGCCTGTTTTGAGCAGGACTAAGGATGAGGATGTCGGTGGCGATAGTCTCGCAGGTTGTTCCAGCCACACTTGTGGAGGATTTGGCGGGGCGGGTGGCGTCGTTTTGGCCGGTCGTCGCAGTAGTTCTGGTGATCGTCCTGGTTTGGGTCGTGCGGGCGGTGTTTTTCCGCAGGAGACCGCCGCTACCCCCGGAACCGGACCTCCGGATTGACCTCACATCGCTCCACCCCGAGGTGCCGCCGCCATCTCCACGGCTTGAGTTCTTTGGGCTCCCTGTGCGCTTGGTGGTTTTGGTGCTCGCGCCTGCCGGAAGGGACGGCTATTTGCCGCCTCCGGAGCAGTGGAACGACCTTTTTGAGTCCATTGTCCCCGGGCTAGCAGAGGTCGTCCGTACACATCAACCAAGAGTGGTGAGATGGCCACCCCAATTGAGCGCCCAGGGGTTTATCCACAAGTACTTTCAAAATGTTCACCTGCCGGGTGATCGGGGACGTGGAACGCCCTGGTGTTCCGCGGCCGGAGTGGCGCGGTATTCTGGCCGGGCATTCCTCGTGGGGATGACCTTTTACGCGGCCCGGGCCAATCACTATTCGCAAGAGACCATCAACAGCGAAGGCGATTGGTATCGTTTGCTTCGCGTGACACTGGCTGATGGACAGTGAGAAAGGCGCTGTCGATTGATACGCCAATGTTAGTCGCGGCTATTGATTGCAGCCACCATGGCGACTGGACCCGCACTCGCGAGGTCATTCATTTGAGGCCTATTCCAAAATTCCCTCTCCCTCTGGGAGAGGGTTGGGGTGAGGGCAAGCGACTGTCGGAGTGGATCAGAAAACCCGCAGCGATTCGAGCGACCCTCACCCCCGACCCCTGTCCCGCCGAACGGGCGAAGGGAGGTTGTGGGATAGGCTCTTAACTGGGATAACCCTTCTAGTTGCCCGCCCTTAGTTCCACGAATGGGCAAGCACGAAGGCCGGGTGCTAAAACCTTCGGTAAAAACCTGGGCCCGTGGAATGGTTGCTCCGAGAACCCCGCTGGGCCCGCGCCACACTCATGAGCAGCGATATCGCCCGACATGCAGCAGCGATCCCGGAAGCCAATTCATTGTCTGGGGATCCCACGGCGATATGTTTCAACTCTTCGAGTCTTGACCAGTCGGCGTCCCAGCCTTCGCGGCGGGCAAGGTCTTCGATCTCTGCCAGAATCTGCAAGAGGTTTTCCAATGTTTGCCGTCGGGGGCAACAGTCCGCTGTGGCATACGGTGCCCCCTGCTTGGTCGGCGCCACGAGGGACTGAGATATGCGTCGTAATTTCCGGGAAATCAACAAGGCCAAGAGAAGCCCCGCACAGAGGATAGCCGTCACGAAAGCGGCTGCCCATTCCTGCCACGCACGTCCGCTCATGGCTCCGGCGATCCCCACCACGAGCACGACGAGCAACGACACGACAAAGGCAAGTAGGAGCCAGCGCGGCGGATGGGCCTTCCTCGAGACCACCGATTGCCCGTTTCCTTGGCTTAGCCGACATAATGGAGCAGACTTGACGTGAACCACCGTGACCGTAATGTTATCCGGCCCACCGCGGAGGTTGGCCAGATCCACTAAGGCTTGTGTGGCCTCGTCGGGTGGAAGGCACGTAGTGATCTGTCCGATCTCCTCGTCGCTCAATTGCCCGGATAGGCCATCGGTACACAGCACATAACGGTCGTCGGCCTCGATGGGAAAGGGGCCTTCCACATCCACCTCAACGTCCGTCTGCGGGCCAAGGGAACGCGTGATGATGTTTTTCGGGATATACTGAGGTCGAATTTCTTCGGGCAGACTGCGAAGCTCCCAGACGAGACTATGGTCTCGGGAGAGTTGCTCAATGGAGTGCTTGCGGCAGCGATAGACACGGCTGTCACCCACTTGAGCCACGAAGGCACCGTCCGGACACATGACAAGCGCGCTGATGGTCGTCCCCATCCCGCGAAAGCTGTCGTTGGCTTGGGCACATTCGAAGATCTGCCGATTAGCTTCCAAGACGGCCTCTCGCAGGGCGTCCTTGACGGGCAGGTCCTTCAATTTGCGATACATCAGCGGAATCGCTTCGACGGCCTTCTTGCTGGCCGTTTCTCCCGCTGCATGAGCACCCATGCCGTCCGCAACGATGAACAGATGTCCACGGGAACGAAATGCCTCCAGGCTACCGGCGAGGTCCTCGGCATGCGCGTCTTGGTTGTTCGATCGCCGCAGCCCGATGTCGGTCTTGGCTGCGTATTCGACGCATTCCTTCCAAATGTAATTGCCCTCAGATGAATGATTCATCACATTGGCCGTTCAAGGCATGGAAAACGTTCATTCATTTGACCACCCGAATTGCGGCATTGTCAATATTTTTGGCCCCCGGATCGTACGCTTGCCGATAACCGTGCCATCGCGTCCGATTGTCATTTAAATTGCCACCGCAAACTGGCCAGTTGAAATCTGTGTCAGAAAACACCCTCCTATCTTGCAGTGGGGGCCCGCCATCTATGCCACGGCCACAACACCGCGTCATTGCCCACCGCCGGGTTTGGACGGACTGGCCATGTTCCCCAAAATCTACCCGGTTGCGCGCCATCGTGTCCGCGGCGCTGCCGATTGATGCGCCATTGTGCGCCCCTGTCCAAGCCGGGAATGCCTAGATCCAGTTGTGCCGCCTCAAAGACCTTCGTGCTAGGCCCGAACCGCCACGACCGCCCGACGCTTTTAGGAAATCGAGGACCGCCGTCGTAACCTTGACTCTCCTTTGGCTGGGTTCAGCCAGACCTACTGCACAGCCCAAACGGGTAACGTCTCCCGCAACATCCGACACACATTGAGATTATCGGACGCCACGCTTTCTGTATCTTGTTCAATATCCGGGATTTGGTTATTTTGCCCAATCTTACTGATCCTCATTTTAGTCCG
>Ga0116181_1002821_pt1 | contig 13881 bp, 7 predicted proteins | sample AD_UKC075_MetaG_FD_89752 | JGI IMG/M metagenome (GOLD analysis project Ga0116181, IMG submission 89752) | Active sludge microbial communities of municipal wastewater-treating anaerobic digesters from USA - AD_UKC075_MetaG | ecosystem: Engineered > Bioreactor > Anaerobic > Digestate | place: USA...
AATGAATTTCTCCCCCGGGACACCGCAGATGCTGCACTTCTCCGGGACAGCTTTTTCAATATTCCCGCACACGGGGCAAAGATAGTAGAAGACTTCTTCCTTCTGGTCGAGGTTCTCCAGCGCCTCCTTGAACAGCCTGGCATGAACCTCTTCCGCCTTCATGGCATAAGTAAAAGCCCTGGCGGCAGCGCTGTTCCCCGCAGCTTCAGCTTCTTTCACAAACCCCGGGTACATGTCCTCGTGCTCGTAGGTTTCGCCTGCAATGGCATCTTTCAGGTTGTCGGCGGTGGAGCCGATTTTCCCGGCAATCTCAAACTGCCTCAAGGCATGCAAGGTCTCGGCCTCCGCGGCGGCCCTGAACAGCTTGGCGGCATTAAGCTTACCTTCTTCCTCAGCCTTCTTGGCATAGGCCAGGTACTTCCTGTTGGCCTGCGATTCCCCCGCAAAGGCCTCCATCAGATGGGCAAGAGTCTTGTTTCCACTCATTGATTTTTCCTCCTTCACTTTTTAATTATAGGCTTGGTTTAGTTTCCCCGCCGCTTCGCGAGTGAAACCTTCCCATTCTTAACGAGCAGTTACTACCGCTATTTTTTAAAACGGGCTATTCCTTCTCTCTTTCTTGCAAGCAGCCAGGTTCTGCCATATCAACCTCCCTCCTTTTCACTGGCAAGGCACCTTGCACAGAAGCCATTAAAATAGACGTCTTTTGAAATGATCTGGCACTTGTCCAGTTCTTCAGGAATGAGGGGATCTATGTCGATGGGAAAATCATAGATTCTCCCGCAGGATTCGCACTTGAAGTGCCCGTGATCCCTGGTGTCAATATCGAACCTGGCTTCCTTCTCCTCGATCGTAATAACCTTTACCAGCCCCGATTTGGCCAGAAGGCGCAGTGTGTTGTAGACGGTCGTCTTTGACAGCGTGGGCATATCCTTTTGCAGGTCGCTGAAGATCTGCTCCACGGTGGGATGAATGCGATTTTCCACCAGGTATTCCAAGATCTTCAGCCTCTGGTGAGAGAGGCTCACGTTTTTCTCTTTCAATTCCTGCTTTAAGTTTTCAAGTGTAAGTTTCATCGACCCACCAGCCTACCAAGTGATTTTCCTTCAATTATAAAACAACTATAGACTTGTAATCATTACAATCCTATTATATCCCTTCAAATGCAAATGTCAATACCATGAGAAAAAATTTTCATGACATGCGCGGTGCTGGGCTTCGCTAACAGCAGCTTTAAATAAGTTTATTGAGGACATTTACCGAAAGAAAAATAATAGAACCCATCTCCACCCGTAAGATGGCATGATCAGTTAAGCGTCCCTTTTAAAATGAAGGCTCGGTTCTGGCAGGCTTTTAGGAAGCTGCTTGGAAAGATGCGCCTGGAAACGAGACAACAAAAAATAGATCAAATATCAACTCCGAGTACCAGCCTGATGAGGAAGCCGATTAAAAATGAAATGACGGCTACTCCCAAACTGATGCCGGCCATTTCAAAAAATCTTTCTTTAAATGAAAGATCCTTGGCTACCGATATATAAAAACTAAAAACAAGGATTATGAAAATGGCTGCCATAATGGTCAATACAAGGCTTGCCATGTAGTTGGAAAAAACAAGATAGGGTAAAACCAGGCAGGCAACAGTAGTAATATACGCCACTCCAGTGTACACCGATGACTTCAGGGCGTGGGCATTATCCTGCTCCGTCCTGGCGGAAAGGTATTCCGATGCAGCCATTGAAAATGAAGCCGCTATGCCGGTGATCAGGCCTGCCAGTGCGATGAGGCGTGTATTCTTCAATGCAAATGTGAGACCGGCCAGGGTGCCCGTGAGTTCCACCAGGGCATCATTCAGCCCGAGGACCATCGAACCTACAAACTTAAGCCTTTCCTCCTCGATTATGTCAACCAGTTCTTTTTCATGCTTATCCTCTTCCAGGGCTATTCTTTTAAATTCCTCGATATGCTCCCCCAGTTCTCGGTATAGTTTTTCCGAGCTTTCTTCCCCTTTCTCCATGAGCTTTATGCCAAAGGTAAGGCCAAAGACCATTGAAATAAAGGTATAAAAATATATTTTCAAAGTCTTTGGCTTCTTCTCGGTTCCGGTAAACATTTTTAGCTCGTCATGGTGGCGGAGTTCATCCCGGGCGATTTGCTGAAGAACCCTGCTGTTGTGTTCATTCCTCTTCTTCATGTACGAGGACAATTTTTTGTATATGTGGTATTCGGTTATTTCATTTGCCTGGGCCTTGTGCAAAGCCTTCATCGTCTCCGCGTCGATCATTTCAATCACTTCCTTTGCATCCGATATGTAAATTTTCAAGTCTCCTGCCTCGCGTTCACCTAATTACATAATAGATTCCAACTCATCCCCAGGCAAGAGCTTTGCTCCAGGTTCCGCTGGCAACTTGCCGTGAAAAAGCGCTTGGCATTTGGTAAACCACAACTGATATTGTAGGCTCATTTACAGCAAAACGGCTTTGCCATAATTGCCCTCAAACCCTCAGCTCCATTTTCTTTTTTTGCTTATATTCCTACTGTAATTGCAGCGGGGGTAGTTGGGACAGCTTAGAAAAGAGCCGTACCGGCCCTGCTTGACTACGAGGCTGACCTCCAGGCCCTTCTTGGCGCATTCCGGGCAGAGGGCTTCGCGCCCCCTTGTCGCGGGCTCAGCATCCAGCCCATAATTCCTGATGATCTGCTCGGCGGTTTTCGGCCCTACAAATCGGCGCATGTGCTCCTGCGTGGTGTTGTGGCTCAGGATGTTCAGGCTTCCTTCCCAGGTGATCCTGCGGTCGATTACCGCAATCTTCTGGTGCATCTTGCCCAGCAAGATCACCTTTATGCCCTCCTCCTGAAGCAGCTCAATGGCCTGCGCCGCCTGCTGCTCCAGGCTGTCCCCCTGATCGGCAGGGGGGCGGGTGAAGATGCGGATCTCCACGCCCCTGTTCAGGAGCACCTTAAAACAGTTCTGCAGCTTCCCTATCCGCTGCAGCGCCACGAAGGGGCTCATAATCATGACGCTTTCCTGCGCTGAAAGCAGGTCGGCGGTAAAAGCGGGCCAGAAGCTCTTTTCGGAATAGATGGCGCCGTCCATCTCAGCCATGAAAGCTGCCGGCTCGGCCAGGGCTACCGCCCACTTCTCAAAGTTGTCCGCGAGGAAGCTGTCGTCAATGCTTTCCGAGGGGAGAACATAGCCCTGCTCGCTGAAGATATCAATAAGCCGGCAGATGACCGAATCGCGCCTGTAGCAGTCACGCACATAGCGCCTGTTTCCCACGACAAAGAGCTTGCACCGGGCCCTGGTGACGGCCACGTTGGCCAGCAGCCGCGCCTCGTGGCCGTCCTTCCTCTTGTCGTCCAGCATGGACCACCTTTTATGGCCATATCCCTCCACCGTGTCCAGGATAACGATGGCCTCTTCGCCGCCCTGGAAGCTGTGCACCGTGTTGACGCGAACCCGCTCCCGGATGCCCATGTCCTCCGCCATCTTGCCAATCAGGCGGGCTTGGGCGCTGTAGGGGCTGATTACGCCAATCCGCTCCACCTCTTCGCTGCCGGAATAAAGCTGCAGCAGATCGCGGGCCAGGACAGCCGCTACGAAGGCATGGTAGAGATTGAAGCGCCCCCCATATACAAGCTGGCTGCCCCAGGGATTGGCCCCCTCCGTGTTGACCAAAATCAATTGGTGTACCCCGCTAAAAGAATCCCGAAGCAGGAGCTCCCCGGTGCCCGGCGCATTTTTGAGCATGTTTTCATAGAAGAGCCCGTTGGAGATGTCCGCAATGGCTGGATGCATGCGGTACTGGGTGTCCAGCAGGGCAACCCTCTCGTCCTCGACGGCATCCTGCACCGTGTCGATATTGAGTACATTGAAGATGCTTCTGCCGAGCCATCTTTGGGCCTGCTCTTCCTCGGAAACGCAGATGGGAGGCAGCTGCAGGAAATCGCCCACCACGGTGATAAAGGTTTTAACCTTCCCGGCGGCCCAGTACAGGTAAGGCAGCGGCGCCATGCTGGACTCGTCCACTATGAGCACATCAAAGGGCTTTTCGGGAAAATCCCTGTCCGAGAAGGTCTTGGTGAGGGTGGTGGCCACGAGGGCGGCGCCGTCGAAAGCTTTTTTCTGCAATTCTCCCAGGGCCTTGTCAATATCGGCGATTCGGGAATTTATCCTATCGAGCCGCCGCTCATGTCTCTTTTTCTCATCCTCGATCTTCTCAAGCTTGATGTTGTGCTCCAAGAACAGGGTCGAAAGCTGCCCCGTTAGACTGGCCACTTCTTCCTCGATAGCTTTTATCTCTTTTTCAACTTCCCGGCAGCCCTGCTCCAGCTCCTCTTCTTCCCGCCGCCGGGAGGCCATGGCAGCGGCCTGCCCTGCCATTTCCTGCTCAATCCTTTCCGGATTAAGTCCCAGGAAAAAGCGCTTCAGGGGACCGGCCTCCCTGGCTACCGCCAGCCTGCGCTTGTTCTGTTCCATTGCCGCGGCAAGGGTGCCAATGGCCTGTTCCAGCTCGTGCCTGCGCTCATTCTCCTCCTTGAGCGATTCATTCAGGCGCTCTTTTTTAATCAACAGGCCTTCAACCTCTGCTTGCTTTGCAATTATCGCCTTGCAAATATTGATTACGGCTTCAACTTTTACGCGCTCCTGCTCCAGCGCCTTTTTCTCTTCCAGGAGGTGCCTGCCCTGCAGGGCGGCGATGTTTTTCAGCATGACCAGGGGATAGTTTTCTTCCAGGGTCTCCTTGCAGGGAGTGCCGAGGCGGATCAGCCGCCCCTCCCGGTAAAAGGGTGTTTCTTTCAGTTGGTGGGCAATCTTTTCAAGGGCTTCATCCACGGCGGTGTTGGCATGAGAGACCAGCAGCACACGCCGGCCCGCGTTAAGGTGAGCCTGCACCGCCTTGGCGATGGTCCTCGTTTTCCCCGTCCCCGGCGGCCCCCAGATAACCGCCAGGCTCCGGCTGAACGAGGCCTCAATGGCGCGCTTCTGCGACTCGTTGGGAGGGTCGGGAAGCAGCTCATAGCGGGGCGGCCCTGCATCGGCAACGACCCGGGACATGCCGGCAAAGAGGCGCTCGCTTGTTTTAAACAGCCTATCCGTCGCGGGTCTGGCCTCTTCAAATTTCTTGCAGAGCAGTTCGAGTAGATACCAGAGGTTGGTCCGGATAATCGCCTCCGCTATCTGCGGCCCCAGGTTTTGCTCCAGGGCTATGTAAACTTCCAGACCCTTAACCGAGATTACCTGGCAGCTGTACCGCCTGCCGTCAATCTCTATTTCAGCGGGGGTGTCATCGATGACGCTAAGAATGTTTTCCACCTGGAAGTGATAAACCCATACTCCCCCCGCCTCCCTGAGCAGGCGCCCGTTCAGAAGCCGTACCACACTGCCGCCACGGCTCCTCTTCAAGGCCTCAACTTCCAGCCGCAGGGCTTGGATAAATTCCGAGATCAATTGAGAAGAAGTAGACATAGAAAACCTCGATAATCCTATTTTGCTTGTGAATAAATATGGGTTACAAGACTGGCAAATGAAGGAAAGTTGCCTTGACCAAATAGGGACTGGTCGACTCGCAGGTAGCGCCAAGTCGAGCCTGTTTGTACTGTCACCTTTTTACACCACTCGGTTATGGCTGCATCCTTGATATGTGTATCTTCCCAGACCCGACCTTTTGTTTCGATGATCCAGTTTACTTCGCCTTCTTTTGTCTCTTGCACTGCCACGAAATCTGGATAGTAGAACCCGATGGCGCCATTGGGTTTGATATAATCTACTTTGAAGCGTGTGCCGCTTTCCTGTTCGGTAGTACCAAGCGAAGCAAAGCGAATAATATCATCACAATGTTCCAGGAAACGTGCAAATTCCTTTTCATAATCATTGTAAGTGGCCACCAGGTTGAAAATGGTCTTGGAACAATCCAATAAGGGCAAATTCCTGCGCCATACAAAGGGCTGTGTTTTCGACAGCTTGTAATCATAATTTTCCAACACGATTTCACGTTTCTCTGCAGTCAACTGGCCGATTTTTCGAGCCAGATACTTGGCAATGCCTTCTTGAAGAATTACGGAGCGCAGGTGAGCCTGAATTTTCTCGTCATTCAGATCGATGGTTTGCCCAAAACAGCGATGACTAATATAATCCCTAACAATTGGATACAATTGAGCAAAACCGCCACCCAGCTTGGCCATATTGATTACTTTATTGGTTATGGCTGCGATCAAATCTCCTACCAGTGGCAGCACTGCAGCTGCATCTATATTTACTTGACCAATCTCGTGCCCTGTGGTGGCAAATTCCATTTTGAGCTTTATCCTTAACGGTTCTTCAAGTTCATCTATTTCGTATATCGGTTTCAGCTCCAAGGGGGCAAGTTCTTCCAGACGCCGGTAGTTGCGTGTATATGCCGGACGCGTTAATGGTATGGCAATATCATAGGCCGCTTTTTCCTGTACCGGCCTTACTTCAACAGGCGGAGCCGGAGGCTTTGTTGTCGTTTTAATGCCGACACCTTCCTTTTCCAGCTCTCGCACAAATTCTTCAAATGCCCTGGTGCCAAGTACTTCGAGGGTTTGAGTACGGTCCGGGCTAATACCCACCATCAGGCGTAGGCCACGCCCTACCGCCTGTTCCGGTAGAATCTTGGCTTTTGAAGTGAATGGACGCAGCCCTAAAATGACAGTAACATTGCGGACATCCCAACCCTCCCGCAGCATCAACACGCTGACAATTACCTTTATTTTATTTTCCGGCTTGTCAATGTCGCGTGCCGCTTCACGCGCTTTCTCCAGGTCAGCCTTCGTGATTTCTCCTTCTTTATCCGTGTGGATAACCAATACTTCGTGCTTTTTCAGGTTGAATTGCTTTGTTTCAACCAGCCATTTTCCAATCTCATCAGCAAAGCTGTTTTTTTCAGTCATTATAAACAAAACGGGTTTATGCCCTAAACGCTTGTATACCTTGTAATGTTCTTTCCACCTTTCCAAGGCAGCAACAATCCACTCGCCGTAACTGTCGATTAAATTGTCTTTTGTAACCTTATCCGGATCCTCCCGCTTTACTTTCTGCAAGATGATCGGCGCCTTTACAATACGATCTTCGACCGCCTGGGCTAGAGGGTAATCACAAATTATCCAGGGGAAATAAGTTCCGTTTTGATCTTTAGGGGTAGCAGAAAAATCTAGCCACAATGAAAGGCCCCCCGGCAGAGCCTCGTGAATACCGATAAGAGTTTTGTACCATTCCAGATCCTCATCGTGCACGTGGTGCGCCTCATCGTTGATCACTACCAATTCATGCAAGCTTTTAACCCGCTCGAGCATGGAGCGCTCCTGGGACCCGAGATCCTTGGAGGGTTTCGGACCTAGGAGTGCTTCAACGGCATTGTCGGGAGTCCACTTTTTCTCGTGAAATGCATATAACTGCTGTATGTTAGTTAGAAAGAGATTCCCCGAGCGATTTGGTTCCGTGCCTTCACCGCGCAGGATTACCTTTAGATCCCACTCGCCTTTCCATTCCGGAGGAATCAGGGGGAGGGTATAAAAAATATTGTTATTGGCAAAATCCTTCTCCAGCCGCTGGTATACAATTACATTTGGAGCTACCACCAAAAAGTTAGTAGAAAGATCGGAATCCTTTACTTTTCGCCGATGGAAAAACGACCATACAATTAACATGGCCATAACTACAGTCTTTCCGGAGCCGGTGGCCATTTTAAAGGCATAGCGGCGCAAATTTTCCGAAGGCAGATCCTGGACAGTCTCACTGCCAACTTCGGGAATGTAGCGACGAATCTGACGCTTGCCGTCCATGGTAGTCTGGTGGATTAAATCAGTTTCTAGCAGTCGTCTTTGTGTGCCGTCCGGATAGAAAACCTCCGCAAACCGGTCAATTAAAACCTTGGCATCCCTGATTTTCTCTATCTCCACCAGGTAAACCAGGGTTTCCACCGCTTCTCTTTGCGCAAAATAATAGCGGAAGGACCTATCATCCACCAAGTGATCCTCAAAGAACCAGTAATTGAAAAGGCGCGCAGTTACATGGGAACAACCCGGATAATCGTTCTGTCGCCAATCGCTCACGGCTTCTCTTAAACGGTTGACAGCCAATATTTTGCTGGGCCTGCGCCCTTCAACAATTTCGTATTGGTCCCTGGTCCCTTCTTTCTTTCGCAAATGATATTCAGGTGGCTTAAAGGGGTTATGATTAGAAATTTCCGGCAAATCGCTGTCATATGATACTATCGGTTTAGGCACTGTTTATTTCACCTCCACGTCTATCGCCTGGGAAGTGTCGTTGCCGAATATGTCAATGACCTTTATTAAAATGCGGTACTTGCCCGGTTTTTCATAGGTGTGGACATCTGAAGCCAGTTTTAAAGTACGGTCCCTCCTGGTGCGGTAAGTTACCCACCCTTGAATGAAAGTATCATTCTGGAAATTCCAGTCTACCGCCCAGTAGTCAATGTAGTCTGACCATTTCTTTATTTTCGAACGTACTTCCTCGGGAATCAAGTAATAATTCGGAATGACAAAATCTTTCAAAACAACCTGAACCGCAAGCTTCCTAGGTCTTTTTATTTCGTGCTCCAGGTAGGCCAGCTCAAAGAACTGTATATCGCCTTTCTCTACCGCCTGCTGTTCCATTACTTCACGGGGAATCTGGAATAAGTACAACTTTATCCCTTTGCCCTTGGCCACGTCATGCATCGGCCCGCCCCGGCGATAATCGTTATTGGGGCCGGCCAAGCCCATCTCCCATTCCCAACCCAGAACGTGCAACTCTGGCAGTTTCAGTTTTTCGCACTCGTCTAGGCAAGCGGCTATTTCATCGATGGTCACCGGGGCGTCCACGGCGCCAACATGGACCACCGCCTTTCCCTTCTTGCCGTGGAGATGCACAGTACCGGTAAGAGGTTCGGCACCATAGAGCTTGAGGATGAAAGCGATATATTGGTAAATGGCCACCTGTTGGTCTTCTTTAGATTTCTCTTTAAAAGTGACCCCTTGCCAGTATTTGCGCTCGTACTTGCCCAAATTAAGGACCTCAAAAGGCTTGCAATTTTCAATGTCCAGAAGCCGCTTGCGGGTAACATGAATGGCCCAGCGGGAAAGATCACAACCGATCCAGCGCCTACCCAGCTTTTCAGCTACGGCAAGGGTAGTTCCCGATCCAGAAAAAAAGTCCGCAACAAGATCGCCAGGATTTGATGAAGCATTAATGATTCTTCGTAAAATACTTTCATTTTTTTGAGTTGCATACCCTGTCTTCTCTTGTGAGAAACTTTTTATCTGGATAGAATCCAGAGAGTCTTCACCTTTTAAATTAAACTCAAAAGTATTGGCATTCCAAACATCTTCAATAGGATAACCTTTTCCATTAGGATTTTCACCACCCCTACGTTCATAGCCTGCAGGGTACGGAATATACTCTTTATTAAAAGTAAATCTCCCAGGTGTCTTAACATAATACAATATAGTATCATGGTTTCTGATCCAGTTTTTTGCCGCACTTTTGTAACCCGAAATCCATCCAATTCTCCATACTATTTCCCGTTGAAAAGAGTTTGGACCAAAAACTTCATCTAATATTAGCTTGACATAGTGCCCAACTGTTGCATCTAAGTGTACATAAATTGAACCTTCCTCACTAATCAGCTCCCTCATAATAACTAAACGTTCATACATCATCGATAGATATGTTTGTAAGCCTTTTCCCCAAGTATCCCGATAAGCCTTCTCTTCAATAATTGAGTGCTCTTTGGTTACTTCTAAATCTTCTTCACCTATTTGCGCGTTAAACTTAAAATCCGCCCCCGTCGCAAAAGGCGGGTCAATATAGATCAGATCTATTTTACCTGCAAATTTCTCCAGCAGCGAGCTCATCACCAGGAGATTATCTCCCCAGATGAGCTTATTTTTCCACCCCTCTTCAAAAGTAGAACCTTCTTCTCCTTTATAGTAATCATAGATAGTCTGCTGTCCCTGCTTGGCAACTCTGGTAGCTCTGCTCTCGTTGACAGTCTCGATAACCTGGAAAGGCAGATTTACCCGGGGCACCTCCTTGCGGGTACCGTCCTCGTTGTATTTGCCGGGCCAAACCAGTTCGGTGCGGGTGACATCAATTTTAGCCAAGGGAAATCACTCCTGTTTAATTTTTTCTGCTGCTTTTTAGCTTAAGGGTCCCCTCGTTTAAGCAGTATTCCCTAAGGTCACATTCAGCACATACTTTTTTCTCGGGCATTGTCTTTACTTCAAAATCTCTTGCCATAATTTTTGACACTACCTTATCAAAATGCCGTCCTGCTTCCTCGACAAGCTCGGGCTGATAAGGAAAAATCATCAAGGCATCCTCTTTTATGGGTTCGCCCGTCCAATAAAGCAACAACCGGTCGGGCTTTTTGCTGTAACGCTGTTCCAATATGTGTGCATATATACAGAGTTGCTTTTGGTAATTATCCAAGCGGCTATCTCCGGGAGAAGGCCGCTTTTGCGATTTGAAGTCCAGAAGCTCAAGGCGGCCGTCGTTACCAAGCAGCAAGTCTATCTTCCCTACGAGAATATAGTCATCTTTCTCAACCGAAACATCTACCTCTGTCTCGATAACCCGCTTCATCTCTTCCCGGTTGTTGAGCACGTAGTTCATCACCTGGTTAAAGGCCTCTTCCTTCTGCTTTTTCCCAATGGGACGGATGCCGTGGCCAAGAAGATGGTGGTAATTGAATTCGAACATGTTGAGAACCTGCTCTTCATTAATTTCATCGCCTCTCCCACCGAGAACAAAACGATGAATATCTTCGATAGTCTGGTGAACCAGTGCTCCAAAGAAAATCTCCGCAGAACGAGACGGGGTAAACTCATAATGCCTAAAAAACTGGTATTGCCGAGGGCATGTTTCATACACTTTTAGATCACCGGTAAAGCTGTAGCTTTTCTTTAAGGCCGACCTCTGGCGAAGGCGGAAAAATAGAGAGGTCAACAGCCCCTGGTCCACGTAAGGCCATTGGGGGAGATTCTGCCAAATGGGGTAAAAATGCCTTTTCGGTTCTTCACTTCCGGTAAGTACCAATATTTTCTCCGCCCTCGAAAATGCCACATAATGCAAGCGCATCCGGTCAAAACCGGTGATCTTGTGCAAAGGTTCAAAAAGAGGGCGATGATAATACGGCTGTAATACCCTGTCTACATCTTTTCTGCTCTTGATATTGGTTGATAATGAGCCGACAATCGCGACCGGAAACTCCAATCCCTTCGCCTGATGAATGGTCATTACCTGCACATGTCCCTTGGGGAAGGGTTGATCAACATCTTCATATTCATTAATGCCACCCTCGTACAACAACCTCATAAAGCTGTTGAAAAAGTGAAAACGAAGTTGTTCCCGATTGCGTGCCGTAATGACAGTATAATGATAGTAATTCTGAAAAATGCTTAAAAGCTGAGAAAAGGTAGCCAGGTTGCGGGCCCTGTTTTCATTTTTTGCAAAAGAAGCGAAAGGCTCATGGGCAATGAAATGGTAGAAATAATCCGCCAGGCGCAGATCAAGGCTTTCCCCTGGGGCAAGGTTTTCTATATCTGCAGCATAATGACGCAACAACGCAACTAAAGGGCTATCAGAAAAACCTCGAGCCAGATCAATAAGACAATCATCAACATAGCATGCCAGAGCCTTTAGCGCCGAACCGGATAGTTCGCCGCGGCCGCTCCCGTGATAACCCAGGAGCAAGGCAAAGCAAGCTACCATCAGGCGTACTTCTTCATTCTCAAAAAAAGCCCTTGCACGTGGGCAAAAAGCGGCAATTCCTTTATCAGCGAGCGCCTGCAAGTAGTGACCGCTATGCTCCAACCTGACACTGTGCAGCAACAGGGCCACCTGGCTTTCGTCTTCTATTACCCTGTGTTTTTTGAGAAATAGGATTAAATCAGCAACGCGCTGAGCTTCATCCTTTTTGTTTTCACCCCAGATGGCAAATACAGCGGGATAATCAGGAAAGGTTACTTCAGGGTTCGGAACAACAGTTTTTTCATAACGAAAGGGTATCTCTCCTGAAGGATTGCTCCAATCCCATGCCGACATGAATTTATTATAGGAAGAGATAATTTTTTCGTGAGACCTATAGTTTATTGATAATGTTATTATCGGGCAATTTTTATAATAGCTGGGGAACTCCAATATGTTTCGCACAGTGGAACCGCGAAAGCGGTAAATCGACTGATCCTCATCGCCAACCACGCAGAGGTTTTTATGTGAGCCAGCCAACTTGAAAAGGATTTGCTCCTGAATGTAGTTTGTATCCTGGTACTCGTCTACCATGATGTACTTGATTCTATTAATAATACTGCGCTCAACTTCGGAATCTTGGAGCAATTCCAGAAATACCTTCTGTTGGTGCGCAAAATCGATCCGATTTGTCTCAATTAATTTTGCACAATAATTAATGTAAGCTCTGCCAATGGCTTTAGCAAACTCACTTTCAGATTGTATTAACTTTTCAGGGTCGATTAGCTCCTCGGTTATCTTGTTAAAATATGTTCTGGCACCTTCAATGGCAGTCCAGCGGGTATTCCATCTTGTTAAATAACACCCGTTATCATTGTCACCAATGATTTCATCAAAATGATCAAAAATGAAGAGCAGTTGAGTCAAGTCATCAAGAACTTCGTAGTTGTTGCCTAAAGGTGTGCGGTGGCGGTAGCGCAAGATAAAATTGTTGCATATACCGTGGATAGTCCCCACGAGCAATTCCGACAAGTCGCCCTGGTAACCCAACTTTTTTGCGGTGTAAGAAAGGCGATCCCGCAACTCAAATGCAGCTTTCTCTGTAAAAGTACAGAGCAATATCTCCCGTGGTTCGGCAAGACCTTGCAACAACAAGTTGAGAGTGCGGACCACCAGAACCAAAGTTTTCCCCGAACCCGGGCCGGCGACAACAAGAAGCGGCCCCTCGGTTGTGCTTATTGCCCTTAATTGATCTTCATTCAGTTCGGGAAACTCATCTTTGACAGCATCAATTACCGCCACTAAAGAAGGCCCTCCTTGCGAAAACTGAACACCTCATCCCTGGTCACGATAAGATGATCCAATACTTTTATCTGAAGGGTTTCAGCTGCCAGCACTAAAGCCCGGGTTAGCGTTTTATCCTGCTCCGATGGCGTTAAATTGCCGTTTGGATGGTTGTGGGCAAAAACTAAAGCAGCGGCACGATGACGAAGGGCCGCATCCATAACCCGCCTTGGAAAAACAACGGCACGGTCAATGGTCCCTTCTTCGATCCTTTCGTCGGCGATAATATGATAACCAGCATCCAGGTAAACTACCTGAAAAACTTCATAAGTTAAGGCACCCAGCGCAGCCCGAAAATAATCATGCAAAACATCCCAGTTGTTCAGAGAAAAAAGCTCCTTACTTTTTTGCTGAAGATAACGGGTCACAGCATCTCTTATAATGCGTAAAGCAACCGGAGCCACCTCTCCCAGGCCAGGTATCTTCTGCAACTCTTCTATGGGAGCATCAAGAACACCACGAAAAGAACCAAAGCGCTTTACGGCTTCCTTAGCCGGCTTCTTTACGTCCTTTCGGGGAATGGCAAGGGTAAGAAGAAGCTCAACCGCTTCGTAGTCAGCAAAGGACTCCAAGCCGCTTGTTAAGTAGCGGTGCCTCAACCGCTGCCGATGCCCATGGTAATGCGGCTTATCCACGGCATATCCCTCTGTCAATAAATTAGACATTGTAACACTATTTTCCTTTTTAGGCAAAGTTAAAGAATTAAACGATCGCGTCAAGACACTGTAGGTTTAAAAGAACCTCACATTCAACTTAGATCGCCATTTGTTTGTTTAGTCCCTTTAATGCCATGCGGGTCAAGCTGCTTCGGCCATTGAAAAGGGGAA
>Ga0116181_1002827_pt1 | contig 13865 bp, 13 predicted proteins | sample AD_UKC075_MetaG_FD_89752 | JGI IMG/M metagenome (GOLD analysis project Ga0116181, IMG submission 89752) | Active sludge microbial communities of municipal wastewater-treating anaerobic digesters from USA - AD_UKC075_MetaG | ecosystem: Engineered > Bioreactor > Anaerobic > Digestate | place: USA...
CAGTTCCTCCCGCTCCACCTGCGCGCGCCGCCAGTCGGCGGGGATCGCGCGCTCCACCTCCCGGCACGCCGCCTCAGTCGCGGTATGCCGTGCCGCCACCTCGTCGAGCGCGCGGCCGCGGGTCTGCAGAAAGAACGCCGCCTGCCCGCGCGTCCCGTGCCGAGCCAGCAGCTCGGCATACTCCGTCGCCCGGGTGACCACGACGGCCCTGGGGGTGCTCATGTTCCTTCTCCCTTTCCTATCGTTCGGCGGGTCGAGCGGTTCAGCGCTCGGTCGAAGCGGGCGCCGGCAGGGCGAGTCGGCTGACCAGGCCAGTGATGACATCGGGGGTCAGCACGAGCTGGTCGATCGAGGGCAGGTGCTGGGCGAGTTCGCGCAGCGCGAGGGCGAGCAGCACGTCGCGGGAGACATCCTCGTATGCCGCCAACGTCGCCTTCTCGGTGTCGGCCGCGGCCTGGCCGACCGCCCGATCGGCGGCCGCCTTGGCATTGGCCACGGCAAGCGTCCGGCTCGCCTCGGCCTCGGCAGCGATCGCATCGGCGGCGGCGAGTTCCTGGGCGTTACGGCGGGCGTTGGCGCCCTTCTGGGCGATGAGTTGCTCCTGGCGACGGGCGAGTTCGATCTGGTTGGCCAGTTCGTTCTCGCCGATCGCGGCCTCACGCTCGACGGCCACCGCACGCCGCTCGAAGGTCGCCTTGTCGGCGTCCTGCTGGATGAGCTCGCGGGCAGGGGTCTGCAGGGCGCGCTCGACGTCCGGGTCGGGCCGCAGCACCGCGAAGCGCACCTCGACGACCTCGACGCCGATCGCGGCGAGCCGCCCGTCGGCGGTGAGACGGCTGGTCACCGACTGCCCGAGTTCGGCGGTGTCCAGGCGCAGCATCGCGAGCAGGTCGAGGTCGGCGACCGCCGCGGTGACCGCCGCCCAGACCGCGCCGTGGATCATCGCGCCGACGGTCTCCAGCGGGGTCTCGCGCCAGCGGCCTGACCCGAGGTCGATGCCGAAGTCGACCCGGCTCGCGGCCGCGGTGGGGTCGGCAAACCGATAGGTCACGGTGCCCGGCACCGACACTTCCTGCAGATCGGTGGTCCGCACCCGGACCAGCACGGCCTGCTCACGGTCGTCGACCGGCACCTCGCTGATGACGGCCTGCAGCGGCCGGAACCAGAACGCCGCGCCCGGCCCGGCGTGGCGCACCTCGCCACCGACGCGGTGCTCAAGGTGGCTCGTCGCGGTGCCACGGATGTGTCGGACGAAGGGGTAGCGGGTGATGGTGGCCATGGTGTCCTCCTGAGGCTGGTGGCCGGCTGACTGAATATCGTCAGGATGACGCTAAGCGACGAAGGTCGATATCGTCAAGTCGACGAAAACTAGCTAGGATGGTGTCGTGTCCGACTTCCACGTCACCGTCGACCTCGTCGTCCTCACCATTCGAGAAGGCCGGCTGGCAGTCCTGCTCGTGCGTCGCGGCATCGATCCGTATGCCGGCCAGCTCGCTCTCCCGGGTGGCTACGTCCTGCCGCACGAGGACCTGGCGGACGCGGCATACCGGGAATTGCGCGAGGAAACCGGGCTGGCAGGCGCCGTGCACCTGGAGCAGTTGGCGAGCTATGGCACCCCCGGGCGCGACCCGCGTGGGCCGACCGTCACCGTCGCCTTCCTCGCGCTGGCGCCGATGCTCGGGGCTGTCGTGGGTGGCAGTGACGCTACGGCAGCGCTGTGGACCCCCGTCGACGAAATCCGTTGGCAGGAGCTGGCTTTCGACCACGCCAAGATCCTCCGCGACGGCATCGAGCGGGCGCGCGCCAAGCTCGAATACAGCTCGCTAGGGGCGGCGTTCTGCCCTCCGGAGTTCACCATCGGGCAGTTGCGGGCAGTGTATGAAGCGGTCTGGGGGCACGCCCTCGACCCGCGCAACTTCCACCGCAAAGTCAGCTCGGCGCAGGGGTTCCTGGAGCCGACCGGCCGGCTGTCGACCGTCGACGGCGGCCGGCCGGCGCAACTCTTTCGGCGTGGGCCCGTCGAGGTGCTGCATCCGCCACTCACCCGCGGCGGCTGAAGCGGCCGCAAACTCCGTCGGAAGGAGCGCGGAAGGCCACCTCAACGGCCCCTGCTCACGGCCCATCGGGTATGCCGTCCCGCCCGCCGCGGGGACGAATCGGGCAGGTCGCCGGGCTGACCGGGCGATTCACGGGTACGAGGCACCTATGCTCGGTTCCGTGAACCTGGGAGTCGGCCCGTGAAGCGGTTCACTCATGGCGTCGCCGTGGGTGGCCGTTATGTGCTCGACTCGCTCATCGCATCCGGGGGGATGGGCGATGTCTGGCGTGCGCAGGACACCGTCCTGGCGCGCGTCGTCGCGGTCAAAATCATGCGGCCCGACACGTCCGCAGAGCCGGTCTTCGCGCAGCGCTTCCACGAGGAGGCCCTGCTCACGGCCGGCCTGTCGCACCACAACATCGCCACGCTGTTCGACTACGGCGAGCATGAAAACCTCGCCTACATCGTCATGGAGCTCGTCGACGGCCATTCTCTCGCAGTCGAATTGCGCGAGCGCGGTGCCTTGGACGTCGCCCGGGTCAGGTCGATCGTCGGCCAGATGGCGCTGGGCCTCAACGCCGCCCACGAGGCCGGCGTCGTGCACCGTGACGTCAAGCCGGCCAACGTCTTGCTCACCAGCGACGGTGCGGTCAAGCTGACCGACTTCGGCATCGCTCGCGCTGCGGGATCGATGGGTCTGACCCGCACCGGCGAGGTGCTCGGCACGCCCCATTACCTCAGCCCGGAGCAGGCGCTCGGCCGTCCCGCGACGGCGGCCAGCGATCTCTACGCCCTCGGGGTCGTCGCCCACGAACTCCTCGTCGGCAGAAGGCCGTTCGACAAGGACACGCCTATCGCGACGGCTTTGGCGCATGTCACCGAGCCGATGCCCACGTTGCCCGCGACCGTGCCGTCGGATGTCGTCGACATCATCGGCCGTTGCCTGTCCAAAGACCCGGCGATGCGTCCCAGCTCGGCGCGTGAGGTCGCCTCCGACCTGGGCATGTCGTGGGTGGAGATCCGCCTTCCCCGCCCTGGCGACGGTCCGGGCGCCCACCTCGCACACCAGCCGCACGGCATACCCGCTGGTGCTTCCGATGGTGGGTCGGCAACCGCGCCGCTCACCGGACCCGTCGCCGCGGCAGCGGTGGCTGCCCGCCGTGGCCTCCCGCAGGAGGCCCGCCTGCTCGATGTCATGGTCCGGCCGGGTTCGCGGGTCCTGGAAGTCGGGTGCCGCGCCGGCCGCGTCGGTGGCGCCCTGAGCGTGCTCGGCCACTACGTCGTCGGCACCGATGTCGACCCGACCGGCATCGCGGCGGCCGAGACGGCATACCCGGATGCGAAGTGGCTTGTCATGGAACCGGAGCGACTCATCCTCGACGACCTCGGCGAGAGCGTGCCCTTCGACGTCATCGCGTGGATCAACAGCAGCATCCTGGAGGTGGACCCGGTCCATCGGTCGGAGGTCTTCCGGCGCCTGGCGATGTGCTGCTCCCCGCGCGGGCGAATCGTGGTCGAGTTCCGCAGCGACGCGGGCTACTCCTACCAAGCCTTCCGCGACGACTTCCTGTCGGCCGGGTTGATCCCGGATGTCGGCTTCTCGGGATGGGACCTGCGCCCGTATGCCGTGGACGCCCTCTCGACCGTCGTCCTGCTCTCCCGCCGCTGACTCTTGGACCTATTCACCCCGGCTGGTCCTGATGTCGCTGACTGGCCCGTCGGTCTCACGTTTCGTTAAGGATTCGCAGGAGGCCGAGGAGCTGGTGGTCGGAAAGGTCCCCATCAACGACATCGCCGAATTCGTCCAACGTGGACACAACGTCCGCAATCTGCTCTTCCCAGGGTCCTTCGTAATCTATGTCGATGGGACTGATGGGGCCTTGGCTGGTTGAGCCTTCGGGGTACCCGCGGCGCATGAATGAGGCCCACGCCTGGGCGGCCACTGGTGGGAAACGCTTCTCGACGAGGTCGCGCAGAACACTGGCCGTCGCGTCCCTCGTCAACACCAACGGTGACGCGAGAGCCGCCGCGGCGGCTCTGAGATCGGCCTGGTTGGCCGCCGAGATCGCTTGTATCGAGCCTAGGTCGCCGCGTAGCGCCCTGTGCAAAGCAACGGGAAGGTCATGGTCCACCATGCACCCACCTTGTTTCGATCAGACCCTCCGGCCCCATGGTGTGCTTGTACTCACGGAGAACTTGTCCGATGTTGTCAACCTCTTGCACGTACAGCTTGCCATAACCCGGAGTGTTGGCCGGGGAGAAGAACTGTAGACGGTAGCCACCATCAGGTAGCCCGATTGCAGCGAAGTCCTGGCTCTTCGAGGTTGCCCCCCGAAAGAAGCGGTTGCCGGCGCCTATGAGCTCCCCTGGAAGGCCCTCGCGCGCTGCGGATCGGCTGTCGAACAGCAGGGTCTCGGAGCGTCTCGCCGAGACTTCGGCGCTCTTGGCCATGACCCTGTCTTTGAAGATCGCAGTAACCGGTGCGTCGGGGGTGATGGTGCGGCGTGCGCTGAGGTTGGGGGTCTTGTCGAGTCCGTTGAGGACGGTCTTGAGGGTTGCGTTGGCGGCTTTGCGGGTCAGTGAGGCGAGCACGGTGGCGCTGACGCCGGCGAGCGCGCCTTCGCCGGGGATGGGGATGAGCATCGCACCGGCGAGTTTGCCCCAGCCGGTGGCGGCGCTGTCGGGGTTGAGGCCGTGACCCTTGGACCATGCGTCGATCTTCTCGTTGACCAGCGTGAAGGCTCGCCGGTCCCCGCTGGTCAGGAACAGGTCGATCACGCCGCGGCCGGCGCCGAGCGCGAACTCGCGTTTGGTCGGGGTGTCCCCCAGCCGGGTCAGGCCGTATGCCGTGGGTGCGGCGGTTTCCCACCAGGTTGCTGCGGCGGGGGCGTGGGCTTGGGCGGCGACCAGGGCGTCGGCTGCCGCGTGACCGGCTCGGTCGAGGGCGGCGTAGGCGTTGTCCAGTTTGCTTGCTGCGGCCCGTTGGGTGGCCAGACCGGGTGTCGGGGTGCAGGGTTGCCAGGTTCGGGCCGCGAAGCTGGTCCGCGAGTCGGTGGATGCGTCCTGGGCGGCGTGTGCTTCGGCCAGCCCTTGTCGCCACCAGTCGATCGCGACTTGGGCTTCCCCGCGGGCGGCGATCAGGTCCACGGCATACCGGGTGAGGGCTGCCGCGCCGGCGTCGAACGCGGCCGCGGCGTCTTTGAGGACTCGCGGTTGCAGCGCGAACGTCTCCACGAATGCGGTCCCGGCCCCGCCGGTCCAGTCCACTTCCACCCGAGACAGGGCCCGCGCGGCGTCAGCGGTCACCTCCGCCAACCCGGTCAACTGATCCGCCAGCCGGTAGGCCCCCGACGGGTCGCCCGGGATCAACACCACCGCCGGACGTCCGGATGCCAGATCTGACCAGGCGCTCACAGGGGGCTCAGGTCGCGGTGGATGTCGCGGAAGGTCGCGGCGGCCTGCTCGTCCTGCGCGAGATACCCAGCGACCGCCACATCGAGAGAGTCGGCGATGTGTTCCTGGCCGTGGATCGCGCCTTTCAGGCCCTGGTTCCATCGGGCGCAGTAGTCGGACAACACCACCTGCAGCCGGGCGTGTCCGGTGTCCAGGTCGTTGTCCAACCCGTCGACTGACCCATCCCGCACCGCCGCAGCGACTACCCGGATATCTACGGCGGCACGCATCAGCGACTCCGCGACCACCCGGAACTCCAGCTCAGCCACACCAGCCCCCTGACAGTGCACGCCCGACGACCCGCCCAGTGCACCACACCACCAACCGCCCGCGCCGACCCGTCGGTCAACCCTGTGGAAAAGCTCCCCGGACGAGACCCCTCGCGACGGCCCAGGCGTCCGGCTCAGGGCTCGTATCGGTAACCCATGCCGGGTTCGGTGATGAGATAGCGCGGTCGGCTGGGGTCGGGCTCCAGCTTGCGGCGTAGTTGGGTGAGGTAGACCCGCAGGTAGGAGGTCTCCTTGACGTACTGCGGCCCCCAGACCTCGGCCAGCACCTCGCGCTGAGTCACCAGCCGTCCGGGGTGGCGGGTGATGACCTCCAGGATGTGCCACTCGGTCGGCGTGAGTCGCACCTCCTCGGCCACGTCCCCAGCCGCATCCACAGCACGCGACGCCTCAAGAGCCACGGGCGTGACCGTCTTCGCAGCGAAATCCACCTCCAGCGCCCCCAGAACCAGCCGCATCGTCGGCAACGGCCGATCGCCTCGGCGCGCCACGGCACGCAACCGGGCGAGCAACTCGTCGATGTCGAACGGCTTGGTCACATAGTCGTCCGCGCCGGCGTCAAGCGCCTCCACCTTGTCGTGGCTGTCGGTGCGCCCGGAGAGCACGAGGATCGGGATGCTGGTCCAACCGCGCAGCCGGCGGATGACGTCACAGCCGTCCATGTCGGGCAAGCCGAGGTCGAGGACGACCAAATCCAACGGCCGCTTCGACGCCAGCGCGAGCGCCTCCGCTCCCGTGGCCGCGCAGGTCACGTCGTAATCCCGAGCTCGCAGGTTGATGTCGATGGCGCGCAGGATCTGCGGATCATCGTCGACGACGAGCACGCTGGTCATGGCCGCTCCCGTGGGTCGGTGATGGCCTGCTCGCGAGAGCCGGGCGGGATGACGGCCGGGGCGGCGAGGGCCACCGGCAGCCTGACGACCATGGTGAGTCCGCCACCGGGGGTGTGTTCGGCGCGCAGGGTGCCACCCATGGCCTCAGCCAGCCCACGCGCCAGCGCCAGACCGAGCCCGAGTCCATTGGTGTTGTCACGGTCGCCGCGCCGTTGGAACGCCTCGAACAAGGTCGCCAACCGCGCGTCCGGCACCCCCGGCCCACGGTCCACGACCCACACCTCGACCGCCGCCCCCACACCCGAACCACTCCGAGGCCCACTCCCACTCCCAGCGCCAACCCCGACCGCGTATGCCGTGACGTGCGGCGGTTGCCCGGGAGGAGAGAACCGCAAGGCGTTCGTCAGCAGGTTGGCCAGCACCCGCTCCAGAAGCGGTGGGTCGGCCCAGATCTCGGGCAGGTCGTCCGCCACCTGGACCACCACCTGGGTGCGCTGGGGATCCACCTCGCGCACCGCGTGCGCGACGACATCCTCGACGGCAATGGCCCGCGGGAAGACCGAGAGCGCCCCCGCCTGCAGCCGGCTCATGTCCAACAGGTTCTCCACGAGCGAGGTGAGCCGGTCGATCGAGGCCTTGGCTGTCGTCAACAGCTCGCGCTGCTCGTCGGGGCTCCAGCTCACCTCGGGCGAGCGCAGCCCCTCGACGGCCGCCTTCGCGGAGGCCAACGGGGTGCGCAGGTCGTGCGAGACCGCCCGCAGCAGGGCTGTGCGGGTGGCCACTTCGGCCGCAGCCTCCGCCGCCTGACGGGTCCGCCGGGTCACCGCGCCCACGAGGCTGCTGGTGATGATGGCGACAGCGACGAAGACGACCAGGGCCACGACGTGATCGCGATCGGCGATGGTCAACGTGTGCAACGGCGGAGTGAAGTAGTAGTTCAACAACAGCACCGCCGCCACCGCCGCGACGAGCGCCGCCACCCAGTCACCCGCGAGCGCGACGACGAACACCCCGAGCATGAAGACCAACAGGTCACTGGGCAGCGTGAGCGAGTCGCGGAACGGCACGAGGATGACGACGAGCAGCGGCAGGACCACCGCGGCCAGGGTCAACGCGGGCCCGCGCCGCCCCGGCATCGTGGCAGCGACCCGCCCCAGCCCACCGAGTCGACCGCCGTCGGCGGGGCGACCGGGCAACCAGCGGTGACGGGACGGCATACGCCATTGTCCGTCGCGTCCGCGCTGTGGGAGGGAGGGACGCACGGCATACCCGCCGGTATGCCGTGTGGTCACGCGAGGATGCGGTATTGCGGGTTGGACATGGTGGCCTGGCCGTGCAGGGGCGCGATCCGACCGGTGATTTCCAGCGTTGTGCCGGGGGCCAGGCCTGCGACATCGCGCCGGCCGTAGAAGAGCAGGGTGACCTCGCCGGTCTGGTCGGCCACGCGGTAGGTGACCGAAGGGGCATTGGCGATCGCGGACAGCTTGCGCGAGACGATGCGGCCGGTGACCGTGACGACCTGTCGCGTCGCCGCAGCGCCGATGCCGACCTGACCCGCATCGGGAGCAGGAAGGGCTTCGGTCGCAGCCGACTCCCCGTCGGCGCCGCCATCCGTCGCCGGCGCGTATGCCGTTGAGCCAACGGACGCTGTGGCGGCCATTGCCGCCTCGTTGGCCGCCGCACGGGCGGTGGCCGCAGCGGAGGCGTCGAAGGGCACGATCGTTGCCGCCGCACCGGGGACTCGGGAGACCGCGCGTGCGATGCGGTCGGCGGTGCGGTCGTGCAACAGCCGGGTCGCGAGGGTGCCATAGGCCCGGCGCGGCAACAGGACGGTGACCTGGGCAAGCGGGTTGTCGCGCACCAGCCGATAGGTCAATTGGACTGCGGCACGGTCGATTCGACGGTCGGGGCAGTCGATGAGCTCCAGGGCGAGGTCGGTGCCGTCCTGGCTGTCCCACTGCTTCTGCAGGTCGGCGGCATACGCGCTGTCGACGACGAAGTGCACCGAGTGCAGGTGCTGCGGCCGCAGACCGCGGGCATAGCGCAGCGCCGAGAGCACGGCGAGGTCGACATTGTCGACGAGGACGAGCACGACGTTGAGCCCGCTGATGCCCCGCCGCCCGCTGGTGGGAATGTCGGCGAGGGCGGCTTCCTCGCGTTGGTAGGCGCGGTGCAGTCGCAGCAGCCCGATGACCATGACGGGGAAGACGACGACGACCAACCAGGCGCCTTCGGTGAACTTGGTGACCGCGAAGACGATCACGACGCCCGCTGCGACAGAACCGGATACGCCGTTGAGCAGCACCGACCAGCGGCTGCGTGGGCCGCGATGGGTGCGGTGGTATGCCGCCATACCGAAGCCCGCGAGGGTGAACCCGGTGAAGACGCCGATGGCATAGAAGGCGACCAGCTTGTCGACGTGGGCGCCGGTGCCGATGAGCAGCGCGAGCGCGACGACGGTGAGCAGGAGGATGCCATTGGAGAAGGCCAGCCGGTGACCGCGTTTGCGCAACCAGCGGGGCAGGAAGCCATCTCCGGCAACGAAGTTGGCCAGATAGGGGAAGCCAGTGAAGGGCGTGTTGGCGCCGGTGTAGAGGATGAGCATGGTCGCCAGTTGCACCATGAAGAAGAGCGCATGGCCGACCGTGTTGTCGGGCAGCACCGCCCGAGCGACCTGCGAGATGACCGTCGGCGAGCCCGACTCGTAGGGCACGGCGTGGGTGAGGTGGGCAAGCCAGGACACCCCGCCGACGAGGACGCCGAGGATGGTGCTCATGACGACGAGCGTGCGTCGGGCGTTGCGCCCAGCGGGTGAGTGGAAGACGCTCACGCCGTTGGAGATGGCCTCCAGCCCGGTGAGCGAGGACCCGCCGTTGGCGAAGGCCTTGAGCACGACATAGAGGCCACCGATCGACAACAGCGTGCCGCCGCCACCCACGGGGAAGGCTCCCTCGGCGGTGAGCGGGTCGTACATCGGCAGGTCGCCGGTCAGCTCGTGATAGACCCCCATGACGAGGACCAGGGCCATCGATCCGACGAAGAAATACGTCGGGAACGCGAACGCCCGCCCCGCCTCCCGCAGCCCGCGAAGGTTGCCATAGGCGAGCACGGCGACGACGGCGACCGTGATCTCCAGCGAATAGTCGCCGAGGTTGGGCAGCGCGGAGGTCAGCGCATTGGTGCCCGCCGCCGCCTGCACCGCCACGGTGACGATGTAGTCGAGCATGAGCGCGACCGCCGCGACCTGTGCCACGACGGGCCCGAAGTTCTCCCGGGCGACGACATAGGACCCGCCCGCGCGGGTGTAGATCATGACGACCTGGCGATAGGTCATCGTCACGACGACGAGCACCGCGAGGACGACCGCGGTCAGCGGCAGCAGCACGTCATAGGCCGCCATCCCGAACAGCGGCAGCATGACCAGCAGCATCATCTCCGAGCCATAGGCGCTGGAGGAGATGCAGTCGCTGGACAGCACGCCCAGGGCGAGGGTCTTGCTGAGCTTCTCGTCCTCGACGGCGTCGTTGGTGAGCGCCTTGCCGAGCAGGGCCTCCTTGATCTGGTAGCCGCGGTCCTCGGGCACCTCGATGCGGGGGGTGCGTTCCAGCGGCCCCGGACCGGCTGGTGCGACGGATGACCCGGCCGTAGACCCGGCCGTAGTTCCTGAGGTTTCGGAGGGGGCTAGCTGGTCCCCGTCAAGGTCGCGCAGGGCAGGACGATTCCGATCGAGCAGTCTCACGACTCAAGCTCACTCGGCCGAACGGCATACCTCCGCCGTCTTTGCGCCCTCTTAGCGCCGCGCCGAGGTTCCTTTACGCGCCCTTGGCGCTTAACGCTTCCGGCGGCAGGCTGGCGGCGGCGCCCTCGACGGTGAGACCGATGATCCGGCCGTCGGCGTCGAGGGTGACGGTGAGGATGCCGTGCGGGAGGTCGAGCAGCTTTTCGTCGCTCGCGGCGGGTGCCTCGGTCGCCTCGGCCTCTAGCCCACACGCGAGGTATGCCGTGTCACTCGCCTCGTCGTGTCGCCACCGGGGCGGACCCTCACGCCGCGCGGATCGGCTTGCGCCGGGCTGGTTTTCGGGCAACTCGACCGGCCCGAGGAGGTGGATCCAGCGGTGGTCCTGCTGGCCGGGCAGCAACTCGAGCTCACGCACCAGCGGGGTGGCCGACGAAGCCATCGCCTGCAGAGTGGCCTCGACGGCGGCGCGGTCAGCGAAGCACTGCAGCCGCTCGCATCGGGTTTTGAGCTCGCCGGGAGCCTGAGCGCCGCGCAGCAGCAGCACGGTGAGCAGCGCGCGTTCGTCCTCAGGCAGGGCGAGCGTCTCGGTGAGCCGCTGCTTGTACTTCACCGCCCGCGCGCCCGAATCAGCCCGCACCAGCCGCACGAGTTGCCGGGCCTGCAGGCGCAGGGTGACCTCGACGAGCTCGTTCTCGCTGTAGTCGACGACGGGATCGCGGCTGGTCGACTGGTTGCAGGCCAGACGCAGTGAGTTGAGCGTCAGCGGGTAGCTTGCGGGGACGGTCAGCTCCTTCTCCATGAGCGCGCCGAGCACCCGTTGCTCCTGAGGGTCCAACACCGGCAGGTCCATGCGCCCTGTTCTATCCCAGCCTTAACGCCAACGTCGATATCGTCACGCCCATGAGTGCGACGACGGTCCTGCTGCTGCACGGACTCGGGGGCAACGCTGCGGTCTGGGACGGCGTCCGCGGGGCGCTCGGCGACGTGCCGGTGCTCACCCCCGACCTGCCCGGACACGCCGACGGCCCGCGCCTGGCCCGCTATGACATCGGGTTGATGGCCGCCTCGCTCGCTGCCCAGCTCGACCCCACCCTCCGGTATGCCGTGTTCGGCCACTCCCTCGGAGGTGCGGTCGGGCTGGCCCTGGCCAGCGGCTGGTTCGGGGTGCAGGTCTCGCGGGTGGTGGGCCTGGGCATCAAGGTGGCCTGGACCGATGCCGAGAAGGCGGGAGCGGCAGCGGTGGGCGGCAAGCCGGTGGCGTGGTTCGACAGTCGTCCGGCGGCGGTCGATCGGCTGGTCAAGGTGGCCGGCCTGGTGGGCCTGGTCGACGGCGACGCGGAGGTCGTCCGGCGGGGCGTCGAGGTGGGTTTGGATGGGCGCTGGCGCACGACCGTCGAACCCGGGACCGTCGCCGCTGGAGCGCCCGACATGGCCGGGCTGCTTGCGGCGTCTCGGGCCGAGGTGGTCCTGGCGCGCGGCGAACTCGACCCCATGGTGTCGACTGCGGACCTGGAGGCAGTCCTCGCTGGGGCATCCGGCGCGGCGAGTGGTGGGGTCAGCCCCGCTGGCCTCGGTGGACCCGGCAGATCCGGTGCACGGATCGAGTCGGCGCCGGTCGTGCTGCCGGGGCTCGGACACAACGCCCATGTCGAGGACCCGTTGGCCGTCGCTGCCCTGGTGCGGCGCGAACTGCTGCAGGCGGGCTGACCGTGGCTACGGATTCGCCGATCGACTTCCCGGCGCTCGTCGCCCGAGCGCACGATCTGGCCTGGCCCGGACGTCGGGTCATCCTCGGGGTCACCGGCCTGCCCGGGGCTGGCGCTGACGTGTTGGGGCAAGCGTTGGTGCGTCAGCTGAACGCTGGGCCGGCTCCCGATGCGATCCCGGTGCCGGGCGCCCCGAGTGACTGGGCGGCATACCTGCAGGTGGGCGACGATGCGGCGAGTTTCCGCGGGGCGGCGGAGGCGCTGACCGGCGACGTGGGGGCGACGGTGTCGGTGCCTGGCGGGGGTGAGGTCGGCGGCCATGTGCGCCTCGTCGTGGCGGTTGGCGATTGGCTTCTGTCCGAAGGGGATTGGGCGATCGCGCGGCGCCGGATCGACGAGGTGTGGTGGGCCCAACTCCCGGTGGCCGATCGGATCGCTCGACTCATCGGCAGTCAGCAGGCCCGTGGGCTGGCTGTCGGCGAGGCTCGCGAGTGGGTGACCCGGGTGGTCCAACCGCGTGCGCGCGAGATCGCGACCTACGTCGACCGCGCCGACCTGCACATCCCGATGGCCTGACCGACTTCGACTGCGCAGCTCGCTCACACGCCCGCTCATCACACGCCCACTCATCACACGCCCACCCATTACACGTTTTGGTGTGTCGGATTGTGCGCCCTGGCGCACAATCCGACACACCAAAACTGGGAGATGAGCTTGGGAGCGGGTTGGGGAGCGTCACGGCATACCGGAGCCTTTAGCGTGGCCCTGTGACGCCTTGGCCGACTCCTGCCCACAGCCAACCCAGCGCGCTGCTCGTGCGACTGGCGGTCGCCTTCGGGATGGGCGTCGTCGTGGGTGCGCTGGCTGTGCCGCGGTTCGGCGTGGTCGAGGGCGGCGTCGCCGGGTGGGTCATCGCGGCGGGGGTCTTCACGGCGTGGACCTGGGCCGTGGTCGGGCCCATGTCGGGGGAGCAGGCCCAGGCGCACGCGACCTTGGAGTACTCCAACCGCGCGGTCATCGACGGGATCCTGCTGGCCGGCAGTGTCGCCTCGCTCGTCGGCGTCGGTTTGCTGCTCTTCCGCGCGAGCGGGGCCAGCAGCGGGCCGCCGTGGGAGGCGCTCGCGGGCGTGCTGTGCGTCGTCGCGTCCTGGTTGCTCGTGCACACCATCTTCACGCTCCGGTATGCCGCGTTGTACTACCGCGGCACGCCCGGCGGGATCGACTTCAACCAGTCCGAGCTGCCCGACTATCGCGATTTCGCCTATCTCGCCTTCTCGATCGGAATGACCTACCAGGTGTCCGACACCAACCTGCAGAACTCCCAGATCCGCCGCGCAGCGCTCGCGCATTCGTTGCTGTCCTATCTCTTCGGGTCCGTCGTGCTGGCCACGACGATCAACCTCGTCGTGCAGTTGGCCGGCTCTGGTGGTTCCAGCGGGGGAGGCTCGTGACCACTCCTGACGCCGGCGGCGCGCCGGGGGGCGGGCTGCTCGTCCGCGCGGTCAGGGTGGTCGCTGTCGATCGGCCCACCCCTGATGGCGAGGTCGACCTGCGCCTTCGCGGCGGCGTGGTGACCGAGGTCGGCGTCGGTCTGGCGGCCGCTGGGGACGAGCAGGTGCTCGACGGCGAGGGCCGCTGGGCCATCCCGGGCCTGTGGGACAAGCACGTGCACCTCACTCAATGGGCGCTGCAGGCCAGCCGGATCGACACCTCGGGCACGACATCGGCCGAGGACGTGTTGACGTTGGTGCGGGCGCGAGTGGCCGCCGATGCCGGCGCTGGTGAGCCTTCTTCGGGTGGCGGGCGGAC
>Ga0116181_1002835_pt1 | contig 13852 bp, 10 predicted proteins | sample AD_UKC075_MetaG_FD_89752 | JGI IMG/M metagenome (GOLD analysis project Ga0116181, IMG submission 89752) | Active sludge microbial communities of municipal wastewater-treating anaerobic digesters from USA - AD_UKC075_MetaG | ecosystem: Engineered > Bioreactor > Anaerobic > Digestate | place: USA...
GCCTACGTGGATTTCGGCGGCCTCGACGTGATCCCCACCGCCGTCGCCCTGATCCGCCGCCACCCCAACATCCTGGTCACCCAGACCCTCTCCAAGTCACGCTCCCTGGCCGGGCTGCGGGTCGGTTTCGCCATCGGCCAGCCGGAGCTCATCGAAGCGCTCACCCGGGTCAAGGACAGCTTCAACTCCTACCCCCTCGACCGCCTCGCCTTGGTGGGCGCCAGCGCCGCCATGGACGACGAGGCCTGGTTCGACACCACCCGCCGCCAGGTCATCGCCAGCCGCAACGCCCTGTCGGCCAGCCTGGCCGGGCTGGGTTTCGAGGTGCTGCCGTCCGCCGCCAACTTCGTCTTCGCCCGCCACCCCCAGCGGGACGCCGCCGCCCTCTCCGCCGCCCTGCGCGAGCGCAGCATCATCGTGCGGCACTTCAAGGCCGAGCGCATCGACCAGTTCCTGCGCATCACCGTCGGCACCGACTCCCAGTGCGCCCTGCTGATCGACGCCCTGCGCGACATCCTGGCCTGAGCCTCACCCACGCGTAAACGCAATTCGGGCGCCCCTGGGGCGCCCGAATCACTTGATGCGGCAGCACGGGGCGTGAATCACTTCACCGCCAGCAGCTCCACTTCGAACACCAGGGTGGCGTTCGGGGGGATCACGCCGCCAGCGCCGCGGGCGCCGTAGCCCAGGTTCGGCGGGATGGTCAGCTTGCGACGGCCGCCCACCTTCATGCCCTGCACACCCTCGTCCCAGCCCGAGATCACGTGACGCGCGCCCAGGGGGAAGACGAAGGGGTCGTTGCGATCCTTGCTGGAATCGAACTTCTTGCCGTCGGTGAGCCAGCCGGTGTAATGCACCTGGACGTGCTGGCCAACCGTAGCCTCGGGGCCGGTGCCAACTTCCAGATCTTCGATGACGAGGCCGCTCGCCGTGGTGGTTTGGGTCATGGAATGCTCCTTGTGAAAGACCGCCGGATTCTATTTCAAGTGGCCTTCACACGCTTGGCGAACTTGCTGCGGAACTTGGCCACCTTGGGCGCCACCACGTACTGGCAGTAGGGCTGGTGCCCATTGCGGCTGAAGTAATCGTGGTGATACGCCTCCGCCGGCCAGAAGCGAGGCGCGGCGAGGATCTCGGTGACGATGGGGGCGCGGAAAGCCCCCTCCCGCTCCAGCTCAGCCACGGTCTGCCGGGCCACGGTTTCCTGCTCCGGCGTGGTGGCGAAGATCGCCGAACGGTACTGGGTGCCCACATCATTGCCCTGACGGTTGGGCGTCGTCGGGTCGTGGATGGCGAAGAAGATGTCGAGCAGGTCGCCAAAGCCGATCAGCGCCGGGTCGAACTCGATGCGCACCGCCTCGGCATGGCCGGTATCGCCATCGCAGATACGCTCGTAGCTGGGCGCATCCAGGTGGCCGCCAATGTAGCCGGAGGTGACGCTGCGGACGCCCTCGGCGCCCAGATATACGGCCTCAAGGCACCAGAAGCAGCCGCCCGCAAGAATGGCCACCTCGGTGGCCGGAAGATTCTCTGCCATGACAGTCCTGAACAAGTGGAGGGATATCCGGCAGACCTCAGTCCGGCGGAAAGATTTCAAGATAAATCAGATCACTGGCAAAGGCGAGACAGGGCAGGCTCAACAGGAGCAGCGGCGGGCACAGGGTGGTGGCGATCACCGCCACGGCCAGCACCAGGCCCCACACCAGCATCGCCCCGAAATTGGCAAACACCGCCTTCACGCTGGCGCTGACCGCCTCGACCAGATTGGCCCGGCGATCGAACAGCAGCGGCACCGAGAACGCCGAGATGCAGAACACGATGAAGGCCAGCACCGCCCCCATCACCCCGGTAAAGCCATGAAAGCGCAGCACCTGCCCGGCTTCCGGCGCCGTGCCGACGCCGATCATGAAGCTGTACACCGTGGCCGCATCGGAGATCCAGATCAGGAACAGCAGCGCACACACCCCGGCCACCACCCACAGGCCCCGGGGCGCCTGGCGGAAAGCCGCCAGCACCTCACCCATGCCCGGGCGCTCCCCCTTTTCCCGGGCACGCCGCAGGGCAATGAAGCCGCTCAGCACGGCCGGCCCCACCAGCAGGAAGCCCCCGGTGAAGGGCAGCATCATCTGGGCCAGGTCAAGCCGGAGCAGCACCGCAAAGATCAGCAGTCCGATCAGCACGAAGACCGCGGCAAAGCCGGCCGCCGGCTTCAGGCAGCGGCGCAACTGCCGCCAGCCCTCGCCCAGGGCGGCGGGAACGACGGCGCTCGAAATGCGGCGGGGATCAAGGCGGGCAGACATGGCGGGCTCCTGAGGGGTGGTCCGCCATCTCGCCCAAAGCACGGCAGCCCGTCCATGATGCGGATCAATTGGGCAGACGCGGCCGACCGAAAGCGCATCGGCCGCCGGCAAGGCGCGGGCCCCGGATCATCGCCCCGGGGCCCACGCCAGCGCTCACACCACCTCGGCATCCTTCAGGAAAAGGTTGGGCGCAGCCCGGGCATAGCCCTGCTCTCCCACCAGGATGTCCAGCGCCAGTGAGCCCAGATCGTCGGCCACCGGGTCCACATGGATATCCTTGTCCTGGAAGAAGGTCTTGATGTAGCCACCGCAGTGCTCACAGGCCTCGGCCTGGACGGCACCGGAGGCCCCCTCAAGCCCCAGATACTGGACCACGCTCCCTTCTTCGCAGAGGGTGCAACGCGCCCTCACTGCGTTCCAGCGGGTCGCGCACAGGCTGCACTCCAGGTAGCGGAGGCCGCCCTTGCCCTCCCCCGCCATCACCACCGCACCCACCGGGGCACTGCCACAGCAGGGGCAGGGGGCGAGATCCTGCAGTGGCGTCATGGCCGGCAGGGCGAGCGTCCGGGCGGCGGCGGTCCATAGCACCTGCAGGGCCGCCGCCACCAGGATGGCGACGGTATCCCGCGGCCCGGCGGCCACCTCTCCGGCGGCCAGACTCCGGCTTTCCCGGGCGATGCGCAGCAGCGCGTCTCCGCCCGGCTCATGGGCCGCAGGCACCGGGCGCGCGCGACGGGCAGCGAACAGCTGCCGGACCACCGCGGGCAAGGCCTGCTCCAGGGCCGTCACCTGACCAGCGAGGGGTGGCCACCCCGAACCGGCCGAAGGGAGGCCGGTCAGCGCCGGCAAGGTATCAAGGGCCTGCTGCTGGGCATCGCACAGGTCCGCCAGCCCATTCAGCCACGGAGCAAGCTCGTGCCCGTGGGCGAGATGGCGCAGGCGGGACGCCCGGGCGCTGAACAGGCTCGCCGGGGGCAGCAGCAGGGTGGCCGGCGCAATGGACGACGGCAGGGTGTTTTCAGTGGAAGTCATTGAGGACATGGAATGAGTTGAGCAGGACTACATGAAGGCGCCACCAGCGCCATGCGCGGCAGCCTCCGGCCCCAGACGGTCGGCGCAGCTGTAGGCCACCAGCTGCTGCGGGCGGGCAAAGCCGATCAGCAGCATGCCGACGGCCTCGGCCTGGCGGGCGGCCATGGCAGTTGGCGCAGAAACCGCCACCAGGGTGCCGATCCCGGCGCTGGCCGCCTTCTGCACCATCTCGTACGACGCCCGGCTGGAGATCAGCACAAAGCCCTCACCGGGCGCGGCCCCCTGGCGAGCCAGGGCACCGACCAGCTTGTCGAGGGCGTTATGGCGACCGACGTCTTCCCGCAGGCAGCGGATGGCGCCGTCCGGCCCGACCCAGGCCGCCCCGTGGGCAGCCCCGGTCTGCTGACGCAGCGTCTGCCAGTGGGGAAGCTGGCGCAGCGCCTCTCCCACCGCGTCCACCGACAGAGCCCAGCCGGGACGCGGCAGACGCCCGCCCGGCACCCGGGTCAGGCTGGCCAGGCTGTCCACACCGCACAGGCCACAGCCGGTGCGGCCCGCCAGCGAGCGTCGCCGGGCCTTGAGGGCCATGAAGCGGGCCGTCGAGATCGTCATCTCGACCGAGATCCCGTCACAGGTGGTGCGCACGTCCAGGTCGTACAACTCACCCGCCCCGGCCAGGATGCCCTCGCCGAGGCTGAAGCCGAGGGCGAAATCCTCCAGATCGGCGGGCGAGGCCAGCATCACGGCATGGGAGATACCGTTGTACACCAGCGCCACCGGCACCTCTTCGATCACTTCGTCTTCCATCACCCGGCGCTGTCCGTCCTGCACCCGGAGCACGGAACAGAGGGCAGTCGGCGCCGGCAGCGGGAGCTCGTCCAGGGCGGCGGTGGGCGGAAAATCAAGGATTGGAGCAGTCATGATCCACTTTCATCACAAGGGGAGAGTCACCCGTCACGGGGAGTTGCCTCCCCGCGGGTTTGACGCGCTTACTTGCCGGTCATCTGGCGATACCAGCCCCGGTGATGCTGCCTGGCCCAGGCCCGGGTCACCGTGCCGTACCACATGGCGCGGATGGTGCCCTTCACCCAGATGGCGGCGTACACATGGACCATGATCAGGGCGATCATCACTGCGCCGGCGGCGGCATGGACCACCGCCCCCAGCCGCACCAGGGTGATGTCGAAGCCGAACCAGGCACGCCAGATGGCCACGCCCGACAGGGCCATCAGCAGCATGCACATCGCCAGCGCCCAGAACATCACCTTCTGGCCACCGTTGTACTTGCCCTGCTCGGGCATGTCGTGGTCATTACCATCCACCATGTTCTTTGCCTTGGCCAGCCACGCCTTGTCCGCCGCGGTGATCCGGTTGAGATGGCTGAAGCGCAGGAAGATGACCAGGAAGGCCAACGCCATCAGCACCCCGATGTAGGGATGCAGGATGCGCGCCCACACCGGCCCGCCGAACAGCTGGGTCAGCGGAAAGAAGGCCGGGTGGAAGAAGGCCAGGCCGGACAGGGCCAGCAGGATGAAGCTGATGCCCACCACCCAGTGGTTGGCCCGCTCGGATGCGTTGTAACGCTTGAGGTCCTTCGGATCACGGATCATTTCGTCTCCTCCTTGTCTTCCGCTTCGATCTCGTCCTCGATCTCCTTCGAGACCTCGTTCGGCCCCTTGGTGACGTAATGGAACAGGCTGCCCAGGGCCACGCCGGCCAGGGCCAGGGTGGCCAGGGGCTTGGCGAAGCCCTTCCACAGGGACACCAGCGGACTGATGCTCGGGTTGGCCGGGAGCCCGCTGTAGAGCTCGGGCCGGTCGGCGTGGTGCAGCACGTACATCACGTGGGTGCCGCCCACCCCCTGGGGGTCGTACAGGCCGGCCTGGTCGTAGCCGCGCCGCTTGAGGTCGGCGACGCGCTCGGCGGCGTAGTCCTTCATGTCCTCCTTGGAGCCGAACTGGATCGCACCGGTCGGGCAGGTCTTCACGCAGGCCGGCTCCTGGCCGACGGCCACCCGGTCGGAGCACAGGCTGCACTTGTAGGCCTTGCTGTCTTCCTTGGAAATGCGCGGCACGTTGAAGGGGCAGCCGGTCACGCAGTAGCCGCAGCCGATGCAGTTCTCCTGGTGGAAATCGACGATCCCGTTGGCGTACTGGATGATCGCCCCGGGAGACGGGCAGGACTTCAGGCAGCCCGGATCGGCACAGTGCATGCAGCCGTCCTTGCGGATCAGCCACTCGAGGCGGTCCTTCTCCTCGTGTTCGGCAAAGCGCATCACCGTCCACGCCTGGGCCGACAGGTCCGTCGGGTTGTCGTACACACCGACGCAGCTGCCCACTTCGGCGCGAATGTCGTTCCACTCGGAGCAGGCCACCTGGCAGGCCTTGCAGCCGATGCAGGCGGACACGTCGATCAGTTTGGCCACCTCGACGCCCTTGCGCACGCCCGGCGGGGGCGTGGTGGTGGCGGAGCGGCGCAGGATGTCAAGCGATTGGAGAGCCATCGTTCATGCTCCTCAGATTTTTTCCAGATTGACAAGGAAGGCCTTGTATTCAGGCGTCTGCGTGTTGCAGTCGCCCACGGCCGGCGGCAGGACGTTGGTCAGGAAGCCCTTCCTGGCCACGCCCTCCCAGCCCCAGTGCAGCGGAATGCCGATCTGGTGCACCGTCTGCTTGTTCACCGTCAGGGCCTTGACCCGCTTGGTCACCACCGCCCGGGCCTTGATGTAGCCCCGCTTGGAGCTGACCTTGACCCAGTCCCCGGCGACGATGCCCTTCTCCCGGGCCAGGGTTTCGCCGATCTCGACGAACTGCTCCGGCTGGGCAATGGCGCTGAGGCGCACCGACTTGGTCCAGAACTGGAAGTGCTCGGTGAGGCGGTAGGTGGTGCCCACGTAGGGGAAGTCCTTGTGGGTGCCGAGGCGCTCCCTGTCGCTCTTGAAGATGCGCACCGCCGGGCTGGTGACCACCTTGGGATGCAGCGGGTTGGTGCCCAGCGGCGACTCCATCGGCTCGTAGTGCTCGGGGAAGGGGCCGTCCACCAGCTTGTCCACGCAGAACAGCCGGCCGATGCCCTCGGGGTTCATGATGAAGGGCCCCATGCCGGAATCCGGCGCCGCGTCGGCCTTGAAGTCGGGCACGTCGGCCCCGGCCCACTTCTCGCCGTTCCAGGCAATCAGCTTGCGGCTCGGATCCCAGGGCTTGCCGGCCGGGTCGCACGAGGCGCGGTTGTAGAGGATGCGGCGGTTGGCCGGCCAGCTCCACGCCCAGCCCGGGGTATTGCCCAGGCCGGTGTCGGTGTTGTCGCGACGGGCCATCTGGTTGCCGGCCTGCGTCCAGCAGCCCGAAAAGATCCAGTTGGCGCACAGGGTCGTGCCGTCGTCCTGGAGCACGCCAAAGCCCGGCAGTTGCTCGCCCTTCCTGGCCAGGAACTTGGTCGGATCCTTGGGATCGGGAATGTCTGCCAGGGCCCGGCCGTTGAGCTCCCTGGCCAGCTCTTCGGGGGTCGGCGCAGCCGGATCACGGTAGGGCCACGACAGGTTGAGGATCGGCTCGGCCACCTTGCCGCCCTCCTTCCGGTACAGCTCGCGCAGGGCCACGAAGAGCTCGCCGATGATCTCCTGGTCGCCCTTGGCCTCGCCGGGGGGCTCGGCCCCCTTCCAGTGCCACTGCAACCAGCGGCCGGAGTTGACGATGGCGCCGTCCTCCTCGGCAAAGCAGGTGGAGGGCAGGCGGAAAACCTCAGTCTGGATCTTGGCCGGATCAACGTTGTTGGACTCGCCCTGGTTCTGCCAGAAGGTGGAGGTCTCGGTGGCGATCGGGTCGATGACCACCATGTACTTGAGCTTCGAGAACGCCTCCACCACCTTGTTGGCATCGGGGAAGGAGGCCAGCGGGTTGAAGCCCTGCACGATGAAGCCGTTGATCTTGCCCTGGTACATCAGCTCGGTGACCTGCAGCACGTCGTAGAGCTTGTCCCACTTGGGCAGCCAGTCGTAGCCCCAGTTGTTGTCCTTGGTGGCCTTGTCGCCCCAGAACCACTTCATCAGGCTGACGAAGAACTTGGGGGTGTTGCTCCAGTAGTTGAACTGCCCCTCACGCAAGGCCTTAGGGGTTGTCCTGGCAAGGTAGTCGGTGAAGCTCGGGTGAGCCTTCTCGTTGGGCAGGGTCAGGTAGCCCGGCAGCGCCGTGGACAGCAGGCCGAGGTCGGACAGGCCCTGGATGTTGGAGTGGCCGCGCAGGGCATTCACGCCGCCCCCCGGCATGCCGATGTTGCCCAGCAGCAGCTGGATCATGGCCATGGTGCGGATGTTCTGGGCGCCCACCGTATGCTGTGTCCAGCCCAGCGCGTAGAGGATGGTGCCGACCTTGCCGGGCACCGCTGTCTCACCGAGCAGCTCGCACACTTTCAGGAAGCCTTCCAGCGGCGTGCCGGTCAGGCTGGTCACCATCTCCGGCGTGTAGCGGGCGTAGTGGGCCTTCATCAGATTCCACACACAGCGCGGGTGCTGCAGGGTCGGGTCGGTTCTGATGATGCCGGCGGCGTCCAGCTCGTAGCTCCAGCTGGCCCGGTCATACTTGCCCTTCTCGGCGTCGTAGCCCGAGAACAGGCCTTCGTCGAAGGCGTATCCCTCGCCGACGATGGCCGCCGCGTTGGTGTAGGCCTTGACGTAATCCCAATGGATCTTGTCGTGGGCGATCAGCCAGTTGATCACCCCGCCCAGGAAGGCGATGTCGGAGCCGGCACGGATCGGCATGTAGTGATCGGCCACCGCGGCGGTGCGGTTGAAGCGGGGGTCAACGACCACCAGCTTGGCGCCGCGCTGCTTCTTGGCCTCGATGGCCCAGCGGGAGCCCACCGGGTGCGCCTCGGCGGCGTTGCCGCCCATCACCAGGATGAAATCGGCGTTCTTGATGTCCACCCAGCTGTTGGTCATCGCCCCGCGCCCGAAGGTAGAGGCCAGCGCCGACACCGTGGGGCCGTGGCAGACCCGCGCCTGGGCGTCGGTGGCGACGATCCCGAGGGAGCGCATGAACTTCTGGGTGATGATGCCCGTCTCGTTGGACGAGGCCGAGGCGGTGAGCATGGCGGTCGAGATCCAGCGATTGACCGGCACGCCGTCGGCATTCTTGTCGACCACGTTGGCGTCGCGATCGGCCTTCATGAGCTTGGCGATACGCTCGATGGCCTCGTGCCAGGAGATGCGCTTCCACGCGTTGCTGCCGGGCTCGCGCACTTCGGGATGGCGCAGACGCCCCGGGCTGTGGATGAAGTCGAGCAGCCCGGCCCCCTTCGGGCACAGGGCCCCGCGGCTCACCGGGTGATCCGGATCCCCCTCGATGTGGATGATCTCGGCCCTGGCATTCTTCGGTCTGCCGCCCAGGCTGTACATCAGCAGGCCACAGCCCACCGAGCAATAGGTGCAGGTGTTGCGCACCTCCCGCGCCCGGGTCAGCTTGTACTGTCGCACCTCGGCCTGCGCCGCCGTCGGCATCACGCCGACCAGCGCCGCACTGGACGCCCCCACCCCCGCCGCCGAAATCCGGAAGAACTGCCGGCGGTTGATCTTCACCCCGACGGACGGTGTTCCCTTGTTGTCCATGAAAGTCTCCAAATTGATTCCCGAAATTGGAGGCACGGAAGAACTCCGGGATCAGCGCTGGAGAGGGTGCTCACCCCACCGGCCATCAATCCGGACCTTCCCGCCTTGCCCCCTGTTCTGTGACAGGAGGGCAGGCCCAGCCCCGGCTTTGATAACCAATAAAAATGCACCACTTTTTATGGACGCTCGCTTAATAGGACCTATCAAAGCTGCTTCTCCATGGCACATAACATGCCAGCCGGCATCAGCTTAAGAATCAAGCACCTGGAGAAAGACCACAAAGAAAAAAGGGACAATCTGTCTCCGCGAAGACAAAATGTCCCTATCAGGATAAGGGGTAAGGCTCAGCGGAAGCTGATGGAGAACAACGCGTCCAGGGCGTTCTCGCTGCCCGCCCGGCCGATCACCGAGATCCGGCGGGTCAGCTGGTAGGTGAGCTTGACCACGCTGGAGGTGCCGGCAATGCTCTGCTCGAAGGACAGCATGGCCTGGGACGACAGACGCTTGCCGATGGTGATGACCTGCCCGGGCACCGAATCCACATTGCGTGACGAGGCGCTCGACGCCGTGCCGGTGACGCTGCCGGTCGCCACGCTGCTGGTCTGCACCCGGCTACGCGGATCGATGCTGGAGCCGAGGGAGATCTCGTCGAACCCCAGGGCGCTGGCCAGGCCGGCCGACAGCCCGCCGCCCGTTCCGCCCAGCAGGGCCTGGGCGGCCGGCAGCAACAAGGCCATTTCACCACCGGAGCCCTGGTCGGGCGGGCGCCCGAGGACGATCCAGCCGAGCTTCTCCGGGTCGGGCACGTTGGGCTCTGACACCAGCCGCACCACCGGCCGGCGGGCCGTGCCGGTGATGCCGACGCCCGCCTCGACGGTCAGCCCCTTGCGCAGGGCGACCACATTGAGCCCCGGATTGGCCACCGGCCCGTTGAAGGTCACGATGCCGCGCTCGATGGACAGGCGCTGGCCGTAGCCCTCGAAAAGCCCCCCCTGGGTGGTGATGGTGCCGGTGGCACTGAGGGGCTTGCCCTCGCCGGACTGCAGGCGCAGCTCGCCGGCGAGGCGGGTATCCAGGCCCAGGGCCTTCACGTAGAGGGCGTCCCCCAGGCTGAGGGCCAGATCCACCCCCATGCGGAAGGGGCTCACCGGCGCCTTCTCGGCCAGGCGCGGGTCAAGCACCTCCACGTCATCCCCCAGGCTGGGGGCCGGCGTGCGTGACAGCTCCACGAAGCCCGCATCCGCCGCCAGTCGCCCCTTGAGGTGGGCCGAGTTCCAGCCACTCAGGACCTCGCCCTCGCCGCTCAGCACCAGCCACTGGTCGGGCCGCTGCAGCAGGGGCAGGCGGTCGGCCTTGAAGACAAAGCGCCCTTCCCCGCTGGCCAGCTGGATCTGCCCGGTGGTCCGCAGGGTGCCCGGCTCGCGGGTCAGGCGGCCCACATCGATGCGGCTCTCCCGGGGCCGGACCCGGTTGGGGGAGACAAAACTCAGCTCGTCCAGCCGCAGCACCTCGCGGTTGAACTCGGCCACCAGGGTGCCCCCCGACAGGTGCAAGCCCTGGTCTGCCATCACGAAGTCGAGCTTTTCGCCACGCAGGCGCCCCGCCGTCTCCGGCCGCGCCGGGGTGCCCGCCAGGGTGAACTCGCCTTTCAGGCTGCCATCGGTTTTGAGGTTCTGGTCTGCCAGGGGGCCGGCCCAGGCGATGGAGGGCATGTCGAGGCTGGCCGAGCCCAGCAGTGGCGCCCCCGGCACCAGACGCAGGCTGCCGTCGGCCGCCCGCTCGGCCAGGGCCGACCCTGCCCCGGCCAGGCTGCCCAGCTGGCTGCCGCGGGCGCTGAAACCGAAGGCCAGGCGGCTGGCGGCGGCCGACACGGTGAGCTGCAGATCGTCCAGGCCGAGCCGTACCGGCATGTCCCCCTGCAGGATCAGATCCCCCTTCTCGCGCTGGAAGCGCACGTAGCCGTTGGCCTGCTCGCCGATATCCACATCCCACTCGCCGCCCATCTGCAGGCTGTCGCCCTGACGCCGCACGGCACGGGTGGAGGGGTCGAGCATCAGCCCCACCTGGACGCCGCTGACCCGCCCCCGGGCCACCAGGTGGCGGGCCTCCCAGCGGGTCTCCTCCAGCCGGTAGAGCCCGCCGCTGCCGCCGCGCAGCTCGGCCAGGCCCAGGCTCACGAGCGCAGGAGAGAGCACGAGGGGCGCCGGAGCCAGCAAACGGACCGGATAGTCGCCGCTCACCTCCAGGCTCTCCAGCCGCCCGTCCCAACGGGGGCCATCCGACAGGCGGCCCGCCAGGGTGGTGACCAGGGAATGCTGGCGCAGGCCATGCACCTCCAGCCTTGCCGTGCTGGCATCCCGGGTTCCGGCCAGGCTCAGGCTGCCGCGGCGCACCAGCACCTCCTTGTCTTCCCCCGCCCGCAGCCCGGCCAGGGCCAGGTTCAGGCTGAGCTCGCCCCCCCGCCCCGGGGCGATACGCCCCTGCCCATTGGCCGCGTCGATGCGCACGCCCCCGGCCTGCAGCCGCTCGGCCAGCACCGAGAACTCCCCGGCGGGCTGGGCCACGCTGCCCCGCAGCACGCCATCGGCCTTGAGGCGCCCGTCCAGCCCGTGGCCCAGGGCCCCCAGCGCCGGCGCATCCAGATGCAGGCTCAGGCTGTCCCCCGGGCGGCCGTAGCGCCCCTGGGCGCTCAGGCGGTTGCCCGCCAGGTCGAGCTTCAGGTCGCTGCGGGTCAGCACGGTGCCGTCGATGGCCAGCTCGCCCTTGCCTGCCAGGGGCTTGCCCTCCAGCTGGCTGGGGGCGAGCTCGAAATTCAGCCCTCCCGCCAGCTGCGGAAGACGCTGGCCGCTGGTCTCGAAGCGGGCGTTGAGATCGGCCGGCGGCGCCGTCGCCACAAAGGCGCGGGGGTCGAAATGGCTCAGCGTGCCCCGGGCCTCGAAGGCCCCCGCCCCGGTCAGGGCCAGCTTGCCGTGCAACTCCAGGCGCGCCACCCGAGCGCTGGCCACGGCCTCGTCCACATGCACCACACCGGCCCCGTGGCGGGCCTTCAGACGCAGGGCCAGGCGGGCATCGGCCAGGTCGGCCTCTACGGTCTGGGTGTCGGCGTCGGCCCGGGCGGTGATCTCGCCGGCGATGCGGGTGCGCACCGCGCGCCGATCCAGGCGCCGCGCGTCCAGGCCGGTGATGCGCAGATCGGCATCGACCTGCCCGAAGCCGGCCTCGGCGGTGCCGGGAGACTTCCAGCGCAGGGAGCCCGCGGCCCGTCCGTCACCCGGCACCCGCAGCACCAGGCCCGACGCGGCCAGCTCACCGCGGGCCCAGCGCAGGCTGGCCTGAAGAGACTCCAGCGGCAGGGCCCCGGCATCCTGGGCGCCCGGGGTGTGATTGACGATGTGCAGCGGCCCGCTGAGCACCCAGTCCGCCGGGGCCACGGGCTGGCCGGCCGGGGCATCGGCCGGCGCCTGGGGCACCAGCGCCAGCTCAAGGTCGAGGCGGGCCGTGGGCGCGGTGGCATGGAAGCGTGCCGGATCCACGTCATGCAGACTGAGGCGCGCCGAACGCAGGGGCAGCGGCGCAAACGGGGTGGCCGCCAGGCGGGCCTCGCCGCGCAGGCCGGCGCCACTCGCCGCGGCCGTCAGGCCCAGCTCGGCCAGGGTGCCGGCGGCATCGGCGTCCACGGCGTAGGCTTCGCCGTCCTGGACGGTGTTCAGGTGGGCGCGGGCCTGGAGCGGAAACGGCGCCTGGCCGTCCAGCGTGGCGTCCGCCGCGAGCTGGCCGAAGGGCGCGCTCGCCCGCAGGCCGGAAAGCTGATGATGGCGCCCGTCCGACACCAGCTGGCCCGCCAGGGCGGTGAGTTCGAGCCTGGGCTCGGCGGGCTGGCCATCCACCAGGTCGGCGATGCGCAGGCGGTCGATGGCGACCCGGTCGAGCTGCAGGGCCAGCGGCAGCACCAGGCTGGCCGGCAGGGTGGCGGGTTTGGTGCTGGGCTGGCTCGCCACGCGCACTTCCGAGGCGCTCAGGGTGGCCGCTTCGAAACGCCGGCCCATCAGGGCGCCGGGGCGCCAGTCGAGCTGGAGGTTGAGGACATCCAGGTGCAGGGTAGGCGTGCGTAGCTGCACGGCGTTGGCACGCCACTCGCCCAGCAGGTAGCCCTCGGGTTTCTCGATACGCACCAGGCCGCCGCTCAGGCTGCCCGCCAGCTCGGCCAGGACGCGCAGGCCCGAGGCCGTGGCGCCCAGCCAGCCGGCCAGCAGCACGAGCACCACAACCAGGCCCATGCACAGCCCCAGCGTGCCGCGGGTCAGGCGTGCAGCCCAGCCTTCCCGGCGACGGGGCGGCGGCCCGGGCGGGCCATCCGGCGTGCCCGGCGGCGGGGCGTCTGCCGGCAGCGCCGGCACCTCGCTCATGGATCAGCCGAACAGGGCAGCCAGTCCGGCACCCGGGTCGTCGGCGCGCATGAAGGCTTCGCCGACCAGGAAGGCATTGACCTGGTTGGCCTGCATCAGGGCCACGTCGGCCGGCGCCAGGATACCGGACTCGGTGACCACGATGCGCCCGGTCGGGATGCGCGGCAGCAGATCCAGGGTGGTCTGCAGACTGACCTCGAAGGTCCGCAGGTTGCGGTTGTTGATGCCCAGCAGCGGCGTGCGCAGCTGCAGGGCCAGATCCAGCTCGGCACCGTTGTGCACTTCCACCAGCACGCCCAGGCCGAGGTGCTCGGCGATGGCTTCCATCTCCTGCATCTCGGCCAGACTGAGGGCCGCGGCGATCAGCAGGATGGCGTCGGCGCCCATGGCCCGGGCTTCGTACACCTGATAGGTGTCCACCAGGAAATCCTTGCGCAGGGCCGGCAGGCTACAGGCGGCGCGGGCAGCCTGCAGGTACTCGGGGGCGCCCTGGAAGAACTGCCGGTCGGTGA
>Ga0116181_1002840_pt1 | contig 13829 bp, 9 predicted proteins | sample AD_UKC075_MetaG_FD_89752 | JGI IMG/M metagenome (GOLD analysis project Ga0116181, IMG submission 89752) | Active sludge microbial communities of municipal wastewater-treating anaerobic digesters from USA - AD_UKC075_MetaG | ecosystem: Engineered > Bioreactor > Anaerobic > Digestate | place: USA...
AGCAACGGCGAGCTGGAGGCCAAGGAGATCGCACGGCTGCGCGACTTCGTCCCGAAGTACGCCGACCCCGAGCCAATCACCAAGCCCGGCGGGCGTTCGTTATGAGGACCGGGGTCGTCCGCAAGCCGCGCCTTGAGCCCACCAAGCGGCGCTGGCTGCGTCCGCTGTCGCCCGCAGAGCGGGCACTGACCTGGCTGCTGTGGGTCGGCGCTCATGTTCCCGACGTCGTTGTCAGTGCAGTGATCGTGCTTCCGATTGTCGGCTTGCTCCCCAGCCTGATCGCCTGGCTGGTTCTCGGCGCGATGGTGCTGGGTTCGGTCCTGATGGAGTCCAGGTGGATGCGGTGGCCCGCGGTCGGGTGGTTCCTGGGCGGTACTCGCCTGCAGGCCGACGTCGATGCTGTGATTCGGCCGTTGCTCGGGCTGGCCGCGTGCGTGAGTGACCGTCGCATCGACTTGGGCCTGGCGGCGCCGGGAATGCAGACGACAGCGGTCGGGCCGAACGTCATTCTGATCGACCGGTCGCTGGTCGACGGTTACTGCGCCGGGAAGGTCGACTCGCAGTACCTGGCGTTCACTCTCGCTCTCCGGGTTGCCCAGCTGAGGCTCGGCTACACGAGGTTCGATCTCGTCGTCACCTTCTGGTCGCTGCCGGTGACCCTGTTCAAGGCCGTCGGTGCGCGGCTTGAGAGGAACGCCCTGATCGCGGCGGCGTGGCGGGCACGGTTCCTGATGGCCGGTGTTGTCCTCGTCCATTCCTACCTGGACGCGACCCTGCCACTGGGCATCGCCGGCGCCGGCATCATCGCCGCGACCTATGCGATTCCCTGGCTGCGGCGCCTCGGGGTTCGTCACCTCGACAAGGTCGCCGACACCGCGCTCCGACTCGCCCTGGCCACAGCCGAGTCTCCGCTTCTGGGCAGCCGCCGGCGTCCCATCTCGTAAGTCCATACTCGCCGAGGAGCCCGGCGCTGGCACCTGGCGGTGGGTTAGCCGCGTCGGGCTCTCTCCACGCCCTTCAGCAAACCCAGTCGGCGTCGCGGTGGCCGACAGTACCCTGTTCGTCCCTTCTTCATGGTCAGGAACCACGAGGAGGGAGTTCGAGATGAGCCTGTCCACGAGCGAGGCCTACGGGCACCTGCGCAATGCCGCCTGGCACTACCTGTCGGCGGACGGCGACGGGGGAGAGGGCGTGTTCCTCGGCGCTGCCTGCCTGGACGTCGAGGACGCCTTCGAGAAGGCCGCGGTCATCCCCGAACTAGTCCAGGACGAGGGCTCGGCCGAAGCCGCGATCAAGGCGGCGCTGGCGTCCCTCGAGGACTGCAAGGGACCGCTTGTGCGGGCGCTGCGGGATGCGCTGGTCGAGTTGGCGGTGCGGGCGGGGGTGCGATGACCGCCACGGTTGCCGGAATGCTCGATCGGCTCCACGCCCAGGCGTTCGCGATCTCCAATCTCGCCACCCGGCCCTCCGAGGAAAGGTGGCGTGCCCACGCCGTCGTGTGGCCGCGATTGGCCCTGGCCACGATGCGGGCGCTAAACAACGTCCCGGCCGGTGCGGCCACCGATCCCGAGTTGGTGCTGGTGGACTCGATCCTGCAGCCCATCGCCCGCAGCGAGTGGATCCCTCGGATCTCGGACCCTCCTGCCGCGAACGTCCCGCCGGACAAACGTCTGGTCGACATGACCCGCGTCCTGGGCGGCATCGCCGACCTGCTCAGCATGGGACTGAAGGACGTCGTCAGCGACTCGACCGCAATCCTCGGGCTGCGGTCGAACCTGCTCGCCCCGGTGATGGTGGCCGCCAACTGGAGCCTCGCGACGGCCCCCGACGTCGCCCGGAACATGACTCCACGCCGCCACCTCCAGCTGGTCTCGGGCATCGGGGCCGCGTTCGCGTTCATCCCGGTCGGGCTGCGACCCGGCCAGTACGACGACATCGCCGCGGTGCCCCACAGCGAGAACAGCCTGGACGCCGCGATGCACAATTGGCTGGACGCCACCAAGGACGCGCTCGCCACCCGGAAGGGACTCTCCGGCGTCACCCTCCAGACGATCGCCGCCGACCTCAGCGTCCTCTGCGGGGCGGCAGCAGCCACCACCAACGCCGCGATCACCCTCGGCCAGCTCGCCGAGGATCGCGGTCGACGGGTCGTCGAGGCCATCAGCGACGCCAACACCAAGTGGCGCGAGGCGTCCCGATGGCCACAGACCATCTACCTCGGCGGGGTCCGCGACACCGGGCTGGCCGACGCGTCCATCCACCTTCGCCAGACCGTCGTCGACACCCTGCGGGACGGCAAGTCGTGGGCCGATCCAACGGTGATCGCCACGCGCATGAAGGGCCAGGGGCCGGCCTCCATCGCCCGGCGGACCATGCTCATCGCCGCCGAAGCTGCGCAGCTCCAGCAGGCCGCTGTCACAAACGTGTTCTTCGGCAAGGACCAAGTCATGATGGCCTCCCGGTCGCTGGAAGGGGCGACCTACATGAACGAGGCCGTCTTCACCGCCCGCCGACGCGGCGCCTGGATCCCCATGCCCCGCTACGAACCCACCGGCGTCGAGGTCTACCGGGCCGCCACCAACGCCGCCAACGCCACCACCGCCGCCCGGCTGCTCTCGGTGGCGACTGCCAGGCCAGCCGTCACACCTTCGATCCTGACTGCCGTCGACTTCACCCAAGGACGCATCGCAGCCGTCGGGACCACGACTCCGAGCGCACCGGCCCAGGGGCTGATGCAGGAACCCCCGTTCGGCATGGGAACCGGCGGCCCGGCGCCGTCGTCGCCCGGGCCATCCATCCCGAGATAGCCAGGCCTGTCCTTCACGACGTCGAGCGATCAGGGACACGAGCTGCATGACCACCATGATCGACACCCTGTTCGTCAGGCTCCACGCCAGGCCGATGCCATGCTGACATGCCGGTGCAGCCCTTATCCCTGCGCTGGCACACTCACTCGGCGGTGTGGACGCAGCTGGCACTGAGAACGCGCGCGACTATTCGCGTCCCTATCGGAACCGCCGCCGACCAGAAACTTCGCTTCGGCACCTCGGTTCTTAGCGACTGAGATCCAACTTCAGCTCACTCCCGCCGAGGCGTGCCTGCGCTTCACCCTCACGCACGCGCACGTCGCCGTCTCGGGCCTCGGCGAGACGCTCGTCCGGGTTGCCCCCCAAGCTGTCCGAAGCGGGGGCGACCCTGGCGGAACTCCCACTGCAGCTGCGGGCCGACGGGCGACTCCAGATCGACACTGCCGGCCTTGCTGACTTCTAGCGGTCATCCGGCCCAATCCGCGGGTTGGCTGACGATGCCGCCGGCAACCGCTAAGTTCAGCAGTAACCCCGTTCTGTCTTGGCCCTTCACCGCCGGTAACGGTGGTTACGCTGCGGTCCGAGAGGAGGGACGGGAATGAGTGCGACACTGAAGGCAGGTGGCGGGTCGAGCGCTGCCGCCTGGGCCGCACACTCTGTGTGCCCGCGTTACCGTGGCACCGACCCGCTGCTCACCGGCCGGTCGCGGCGCCGACTGGCGGTCGACCTCAACTTCCCGGACGTGTCCGCCGGCATTCCGGACGCGCGCTGGACGCGTGCCATGATCTTCGAACGGTTGTGTCACGACGCTGCTTTCGCGGGCGAGGTCACGGCCCGAGCAGCTGGCTGGAGCGGATTCTCGCGGCCAGCCTCGGTCGTCAGGGTCGACTGTGAAGTGTCCATCGAGAAGACGGCTGCGGAACTCGCCGCGGCCGCGGGACGCGCAGAGGGCGGAACGGCCACGCTGCTCTACAAACTGGCCGCACCGTACCCCGGCTTCGCGGCCGGTGCTGCAACCAACGTGCTTCCTGACTTGGCTGTCGTGGCCAAGGGGCCTCACGGGCCGTCACTGATCGTGGGCGACGTCAAGGACTACGAACGCGTGCGCTCCCGCATCGACGACGGCCGGCTTCTGAAAGGCTTCCTTCAGGTGGCGATGGGCGCGTTCGCCTTCCAGCGCTGGGACGGCGTTCCCGACGGGCTCCGGGTGAGCACCCACGGGTTCCTCGCCGTCCCGCGGAGCGCCTTCCTGCAGCCGACGGTCGAAGTCGAGGACCTGACCGACCACCTGGCGGAGGTCGAGTCTCAGTGGCGAGGCAGGCTGGGCGCGCTCAAGGGCGAGGTGGGCCAACCCATCGAGCAGTACGTCGAGACTCTCGAGCACGCCTTTGATCCGGCCAGCTGCCCGTCCTGTTCACTGTTCAACTTCTGTCGCCACGAGTTGCGGGCTTCCACCAACCCCGACTTGCTGCTCGTGGAGCTCGGGGTCCCAGAGAACGAGCGGCCGTCCGTTCGCCCACTCCTCGACGGCGGCGACCCGCTGCCCGGCGCCAAGGCGTCGACAGCGGCTCGGGTGCGGGGGACTGTGGCCGGACGGGTGGTCAACACCGGCCAGCGGCGTGTGGACCCCGTCGGGCGCCCTGGCGTCGTGAACGTCGTCGCGGTCAAGAGTGACGCGGCCGCGCTCGGCTTCCACGGCCTGGCCGTGAGCCGCGAAACCGACCTCGGCCCGATGTCCTGGCACTTCGAAGTGTTCGCCGACCCCCAGTCGGACGAGACCCGACGCAAGGTGATGGCGATCATCGGCAAGGAGATCGAACTCGCCATGGGGGCGAACCTCCGGCACAGCCCGACCAGCCCAGCTCCGGTGCATGTGGCGGTTCCCGACGCCGCCACGGCCGACCTGCTGGCGAGCACCGCCGACCTGCTCGCCGGCGTGGAGCTGAGCCGCCTGCGCTGGAAGCGCGACCAGGACATGGGGCGTCCCATCCTCACCTTCGACGGTGAACCGGCGGTCATGCCGAAGGCGCTGGAGGGCGCCCGGCGGACGGCGGTCTCGTTCCTGCTCGAGCACGACCGCGCGCGCATGCTGACGCTGCGCGACCCGGTAGTCAACCTGACGCAGGTGATGACGCGTCACTTCGTCCCGGGCGGAGCGGCGGTCCAGGCGCAGCGTCTCGACTACCTGGTGGCGTGGGCCACCGCCGGTGGGCCGCTCGATCACCGAGCCGTCGCGGACGGCATCGAAGCCAGCGTGCACACTCCCGGCGCACGGGTCACGAACGACACGTCGAACGCTCTTCACCAGGCGCTCCGAGAGCTGCGCCGTACCGGTGACGTGGCCGCCTACGAGGCGTTGGTGACCGCCGAGCTGCACTACAAGGCCGTCACTCTCGACTCCGCGATTCAGGCGCTCGGGAACCTGAAGGACTCCAAACTGCAGCCCGCCTACCGCACCATCGAGGGAGACGCGCAGGCCGTCTGGCGCCGGCGCAAGGCGCTGCGCGCGTCCGATCTCGTCCGGTTCGGACGCACGTACGCGTACTGGCGCAACCTGCTCGTGGACGTGATCCAAGCAGACGATCGTTGCGCCACCCAGCTGGGCGTCCTGACCAACCCGGTTCGCGCCGCGGAGCGGGCGAACGACCCGGGGGACCGGGACGTCACCTGGGCCACAGTGGCGTCGACGAGTCCGCTCGTGCTGGACGTCGCTTCGCGTCGATTCGCGGACGGCGACCGCGTCGTAATGCTGTCCCGAGGGCCCGACCCGTGGCTAGAAACCGACGCCGTGACCGTTCAGGTGCTCGCCGGCGCGGTCAAGCTGCGCGGCTTCCCGCTCGGACGGCTTGACCTGCCGCCCGACGCCACGTCGCCACGCGGCCGGTTCCTTTGGTCGCCGGCGGTGCCACCGAACGCACAGCCCGGTGATCGGCTGATCCTCGCCAGGCTCGACTGGTTCAAGCCGCTGCAGCGCAACGCCGAGTTCAACGTCGGGCGCCCTCGGCCGGACGACCAGGCGGCTCCCAAGACGACGTGCGCCGAAGGTTCCTACGCTGCCGACTCCGTCACGCACCGGTGGTGCTGCAAGCCGCACGAGCTGGTCGAGGCCGACTTCGCTGACGAGCTCGCGCTGCGTCGCGCGCGCAACGAGCTGAACCCACAGGTGTGGCCGCCCGTGCTGGACCCGGACGGGTTCGAGGTGCCGCCGGCGGACAAGCCGACGTCGCGGACGGTCGACGTGCCCGACTCCGCTCCTCCCGAGGGGGTGACCGTTGACGAACTGGACTGACGTCGCGTTCCGAGCACCCGGCGTCACCGTCAGCGCCAAGCACCACGCGGCGGCGGCTGCCGGGAACGCCGTCGTGGCCGCCGAGGCCGAGCGGACCCTACTTGCCACGCTGGCGCGGCCCGTCGGCGCGGCCGACCGGCCGACCCACCTGCTGCTGAAGGCGGCCGCCGGCGCCGGCAAGTCCTACGCCCTGAAGCGGCTCATCGTGGCCGCCGCGGGCGCACCCGGCACGCGTCGGATCGGGGTGACCGCGTTCACCAACAACCAGATCCGACCGCTCGCAACAGGCCTCGCTGAACAGCTCGGACGGGATCGGGTGTGCCTGCACCTGTCGGCCGACGCCGCCGCCAACCTTCCGGCCGGAGTGGCCTCGGCCGTCACGGTCAGCACCACCGGCACCGCCATCCCGCCCCGGGCAGACGTCGTGGTCGCGACCGCGTCCAAGCTGAAGGCGCCGGGGGAGACGGGGCGTCTCAAGAACCACCTCGGTGAAACCGCCGACGGCCACCTGTTCGACGTGCTGTTCGTCGACGAAGCGTGGCAGCTCCCTCACCACCTGTTCGATGCTCTCCGCGACGTGGCTCCGGTGGTGGTGGGCGTCGGCGACGTCGGCCAGCTGCCGCCGCTCGAGATCGGCGACAACCCGTGGCGCGGGGACGCTCGGCACAACCCGTACCGGGCGTGGCCCACCGCCTTCACCGGTCAACCCGCCACGTGGGAACGCGAACTGCCCGCCGTGTGGCGACCCGCCGGCGAAGCCCTCGGCCTTTGGCGCGCGTTCTACCCGACCTGGTCAGAGCTCCACTCCGTCGCGGCTCCGGGAGACCGGCGCGTGCGCCTCCACGCCGACGTGGCGTCGTCCCCCCTCTGGGCCCAGGTCGGGTCGGGTGCACCGACGCTGCTGGAGGTCAGCGGACTGCCGGACTCCGAAGCGCCCGACGTCGACCTGCCCCTCACGGAGCGGCTGGAGAGTTGGCTGGACGACCTGTTCACCGCCGGCTTCACGGTCGAGTCGCAGCGGTACGGCGACGACGGCGCGCCGCTCGGCGAACTCGACGAAGAACGACCGGGGGAGTGTGACGATCGAGATCCGCTCGTCGTCGTGCTCGCCACTCGGAACCAGGCCGTCGACGACGCCACCGAGATGGTCGAGCGCCTCCGCGCCAGGCACGGCCTGCGCGAGCGCGACCTGGTCGCCTCCACGGTCGACTCGTGGCAGGGCCGAACGAACGCGCTGACCGTCGCCGTCCACCCGCTCAGCGGGGCGACCGGCCTGGACGAGTTCAACTCCGCGTTCGGACGGCTGGCTGTTGCGTGCACGCGCGCCACGCACGGACTGCTCGTGCTGGCGAGGGACGGCCTGGACGACCTGCTCGCGTCCGCGCCCGCTCGTCCGGGCACGCCGTTCGGGGAGCCGGGCGTCCGGCAGTTGCCGCGGCAGACCCACCAGCGCATCGTGTCCACGTTCACCAGAGCCACCGTCAACCTCAGCGAGTAAGAGCACAGGAGCACCGTTGTCCCGAGTCACCGACCTCATCCGCGAAGCGAAGCGGCTCAACGCCGACCTCGGCACCGAGCTGGAGAAGGAGTTTCGCCACCTCCAGGAGCGCCGCGCGTTCGGGCTCAACTTCGAGCGCCACACGCCCGAAGCGGTCGACCTGTACGGGCGACCCGTCCGGGTGGGCGACAAGGTGCGCATGCTGCCGCCGCGCGGTCAGACCACCTCACCCGACAAGCGCCTTTGGGTGGTCACGGGAGGTGGCACGGTCGACGGCCAGCGCCGTGCCGACCTGCGCGACCCGAAGACCGGCGACACCGCTAACCACCCGGTGGAGGACTTGGTAGTGGTGGCCGAGAACACCGACGTCATCTACCCCGGGCTGGTCAGCACCGGCAAGGTCGAACGCGGCGGTGACAAGCCGTACCACACCGTCATCAACGGCGAGAACCTGCACGTTCTCGAAGCGTTGTTGTACACGCACCGCGGCAAGGTGGACGCCATCTACATCGACCCGCCGTACAACACCGGAGCCAAGGACTGGAAGTACAACAACGACTACGTCGAGAGTGAGGACCTGTATCGTCACAGCAAGTGGCTCGCGTTCATGGAGCGTCGGCTTCGCGTCGCCAAAGAGCTTCTCGCGCCGAGTGACTCGATGCTGGTTGTGACGATTGACGAGAAAGAATACCTACGGCTTGGGCTCCTGCTGGAGCAGGTATTCCCGCAGGCCGCCATACAGATGGTGTCCACCGTTATCAATCGTAAGGGCAATGCGCGGCGCGGCGAGTTCTCGCGATGTGAGGAGTACTTATTCTTCGTGAGGGTCGGCGGCGGCGTCGTGACGGCGACGGGCGACAACATGCTCGACGAGCCATCCGCCGATGTCACTGAAGTCCGCTGGAAGAGCTTGTTGAGACTAGCGTCGACGGGGCGCACGACCGGTCGGTTCAAGCTCTTCTACCCGATCTACTTCGAAGAGGGCAGCTTACGCTTTGTCGGAGCCGGGGACCCCATTCCCGATGGAGTCCCTATGGCGTCCGTGGCCCTGCCCGCTGGCGTAACCGCACTCTGGCCCATTAGCAAGGATGGCTCGGATGGCCGGTGGTCAATAGGACGGGACAAGTTCCTTGACTACACGCGACGGGGATACGTGAAGTTCGGACGCGCGAACGGAGGCGGTCGGACGCCTTACTACTTGATGGAGAGCCAAGTGGCAGCGATTGAGTCCGGCGACCTCGTGGTGGTGGATCGGGATCCCGATGGTGCGGTCGTTCTCGAAGCTGCTACATCCATGAAGCAGCCGATGAGTATATGGAATCGACCGTCACATTCGACTTCGGGCCCCGGGACCGCTCTACTGAGGCAGTTGCTTCCGGACCGCCGCTTCCCCTATCCGAAGTCGCTCTACGCGGTCGAGGACGCGTTGCGCTTCTGCGTCGGCGACAAGCCTAACGCAGTTGTCATCGATTTCTTCGCGGGCTCCGGGACGACCGCGCACGCCCTAATTCGACTTAATCGTCAAGATGGTGGCCGGAGAAGCTCGGTAACGGTAACCAACAACGAAGTCGGGGCCGACGAGCAGGCTAGCTTACGTGCACAAGATCTTCGCCCAGGGGATCCCGACTGGGAGAAGTGGGGCATCTGCGACTACATCACCAAGCCCCGAATAAGGTCTGCAATAACGGGCACCTGCCCCGATGGCAGCCCCGTCAAGGGTGAGTACAGGTTCCGCGATGAGTTTGCCATGGCCAATGGCTTCATGGAGAACGCTGAGTTCTTCACCCTGACCTACGAGGCGCCGCTGACCGTGTCGACCAACAACGCTTTCGAGCGGGTCGCCCCGCTGCTGTGGTTGCGGGCCGGGGCTCGCGGCCGCCGGATCGAGTCACTGGCCCACGGTTGGGACGTTGCTGACTCGTACGGGGTGATCGAGCGACTGGACGGACTGGATCAGTTCGTCGGGGCGCTCCGGGCGCAGCCTGACGCTTCGGTGGCCTACATCATCACCGACGACGACCGGCGGTTCCAGAGCGCGTGTGCGGTTCTTCCCGACCACGTGGAGGCGGTTCGGCTGTACGAGAGCTACCTGCGCAACTTCCAGATCGACGCGGTAAGGAGCTCGCGGTGAAGTTCAGGCTGAAGGACTACCAAACCGAGGCGGTCAACCTGCTCCTGGAACGCCTGGAGCGCGCCCAGTCGGACTACCGCGAGGCGGGCAAGCTGTCGTCGGTCAGCCTGTGCGCCACGACCGGCGCCGGCAAGACCGTGATGTCCGCGGCCGTGATTGAGGCCCTGTTCAACGGTTCCGACGAGTTCGAGCCGGACGAGGGCGCCGTGGTGGTGTGGTTCTCTGACGACCCGTCCCTGAACGAGCAGACCAAGAACCGCCTGCTGGAGGCGTCCGACAAGCTGACGTTCACTGACCTCGTCACGATCGAGCCGCCGTTCTCGCAGCCCCGGCTGGAGCCCGGCAAGGTGTACTTCCTCAACACGCAGAAGCTGTCGGTGTCCTCCAAGCTCACTCGCGGCACTCGTGACGGGGCGGACGAGAACCGGTTCGAGCAGTTCCAGGCGCCCGACGACCAGGCGTGGACGATCTGGGACACGCTCAACGACACGATCCTCGACGACGAACTCACCCTCTACCTGTTCCTCGACGAGGCGCACCGCGGCTTCGGCGGGAAGGGCACCTCAAAGGACAAGTCGACGATCGTGAAGCGGCTCGTCAACGGCTCGAACGCGGTCCGGGCCGCACCCATCGTGATCGGCATCTCGGCCACCATCGGCAAGTTCGCCACGGCCATGAGCGAGGCGGAGTTCCTGGAGAACCGGCAGGCGCTCGAGCCGGTGAACGTTGACGGTGCCCGCGTCCAGGAGTCAGGTCTGTTGAAGGACACCGTGGTGCTCGACTTCACGACCGAGGTCGGCGTGTTCGACCGAGCCCTGGTTCGGCGCGCGGCGGAGAAGCTGAAGGCGTCCACGGAGGCGTGGGCGGAGTACGCGGTGAGTCAGAACGACCCGAATGCCGCCGTGTCGCCGCTGCTGGTCTTACAGATCCCGAACAAGCCAGACCACGACCTGGTGGGCGGGGCGCTCGACGTGATCAGCGAGGTAATCCCGAGCGTCACGCAGGAGGCGGTGCGACACGTGCTCGGGGAGCACTCGGCGCAGGAGTTCGGCAGTTGGACGGTGAACTGGATTGAGCCGCAGCGGGTGGAGGAGCGCACCGACGTGCGCGTGCTGGTCGCCAAGGAGGCGATCAGCACGGGCTGGGACTGCCCGCGCGCCGAGGTGATGGTGTCGTTCCGGACCGCCAAGGAGCACACCCACATCACTCAGATCCTGGGTCGGATGGTTCGCAACCCGCTCGCGCGTCGCGTCCCCGGCGACGACCGGCTGAACTCGGTGGACTGCCTGCTGCCGTATTTCGACCGTACGACCGCCGGCAAGGTCGTGAAGTTCCTGACCGGCCAGATCGCCGACATCCCGGGCACCGGCAAGAAGGTGTTGCTCGACGGCCGTGAGATGACGCTCAACCCCAGACTGAAGGACGACCAGGGGCTGTGGGACGCGTGGCGCGCGATGCCGACGCAGCTCCTTCCCCAGCGCGGAGTGCGGCCGGTCAGCAGGTTGATGCAGTTCGCCACCGAGCTCGCCAACGACGGTTTGCGGCCCAACGCCGTGGCCGACGTGGAGGAGGAGGTGCTGACCGAGCTCGACGCGTGCGCGGTTCGTTACGAGCGCAAGCTCGAGACGGCCCGCGCCGAGGTGCTCACCATTCACGGTCAGTCGATCGCCGGAACAACGGGCGAGCAAACCCTCGCGTACTCGGAGTTCACGATGCACGCCGACGACCAAGCGGTCGCCGTCGCGTTCAAAGACGCCAAAGCCGCGTTCAGCGACGTCGCCCGGGCCTACGTCAACCGTCACGTCCAGCACGTCGACGACGACTTCGCCAACCCCGTCCGAGACGCCATGGTGGAGTGCGCCGCGCTCGCCACCGTCCCCGACATCCGGGAGACCGTAGACGCGCTGGCGAACCTCCTGTTTGAACAGTGGGACTACGAGCACCATGACGCCATCGAGCGGCTGGGCGACCTGCGCCGGCAGAGTTACCGCGACATCAAGGCCCAGGCGCCCGACCCGCAGCTGACGTCGCTCATCCAGCCTCGAGTGCGGCTGGAGGACTTCATGGAGCTGGACGCCAACGATCAGCTCACCATTGCTCCGTTGGTGGGGAAGCACCTCATGTCGGACGAGGCCGGCAACTTCCCGCTGTCGCGGTTGAACGCGTGGGAACGGAAGGTCGTGCTCACCGAGCTGGCCAAGGCCACAACGGTCGCCTGGTACCGCAACCCGCCGCGGTCCGCGGGCGACTCGCTCTGCGTCGCCTACCGCAACGAGTTCGGCAACTGGCGCGGCATGTACCCGGACTTCGTGTTCTTCGAGCGCGTGGAGGGCAAGGTGCTGCCGTCGATCATCGACCCGCACCGGTACGACCTTGATGACGCCCTGCTGAAGGTCCGCGCCCTGGCGGAGTTCGCGAAGGACTTCGGGGACCGGTTCCACCGCATCGAGTCGCTCGCGGAAGTGGCCGGCAAGATGCTTCGCCTGGACCTGAAGAGCGAGCGCGTGCGCAAGGACGTCAAGTTCTGGAAGGGTGAAGTGGTCGACCTCTACTTGCGGGTGGGAGCGGCCCCCGGAGCGACGGTGTCGGGCGCACCCAAGGCGTCCGGCACCGACCCGAAGGCGGGTGGCAGGGCGAACGATTCTGCCCCCCTGTTCTGACTGACAGAGCGGAGAGGGCCGGAGAACGCGGCCGCTTTTCAGGGCGGCTCGTTCGTGGAGACGTCTCGTCGGCGGAGTGCGGCGGACAAGGCCACGTCGAACGGCGTGCCGAAGTGAGCGCGGTGGGTGAAGCGCTGCCACCGGGACGGGTGGCGAGGCTGGCCGCCCACGACCCACACCGGTACGGCGACTTGGGTCAGCTCCGCTTCGAGCCACTCGACCTGGTCCTTGAACAGCCGGCCCGCCGCCCCGGAAGGGCTCTGGACGCCGTAGCCGAGGAGCGCCCCCTGTGCGCGCCGGAGTTGTCGGGTGAGCTCGGACCGCGCGGCCGACCACCCGTCCTCGCTGACGCCGAGGGTCGTGATGCCGGCTAGGTCTTTGGTGGCGTGAGCGAACAGGTTGCCGTGCTCAACCACCTCGAAGCCGAGCAGGGTCCGAGCGAGCTCGACGCGACCGCGCGTTCTGGTCCCGGATGTGAGGGGCGGGTTGAGGCCGACGAAGAGCAAGACTTCGCGCCGCTCGCCTGCGTGGTCGGAAGTGTTGTGGTGAGTCACGACTCGTCGACGGTGAGTCGAGGAAGGCGTACGAAGATGAGCGTCTCGCGTCCGAGGCTCACGTCGGACGCTCGCCGGCCGGCGTCGGCGATCGCTCGTGCTACCGCGCTGCCGTCGTAGCCGTGCCAGTGGGCGACGTGCGCGCGGCAGGACGGCGGGAGCGCGAACCCCAGAACGGCCTCGACGTCGGCGAACGAGGCGCGCACCTCCGCCTCGTCCGCTTCCAGCAGCCAGCGGGTGAGGGCCGCGTACTTGCCCCGTGGCGCCTTGGTGAGCGGCATCGGACGGGACGCGGTCGGCGGAACGGTCTGACTCGCTTGAGCAATCGGGCCGACCACCCGCGGCGCGTCTTCCTCCGAAGCGACGAGGCGGCGGACGTCTTCGAGGGTCCACACGGCCATCTTGGGCCCGGGTCTGTCGACCAAGGACTGAGCGAAGCGGCGCAAGGACTCGTCTCTCGGGTCGACGCCGGCGATCACGATGACGCCGTAAGAGACGCCGGCGTCGGCGAGGTTCAGGTAGTCGCCCTTCAGGTGCTTACGGGTGCGCCAGCTGGACTCCACTTCGAATCCGACGACAGGGAACGAGCCGGGCAGCCCGGGGATGCGGTCGATCGGCTCCCAGGACCACACCACGTCGAGACGTCCGCCGGGTACCCGAAACTCCACTTCGGGATGGAACCCGTACCGTCGTCCCGCCTCGACGAGCAGCGTCGTCACCTCACGGTTCACCTCCGCGGCCGCGGTCGCATCGTGCGTCATGAAGAGCAGTATCGCCCCATGTCGGCACTGTCGACGGGGAGCACGCGCTGCTCTCGTGTTGGAGGGGCGTCCGCGGCTACAGCCCGGCGTCGATGAGGCGCCGCAGAAGGTGCGCGCCGACTTGGACGC
>Ga0116181_1002841_pt1 | contig 13826 bp, 13 predicted proteins | sample AD_UKC075_MetaG_FD_89752 | JGI IMG/M metagenome (GOLD analysis project Ga0116181, IMG submission 89752) | Active sludge microbial communities of municipal wastewater-treating anaerobic digesters from USA - AD_UKC075_MetaG | ecosystem: Engineered > Bioreactor > Anaerobic > Digestate | place: USA...
CGAGTTCCGCATGACCACCTTCCTGCTCAACACCGAGATCCGCTTCGGCCCCACCGCCCTGAACGAGCTCGCCGAGTTTGCCGGCTCCAAGGTCCTCCTGGTCACCGACGCCTTCCTCGCGACGACCGACCTGTTCGACGTCGTGCACACGCTGCTGGCGCCGCGGGTCACGGTCTTCCGCGACGTCGAGCCCAACCCCACCGTCGCCATGATCGGCAAGGGAGTGGCCTGCTACCTCTCGGCGGATCCCGACGTCGTCGTGGCGCTCGGGGGCGGGTCGGTCATCGACGCGGCGAAGGCCATGCACAAGGCGGCCCTCGCGGCGGGCTACGGCGCGTCCCGGGGCCTCGTCGTCATCCCGACGACGAGCGGCTCCGGCTCCGAGGTGACGTCCTACGCTGTGGTCACCGACGAGAAGACCCACGCGAAGATCCCCATGGTGTCGCCGGACCTGCAGCCCGCGATCGCGCTGCTCGATCCCCGCGCCGTCGTCGGCTGCCCGCCGCGGGTGACGGCCGACTCGGGCATGGACGTGCTGACCCACGCCGTCGAGGCCTACGTGTCGACCGGCGCCAGCGACTTCTCCGACGCCTGCGCCGAGAAGGCCGTGCACCTGCTGTGCGCGAACCTGCACCGCTGCTACGTGCAGGGCGCCGACGTCGAGGCCCGGGAGCGGATGCACAACGGCTCGACGCTGGCCGCCATGGCGTTCAACAACGCGGGCCTGGGCATCGCGCACAGCCTCGCGCACGCGCTCGGCGGCCACTTCCCCGTCGCGCACGGCCGCCTGAACGCGATGCTGCTCCCCCACGTCATGACCTACAACGCGGCCAACTGCGCGCGGGCGGCGCGCAAGTACGCATGGCTCGGGCACCTGACCGGGTCGTCGTCGGGCAGCAACGTCAAGGCGGGCGTCATCTCGTTCGTCGCGGCGGTCGACAGGCTGCGCGCCTCGCTCGACATGCCCGCGCGGCTCAGCGAGGCGGGCATCCCCGCGCGGGACGTCCGGGGCATGCTGAACGAGCTGGCCGCCCAGGCGATGGGCGACGGCTGCACGCCCTCGAACCCGGCCGCGCCCACGCACGACGACCTCGTCGCGATCCTGCGCCAGGTGCTGTAGCGCTCAGAACTCCAGGACCGTGCGCCCCGGCAGGGACGAGTACTCCATCTTGTCGAGGACGTCGTTGACGTCGTCGAGTCGGGCGGGGTGGACCTCGGCCTTGATGCCCGCCTGCGCGGCGAGGATCAGGGCCTGCTTCAGGTCGAAGCGCGTGCCGACGATGGAGCCGCGCAGGGTGATGGCGCGCATCACCATGTCGTAGATCTCCAACGGGAACGCGCCGGGCGGCAGACCGTTCAGGACGACGGTGCCGCCCGGGCGCATCATGCCCACCGCCTGCCCGAAGGCCGCGGGCGACACGGCGGTTACCAGCGCGCCGTGCGCGCCGCCGATCCGGCGCTGCAGGTACCCGACGGGGTCCGTCTGGCGCACGTTGATGGTCATGTGCGCGCCGAGCCGGGCGGCCAGCGTGAGCTTGGCATCGTCGACGTCGACCGCGACCACCCGGTAGCCCATCGCCCGCGCGTACTGGACGGCGAGGTGCCCGAGCCCGCCGACCCCCGAGATCACCACCCAGTCCCCCGCGATCAGGTCCGCGACGCTGAGGCCCTTGTAGACGGTGAGTCCCGCGCACATCAGCGGCGCGGCCTGCTCGTAGCCGAGACCGTCCGGGATGTGCGCGACGAAGGCGGCGTCGGCGACGACGTACTCCGCGAACCCGCCGTCGACGTCGTAGCCGGAGCGCACCTGCTTCGCGCAGAGCGTCTCCCAGCCGGAGAGGCAGTCGTCGCAGCGGCCGCAGGCCCGGTGCAGCCACGGCACCCCGACCCGGTCGCCGAGCCGGACCTCGTCGACCCCCTTGCCGATCTCGACGACCTCGCCGACGGCCTCGTGGCCGGGGATCCGGGGAAGGGTCGGCTTGTCCGGCCAGTCGCCGTGCACGGTGTGCAGGTCGGTGTGGCAGACGCCGCAGGCCCGCACCCGGACCAGCACCTGGCCGTGCTTCGGGACCGGGACCGGGACGTCCCGCAGGTCGAGGTGCTCGCCGAACCTCGTGACGACGGCGGCCCGCATCGTGGCGCTCATGCCGACTCCATTCCCGCCTGGATGGCGGTGATCGCGACGGTGTTGATGATGTCGGAGACCAGCGCCCCGCGGGACAGGTCGTTGACGGGCTTGTTGAGGCCTTGGAGGACGGGGCCGATCGCCAGCGCGCCGGAGCTGCGCTGCACGGCCTTGTAGGTGTTGTTGCCGGTCTGCAGGTCGGGGAAGATCAGCACGGTCGCCTTCCCCGCCACCGGCGAGTCCGGCATCTTGGTCCGCGCGACGTCCGGGTCGACCGCGGCGTCGTACTGCAACGGGCCGTCGACGGCGAGCTGGGGCGCGCGCTCCCGCACCAGCCTGGTCGCCTCGATGGTCTGCTCGACGTCGGGTCCGGCCCCGGACGAACCGGTCGAATAGGACAGCATCGCCACGCGCGGCTCGATGCCGAACTGGCGCGCCGTCGCCGCCGAGGCGATCGCGATCTCCGCGACCTGCTCGGGGGTCGGGTTCGGGTTGACGGCGCAGTCGCCGAAGACCAGCACCCGGTCCGCCAGGCACATCAGGAACACCGAGGAGACCACGGAGATGCCGGGCCGGGTCTTGATCACCTCGAGCGCCGGGCGGATGGTGTGCGCGGTGGTGTTGACCGCGCCGGAGACCATGCCGTCGGCGAGCCCCTCGAGCACCATCATCGTGCCGAAGTAGCTGACGTCGGCGACCCGCTCACGGGCCTGCTCGAGCGTGACGCCCTTCTTGGCGCGCAGCTCGGCGTAGCGGGCGGCGAAGCGGTCGCGCAGGTCGCTGGTCTCGGGATCGACGATGCGGGCGCCGGTCAGCGTCAGGCCCAGCTTGGCCGCCTGCGCGCGGATCGCCGCCTCGTCGCCGAGCAGCGTCAGCCGGCACACCCCCTGGGCGAGCAGCCGGTCGGCGGCCCTGAGGACGCGCTCCTCGGTGCCCTCCGGGAGCACGATGTGCTGGTCCGCCCTGCGGGCGTCCTCGAGCAGCCGGTGCTCGAACATCAGCGGCGTGACGACGTCGGAGCGGCCCCGCGCCGCCGCGGCAAGCAGGTCGTCGAGGTCGACGGCCGACCGCAGGTCGCGCTCGGCCTCCGCGACGGCCACCGCGTCCATCCTGCCGGGGGCGGTGTGCGCCGCGAACGCGAGCCGGGCCACCTCGACCGGCTGGGCGGTGCGGAGCAGCGGGACGCGGGTCGCGGCGCGCGACCAGACGTCGGCCACGCCGTCGGCGAGCGGCCATGGCCCCGCGGCGAGCGCGGCGGCCGGGAAGGGGAAGGAGCCGCTGATGCCCGCGACCGCGAGCCCGACGCCGATGTCGGCGCGGTCCGCGGAGAACACCACGACGGAGTCCGGGCGGACCTGCGGCAGCAGGTTCGTGAGTGTCATGTCGGCGACCACGACCGCGCCCGCCCGCGCGGGAACCACGGCCGATCCGATCGGCGCGGCGTCGAGCGCCGCGAGCGCCCCGGCGAGCGATCGGGCGGGCAGCGCGTCGCCGACGGCGTGGACCGGGACCCCCACCGGCCCGACGTCGATGGCCGCGTCCGCCGTCGGGACGAACACGGCGAGCACCTGCGCCAGGTTCCTCCTGGCCTCGTCGAGGGCGACGTCGATCCGCGCGCGCGTCTGGCCGGGTCCGCCGTCGGACGGCACGACCAGCACCATCGGCACGCCGAGGTTGGCCGCGATCCTCGTGTTCCAGGAGAACTCGACCGGGGCGAGCGAGCAGTCGTACTCGCTGCCGAGGACCAGCACCCGGTCCGCGCCGTCGGCGCACGCGCGGAAGCGCGAGATCACCTGTCCGACGGCCGCGGTCGGGTTCACCAGCAACTCCTCCGCGGTGGCGCCCCATGCGGCGGTCGGGTCCTGGCCCGCCACCTCGGCGAGGGCGTCCAGCACCGGGTCGCCCGCGGCCTCGGCCACGATGGGCCTGAACACGCGCACGACTCCCCCGCGCCCCGCGAGGTGCGAGAGCACCCCGGCGCCGAGCTGCACCAGGTGCGGGCAGTGCAGCGTCGGGCACAGGTAGACGGCGATCATCGGGTCACCTCAGGGCGCGGGCGATGATGGCGTCGAGGCCGTCGGGCTCGTAGCCGAGCGCGTCGACGACGGCGGTGTGGATGCGCGCGGCCGTCGACGGCTCGCCGGCCGCGGGCGCCGGGGCGTCTCCCGGGATGAGCCGGACGCCCTTGTCGCGCGCGTACTCGCGCGCGAGCGCCGTGACGATGTCGCCCGGACCCAGCCGGAGCTCGGTCGCGCCCGCGGCGAGCAGTTCGTCGACGGTGGCGGTGGTGAGGATGCGGCGAGACATGGTCCCTCCCTCGGGTGCTACTGGCCGGATACGGCGTTGATGGCGGTGACCGCCGCGTCGCGGGCGGCCATGATGTCGGACTCGGTGCCGGACATCCACACGCGGCCGTAGACGCCGACCGAGCTCATGTGGTTGAGGAAGACCGGGGCGGCCTTCTCGGCCTCGTTGGCCGCCAGCGTGATGTAGGCGGCGGGCTCGACCTCGAGGACCAGCATGGTCTGGCCGCCCTCGATCATCGTGCCCTGGTTGAACCGGTTGAGCACCTGCGCCTGCAGCGGATGGATGTTGGTGATGATCTGCTCGGAGGCCACCTTCGGCGCGAGCCTCGACTCGAGCGGCTGCCCGAGCGACTCGAGCACCACCTCGCCCGCGCGCAGCACGTCGGCCTGGGACTCGGAGTGCACCTCGAACATGCCGAACTGCCGCTCCACCACCTGGGCGCCGGGCTTGACGTCGACGGCCTTCAGCACGCTGTCGACGACGCGGAACACCCAGTTGCCGGGGGCCATCTCGACGTAGAGGCTGCTCATCCCCTCCACGGGCGGGGAGCCCGCCGCGATGGAGCCGACGAACGCGGCGAACTGGGGCTGGATGCGATCGAGGTGGCAGAACGCCCGCAGCTGGAAATCGGACTTCTCGGCCATGGTCATCGGCCTCCCTTCGTTGTTATGGGTTCCGCCCACGCGGCCGCCCCCAACGGGGTGACGAGCATGGGCTGAGGTGCGACGGACGAGGGCACCCCGGTGATGTCGGTCATGATGTCGGCGATGCCGGGGAACGCCGCGGTGCCGCCGACCAGGTGGATGGTGTCGACGTCGTGGCCCTCGATGGCGCGGCCGACGATCGTGGCCACCTTCTCCAACGTCGGCCGGACGACGGGCAGCAGCTCCGCCTGCCATTTCGGCGACCGCTTGCGCCTCTCGGCCTTCTCGAACGGGATCCGGTACGCCCCCGCGACGACGAGGCTGAGGTGGGTGCCGCCGGTCGGCTCGTCGATGTTGGCGACGATCTCGCCGCCCTTCAGGATGGCGACGCCCGTGGTGCCGCCGCCGATGTCGACGACCGCGCCGTCGGCGATGCCGAGGACGGTGTTGGCGGCCGTCGTCTCGTCGACGACGGCCGTGCAGTCGATGCCCGCGCCCTCGATGACGTAGCGGTGCGCCCGGTGGTCCGCGGTGGTGACCGCGGGCGGGATGGTGACCGAGCCCTGCGAGAGCTCGCGTCCCGTGGCCTCCTCGAGCCGCCGCTTCAGCCCGCGCACGACCTGCTGGGCGCCGGTGAAGTCCCACACGACGCCGTCGCGCACCACGTCGGCGAAGACGTTGGCCGCGGCGAGCGGACGCCCCGCCTCGTCGGTGACGACGACGACCGTGAACGCGGTGCCGAGATCGACGCCGACCTTGATCGGGGTGGCCGCGGGGATGACGGCGGGCCGCTTGAGCGCGCCGGCCGCCTGCTTCATCAGCCTCGCGACGTCCAGTTCAGCGCTCTCCGCGAGCCCCAGAAGATCGCGCGGGACCGCCGGCCCCGCGGATCGGGGTCGGCTGCGCGCGTCGCTGCGAGGGGAGAACATGAGAGCTACGCGTCCTCCCAGTTCGCGGGGAAGGTGACGTAGACGAACTTCGCCCAGGTCGGCGTTCCGAAGGTGATGCGGGAGCCCTTCGGCACGTAGAGGATGTCCCCCGGCCTGCCGATCTTGCCTCCGGCGTCGCCGCCCAGGTGCAGCTCGCCCTCGAGCACGATCTGCACCTCGTCGTAGTTCAGGGTCCAGGGGAAGCTCCCCTGGGTGATGGTCATGTACCCGGCGGCCATGGGCGCGCCGTCCGCGTCGGTCACGACGTCGCCGGTGGCGACCTGCATGCCGGGCGGCGGGCCGGGATACGGGAACGGGTCGAGCCGGGACTCGCCGATGCGGGCCAGCTTGACGGGGTGACGCGCTGAGGTGGTGGGGGCGGTGAGTTCGCCCCCACCCGATCCCAGCATCGCGGTCACGAGCGCACGAACCTGGTCAGCCAGCGCGTCACCGCCCGACGGCGCGGCGGCGGGCGGCGCCTGCCCCTCGCGCACGATGTCGACCCCTCGGTCGCGGGCGACGTCGCGCGCCAAGGGCGTCACGATCGCGTCGCGCGCGACGATCAGGGTGCCTCCCGAGGCCTGTTGCACCTCGGCGGCGGTGATGACTGGCTTTCCCATGTTTCTCATCCACTCACTGGTTCGTGGTCGTGTGTGACCTCACGGTCTTGGTGCGGATCAGTCCCGGTGCGGGAGGATGATCTCGACGTCGCCGTGCGGGCGCGGGATCACGTGCACGGAGACGAGTTCGCCGACGCGGCCGGCGGCGGCCGCACCGGCGTCGGTGGCGGCCTTGACCGCGCCGACGTCGCCACGGACGAAGACCGTCACCAGGCCGGATCCGATCTGTTCCTTGCCGATCAGCCGGACGTTGGCGGCCTTGACCATCGCGTCGGCGGCCTCGATAGCGCCGATCAGGCCCTTGGTCTCGACCATGCCGAGGGCGATCATCTGGACATCTGCCATGGGAGTGCTCCTTCTAGTAGCAGCGGTGTGGGTGGGTGCTGGGTCGGGGGCAGTCGACTTCTTCTCTGCCCGTTGGACGGTGGACTTTTCAGTTGTGCCGGCGGCCGCGGCGGCCGGACGTTTTCGGGTGCGCTTCGGCGCCTCGGGCGGGGATTCACTCATGGGCTACCTCCTAGCTCTGTCTCAGCTCGGTGAGGATCCTGCGGACGACGTCCTCGATCACCCTCGCCTCCTCCGCCCCGCCTGCGGACGGCGAGTCGCCGGCCTGCGAGGGCGCGCCGTCGACCTTGCCTCCGTGGGCACGGGCGACGGGCGGGGCGTCGCGCAGGTGGTACGCGACCCGCCTGATGTTGAGGACGTTCTCGACGGTGATGTTGTCGCTGACGACCGCGCCGCCGACGCCGCCGGGGCCGAGCGTGAACGACGGGCGCACGCCGGTCGTGTACCCGACGCCGCCGAGGCAGCCCCACGTGTTGACGAGGATCCGGAACGCGGGCTGCTCGATGCCGTAGGCGATGATCGACTCCTCGTCGCCCGAGTGGATGACGGCCGAGTGGCCGTCGCCGCCGAAGGTGAGCATCTGCGTTGCCCGCTCGAAGCCGGCCTTCCAGCCGTCCTCGACCATCCAGCCGAGCACCGAGGTGAGCTTCTCGCGCGACAGCGGGTACTTCGGCCCGATGCCGTCGATCTCCGCCACGAGGATGCGCGTGCCGGCCGGCACGTCGATGCCCGCCAACCGGCCCAGCTCCTGCGGGGTGCGGCCCACGTAGGGGGCGATCATCATCCCGTTCGGGCGGAACATCTTGCCCGCCAGCCGGTCGGCCTCCTCGCGGGTGAGCCACTGGGCGCCGAAGCGCTGCATGTCGGCCTTGAGCCGCTCCGCGATCGGCCGGTCCGCGATGACCGCCTGCTCCGTCGCGCAGATGGTGGAGCAGTCGAACGACTTGGACTCCACGAGCATCTGGGCGGCGCGCGTCACGTCGGCCGTGCGGTCGACGTAGGCGGGCACGTTGCCGGGGCCGACGCCGAGCGCGGGCTTGCCGCACGAATGCGCGGCGAGCACCATGCCCGGGCCGCCGGTGGCGAGGATCATCGACGTCGCGTAGTGGTTCATCAGCTCGTTGGTGCCCTGGATGCTGAGCTCGGTCATGCAGGACACCAGGCCCTTCGGCATGCCCGCCGCCTCGCCGGCCGCCGCCATCACCCGCACCGCCTCCGCCGTGCAGTTCTTCGCCGACGGGTGGGGCGCCACGACGACCGCGTTGCGCGCCTTCACGCCGATCAGGATCTTGAAGAACGCGGTCGAGGTGGGGTTCGTCGACGGCGTCAGCGCGCACAGCACGCCCACCGGCGCCCCGACCTCGATGATCTTCAAGGCGTCGTCACGGCGCAGCACGCCGCACGTGGGGATGTCCTTGATCGAGTCCCAGACGCCCTGGGCGGCGAACTCGTTCTTCAGGCGCTTGTGCTCGGGATAGCCGAACCCGGTCTCCTCGTGCGCCAGCTGGCCCAGGCGTCCGGCCTCGCGCATCCCCGCGGCGACCATCGCCTCGCAGATGCGGTCCACCTCCTCCTGGGGCGCGAACTGGAACGCCCGCATCGCCTCCCTCGCCGCGACCGCGAGGTCACGGGCCTGCTGGACCGACCGGAGGTCGGCGTCCATGAAGTTGCCGTTCATCGACGTCCCCCGTCAGTACTTCTTCGGATGGGCCGCCACCTCGAGCACGGCATCCTGGAAGGCGGCGCAGGCCGCGCGGCACGCGCTCTGCGAGCCCGTCAGCCAGCCGCCCGAGAAGTTCGTCTCGCTCGGCGGCTCGAAGTAGGTGGCCACCGACACGTCGGCGGCCTTGACCGCGAGGTCGAGCGCGAACGTCGCCTCCAGGGGCGGGGCGATCAGGTAGGCGAGCGGCTCGCCCTGCCGGATGCCCGCCTCCTTCGACAGGTAGCTACCCGTGCTGGAGATCAGGTGCGGGAAGAAGTTCAGCTCCCCGGCCTCGTCGGCCGAGTAGAACCACGCCTCCTCCTCGCAATACGAGACGCAGGCGTCGACGCCCGCCCGGACCTCCGCCGGGGTGGGGCCGGCCAGCATGCCGATGATCTCGCCCGAGAGCGGGCCGGACGGGTAGCCGGAGCCCGCGTAGAAGCTCTTGGCGTAGACGACGTCGACCTCGGCGTACTTGGTGGCCTCGTCGAGCGACACGTACAGCGAGTCGTCGATGTCGCAGGTCAGCAGGCCGATCGCGCGCTGGTGGTCTTCGAGGTTCAGCTTCTCGGCCAGGCCGCGATCGATGTTGGAGATGATGCGCACCGCCAGGATCGACGGCTTGACCGGTTCGAGGATTCCCATTTTTCCTTCACCCTTCCCTTAGTCCCCGGCGACCTCGCGGAGCTTCACTCCGCTGGCGCTGTAGGTGATCATCCGCTTGATGAACTCGACGATGTAGGCGCCGGCCTCGAGCGGGTTGGTGCCGCCGTGCGTGGTGATCATGCAGATCAGGTCGCGGTCGGCGTCGGACTTGCCCGGCTGCGGGTCGAAGCCCATGTAGGCGCTCATCGCGTCGGCGATGCCCAACCCGGGCCGCTCGCCGATGAGCAGGACGACGACCTTGGCCTTGATGACCGAGTTGACGTCGTTCATGATGCCGACGCGGCCGTTCTCGATGAAGAACGGCGTGCCGACGCTCAGGCCCGCGGACTTCAGCCCCTGCTCGATCACCGGGTAGATGTCGCGCAGGTTGTTGTCGATCGCCGCGGCGGAGAGGCCGTCGACGACGCACAGCTGCACGTCCGGGCCCTTGACGCAGCGCTCCTCGATGAGCTTCTTGCCCTCGTCGCTGAGCAGCCGGCCGAGGTCGGGGCGCAGCAGGTACTCGCCGCGGTCCGCCACTCGGGTCGTCACGGTGAAGAGGTTGAAGGCGTCTCTCACCTCGTCGGAGACGACGCCGTAGATGGCGTCCTGCGTCACGCCGTGGTCGGCCTGGAACAGCAGCGCCGTCGCCGTCTTCGGGCGGGGCCCCGCCCGTCCGACGCCCAACCGCGCGCTGGTGGTGGCCATCAGGTTGCGCAGGCCGTCGGCGTCGTACGGGTTGTCGACCAGCATCGCGTGCCGGGGCGCGTCCAGCGTCGGGTCGGCCAGGTCGATGACCAGGTCGCCGCCGTCGCGGTTGATCACCGACGGCCCGGACGCGTCCGCGGCCGCCTTCGGCTCGAGCCCCTCGTGCCGCAGCTCGGCGAGGATGCGGGCAACGATCTCCTCAATGTTGACACTCATCGGTTCACCTCTTCAGGAAGAAGGACGCGTCGCCTGCGATGTCGGTGAGCTGGCCGTCCTTCCACAGGCCCACCTCCTCCATCCACGCCTCGAACTCGGGCAGCGGCCGGAGCCCGAGGGCCTGCCGCAGCGAGGGAGCGTCGTGGTAGCTCGTCGTCTGGTAGCTCAGCATGGCGTCGTCGCCCATCGGGATGCCCATGATGAAGTTGACGCCCGCGCTGGCGAGCAGGACGGCGAGGTTGTCGTTGCTGTTCTGGTCCGCCTTCGCGTGGTTCGTGTAGCAGACGTCGCAGCCCATCGAGATGCCGGTGAGCTTGCCCATGAAGTGGTCCTCGAGGCCGGCCCGGATGATCTGCACCGAGTCGTAGAGGTACTCGGGGCCGATGAAGCCGACGACGGTGTTGACCTGGAACGGCTGCCAGCGCTTGGCGATCGCGTAGTTGCGGGCCTCCAGCACCAGTTGGTCGGCGCCGTGGTGCGCGTCGGCCGAGAGGGCCGAGCCCTGGCCGGTCTCGAAGTACATGTAGTTCGGGCCGGCGGTCACGCAGTGCTTCTTGGCGAGGTCGTAGGCCTCGTCGAGCAGGCCGACCGAGACGCCGAAGCTCTCCATCGCCTTCTGCGAGCCGGCGATCGACTGGAAGACCAGGCCGACAGGAGCGCCGCGCTTCAGGGCCTCCATCTGCGTCGTGACGTGCGCGAGCACGCAGTTTTGCGTCGGCACCTCCCACTTGTCGATGACGTCCCACGTCATCTCCAGGAGCCGCGAGACGGAGCCGACCGTGTCGTCGGACGGGTTGATGCCGATGACCGAGTCGCCGGAGCCGAACGAGAGACCCTCGTAGACCGCGGCGCGGATGCCGTCGACCGAGTCCGTCGGGTGGTTCGGCTGGAGCCGCGAGGCGAGGGTGCCCGGCAGGCCCATGGTGTTGGCGTTGTGGGTGACGACGCGGATCTTGCGCGCCGCGACCACCAGGTCCAGGTTGCCCATGAGCTTGGTGACGCCGGCCACCATCTCGCCGGTCAGCGCGTTGCTTATCCGGCGGATGTCGGCGCTGGTCGTCTTGTTCGAGAGCAGCCACTCGCGGAAGTCGCCGACCGTCCAGCCCTTGATCTCGTCGTAGATCCGCTCGTTGACCGCATCGTCGATCGCCCGGGTGACCTCGTCCTCGTCGTACGGGACCACCGGGTTCTCGCGCAGCGCGCTCAGCGGCACCTCCGCAAGGACGTGCCTCGCGGCCACGCGCTCCGCTGCGCTCCGGGCCGCGATGCCCGCTTGCTGGTCGCCCGACTTCTCCTCGTTGGCCTTGGCCAACAGGTCCTTGATGTCGGCGAACTCGTAGGTGTGCCCGAACAGTTTCGTCCGCAACAGCATCTCCGTCACCCCCTGGTCTTTCTGCCCATGTCAACTCCCGGGTCGTGTTTTGTTCTCGGTTGCCTGATAAAAGACGAGCGTCTTCACGGAGACGGGCACCACGCGCCCGTCGAAGAGTGGCTCGCCGATGTCGATGAAGTCGCCCTCGCCCAGTTGGATCTGGTCGACGACGATGAGCGCCAGCTCCGGCGCTTTCTGCTTGACCGTCTGGCCGAGCACCTGTGCGTAGTCCTGCTCGATGACCAGCACGAGCGGCCGGTCGCGCGGCAGGTGCCGACGGGCGAACGCCACCACGCCGTCGGCGAGCGTGGTGAGCTGGGCGAAGTCGATGCGCCCCGGAAGCGGGAGCGAGACGGCGAAGTCGCCCTCCCTGCCCGCTCCCCTGTCCCAGCGCTCGACCGCCTCGCCGAGCGCGGCCGCGACCGCGTCGGCGCTGGTCAGGCCGGGATCCCGCTCGAGCAGCCGAGGCTCGATGACGGGGGCGTTGCGCAGCGGCAGGTGATCGTTCTCCGCCCAGATCGTCGACCCGGACAGCGTCACCTGCTGGCTGGCCGCGCCCAGCACCGTCGCCCGCAGCGTCTGCGCGGGCTTCTCGACCCGCAGCTCGGCCCAGCGGGGGTTCTCCCGCAGCGCCTCCGCGAGCAGCGGGCCGATGTCGCCGAAGACGCTGACCTCGGCCAGCGTCGACGCCGGCGCGTGCGCGTAGTAGAGCTGCCCCACCCCGCCGGAGACGAAGTAGGCCGAGACCCTGCCGTCGACGTCGAGGCGCGGGCTGAGCGCCGCCTGGGCGCCCAGCGGGGTCTCGACGCCGAGGCAGAGGTCGACGACGATGTCGGCCATCGCCGCCGCCAGCCGCTTCAGGTCGACCAGCCTGGGGATCTCCCCCACGCGAAGCCCGAGGCCCAGCTGGTCGGCGATGATCCGGCCGGTCGGCGCCAGGTGGAGCAGGCGCCCCGTCCCCTTCTCGAGGACGGCCTGCCTGCCGCCCACCATCGACGCCGCCGAGGCGATGTGCTTACCCGAGCGGAACAACGCCGCGTTCGACGAGCCGCCGCCGACGTCGACGTTGACCACCGACGCGTAGTTGGCGGCCGACCACTGCGCCGCGCCGGAACCCCGCCCCGCGATCTGCGACTCGAGGTTCGGCCCGGCGACGGTGACCACGAAGTCGCCGGCGAGGTCGCCGAGGCCGTGCAGGATCTGCTCGGCGTTGCGCGTCCGCGCGGTCTCTCCGGTGATGATCACCGCGCCCGTCTCGACCTCGCCCGGATCGACCCCCGCGAGCGTGTACTCGTGGCGGATCAGCGCGGTGAGCTTGTCGACGTCCACCTCGTCAGCCGCGAGCAGCGGCGTGAAGTGCGCGTCGCCCTGGTACCGCACCTCCCGCGTGTCGATGTCGAGCCTCGGGACGAGCCCCAACCTGTGCTGGTTGGTGATGGCGAGGTCGGACAGCACGAGCTGGGTCGTGGTCGTGCCGACGTCGATCCCGACGCTCAGCATGTTCCGCGTGCCCATGTCGCCCCGTCCTCCTCTCTCAGCTCTTCCTGAACGTGGTCTCGCCGTCGACCTCGAGCGAGTCGAGGATGGCGAAGATCACGGCGTCGACCGGCGCGCCGGTGGTGCGGTCCGTGTGCCGGCCCGCGCTGCCCTGCGCGATGAGGACGAGTTCGCCCTCGCCCGCGCCGATGGCGTCGACGGCGACGAACGGGTCGCCCTCGAGCTCGTCACTCGTCGAGGCGCGCTGCACGATGAGCAGCTTGCTGCCGTGCAGCGAGTCGACCTTGATGGTCGACACCGCCGAGCCGATCACGCGCGCGATGATCATCCGGGCCTCACTCCCCCGCCTCGGCCTCGGCGACGACGTCGTCGTCGGAGGTCGCCGGAGGGTTCGTCTTGGCGAACAGGAGAAACGCGAGGGCCACGGCGGTGATGCCGGCGACGAGCTTGCCCGCGATCATCGGGGCGATCATGTCGGGCGCGACGCCGGCGGTGAAGCCGAGGTGGTCACCCAGGGCAAAGGCCGCGCTGACCGCGAAGGCCGCGTTCAAGATCTTGCCGCGCCGGTCCATGTTCTTGAAGATCTCGAACATCGCGATGTTGTTGGCCAGCGTCGCGATCAGGCCGCCCGCCGCGGACTTGTTGACGCCAACGAGCTTGCCGAGCGCCGACAGCGGCTTGGCGCCGAAGGTGACGATCAGGTGCACCGCGGGGAA
>Ga0116181_1002842_pt1 | contig 13825 bp, 15 predicted proteins | sample AD_UKC075_MetaG_FD_89752 | JGI IMG/M metagenome (GOLD analysis project Ga0116181, IMG submission 89752) | Active sludge microbial communities of municipal wastewater-treating anaerobic digesters from USA - AD_UKC075_MetaG | ecosystem: Engineered > Bioreactor > Anaerobic > Digestate | place: USA...
GCCGCCGGCTTCCTTCAGATTCCACCTCGCGATGGACACCCTTGCCTTTGGCTAGTGGTTCCCACTGCCAAGCCCACAGCGGACTTTCACCGCCAAGCTATCGCCCATGCCGGGCGCACGAAAATTTAAAGAGACGGCTTAAGCCGTCTCTTCCTTTTTTTCCTCTTTGCGACTGCGAATGACCTCTGGTTCCTGCAGTCCTTCCACTACTTTTTGGGTAATTATGCAGCGTTTGATGTCTGTCCGAGAGGGGATCTCGTACATGAGCTGCAGCATGATCTCCTCCATGATGGAGCGCAGGCCCCGAGCTCCTGTTTTCCTGGCCAACGCCTTTTTCGCGATGGCTGCGAGAGCTCCTGGAGCGAATTCCAGTTCCACTCCGTCTAAATCGAACAGCTTCTTGTACTGTTTGACCAAAGAATTTCTCGGTTCCTGAAGGATGCGGATGAGCGCTTCTTCATCCAGACTGTCCAGCGCTACAACCACAGGCAGCCTGCCGATGAACTCAGGGATAAGGCCGTAGCGGAGGAGATCCTCAGGCATGAGCTGCCGGAACAGATCTCCGATCTGCTTCTCGCTCTTGGGGCGGACATCTGCGCCGAAGCCCAAGGTCTTTTTGCCTATCCTAGACTCGATGATCTTCTCCAAACCGTCAAAAGCGCCGCCGCAAATAAAGAGGATATTGGTAGTATCGATTTGAATGAACTCCTGATGGGGGTGCTTTCTTCCTCCCTGGGGCGGCACTGAAGCCACAGTTCCTTCGAGAATCTTCAGCAGGGCCTGCTGTACTCCCTCGCCTGAAACATCCCTGGTAATAGAGGGGTTCTCGCTTTTACGAGCGATTTTATCCACTTCGTCTATATAAATAATCCCGCGTTCTGCTTTTTCCACATCGTAGTCTGCAGCTTGGATCAGCTTCAAAAGGATGTTTTCCACATCCTCCCCTACATAACCAGCTTCAGTTAAAGATGTAGCGTCAGCGATGGCAAAAGGAACATTGAGAATGCGTGCCAGGGTCTGGGCCAGGAGGGTTTTGCCTGAGCCTGTGGGACCCAGCAGCAGAATGTTGCTCTTTTGCAGCTCCACATCATCTAAATGAGAGGCGGAATTGATGCGCTTGTAATGGTTATAGACTGCAACGGAAAGGGCTCGTTTGGCTTGCTCTTGACCGATGACGTATTGATCCAGGATCTGTTTGATCTCCTTTGGCTTGGGAACGTTGCTCAGCTCAACACTGGTCTGTTCGCTAAGTTCCTCTTCGATTATCTCGTTGCACAGTTCGATGCATTCATCGCAGATGTAGACGCCGGGGCCAGCGATGAGCTTTTTCACCTGTTCCTGTACCTTTCCACAAAAGGAGCACTTCAATTGACCCTTTTCATCGCCAAACTTAAACATCTCATCACCTCTCTTTGGCTAGACCTTCACCCTTCTTTGTAAAGATCTGATCAATAATTCCATACTCCTTAGCCTCTTCAGCGGACATGTAGTAATTGCGGTCCGTATCCACCTCAACCTTTTCAATGGGCTGTCCTGTATGCCGTGAGAGGATCTCGTTGCCGATCTGCTTCAGGCTGAGGATTTCCTTAGCTTCGATCTCAATATCTTTAGCCTGCCCTTTCACTCCTCCCAGGGGCTGATGGATCATGATCCGGGAATAGGGCAGTGCAAAGCGCTTGCCTGGGGTTCCTGCGCTGAGCAGGAGTGCTGCCATGCTGGCTGCCATGCCCAGGCAAATTGTGGACACGTCAGGCCTGATGTACTGCATAGTGTCGTAGATAGCAAGTCCCGAATAGACCACGCCACCGGGGCTGTTGATGTACAGGTAGATATCTTTGCTGGGATCTTCGCATTCCAGGTGTAGCATCTGGGCAATGACGAGATTTGCAACGTGATCGTCGATGGATCCGCCGATGAAAATGATTCTCTCCTTCAGGAGGCGAGAGTAAATGTCATAGGCTCTCTCACCACGGTTAGTCTGTTCCACCACCATTGGAATCAAGGTGCTCATTTTCTTCACTCCCATCTTCCTGCTCATTTTCCTGTATTTCCTCTACCACAGCGTTTTCCCGGATAAACTGGCGAGCTTTTTCCAGGCGCAGCTGGTATGAGGCAAGGCTCTGGAGGCTCTCCTCGTCCTCTTTAGGCCTGGAACTTTTCAGTTCCTTGACCCTGGCCTCAATTTCTTCAGAGCTCGGCTGGAGGTTTTCCTCTTCTGCGATCTTCTGGAGCACCAGCTCTTCTTTCATTTCCTTCTCCGCAATAGAGGTGATTACCTCCTGGGAATCTTTCCCTTCATCAGCCAAGGCCTTTTTGTATTCATCCCATGAAATGCCCTGATAGGCCAAGGTCAGGCGCATGCGCTGTTCTGCAGACTCCTTGTAGCTCTCCAAAGTGAAGGGCGGCAGCTCTGTTTCGCTTTCCTCCACCACTTTGGTTACCAGCTCTTCCAGCACCTTGTTTTCTGCTCGCGCGTCTGCCTGCTCTTCTAGCCTTTGCCTGATTTGGGCTTTCCATTCGTCCAGGCTCTCATAGCCGCTTACATCCTGGGCGAATTCGTCGTCTAAATCAGGATATTCACGTTCCTGAATGGCGGTGAGGGTCACAGAAAAGTCGATGGTTTTGCCGGCAATGTCTTTATTGGGATGGTCCTCAGGATAGTCTATGCTGATGACCTTCTTCTCGCCAACTTCCATGCCTACAATTCCCGACTCCAGCTTTTCCTCGAGATACCCGCTGCCCAGTTCAATGGTATAGCCTTCAGCTGTTGAGCCAGGTACCACCTCGTCGCCAATTTTCCCTTCAAGGTCAATGACTGCAAAATCGCCGTTTTCAACCTTGGTTTTCTCGCTGGGAACCAGCTCGCTGTAGCGTTCCAAATACTGCTGGATTACCTTTTGGACCATTTCATCGGTAACAGGCTGCAGTTTTTTCTGCACCTCTACACCTTTATATGTAGCCAGTTTCACTTCAGGCGATACGTCCATGGTAACGTTGAAGGAGAAGCTCTTTCCCCAATCGAGCTCTTCTGCGTTGTAGTCGTAGCGGGGATAGCCGAGGAATGAGATGTTATCCTCTGTGAGGACTTCGCCTAAAAGCTGGGGCAGCAAAGACTGCAGCGCCTCGGACCGTAAAGTCTACTTGCCAAGTTTTGCTTCAACAACTTTGCTGGGCGCACGACCCGGGCGGAAGCCTGGGATCTGCACTGTACTGGCCAACTCTCTGGCTGTTCTCTCAAGACACTCGTTCACTTCTTCGGGCGTCAGCTGGAAGTTGACGCGGACCTGACTTCTCTCTAGTCTTTCCAGGTTCTTTTCCATTTATCCTGGTTCCTCCTTGCTAATGCGATAACTTTATTCGGTACCTACTTGATCTTCTGCAGAGAGCTGGAAATTCCTGCTTCAAGTAGATAAAAAGAAACCTCAGCTTCTGGCTGAGGAGATAGCTACATTTGGAGCGGAAGACGGGATTTGAACCCGCAACCCTCGCCATGGCAAGGCGATGCTCTACCGTTGAGCCACTTCCGCACGTGGTGCCGAGAGCGGGATTTGAACCCGCACGACCTGAGTCACAGACTCCTAAGGCCTGCGTGTCTGCCAGTTCCACCATCTCGGCGCTGCATTCTAATTATAGCCTGCACGATTGTAGATGTCAATACCTTGCGATCTTTTTTGCACTCTGCAAGAAAACAAAATTTTCCCTTTTAGGGAGGCCTGGGCCTCCCCAAAAGTCAACTCGAAAAAAAAGCCTGCTTTCTTGAACGAGGGCTAGCCTTGTCCCTGGATCTTCCTCCAGCTCTTTTGAAGCGCAGCACCCTCTGAATTTTTTACCTCAAACAGGAACGGACCTTCGTAACCTACCTCATCCAGGGCAGCTAGGATCTTCTGCCAGTCGTTTATGCCTTCTCCCGGCAGCCAGTGCCGCTCATCTATGCCGTCCCAATCGGACATATGAGTCGTAACTACTTTCGCGCCCAGCGCCCGGATAAAATCCTGAGGCGTTTCCTTAAACAAGTGATTTACATCACAGCAGACATAAAGAGCTGGGGAGTCTGTCAGATACTCTATTTCCTGCCTGGTGTTGCCCAGGCAAGTTCTGGGCAGGCATTCAACCGCAAGCTTTACTCCCTGCTCCTTTGCAGTTGCGCCGAGCTCCTTTAGCGATTCGCGGGATATTGCCAGCTTCTTTTCCCTTTCTTCGTCAGCTATGGGTTCAAGGCTGGGGTGGATGACGCACACTTTGGCACCCCAGCTGCCTGCAAGTTCGATCCATTTTTTGAAGTTCTCAACGGTCTGCTCCCTCTGCCCTTTGTCTAAATTTGAGAGATCCCATCCTGCGCCGAAGGGCAAGTGCACAGACCAGAGGTTTAAGCCCAGACTGCTTATTCTCTCAACAGTGCTTTTGGCCCAGGATTCCAAACCTGTGTCTGCCAAAAGCTCAATCTGGGAGATGCCGTTCTCTCTAAATGTCGACAGCCATTTTTCCTTTTTAACTGATACAGAAACCCCAAGGGGCAGATTATACAATCTTTTTGTCCTCCTCTCCTGTTAACATCATCGGCTTGCAAACAATTCAACCACTGCACTGCCGGCTTTCAAAATTCTCACCCCGTAGCCAGGCAGCTTTAACGAACCTTTGACTATGCTGCCGTCTATTAAATCAGTCAGTTCAAAATCGCCTATATCAACTGTCTGTTCGTCGCTGTTGAAGTTCATGATGAAGATGAAATCGTGCTGTCCGTCTGTGCGCTTCTGGGCAGTTACCCCCAAAGGCAGAGCTGCTGGCAGTACCTTTGGGATCTCGAGAGCCTCAATGAGATGGTTGTAGAAATCTCTTAAAAAGTCTTCTCTGCTGCGGAAAGCTATATAATATGCATTTCCTGCGCCGAATTTATTTCGTGTCAGGGCTGGCCTGCCAGCGTAGAAATCGTCTTTGTAGGTGGCTAAAACCTCTGCTGTTTCAGCATGAATCAGGTCGCACAACTCGATTGCCTCATACTCTTTCCCTGGACTGTCTTTTAAGACCACGTAGTTTACGTCATCGTCGTAGAGGGCGTCGATCTCTTCGCTCCAGACGCCCAGGACTTTCCGCAATGATCCAGGAAATCCTCCTAAAAAGCACAGGTCGTTCTCGTCCACAATGCCGCTTAGGTAGGTGGCAACAAGTGTACCGCCAGAGGCAACAAACTGTTCAAGGCGCTCGGCAACACCAGGCCTTACCATATACATCATGGGTGCAACGAGAAGCTTGTAGCTGGAAAAATCGCAGTCCATGTTGATGATGTCAACAGGCACACCCTGCTGCCAAAAAGGCTGGTAGTGTTTTTCACATGTCTGTTGGTAGTCTTTTTTCTCATTCCGGGGACCTTGGGCATCTTCAATGGCCCAGCGGTTTTCCCAATCGTAGATGATGGCTACCTGACTCTCCACTGTGGTTCCCACCACATCGTCCAGCTGCTCAAGGATCTTTCCGCAGGCAGCAACCTCGCGGAAAACCCTGGTATGCTCGTGTCCGCAGTGGTCTACAACAGCGCCGTGGAATTTCTCTGAACACCCCCGGCTCTTCCGCCACTGAAAGTACTGCACGGTATCTGAACCGTGGGCTACAGCTTGCAGGGAGGCCAAAACGTGCATCCCCGGCCGCTTCAGCTTGGCAACTTTACACCAGTTAGTTACGCTGGGAGTGCTCTCCATCAGCATGAAAGGCTTGCCGCCCTTCAGGGAACGATTGAGATCGTGCAGGAATGCAGTGCTTGCACCAACTTGCCAGTTGGGCTTCTCACCGTGCCACAGCGGATAGCTGTCCCAGGAAACCACGTCCATTTCCTTGGCCAGCTTCCAGTAATCGAGGCCTGGGTATGTTCCCATCAAGTTGGTTGTGACCGGGATCTCAGGTGTGATCTCTTTGAGGGGAGCGATCTCGTGTTTGAAAAAGTCCACTGTCTGGTGGGTGACAAACCTTTTCCAGTCTAGGTTCAGGCCGTGCACCAGCTCCTCGCCGTGAGGTGCCGGGGACTGGATCTGGGACCAATCTGTGTATGTGTGGCTCCAAAAAGCGTTCCACCAAGCCTTGTTTAACTTTTCAAGATCTCCATCGTACTTTTTCTTGAGCCATTCCCGAAAAGCTTCCTGACAGAGCTCACAGTGGCATTCTCCGTTGTATTCATTTGAAACATGCCAGATGAGAAGACCTGGGTGTTCTTTATAGCGCTCTGCCAGTTTCGTGTTGATGATTCTTACCTTTTCTCGGTAAACAGGTGATGTGAAGCAGTGATTGTGCCGTCTGCCGTGGAGAATCCGCTGCCTGTTTGGCTGCACCCGCAGCACCTCAGGGTATTTTGCAGACATCCAGGCCGGCCTCGCACCAGATGGAGTGGCCAGGATGGTATAGACGCCATTTTTGTAGAGATTGTCCATGATCTGGTCCAGCCAGCTGAAATCGAAGCGTCCTTCCTCAGGCTCCAGCTTTGCCCAAGCGAAAATCCCCACTGATGCGCAGTTCACATGGGCGAGCTTCATCAGCCGCAGATCCTCCGCCAGAACCTCAGGTGTGTCCAGCCACTGATCTGGGTTGTAGTCTGCGCCGTGAAGGATTTTCCTGACTTTAGGGTTAATTGGAGGATACCTTTTCATAACACCACTCCTCTGACGAGTTCTTTTTGCGCAACCGTCCTGCTTGAGGGACAGCCAGATGGCTGCAGCTTTCTGAAAGGAAAAAACTCACGAGTGAATACTGAAAATTCGCAGATTGAAGGCAAGAGATACAGACCCTGTCGAAAAACAGTCAAAGCAGCCTGCAAATTACGTTTTTAGGGGGAGGTATTGCCTCCCCCTAACTGATAATGGGACAGCGCCAGTTGAGTCCGGTGTTATTATCCCAAGTGCCGTTTCCGTCGTGGAAGCAGAACTCTACTTCCCGTTCTCCTGTTGCTGTGAGAGCAACCTCAAAGCTGTCGTCTGTGGCTCTTGACATCTTCAGGGACTTGGGTTCCACCCAGCCGTCGAAGCCGTAGTGCAGATACAGCTCTTGGCTTGTAGCCAAAGGTCCCTGATACCAGATGTGCAGTTTTTCACCCTGTGGCACTTGGGCAGGTTCCACCCGCAAGCGGCGTTTTGCAAACACAGTCCCACCTCCGCAGGTTAGTCTGCCCTTTGTGCCTCCAAATAAGCCATGGCCTTTTCAATCCGCCGCTCTGTGGTGTCCTTGCCCAACAGGACCAGCACCTCGAAGATGCCTGGGCTCACTGACTTGCCTGTAAGGGCCAGCCGCAGGGGATGGATGAGCTGCCCCAGCTTTTTGCCGGTCTGCTCTGCATGGGCCCTGAAAGCTGCCTCCAGGGGCTCCAGCTCGTATGTTGAAAATCCTTGGAGAATGCTTTTGATCTCAGCAAGGTCCTCAAGGCCGTTTTTCCAGTGCTTCGCCGCAGCTTTGGGATCGTACTCTTCGGGGTCGTAGAAGTAGAAGGTTAAGGCTTCAGGCAGCTGGGAAAGCAGCTCGATCCTGGTCTGGTAGCTGCCGAGGATCCCAAGCAGCCAGCTTTTGGGGTACTTGTCCACAGGCAGCCCGGCCTTCTGAAGAAAAGGAAGGGCCCTTTGGTAAAGATCCTCTAAAGTGAGATCCCGCAGGTACTGGCCGTTCATCCAGGTGAGCTTTTTCCCGTCGAAAATGGCGGGGTTTTTGGAAACTTTCTCCAGGGTGAACTTTTCCACCAGCTCCTGGCGGCTGAACAGGGTCTGGCTGCCGTCGTAAGCCCAGCCTAAAAGGGCCAGGTAGTTTACCATTGCCTCAGCCAGATAACCTTCTTCCTGGTACTGGGTAACTGAAGTTGCGCCGTGGCGCTTGCTGAGCCGGGACTTGTCCGGGCCTAAAATCATGGGAATGTGGGCAAATTCCGGCACAGGAAAGCCTAAGGCTTGGTAAATCTGGATCTGTTTGGGGGTATTGGAGAGGTGGTCTTCCCCCCTGATTACGTGCGTGATCTTCATCAAGGCATCGTCGATGACCACAGCGAAATTATAGGCTGCCATGCCGTCAGACTTGATGAGAACAAAGTCATCTAAAACTTCGTTGTTGAACTCCACATCTCCCCGGATCAGATCCTCAACTTTGGTGGTGCCCTCTTGAGCAACCTTCATCCTGATGGTTGCGCTTTGGCCGGAAGCGAGCCTCTCTTCAACCTCTTCCGGAGATAGGTTTCTGCAGGTGCCGTCGTAGCGGGGAGGCAGGCCCTTTTTCTTTGCCTCTTCCCTGCGGGCTTCCAGCTCCTCGGGGGTACAGAAGCACCAGTAGGCAGCTCCTTTTTCCACCAGTTTTTTCGCATAGCTTAGGTAGAGATCTTTCCGCTGGGTTTGAAAGTACGGGCCGTAGGGGCCGTCTTTGCCTGGCCCTTCGTCCCAATCGAGGCCCAGCCAGCTGAGGCCCTCCAGAATTGCCCTGGTGGATTCCTCTGTGGACCGCACAAGATCGGTATCTTCGATCCTGAGAATGAATTTGCCGCCGTGGTGGCGGGCAAACAGCCAATTGAAAAGGGCAGTGCGTGCTCCGCCCACATGGAGGTATCCGGTGGGACTGGGAGCGAAGCGCACCCTGACTTCTTGCGACATTCCAATAGCTCCTTTCCCAAAAAGAAGAAGTGCTCGGGGAGCACTTCTTCACAACAGCTTGTTTAGCGCACTTTCCGCTTTCTAGCGGCTTCGGCTTTTTTCTTGCGCTTTACACTTGGTTTTTCATAATGCTCTCTCCTGCGCGCCTCAGCCAAAATACCAGCCTTCTGACATTGACGTTTAAAGCGGCGCAGGGCGCTATCGAGGGATTCGTTTTTCCCCACTTTAACTTCGGACATTATCTCTTCCCCCCTCCCTGGCCCCACACCTGCCCTTGGGACTTGGTGCAGAGAATACATTCAAAAATCAACCTGGAGGCCAGCCAAAAGTGCGGCCACCTAAAAGATGGACATGCAGATGGGGCACTGTCTGTCCGCCATCTTTCCCTGTGTTGATGACAACCCGGTAGCCATTCAAGTCTCGCTCCCTGGCCAGTTTGTTGGCCACTGCAAGGAGGCGCCCAAGGAGTTTTTCATCCTCCACATGAGCGAGGCTTTCCGCATGCACTTTGGGAATGACCAGGATGTGCACAGGGGCCTGGGGGTTGAGATCAGCAAAGGCTGCAGAAAGATCGTCTTCATATAGAAGCTCTCCCATCTCGCCCCTTGCGATCTTGCAAAACACACACTCTGCGGACATGAATCACACCCCCCTTCGGCCTTTATTCTTAAGATTCGTGAACGGGGCTGCAATTCCTTCTAAACCGGAAAAAATTAGTTGAAAATTCCTTCCCCTCCGCTGGCGTCTGTCTTTGTCACCTGCACAAGGCGAAGCTGCCCTGCCTCCCCTGTGCCTCGGGCCCGCACCCGCATGTACTGGCTGGTGAAACCTTCCCAAACGTTTCCCACCTGCTCTTCCAGAAGCACTTCCACTGTTCTGCCGCGGAAACCAGCGTGGTACTGGGAAGAGAGCTTCTCCCCGAGCCTGATCATTTCCTCTGCCCGCGCCCTGCCTACCTGCCGCGGCAGGTGTCCGGGCAGTTTCAGGGCAGGGGTGCCCGGCCGCTTGGAATAGGGAAAAACGTGGAGCCTGCTGAAGGCCATCTGTACCACAAACTCCAAGCTCTCCTGAAACTCCTTCTCTCCTTCTCCTGGAAAGGCCACCATCACGTCTGCTGTGAGCCCAACCTCCGGCAGAGCCGCCCGGATTTTCTCCACAGTTTGGGCAAATTCAGCGGGAGTATAAGAGCGGCCCATGAGCTTGAGCACTTTCTCCGAACCGCTCTGCAGAGGCAGGTGCAGGTGTCGGCAGATGGCTTCGTGCTCTGCCATCACCCCCAGCAGCTCTTCTGATACATCCTCAGGTTCGATGGAGCTTAAGCGGAGCCTGGCAAGGCCAGGGAGTTTAGCTAAAGGTTCAATAAGCTGCCACAGCTTTGGCTGGCCGGGGAGGTCCAGCCCCCAGCTTCCCAGGTTGACGCCGCTGAGGACGATTTCCTTGTAGCCTTGCTCCAGATATTTTTTCGCCAGCTCCAGTACCCGCTCTTGAGGCAGGCTGCGGACTGGTCCCCGGGCAATGCGCACTCTGCAGTACGTGCAGTGGCCTTGGCAGCCATCCTGGATTTTCAAAGTTGCCCGGGTCCGCTCTGTGGTGCCAGCTCCCAGATCCTCAAAAGCAAGGCCGTCCTCTAAAGGAGAAACCAACTCTTTGGGTTCCCCTCGTTCCAGCAGTTCTAAAATTTCGGCCCGCCTGTGGGTGCCCACAATAAACTGCACTCCGGGCAGCTTGACTTCCTCCGGCGCCACTTGGGCATAGCAGCCCATGACCACAATCCGGGCTTCGGGATTTGTTTTCGCAAGTTTTCTGATCTGCTGGCGGCATTTCCGCTCAGCTTCAGCTGTCACAGTGCAGGTGTTCACCACAAAAACATCTGCTTCTTCCTTCGGGGCAACTTGCCACCCGGAGCGGGAAAACATTTCTGCCAAAGATGCGCTTTCGCACTGGTTAACCTTGCAGCCGATGGTAACGAAAGCTACCTTCCCTTTCAAAACTCTGCTCCTCCTGCCCTGGAGAGGGGTTCGGAGATGATGGCTCCCTCCCCTGAGAAGACCTCCACTTTTTTCCCTTCGATTAACAGCCAGGCTCCTTCAATGCCGGGGACCTCGGTTGCAGTAAAGCCGATCTGCTTGAGTATGCCGAGGACCCTTGCGCTGCCGCCAACCTGCTCCAGCTCCCTGCTGAAGTCGAGGTAGGCGATGCCGTCTTCCACTTTCACATCCAAAAGCTTCGCGTCGGCGGGCAGCTGGCTGGAAAGGCCCTGCTGCTTTTCTTCTTCAGTTGGGCCTGCCAAAAGGGCGCTGAAGGCAGCTTTGAGGAGCTCCACCTGGTCTTCTCCCTGGAGGGTCCGTTTTGCAGGCACAACTTCCTGGGCATCCCTGGTGAAATAAACGTTCAGCTTTATTTGCTCCTTTCGGCTTTCCAATTCCTTCTCCAGTTGGCTGATGCGGTTGCCGAGTTCCGTAATGCGGTTTCCCAGCTCTATGATTTGCGTGTTATGCCGCCACAGGCTCACCGAGGCGCTGAGCACCCCGATCAAGGCCAAAATGGCGAGCCAGCTTGCTAATCTCCCCACAGCAATCCTCCTGCTCCTTGTCTTTTCATCCTATATTCTTGGTTAAATCAGCCTGCATTATCCTTATATTATTTCCAAGCTGAAGTGATAAATTCCTGCCGGGGTGAAACAAAAAAATGGGCACCACTTCTTTCCACGTGGTGCCCGTTCACTCAAAACCCAATTTTAACCCCTTCATTAGAAAAACCTGACCCGCAGTCTTTCGCCGGTAGACTTGTAGTCCAGCGGAACTATTTCGCCAGCGCTGTTGTACACTGCACCGCGGCCGGTAAGTACTGCCTGAAGAGTTGGCTTATCCAGAAGCTTTTTTACCTCAACATCAGCTACTTTGCGCAGACGTCCGTCTGAATGGGGACGATATTTCTTGAACAACATTTTATCAACCTCCCTTTGTTTGTTCGTCTTTATTATGCCAGGGAGGTGTGACAAAGGTTTATCCAAGTAGCAAAATAGCTGTTAAATATTGTAAAATTTCGGTTAATCTTCGCTCTGATCCCGGAAGCGGTATCCCACGCCGTAGACTGTTTCGATGAGTTTGGGCTCTGCCGGGTTTTCTTCGATTTTCTCTCTGAGGCGACGGACGTGCACGTCCACTGTGCGGCTGCCGCCGTCGTAAGCAAAGTCCCAGCCTTTGATGAGGAGCATGTCCCTGGTTAAAACCTTGCCAGGGTTCTGCATCAGAAGGTGCAGAAGTTCAAATTCTTTCGGCGTCAAGTCTACCTTTTTCCCCCGGACTTTCACTTCAAAGCGCTCCTGATCCAGTTCCACCTCGCCAACGCGCAGAACGCTGGTGGCAGCTGGATTCTGTGCCAGCTCCTGGCGGCGGAGCATGGCTTTGACTCTAGCAACCAGCTCTCTGGTGCTGAAGGGTTTGGGCAGGTAGTCGTCTGCACCGATCTCGAGGCCCAGCACTCTGTCTATTTCCTCGCCTTTGGCGCTGAGCATGAGGATAAGCATTTGCAGCCCCATGGCCCGCAGTTCGCGACAGACAGCATAGCCGTCTTTCTTGGGGAGCATAATGTCTAACACGATGAGATCCGGCGATTCTTTTTGGGCGATGTCAAGGGCCTGCTCTCCGTCTTCAGCCACAAGGCAGCTGAAGCCCTCCCGCTCGAGGTTGTATTTGACCAATTCAACAATGGCAGGCTCGTCATCGACGATCAAAATTTTCGATCCCATGGCCTCTCCCCACTTCGCCGGTGTAGCAACTAGATCTATAAGCCGAGTTCTGTGTTCGGTGACCATCTATCTGGGACGCCAGTTGCCTGACGCCTCTAGCAACCAACCCGAGGGAAAGACGGGCCGCCTTAGCTCCCTCCTATTTGGTCTTGCTCCGGGTGGGGTTTACCTGGCCGGCCAGTCGCCTGGCCGCCGGTGCGCTCTTACCGCACCGTTTCACCCTTACCGGCACAGCCGGCGGTTTGATTTCTGTGGCACTTTCCTTAGGGTCGCCCCCACTGGGTGTTACCCAGCACCCTGCCCTGTGGAGCTCGGACTTTCCTCAGGCTAAAAAGCCTGCGGTCACCCGATCTAGTTGCTCACCTAAATTTCAAGTAAATGATATCACGTTTTGCAGTAGCTTGTCAAACATCTTCCACTTCGACCAAAATCACATCCACGCCAAAACGCTTGATTTTCTCCCACGGAATTTCCTGCTGACTGCTCTTGCCGAAAAGGCGCATGACGAGGCTCGTGTTGTCAACAGAGATGGACTTGATGGTGCCGGTTTCGTCGTCGAAAGTCAGGTCAGACACAGGCCCCATTCTCCTGCCGTCTTTGGTGTTCACCACTTCTCTCAGCTTCAAATCTGATGACTTCGTAAGCATCCTCTCACCTCCAGTTCTTGCCTTTTTACACTATTATGCAAAAGTCCCACTGGAGGTGACAATTCACGCGCCTGAGGGGGGTGAAAAGGCTGTAATTTAACTTAAAGCGCGAGCAGCCGACTAAAAAGCAAGTCTAACGCCCATGCTGCTTATTGGACTTATTTGGGCTGCATATTCTTCATCATTATATTGAGCTTTGTAACCTTGCAGACCTAACTCTACGATCAGGGATAAATCGTTTTTCAGCTTGTATGCGCTGCCAACCCCCAAATCACATAAAAAAGCTTTAATGTTATTTTGTTCGCCTTTTTCTATTTCTTTCAGAATGGGCAGGGAAACTACCCCATAGCCGTACAAATCGATATTCTCTTTGCCTAAAAAGGTGTAGCGTGCCCCGATTCCAGGGGCAATTGCTAGCTCTGAATATCTGATCAGCTTCTTTTCAGCATCGCCTTCTCCATTCTCTTCTTCCTCGTCTTGTAGGTAAAAGGAATCGTCGTAATAGTACCCTGTTATTTTCCCTAGAACTGTCACCTGCGGTGACACCGCAACTCCCACTTCCAAACTGGGAAGGAGCCCGACTTCCGCAAAGTAATGCCAATAGTAGGGCATAAACTTAGGCTTGATGGTAACATCAACCTCCAATGCCCCAGCAAGCCCAACCAACAACATCATCAGGGCGCAGAGATAAAAGAAGATCTTTGTGAACCTCACCACCCAAACTGTCGTTATGGGTGGAGCATCCATTGGCTTACATACGGTTTCCCCAAGCATTATGCACCCAACCGGCGCATGGCCTGGTAGAAACTAATCAGTGAAGCCAA
>Ga0116181_1002845_pt1 | contig 13818 bp, 13 predicted proteins | sample AD_UKC075_MetaG_FD_89752 | JGI IMG/M metagenome (GOLD analysis project Ga0116181, IMG submission 89752) | Active sludge microbial communities of municipal wastewater-treating anaerobic digesters from USA - AD_UKC075_MetaG | ecosystem: Engineered > Bioreactor > Anaerobic > Digestate | place: USA...
CGAATTATTTCCATGAAGATATCACCTCTCGAGTAGTCTTTTCGGAGATTACTCGTCCTTGGCAGGACGGTGATATCTTCTCTTTTTGTCTGTAAAACTCCTACAATAACTTTACACTAACAGAACCCATCTATTTAATTTGCGAGGGCCGGGTATTTTTCCGCTCAGCAGCCCGGGATTTAATTCCGGCAATCTCTTTTTCCGTCAAAGCCTTACCGAAACTCCGGAAGCCGCTCAGTTTAAACCCGTGTTTTTTAGCAAGCTGAGCAATCTCCTCAACCTGCCCCACTGTTAATTCCCGTCCCAGGGTATAGCTCTCATAGCGCTGCTCCAGGGCCAGCACCATGGTTTCAGCCATACAGGCATAGGCCGTTTGGGGGGGGAACCCGAAATTAAGGTTGAACTCCACGTCCCCGGGGACCTCCACCACGCCGCCCTCGATCACCAGGACATCATCCCGCACCTCGGCCACCCGCTTGGATACGTCCCTGGGACGGGCCACATCGCAGACAACAGCGCCGCTCTTTAAGTCCTCCGGCTCGATTACCGTGTCTATGGAACTGGTTACGGTAATTACCACGTCAGCTGTTTGCAGGGCCTTCTTAGTGTCGGAGGTGACCTTTACAGCCAGCCCGGTGTCGTAAAGAATTTTGCCGGCCAGTTCCTCCAGCTTGCGCTCATTACGGGCTACCAGCGTCATCCTGCGCGCTTCCCTGGCCAGCATCAGGGCGCAGACCCGGCCGATGGAGCCGGTGGCTCCTATGATCACAAGGGAAGCATCCTTCAGGTCATGACCCATGACCCTGGCCGCTTCCCGGGTTGCTTCGATGGCCGTGGCAACGGTATAGCTGTTCCCTGTCGTAACCGGGATGTTCAGCTTGCTGGCAACTGTGATACCGGCATCCCCCACAACCTTGGTGAAAGCGCCCAGGCCTAAAATTTTAGCCCCCAGCTTTTCAGCCACGCGGCCTCCCTGGATTATTTTGTTGAGCACGTATTCCTGGGGAAGGCTCATCAAGAGCCGGACTGTCAGCGGACAGGCGATAAACCAGCCCTCGGCCTCTCCATAGGGAGAGCGAATCCCGGTTATATGGGATACCTTCATGGGAGGAAGCAGGGAGAAGGCCTTTTCAATAACCCGGTCGGGTATAAACCGGGCAAACTTAAACTTCCTGGCGATGTCGCCGGTATGCATAGGGTGGATCATAAAGGCAAAATTTTGCAAAACCTGCATCCTCCTATCCTTTAATCGCCCGGATTAATTTGACGATTTTTCCGGGATCTACATACTTGTCTTCCTGAATGGGCGACTCCCCGATCTCAAACCCCACCACATCCTTGTCAAGCACCGCTTCAAAAATTTTAATTCGCTTGTTTGAGCCGATGATCACAATATGGTCATAGGAATGGGCTTTGGCGATCAATTCCATGATGGAATCGAAAAGTTCGATACCGCTTTTTTGCTTAATAAATTCCCAGCGTTCTTTTTCCGACATTAAAAAGATAAAGTCCACACCTTCGCGCTCTAAAGCCTGCCGGACTTCTTCTTTATTGAGAACCGGAAAGCCGACCACGGCCAGCCTGCGCCCTTTCCTGATTTCCCCCAGGCTTTCCAGGCGGCAAACGAGGGTCCGGTCCACGCCCAGGCGGGAAGCTACTTCGGTCTGAGACAGTCCCTTTGCCCTGAGGCTGAGGATCTCGCTGATAACACTGTCAAGCTTGCGCCTGCTGATAATTTTCTCACCGAGCCTGATTAAATCCAAGTATCCTTCCGCCCCTTATGACCGTATTTATCGCCGGTATTTTTTAATAAACTTACCCGGTTTCAATGTAAGTATGTGCACACATTGTGTACATACCAATCTTAGCAAAAAAAGAAACCCTTTTTCAAGGGCTTTAAAGATTTTTATCCGGTGCGCAAGGGCGAGTTCTCAAAAGCGTAAAGCCCGCTGTGCCCGGGAGGCGGCAAAAGGATATATTTGAGCAGGACCCTTCCCCAGGGTTTACCCGGGGTACTGGCCCGGAATTTACGCAGGTTTTGCCTGTGATATTTGCGCAGGATATGTATAGAGTATTAACACAGGATTTGCCCGGATATTTTCCCTCGTCAAAGCTTTTAGGCACCGGACTCGCCAGCGAGAAAGGAAATCAAAAGATCCTTGATTTCTTCCGGGGTTTGGGCCCTGTTGATTGATTCCCTGAGGCGGGCCGAATTCCTCAAACCCCGGGTATACCAGGCGGCGTGTTTGCGCATCTCCCAGACCGCCACCCTTTCCCCCTTAAAGCGGACCAGCAGGTCGAAATGCCTCAGGGCCATGGCGATCCTTTCGCTGTTGGTGGGGCCGGGAAGGAGCTCACCGGTTTTCAGGTAATGCACGGTCTGGCTAAAGATCCAGGGATTGCCCAGGGCCGCCCGCCCGATCATGACGCCGTTACAGCCCGTCTGCCGGAGCATCTCCCGGGCGTCGACGGGAGTCCGGATATCCCCGTTGCCGATAACCGGTACATTGACGGCCCTCTTCACTGCGGCGATGATCTCCCAGTCGGCCCTGCCGCTATAAAACTGGTCGCGGGTACGGCCGTGCACGGTGACAGCGGCCGCGCCGGCGGCGGTCACCAGCTGCGCCAGCTCCACAGCGTTGACCGTACTCTCACTCCAACCCTTGCGCATTTTTACGGTCACCGGGACCCTGACCCGGCTGACCACCGCAGCAACCAGGGCGGCGGCCTTTTCAGGGTCCCGCATCAAGGCTGCGCCCTCGTTGTTTTTAACAATTTTAGGTGTGGGACAGCCCATATTGATGTCAATTATGGCAGCCCCCCGGCTTTCCACAATTTCAGCAGCTCTGGCCATGTAATCAATGCAGGAGCCGAAGATCTGCACGCTGACCGGGCCGGCCTCCCCTGAGATATCCAGCAGGCTGCAGGTCTTGGGGTTGCCGTACAAAAGAGCCTGGTCGCTCACCATTTCAGTGCAGACCAGGCCGCAACCGGCCTCCTTTGCCAGGATACGATAGGCTTTGTCGGTGACACCGGCCATGGGCGCGGCTATCACCGGGTTTTCCAGCTGTACGGTTCCGATCCTCAACGCTGCTGATTCCTTTCGTAAATAAGCCTCAGGCCGATCAGGGTCAGTAAAGGTTCAACCCGCTCAATGACCGAGCTTTCCTGGGCGATCAGGCCGGCCAGGCCACCGGTGGCGATAACCTTAGTGTCTTCACCCAGTTCCTTTTTCATGCGCCTTACGATCTCATCCACCTGTCCCACAAAGCCGTAAAAAATACCGGCCTGCATACTGCTGACCGTATTCCTCCCAATAATCCCGGCGGGCTTGACCAGTTCCACCCTGGGCAACTTGGCCGCCCGGGTGAACAGGGCTTCGGTGGAGATGCCGATACCCGGCGCAATGGCCCCGCCCAGGTATTCCCCCCTGGCACTGATGGCGCAGAAAGTCGCGGCCGTCCCGAAATCCACAATAATCAACGGGCCCCCGTAAAGCTCAAGGCCGGCTATGGCATTGACAATGCGGTCGGCACCCACTTCCCTGGGGTTTTCATATTTGATGGGAAGCCCTGTTTTGATCCCGGGACCAACCATAATCGGGGTAACGTTAAAGTATTTCTGGCAGGCTTTCTCCAGGATAGGGGTAAGCGGCGGCACCACCGTAGAAATAACCACCGCCTTGATCGACTTCATTTCCAGCCCGGACGCGTCAAACAAATTTTTTAAAGTAATTCCGAATTCGTCGGAGGTACGGTTGCGCCATGTGGAGAGCCGCCAGTGCGCCACCAGTTCTTTATCTTTGAATACCCCCAGAACTATATTGGTATTGCCAACATCAAAAACCAGAACCACAGGCGTCCCTGCTTTCCTTTTTTTCTTCAATTCTGGACAACTTATCTTAACAACTAATTTTAGCAGAGACCCCGGCGGCTGGGCAAGCAAAAACAGGCTACATGTTGCAGTAAAGCAGGCTGAATTTGCGGAGCCCGCATACATGAAAAGGAGAACCTTTTATAACTGCCCGGCTGCCCTCTGAGCATAATAACGGATGAGAATATCGGCCACCTCTTTGCGGGTAAATTCCTCCGGGGGTGTCAGCCCGGCCGCAAGCATCTCCCGGACCCTGGTACCGCTCAAGATAACATGGCTGGACTGGCTATGGGGGCAGGTTTTAGCGCTGGCCATGCCGCGGCATTCCCTGCAGTAAAAGGAATGCTCAAAAAAGAGCGGGGTAATTCCCAGTTCCTCCGGTTCAAACTCCTCGAAAATCAGCTGGGCATCATAGGAGCCGTAGTAATTCCCCACACCCGCATGGTCCCTCCCGACGATAAAGTGGGTGGCTCCGTAGTTTTTCCGGACAAGGGCATGGAAAATGGCCTCCCTCGGTCCTGCGTAGCGCATGGCTGCCGGGAAAGCCGAGATAAAGGTCCTCTCAGCCGGGTAGTAAAGGGCCAGCAGGGTACGGTAACACTCCAACCTGACCGCTGCCGGAATGTCGTCCTCCTTTGTTTCCCCCACCAGGGGGTTGATAAAGAGCCCGTCGCAGATTTCCAGGGCGCACTTCTGGAGGTACTCGTGGGCCCTGTGGATGGGATTGCGGGTTTGGAAGGCGACAATCCGCTTCCAGCCCCTTTCCCGGAAAATGCGCCTGGTTTCGGCCGGGTCCAGGAACAGTTCGGGAAACTGACGCACCCTCCTTTTGTTAAGCAGGGTGATTTCCCCGCCCACCAGGTACGGGCCCCGCTGGTAAATCCGCTTTACCCCAGGGTGGGCCTTGTCCATGGTCCTGTAGACATTTATGGCTTCCCGTTCCCTGGAGTATTTGAAAACCTCCTCCACCAGAAGCAGCCCCAAAAGCTCTTTTTCCCTGCTGTAGAGCGCGACCGGTGAGCCCTGTTTCAGCTGGCCTGCTTCCTGCCGGGTTACGTCCAGGACCACGGGGATGCTCCAGACCGTGTTATCTGCCAGGCGCATCCGGCTGACAACGCTTTCGTAATCCTCTCTCTTCATAAAACCCCGGAGCGGGCTGAAGGCACCGTTGGCAATCAGCTCCAGGTCCGAGGCTTCCCAGTCATCCAGGATCAGGCCGGGCAGGAAAGCAGCCTCGGCCAGGGCTGCTTCCCGTTCCGGCCCTGTCAATATGCGGTTAACCAGTGTTCCGCCGTGCGGTTTTAGGCTCAAGATTAATTCACTCCAGTCCCCTTCAGGTAGGCCCGTTCAGGCGAGAGCACACCGGGTGCTAAACCCGGGCAGGCAGGCTGCCTGCTTTGCTCAGGCCCTGTTCAGGCCCCAGCGCTGCCTGATTGAGTATTCCACTTTACCAAAGATAAATTTGTCGATAACCAGCCCGATAATAATGATAATAATCATGACTCCAACAACCTGATTCATATCGTGCAGGTCCCTGCCAAGGGTGAGGATGTAGCCCAGGCCATCCTTGGGCGACAACAGTTCCCCGGCCATTAAAGCCCGCCAGGCAAAGGACCAGCCCTGCTTCATACCGGTGATGATGGTGGGGAAGGCTGCGGGGATAATAACCGTGGTATAAGCTTTAATCCCCTTGGCGCCCATTGTCCTGGCAACCCGCATATAAATGGGGGGCACGTTCTTGACTCCGCCCAAAGTAGCCATGGCTATGGAAAAGGTAGAACCCACTGCCACCACAAAGATTATGGAGTCCTCGCCAATGCCGAACCAGAGTATGGCCAGGGGAAGCCAGCAGATGCTGGGCAGGGTTTGGAAGCCCAGCAGGAGCGGGCTTAAGACCTCATCCAGATATTTAGAGGCGACAATTAAGAGTCCCAGGGAAAGCCCCAAAACCACTGATATGCTGTAGCCCAGGAGGATCCTTTTCATACTTGCGCCAATGGCTATGATAAAACTGCGGTCCTGAAAACCCTCCAGCACATTCTGAAAAACACCCAGGGGGGAGGGGAAAAGAAAATCGGGCCAGATGCCGGTCCTAAATATTACCTCCCACATTGCTATCAGGACTAAGTAGAAAAGTAGTTTTTTGGAGAGACCAGCCGCTGTCATACTCTGCTCTGGCAACCTTTTCCACCTCCTCCTTCAGCTCCTTCATGATCTGGTTGACGATCCGGATTACGCCGGCATGCTCGGGTGCCCTGGGCCTGGCCAGATTAATCCTGTACTCTTTTTTAATCCTGCCCGGGTCGGCCGCCATCACGACAACCCTGTCCGCAAGCAGGACGGCCTCTTCGACATTATGGGTGACGAAGATGATGGTTTTTTTGGTGGCGCACCAGATTTGCTGGAGTTCAGTATGCAGGATGCTCCTGGTCTGGCTGTCCAGGGCCGCAAAGGGTTCATCCATGAGCAGAATATCGGAATCCATGGCCAGCGCCCTGGAGAGGGCTACCCGCTGGCGCATGCCGCCGGATAATTCGTGGATGAAGTGATAGGCAAAGCGGGCCAGGTGGACCATTTTTAAATAATGCATAGCCCTTTCCCGTCTTTCCTTTTTGGAGACCCCGGCAATCTTTAATCCGTATTCTACATTTTCGATGACCCTCAGCCAGGGGAAGAGGGCCGGTTCCTGAAACATGACAATCCGGTCCGGCCCAGCCCCGGTTATTTCCTTGCCTTCCTTGTAGACCTTGCCGCTGCTGACCTTTTCCAGGCCGGCAATAATATTGAGAATTGTCGTTTTGCCACAGCCTGACGGGCCCACCAGCGAGAGGAATTCTCCTCTGGCGACGGTTAAATTGATGTTTTCCAGGGCTTTGATCTTTCCGTTATTGGTGCTGTAGATCTTTCCCGCGCCTCTGAGTTTTAACATCTCTCCACTCCCTCCCTTTGGCCAGGCTTCTTTTCAATTTCCACCGGCAGGGCCCTGTTTAAGCAGCGGCGCCGGCACTACCTCAACCGGCAGGCCGGCTGCAACAGCAATGCGGCACACATCCCTAACCAGCGGCCGGCTTACCGCACCGGCGCTCTCGCCTACTGCACCGGCGGCAGCCCCTTTGCCTGGAGCACCTGGTTTAATAGTTCCGTGTTGACGAGATTGCTGAGATCGGGCTGTTCCTTGAGATAGCCATAATCACAGGAGAGTTTTGCAAATTCTTCAATGGATTCCGTCTCAGGGTCGTATGTTATGACAAGCCGCTCAAAGGCGCTGTCCAGGACGTCATCGGGGATCCTTTCCCTGGTCAATTTCTCGATCTGGTTGTTGATGGCGGCTTTCCCGCCCTCCTTATCACGATTAATCCGCTCCGTCAGATCAACGTGGGCCTCCAGCCATTTCTTGACCAGCTCGGGCCTTTCCCGCAGCACTTTGTTGCTGGCGATGACGACGGCTGTAGTGTATTTACCGTCCCGCCAGACCTCGCCGGCATCCAGGACAATTTCAGCCCCAGCCTGCTTGATGATGATTGAACCCCATGGTTCGGGAACGAGGGCCGCATCCAGTTCACCCTTGACAAGCAGCGTTAAAATATCCGGGTTCGCTACCGGAATAATATTAACAGTACCCCCTTTGGAGCTATCCATAAGGTTCACCTGGGTCAGCAGGTACCTGAGGGAAATATCCTGGGTATTGCCCAGCTGCGGGATGGCCACCCTTTTACCGTCAAGATCCTTGACGCTCTTTATGCCGGCACCGGGCCGGGCCACAAGCACGGCCCCTGCATCGGACGCCCCGGCAATAATACTAAACTCGCCCCTGGACTTGACAAAACCGTTGATGGCCGGAACCGGGCCGATATAGCCGATGTCAATTTCACCGGCCAGAAGGGCTTCTATTTCCGAGGGACCTGCGTTGAAGGTGTACTCCTTAATTTCAATTTCGTCCCCCAGGGCTTTCTGGAAAGTCCCGTCATTGAGCCCCACCAGGGCCTGGGCGTGGGTCAAATTGGGGAAATAACCTACTTTTAAGACTTTATCCTGCCCATCTTCCGCCTTTTGACCGCATCCGGCCAGCATCACCAGCAAAGCCGCAACCACAAGGATTGCGATAACAAGCCGGCAGTTACCGCTATTTCTCATACTTTCATCTCCTCAAAAAAAGTCTGTTGAAAATGTCAGGGTACCAGACATCTTCAGAATTAAGAGCTATGACAACAACACCGGCTTCAACACTGCCGGTATGAGCCAGCGAATTTGCATACTTATGCTTATAATTGGGGTTGATGCTTAAAACATCTAAAACCAGGCAAGGATCGCTAAGATATGATTAAATTAATTTATTGCCTTTTATTGATCAAATAACTTCACCCCTTTAGCCAGACAGGATCAATACCATACTACGTACACTGGATGCAAAATGTACCTTGAACCAGGCAAATGTACCTTAAACTGAATCTGGGATTTATAGCAAATAATGCATAAACACCAGGCATTTTTACCTGGTGTTTGCAATAAATGCAATATATGGATTAAGAAATGAAATAACCTGCGCATGAAATTAAATATAAAGAAGCTTTTCTTTAAAACTCAATGCCCCATTGCCTCCCCGGCAGCGTACTACAGGGGGCCTGTTCCCGGGGTGGAGCCCGGCAAGCAAGGCCCCGCAGAACCTTAGCGGCCTTAGCAGTTTTCTAATGGGGGTTTAGGGCCTGGCTTTACCCGGCAGTATTTTCTACCTGCAGGACCTCAGGCCGGTTTTTTTCCGCTGCGACCCTCGCCCAGGCCAGAAGCCCAAAGGCGCCTGTAAACCGCCCTGGACAGCGCTGCCGCAGCCGCCGCCTTAATCAGGTCAAGAACTATAAAGGGGGTTAAGCCGATGGCCAGCAACTGCCCCAGGGAAATGGACCGGCCCAGGTAATAGGTTAGAATAAGGTAAAGGTAGGGAACTCCGATCAGATCATACACGGCCACACCGGCCACCATAGCCAGAAAATAGGGGACAAAACTTCCCTGCCGGCGGTTTTTAAGCAACAGTCCAACCACATAGGCGCACCCTACAAACCCCACCAGAAAACCGAAGGTGGGTTGCAGCACGTAGGCAGGCCCGCCAAAGGGGGGCGTGGCAAAGACCGGAACACCCGCCAGGCCCAGCAGGATATAAACCAGCATACTCATTGCCCCCAGCCTGGCGCCCAGGAGGCCGCCCGCCAGCATGGCCATAAAAGGGATCAGGCTGAAAGGGACTACGCTTCCACCGTAACGCACCACCATAGCCGCCACAACGTTCAAGGCGGCAAAGACTGCTACCAGGGTAATCTCCCGGGCAGAAAACCTGCTCATTTTACTAACCCCCCGTGCCGGGTACCTGGGTTCTGTTCTGCCGGGTACCCGGTTTATTTAGTTACTGGATTTGCTAATGTTAACATTCGTAAACCACTTGCGAGTAATATGGTTTACATTAAAGGCACAAAAAAACCTTAGATCACCCGCAGGGAAACCTCCCCGGAAACAAACCTCTGCAAATTTCCATCCGGCAGCCGCAAAAGCAGCGCACCGTCGTTATCAACATCCTCGGCCCAGCCGTCCCAGGATTGATCCAGGGACTGGATGTGCACCGGGCAGTTCAGGGATACAGACATCTCCTTCCAGGCAGCCCGGACCGGTTCAAAGCCCTGCTCCAGCCAAAGGCCGTACCAGTGTTCAAAAGACTCCAGGCAGGCCTGTAAAAGCCTGACCCTGGACACTTTTTCACCGCTTTCCAGCTTCAGAGAGGTGGCCATGTCCCGTACATCCTCAGGAAAATCCCCCATGTCCTGGTTGGCGTTGATGCCTATGCCCACTACCAGGTGGCCAACCCGGTCAATCTCAGCGCTCAGCTCAGCCAGGATACCACAGACTTTCCTGCCCTCAACCAGGAGATCATTGGGCCACTTGATCCCGGCCCCGACCCCGGTTTCCCGGCGGATGGCAGAGGCCACGGCTACAGCCGCCAGCATGGTGACCTGGGAAACCCGGGATGGATTTACGGGTGGATACAAAAGCAGGGTAAAGATGATGCCTTTGCATCTGGGAGAGTGCCACTTCCTGCCCAGCCGTCCCTTGCCGCCCGTCTGCTCTTCGGCCACCACCAGCAGGCCCTCCCCGGCGCCCTTTGCAGCCCACTCCCTGGCTACATCATTGGTGGAGCCCACTTCTTCGTAATAGTCGATTTCCCGGCCCAGGACGCGGGTATTTAAGCCGTCCAGGATTTCCACCGGGTAAAGCCGGTCAGGAATAGCGGTCAGCCTGTAACCTGACCGGGGCCGGGCTTCAATAACATAACCCTCTTCCCTCAGGGTTTGAATATGTTTCCATACGGCCGTCCTGGTTACATTAAGGGTCCTGCAGATTTCTTCCCCGGATATGAATGCAGGCCTGCTGTCTTTCAGCAACCTTAGAATTGACTCTTTCAGCAGGTGTTCACCCCTTAATACTTTATAAAAATCGTTATATGTTATATGGTAGAGCAAGATCAAAGTAATAAAGCAAAGCAAGATCAATAAAGCTGGCCATCTAACATTTCTTGAATTAAGCGATATGAGCCTGTGTTATCATTTTAAGCCAGCGAAGGGGCTTTCGTCAACCCAATAATCAGTCAAGGTTAACATTTCTTTAAAATAATTAGTTTTTTTACTTTCTTAATTTAAGAGTGGATCGGGTCTAAAAAACAAATTACGAATTTTGAAGGACCGGTTTTTATAGAAGGAACAGCTTTAAAAGAAAGATTGGCTTTTGAAAGGCCGGTTTTTAAAGATCATACTTCTGTTTTAAAAACTGTATTGTAAAGTCTTCCAGGGATATTTTCTGGGGGTCGAAACCGTCCGCCAGGGCCTGGGCAAACTCCCGGTCGAAGACATAAATCCCCTCCCCTACATCCCGGGCGATCCCTTTCCGTACATTCAGGTAGCGGGCAAACCCTTCCACCAGGTTCTCCTCAATCCAACCTTCCCAGGTATGAGGGACTTCTTCTTTGAACACTTTCATCAGTTCTTCGTCTTTCTTGAGCTTACTGGCCAGGTATTTAAAATATAAACTCCCTGTAAAGGTGCGGAAAAAAGGATGGCTCATTTCGTGGAACGGCGTGGCCCAAATCTTTTCCGGCGTGGCGTTCCACTGGATAGTGGTCAGCGAGACCTTATCCCGGTAAAAGCCTGAAGCGCCGATAATCCTCATGTTGAGCAGCAGTTCGATGCCCTCTGGCTTTTCCTTCAAGGTAATACCCGTTTCCTTCTCCAGAAAACTGACTATATCAAATTCTTTCTCCACCAGGGCGCTTATTGACTGGGCCTTTCGTTCAAGAAGCGGCCGGACCTGCTGGTAATGGGGCAGCGCGTAATTGGAGCCGTACCAGGAGTAAAAGTCGACGAGGGTGTTACGCATTTTCCCAAAAAAGCGATCTTCACGGATAAAGGCTATAATCTCGTCCAAACCGGCCTCCTGCCTGCCATTCTGAATCAGCTGTTCGGCCATAGGGTGAGGGTGGTATTCCGTCATAATCTCATGTAGCTGTGCGCGGCGGTACTCGTCCCAGCTGTTGTAAGTATCATAGAGCCAGTTATAATGTATCGCGTAATCTTCATCCACTGCCGCCAGGTCCCGCAGCTTCTCCCACATCCCGGAGTCCTTTACGTTGGCCCGGTATATCTCCTCCGAAGACTCAAACAGGAAGATAGAAAAATCTTCAGGCTTTATAACCAGAGGCCTTTCCCTTTCCCCTTTATTCTGAGAAGCCGTCCAAATTGAACAACCAGTCAAAAAAAGCAGGACCATTACTAAACAGCAAAGAGAATACTTCCAGGACTTCGTTCCTTTTCTTTTCAAATTAAACCACCCGCTCTCCGGTGTAAGCTCTCTTTCGACCCCGGCTTTAATTTCATCCAGAAACGGAGCTCCTCTCGTCTCTCAGATGTTTATAAGAATGGCGCTGTATTTGAAACAGCGCCATACCGAAAGCCAATCCCACTCGTTGCCCGCTCTATTGAGATAGCGGGAAACAATCGCGCAGACCTCAGCCCTGGTAGCGTTTTTCTTGGGGCCATAGCTTTGGTCCGGATAGCCGCTCATAAATACCTTCCCTGAGTCCAATTACAACTTAACCACTCGCCCAGGCAGAGATGTCCTGGTCATCCGTAAACTTTGTCCTTACGTGCGCCAGGGAAGCAGCTTCGCTTTCTTTGCCCAAGGCCCGGCAGATCAACGCTGCGATTTCCTCCCGGGTAATCTATGATTTGGACGGAATTCAACCTTCTCGTAGCCCTTCACCAGGACAGCCCTGGCCGCCGCCTCAATGTAACCTTAGTAACCAGTCGACGGGTTCACATCTTTGAATTGAGAGCTACCCGGAGCCGCTTCCCCGAGCCCCTGTACCTTCACCAGAATCCTGGTCACTTCCGCCCTTGTTATGTTATTACCCGGCTTCAATGTACCGTCGGGACATATTTTTACTTTCCCAAGTAAAATATTAACTTCGTCAAGGATCAAGAAATTCCTGTCAGGCTTTAAGAGTCCCGGACCAAAATTCTAGTGATAAACACCTTGATCCTAAGAAAAATGTTGATTCCAACCAGCTTTCAACAGCTTTGCTCTTTTCATTATTAATTAAAAAGGATTTTAATATTATGACACTAAAAAATAGCGGGTATACTCTACCCGTCTAAATCAGTCAATCAGTCTTAACCCACATCCCCGTGGGCCTCGCCCCGCCTCACTTCAACGATCCTGTTGGATGCGTCCACCATTACAACTGTGGGGCGGAATGTCCGGGCCTCCTGGCTGTCCATAAGGGCATAGGAAATGATAATCACAGTGTCCCCGGGCTGGACCAGGCGGGCAGCCGCTCCGTTCAGGCAGATCACTCCGGAGTTCCGCTCCCCCTTGATTACGTAAGTTTCAAAACGGCTGCCGTTGTTGTTGTTGACCACCTGGACCCTTTCGTTGGGAAGGATCCCCGCGGCTTCCAGCAGTGCTTCATCAATGGTGATGCTTCCCATATAATTGATGTTGGCCTCTGTTACAGTGGCGCGGTGGATTTTTGATTTAAACAGGGGCAAAAACAACGTCTATCCCTCCAGAATAACGTTTTCGATCAGCCGCGGTTGGCCAAACTTAACAGCCAGGGCCAAAAGCGCCTGTCCCTGAAGCCGTTCCACCGGCTCCAGGCCGGGGTAGCTGTAAATTTCCACGTAATCGATCCGGGCCAGGGGTTCGGCGCGGATCAAGTCCTCCACCATCTGGCGTATGCGCGCAACGTCCCTCTCCCCCGCCCGGACGGCTTCCACAGCCCGGTCCAGGCTTCGGGACAGGACCAGGGCGGCCCGGCGCTGCTCCGGGTCCAGGTAAACATTGCGGGAACTCATGGCCAGGCCGTCGGACTCCCTCACCGTGGGCACCGTCACTATCTCCAGGTCCATGTTCAAGTCCGCCACCATTCCCTGGATGACCAGGGCCTGCTGGGCGTCCTTCTGGCCGAAGAAGGCGACGTCCGGCTTTACGATGTTAAAGAGCTTGGTCACCACAGTGGCCACCCCCCGAAAGTGGCCCGGCCGGGAAGCGCCGCACATTTTTTCCGTAAGCCGCTCCACCTCGACGTAGGTGCAGTAGCCGGGCGGGTACATTTCCTGCACAGAGGGGTTGAAAATCACGTCCACACCCACTTCCTCCGCCAGGCGGGCGTCCCGCTCCAGGTCCCGGGGATAACGGTCCAGGTCCTCGTTGGGGCCAAACTGGGTGGGGTTGACAAAGATGCTGGCTACAACAAAATCGCAGCGCTCCCGGGCACGGCGCATCAGTTCCAGGTGCCCCTCATGCAGGTAGCCCATGGTGGGCACAAAGCCCACCGTGTGGCCTGCGAGCCGGGCCTGGCGGACAATTTCACGGATTTCGGCAATGGTGTGAACGATCTTCATAATTACC
>Ga0116181_1002858_pt1 | contig 13798 bp, 12 predicted proteins | sample AD_UKC075_MetaG_FD_89752 | JGI IMG/M metagenome (GOLD analysis project Ga0116181, IMG submission 89752) | Active sludge microbial communities of municipal wastewater-treating anaerobic digesters from USA - AD_UKC075_MetaG | ecosystem: Engineered > Bioreactor > Anaerobic > Digestate | place: USA...
CCAGTTTGCCGATGGGAATGGTGGAGGTATTCGACAGGATCGGCGTCTCTGGCCCGAGTTGCGCCTCGAGCTGCCTGAAAAGTTGCGTTTTGGCGCTTGCGTCCTCGACGATGGATTCGATGACACAATCGCACGTGACCAGGTCATCCAAGCAGTCAGAAATCTGAAGGTCGGCAAGCCAGGTTTCACAAGTTGCCTTGTCGTCCGTCTCCAATCTCCTTAACTCATCAGCCACCCGTTGCCTGACGGTTTGCAGGGCCGCCAGAGCCTTGTCGATAATCACCACTTGGCATCCCTTTGCAAGGTGCCACGCGGCAATGCTGCTGCCCATCAGACCGGCGCCAACGATGCCAATTCGTCGAAAGGGCGAGAGACCATTCGGCGGCGACAATTGCAGAAGAGGTTCCCCGGCACCCGCGTGGACAGGGATTTCCTTGCTATCGGCCCCAAGACTTGAATTACGCACCATGTCCAGCGCCTTGGCACGGCACCAGGCTGCCAACTTCTCGCAATAAGCTAAACAATCTTCCGCATTGGGTTTGGGAATATCCATCTCGTGGGATTGTCTAGAAACTGGGCCGAAGGATGCCTCGCCCCTCCAACCAGGTGAAAGCCTCCCACCATGGTCCGTCCACGCAGGAACTCTCACAGCATTTCGCAGATACAGGCTATTCTATCAGAGGAAGGTCCCTCGGAATCAGCTCGGCGCAACCAAGTCGCGGTGGAAAAGGATGAAAGTCCACGGGCCGAATACAAACCAACAAAGCCCCCCACTGCCTTTTACCACCCGTGATCGGAGATCATTGAGCAGGGGCCCTCCGTGGTAAGCAAAACACCGGGCACGACTAGGGTGAACCCGCTTGCGCCCCTTCGTTGGCGGACGGTGCGCCTGAATCGGCCGCAGCAAAACCTTGGAGGGCCGTATTCAGGTTGCTAAGCGCGGTGGGAAGCAAGCGTACCAATTCCATCGTAGGATTTCTGGCATTCAGCGAGTCATTGAGGGCCTTGGTAACTTCATCGAGTGAGCGATTCAGTTTGCTGATCAACTGATCCTCGGGTTTACCGGCAAATGCTGCCCGGACACCACGCAAGCCCTGTTGGGCCGAGCTGACGTACTGGGCGAGTAATCGCGTTTCCAGTTTCGTCCAATTGCCAGTCTGAGACACCGTTTGAAGATCAGCCACACAAAGATCGAGCACCATCTTGCCCAGGCCCTGCGGGATGGTCAACAAATTGACCCCTTGGACCTGCGAGTAATCGAAACTGCCCAATGCCCGTGCCGCTGCCAATCGCACCTTCGGCGATTCTTTATCGTCGGTGACAAAACTAAGCAGCATCTGGATGTTCTGTCCATTCGGACCGGCCTGCCCAGTAATCGCGATGACATCGATAGCACGGACCCGCAGCCATTCGTGGACTTTCGGATCTTTACCTTCCGGAACGTTCTTGTCACTGGCTAGTTGGACAAGAAGTGGGATCACTTCCGAATCGCGGAAATTTGTATCGGCAATCCCGGCGCCACAATGACGCTCAATCCCCACCAAGGCGGCCAATCGGAGGGCATCCAGCTGTTGCGGATCCTTCAATATCGATACCAGGAAAGGCAAGGCACTGGCAAGAGGCACCGGAGGTTGCATCCCACCGCCTGTCGGTCGCTCACGCTCGTTGAGATCGCCGATCGCCAAAAGGGCGGCAACCCGCACGGCAGGATCGAGCTCGTCGTTCTTGACGTAACCACTCAACGTGTTGAATGCGATTTGGACGAGCAAATCACGCGGCGGACCACCGGCCCGGGCGTAGTTTCCCAACTCCGTAACAATCAATTGCGATCGAAGTTGTTGCAGTTTCGACCGATTTGTCGCCTTTGTCCAACTCGGGAAGAAGTACTTTTCGTAATAGTCACGGAAGACATCTTGACCATTGGCCACCGCCGTGAAGTTTCCTTCCTTGAGCATCCGCTGAACGTTGGCCGCTTGCTTGGCCAAAGAATCATCCGCGGAAAGCTCAAGATAGCTCGGCACCGTGGGGTAGACGGGCTTTTCCTCAGGTTTTTGCGGGGTAGTCCCCGGCAAACCGGGTATTCCTGGCAAACCGGGAATGGTTGTTGCAGGTGGCGAACCGGGCTGCACTTGTGCTGCGGCAGTGTGCACCCCGAACGTTCCCAAAACCACCCAGCCTGCCACAACGACGGCACAAAGACCGCTCACAAATCCAACAAATCGCATGGCGAGATCTCGCTGAAGACAATGCTTGATCAGAACTGATCTTCCACCCTCTAAAGTACTTACCGGGGCATTACGGTGTCAAGCAATAGGCGTTTTGGATAACTCCGGTTTATACCGCACCTACCATTCAGGTTCCATCCCCAGCTTACGCCGCAGACTCGAGACTCTTGGCTTATACACGGCCAAAAAATAGTCTCTCAAACGCCCCCGTTCAAAACCGTAACAGCCTCTAGCGAAGGGTAATAGGGGGCACTGGTGTACCGCTAGCCCGCGATGAGCTTTTCGAACTCTTCTTCACTGAGAACCGGGATACCCAACGAACGGGCCTTGTCCAACTTGCTCCCGGGGTTCTCTCCAGCCAGGACAAAATCCGTTTTCCGCGAGACACTAGACGCCGCGTGGCCACCTAAGCGTTCGATGAGCTCCTCAATCTCGTGGCGCGAATACCGCTTCAGCGTGCCCGTCACCACAATCGTCTTGCCTGCCAATGGTTGCGACTGCCGCGAGACTGCAATCTCTTCCTCCATCTTCACTCCGCACTCCTTTAATTCCGCAATGATGCGGCGCCCACGTTCACTGTGGAGAAAATCGTAAACGCTTTGGGCGATGATAGGCCCAATCTCGTTGATCTCGGCTAACTCCTCGACCGTTGCCGCAGAAAGTTTTTCGATCGTGGGAAAATGCTTTGCGAGAAGCGCAGCGACCTTAGTACCAACATGACGAATGGCCAACCCCGCCAAAAGCCGTGCCAAACCACGGTTCTTGCTGGCCTCGATGTTCGCCAACAGCTTACTGGCCGACTTCTCCCCCATTCGCTCCAAGCCCAGGAGTTGGTCCTTTTTCAACCGATAAAGGTCGGCGTACGTCCGAACCAGTCCCCGATCTACCAACTGATCAATTAGCTTTTCGCCCAGACCTTCAATATCCATCGCATCACGGCTGGCGTAATAGCGCAATCTTTCCTTGATCTGAGCGGGACACTCGTGATTGGGACACCGAATATAAACACCACCTTCATCCCGCACGAGCGTTGAATGACATTCCGGACACGTGGTAGGAAAATGGAACTTGGGCAGGGGCCGAGTCCTTTCGTGCTTCTCCACCCGGACCACATGAGGAATGATCTTGCCTGCCTTTTCCACAACAACTACGTCGCCAATACGGATATCTTTTCGCTCAATCTCGTCGGCATTGTGCAGGCTGGCCCGGCTTACCACCGTGCCGGCCAGGGTCACGGGTTCCAAATTGGCAACAGGAGTGACCACCCCAGTCTTTCCCACTTGGACCCGAATGTCTAGCAGCCGGGTCTTCGCCTCGTACTTCTCAAACTTGTACGCCATGACCCAGCGAGGACTTTTTGCCGTCGTCCCCAAACGCTCACGCTGGTCAAAGCGATTGACCTTAATGACGAGCCCATCAATTTCAAAATCCAGCTCGTGGAGACGTTCGATCTGTTCCTCGCAATAGGCCAAGACTTTCTCGATGTCGGCAAAACAGGTAACCCACGGAGGAATGGGAATACCCCACTTTTCCACCGTGTGCAGGAACTCCATATGGGTGTCAACTTCAAAGCCCTCTGAGTAGCCCAGCCCATGGCAGAGGAATCGCAGGCGTCGCTGGGCACACAGACGCGGGTCGAGTAGTCGAATGCTACCGGCCGTGGCGTTGCGCGGATTGGCAAAAGGGGTCTCACCGCGGGCCTTTTGCTCTTCGTTCACTCGAACCAGGTCCGAGTTCGTCATGAATACTTCGCCGCGAACCTCCAACACCGCGGGCGGTGCTTCAGTAAGAAGCCTGAGCGGTACTCCCCGCACGGTGCGGATGTTATGCGTCACATCGTCACCCACAAAACCATCGCCGCGCGTCACGCCGCGGACCAATTGGCCGGCCTCATAGGTAATCGAGACGGCTACGCCATCGATCTTTGGCTCGACCACCCATTCCACGGTTTCGCCCTTGAGAAGCTTCTGCACCCGTTGGGCAAAGCTCCTGACCTCCTGCGGGCTATAGGTGTTGTCGATCGACAGCATGGGAATCCGATGGCGAACCTGTTCGAGACCTTCGACAGGTCGATCCCCGATGCGTTGTGTGGGACTGTCAGGGGTAATCAACTCCGGATGGGCGGCTTCCAACTCCCGCAGTCGCTGCATGAGCCGGTCATATTCCAGATCAGAAATCTCTGGATTGGCTTCCACGTAATACTTGTAATCGTGGTACCGGATAAGGTCGCGAAGTTTTTCGATCTCTTGGGCAACGTTCGATCCCATACGAGCAGGCCTAATCTCTCACAAGTTCTTCTCTTGCCGTGAATAGCTCGCCGTCCGAGTTGGGCGTAATGACATCCTTGAATTTACCGGCCCCAAACTTGCGAAGAAACAGGGAGAAGGGTTTCGCTGCTAACTTCTCACCGCTGGCCGAACCGAAACCTTACCACAAAAAATCGTGCGACGCTTAGACTGACCCAGGTCACCATCGGCGCGCTCAGTCACAACTACAGGCCACCACACAGCACACATTGGACCCTTGAATTGCATGGGGGATGAGGCAGAGGAACTTCAACGGGCGGTCACCCGTGGCGCGAAACTGATGCACCTGATTAGCCGGCACGAAGACGACGCTGCCAGGACCTATCGCGAATTCACGTTCTCCCTGAAGGACAACCCCTGACCCCTCCAGAACGAAGACCTCATGTTCGTAGGCGTGCTTATGGTGCGGGGTATGACCACCGGGTGCGACCTCAAACTGTCGCATGGCAAAATGTGGAGCGCCGTCCGCTTCGCTAATGAGATGGCGGATTTTACACCCCTTCGCACCATCCATCGTGACATCCTGCTGGGGAATGCTTTCGTAATGGACCACTTTCATCGAATCTCACTCCCAGGTTGGGACAACGGGTAGCTTCTCATTTGCGTCCGTGATTGCCGAAGAATCGCCAGACCGGTATCTTCCTATCCCTCCATGGTAGCGGAAAGGGAAAATCGGGTCACCTCAAAAACCGCCTCTTCTTATGACACATTGGTTCGCCCGGTGGAGCAATATCCCACTCACCCGCACGCGATACGTGCCCGCCTTTAGGAAAATATGGCAACTACAGTAAATAGGTAAACTTTTCCGCGATACCAGTCGATAGGGGTATATGGTAAGCGATTCGATTACGTTGGCCAGTTCGGCCGGCGGCTGTAGTTGGCGACCTGGGAGTTGTTGTCTTTCAACTCCGTCGGCACGTGTTCGAACCCGTGATGGCCTTACGCACCAAATTCGCCCGGTTTGTTGGCGTGATGTCTGGACCTCGTAAGGAATGGGAGGTTCCTAGCGATGCAGGACATCAAACAACGACGGGAAGAAATTGCCAAGCAACTGCGTGATCCGAAAACCCGCGATCTTGTCATTTCACGACTGAAAACATTAATGGGAATACCTCCGAACGAGCCGTTACCCAACGGTACACCGATTATCACCACCTTGATCAGATTGGAGAACGAACGACAGCACTCTGGAGCATAACGAATGCCGGGGAATTGACCGCTGGTCCCCCGTGCAAATGATCATTCGCGAAACAAAGTCTCGGGGCTGTATGGGCCGTTTGGCCGAGAAAGGTCAACCGGCGACAACCTTCTGGGACACTTGGGTTTGGGAGAGGGCGGAAGAGGGACCTCCGCCGAAGGTGAAAACGGAGTGGCATCCTTGGAGCGTGCTTGCAACCCTGAGGTGGGGCGGTGTCATGTTGAAAGAACGTTCTGAGATTTCCCCTAGTGAGTCGCTTCATAGGGAAGTGAGTGATCCCTCACGGCACATCGAAATGGTTGCCCAAAGGCGATTCGACAAGAGCGGTTACCCGGCCTTGCGGCGACTCTCGTGCCATTGTGACGGTCGTCGGCTCGTGATTCGTGGACAGGTCAGCAGTTACTACGAAAAGCAAATTGCCCAGGCCAGTCTGCGTGACCTTTCCGAAAACCTCGAGATCGTCAACGAGGCCGAGGTCCTTTGGCCCACGTATCGTGTCGAGGGTACGATCTAGTTCCTCGCATTTCAAAGTTAGATCCCCTTGCCGACCCAAACAAAGCCATCGGCAAAAGCCGCGCAAGCCGCCTCTCGCGCCCGATCAACAAAAGGAAAGCCGGCGCGTCAGTCGCCGGCTTTACCTTAAGGTGATCAACGATCACCCGGTCGTGGGGATGGGCTGTATTTTTAGGTATCCGTTTTAAGCGGATGCTTTGCGGATTCGGGGACCGGTTGGGCGAGGGCCGCTTCGTAACGTCTGAGGACTTCACCCCAATTGATCACGTGGTAGAAGGCCTCGACGTATTCATTCCTCCGGTTCTGGTATTTGAGGTAATATGCGTGCTCCCAAACGTCGATGCCGAGGATCGGGATATGCCCATGCATTAGGGGGCTATTTTGATTGGGGGTATCCTCGATCACCAATCGCTTGTTCGGATCAACCGAGAGCCATGCCCAACCGCTGCCAAAGCGCCCCATGGCCGCAGCCGTGAATGCCGCCCGAAACTTCTCAAATCCTCCCAACTCTCGCTCAATAGCCTGGGCCAATTTTCCTTTGGGTTCCCCGCCACCATTGGGCCCGATCACGGTCCAAAAAAGGGAGTGATTGGCGTGCCCGCCACCGTGATTCCGCACCACAGTGCGAATCTGCTCAGGCACCCGGTGAATGGCCGCCACCAGGTCTTCTACAGCCAGTTTCTCCCATTCTGTGCCAGCGATCACCTTGTTCACGTTGGTGATGTAAGCCTGATGGTGCTTCGTGTGGTGAATTTCCATCGTTCGGGCATCAATGTGTGGTTCCAGTGCGTCATACGCGTAGGGGAGAGCCGGTAACTCGTACGCCATGTGTCAACTCCTCGTTTGTCAATGAAAGTTTCCGCTTGCAACCCGCGATGGCTGCGTCCCTCCGACCAGCCTTCCTTTTCTCGCGGATCTGCCTAGATCGACAGTCATGGCCACCATATTGGCCATTTCTGTCTTACTTATTTGTCTAAATAATAACCAACCGGTCCTGAAAGACAAGGCCACGAATTTCTGGGAGTTGAACCAATACCCGACGTGGACCGGAGCTCGGGGATTAAGGAGCCTATCCCACATCCTCCCGTCGCCCGTTCGGCGCGAGAGGGGCCGGGGGTGGGGGTGGCTCAAATCGCTGCTGGTTTTCTCGATCGAGCCGGACCGTGTCTTGCCCTCACCCCAACCTTCTCCCAAACGGAGAGGCAATTTTGGATACGCTCTAAGTTCGAATGCGCAGCTTTTGCGCACATCTGCCCGAGTGGCATTTCACAAGGCTTATCAACGTGGTTCAGTTGCTTACCCAAGTCCGTTCGAAACGTTGCCACTTGCACACTGACTTTGGCCCTCCGGACGTCCCAAAAAGGACAAATCGGTAAAATCGTCAAATCGCGCGCCTGGAAGCTTGGGGTAACTGGCCAATTTTGGGGATTTTAGGAGGAAGGATAATTCGCCGCTGAGTATTATAGAAACTATGCGGCACTCGTTCCTGGTGTCTCGGCCTGTGACTCTTCGCTAGTAAGCCGGGGCAATTATCCCTGATCGCGTAAATCCGTCACTACACCTTTTGAGTTGGCACCTGGGAGACCTGTCTCATGTCGTTTCGGCAGCCGTCCAGGGCGACACGTCGCCTTGTGATTGAGTCACTTGAGCAGCGTCATCTTCTTTCGGTGACATCGCTTCCGCTGCCCGGCCAATTCCTCGATCTGGGCCCTGTGGACTATTCCCAGGTGACCCTTGCAGATTCGTCTTCGGCGGGGCAGTGGTTCCGACTAACCGCCCAAAACACGGCGACGTTGACCGCGATTTGCGGTCCGTCACCGGCTGATCCCAGCCCGCTTGGTGTTACGGTGTACGCGCTCAGCGGTAACGCACTGGTGGAACTTGCTCGCGGTAACGGCAGGGTGGACACGCCTGTCACCGCCGGATCGACCTACTTCGTGTGGCTTGGTCAGGCTCAAAGTGGGGAACAATTGTTCCTTGCTAACCTTGTTCAAAACTCCGGGACAACCGTAACTGTCATTGGAACGGCCGGTGACAACACGTTTGAGTTCGACGGTACCAGCCGGCTCACGGTAAACAGGATCACTTACCAGTTTTCCACCGCCTGGCAGCGGCTGAGCATTAACGCCGGACTCGGTGAGGACTCCGCCACAATTGTCACGGGTTTGAACAGCGAAAACATTGTTTACACCCCGGGAAGGGTGGTCGTTAGCACGCCGTCACGATCCATTGAGGTTTCCGGCATCGAGAACCTTACCCTCTACGCCAGTCCATCCGCAGTGGCAGAAGTCAACGACTCTCCCGCCGATGATGATAGTGTCATATTTCCTCAGCGTGTTTCGATATCTGGGGGAGGCTTTTCAGCAACCATCGTCGGACCGCAAACTATTCACGTTTATGCCCGGAATGGTGGGCAGGATGCCATCACCTTTTACGATTCCCCTCAAGCGGATCAAGCGTCTTACAAAAACGGGGTAGCAATCCTTCAGGGTGCCGGTTTTTATAACCGCGCCAAATTCTTTGAATCGGTGACCTTTGTCGGAACACCGGGAGCCGAGGACATGGCCTCACTGGTGGGCACGAAAGGATCTGATCGTCTGAGCGGCCGATTGGGCGACATTACTCTCACGGCGGGGGGAACCAATGTCCGCGCGGTCAACTTTTGGACAACGATTGTCCGGTCGGCGGGTGGAACAGATACCGCGCAACTCGACGACTCCCCCCAAGACGACTGGGTCTTTTCCTTTGCCGGCGATGTCAGCCTGTTCAATATGGACATGACCGTGAGGGTCTATGGTTTTGCCTTCACCCACATTTACTCCCGCTACGGCGGCTTTGATACAGCGTATTTTTACGATTCCCCGCGCGATGACCTATTCGTCGGCCGACAGGATTTCTCTTCGTTCAGGACGGACCCCTATTTTTCCCGGGTCAAGTTTTTCGACGCCGTTTACGCTTATTCCCGCAGCGGCGGTTATGACACGGCCAAGCTCTACGATTCTTCAGGTAATGATGAGTTAACCATCCGCCCGTTGTATGTGCGATTGGAAGGCCCCGGTTTTTCCAACCGTGTGGAAACCTTCGCCAACGTTGTGGCATATAGTACGGGTGGCGGAACCGACCGGGTGTTTGGGTACGGGTCTGACGGAAAGGACCAGCTCACCGTGGCGTCATCGGCAACACAGTTCTTTCTAGCAGAGACACAAATCCTGGTAACGGCACGAGGATTCAAGCAGGAAGCCTACTCCTTGGATGCCACGGACGAGGTGAACGGGGCTGCTCCGCGCGTGAAAATCAATCGGGAAGAGTCCTCAACCGTCATCTACGCGATCGACTATTTCGACCCAAGCAGCCCCACGTTGGGCTTTCAACGTGCCATCGACGCACTGCCCGACGAGGGTGGTGTCGTGATCTTGCCAGCGGGTGTATTCGAACTTCGCCAGGGTTTGGTGCTACGATCGAATGTCACACTGCGGGGGAGCGACAGCGGGACCACTCTCAGGCGCGCGCCGCTGCTTAATGCCTTCGTAACAACAGAGGCTCGGCCTGGTGATCGCAGGATCACCGTCGAATCCACGGCAGGATTCCGGGTAGGCGATGAAATTGCTCTTGTCTCCCAACTCACCACGTTCGATACACGGGAAAAGACATTTGTCATTGTCGGCATCGAGGGAAACGATCTCATTCTCGACCGTCCCATTCCGGAAGCAGGGTATTCGCCCACGAACAAGGCCGAAGTCGTCAACGTCTTTTCGTTGGTTTCCGTCAACGGAACAGTTACCGCGCCGGCTGTGAACGCCAAGATCGAGAACGTGCGATTGGATGGGAACCTCCGGGAGAATTACAGAAGGTGGCGGGTCGTCCTCCCGGCAACCCTGTCTGTGGTTTACGCCGCCAACACCACCATCAAGAACGTAACCGTGGTAAGGTCTCCGGCCACAGGGATCATGCTTGAGCAGGGGCACGATAACCTTCTAGAAAACTGCACGGTGGAAAACTCGCGCCGAGACGGCATCAGTCTGGTGTGGGAAACCGACAGTGTTGTTCGCCGTTGTACCGTTCGGGGAAGCGGCTACGGGATGGCCGACATCAGTGATTGGGGAGAGGGGATCCTAGTCAGTGGCGGACGTGATATCCGCGTGGAAAACTGCCTCACAGAATACAACCTCGGCAAAGGCTTGCATCCTGCCGGTGATTTGACCATCGGGGGTTTGTGGATTAACAATGTCAGCCGTTACAACGGCGGCAACGGTTTCCATTACTGCTTCAACAATTTCGGAATTTGGGCCGTTGGCAACGAGCTTTATGGAAATGGTTATTACGGCATTGGTGGCCTCGGTCTGGGCGGAGACTATGGTGACCGATTCAATGTCGTCATGAATAACGTGATATACAACAATCAGCGAAATGGCATCGTGGTCAACGGTGGGTGGGACAATTTCATCCTCAATAACGAAATCAGATCGAACTCTCAATTAACACCCGGACGCTACGCGGAGATCGTTCTCGGCCCCGTTTACACAACCGTGGTCGAGGGCAACAAGATCACGCCCACGTTGAACGCCCAGGCCATTGACGCCTTTTACGTGCGGCTCTTCAATTCCATCCGTGACCTTTAGACCCAATCTCCTCGCCGAAACTAAGAAACAGTGAACAAATTACGCTGGTTGGTTTTGTCCACGATAAGCGACCTCCGTCATTGGCAAAGAGCCTATCCCACGATCTGCCCTTTCCCGTTCAGCGGGAGGGGGGCCGAGGATGAGAGTAACTCCAATCGCTGCCGGTTTTCTCGATCGACTCCAACGGTCGCTTGCCCTCATGCCAACCGTCTCCCAGGGGGAGAGGGAACTTTGGGATAGGCTCTAAGTTCGTCCGCGTTGTGATTGCCTCCGAGGAAGCTCGGGCTAGGCGGCAAAAAGGCAAAAACGGTAACTACCGCCCTCTCGGCAAAAACGGCAACCCACGGATGGGGGAACAATTCGACTGAGTTTGCCGGTTTTGCACAATGAGTTAAATCGAAGGAATTCGCGGCCGGGTTGGCACTAGACTTTTCTCCGTCAAACAACATCGCGTGCCGCTCAGAGGTTATCATGGAAAGATAGGGGACGTGGTGGAACATCCGCTGACATTAACACACCCAGAGAAACTGGGGACAACGCAGCGGTTGTGGGTCAATTATCTGAATCATTGAACTGTCAATCTTTTGAAAAGATCTTGGGCTTATGACCAAAAGGGCGCTCATTACGGGGATCACAGGACAGGACGGTTCTTACTTGGCCGAGTTCCTGTTGAGTAAAAGGTACGAGGTTCATGGGATGGTTCGTCGGGCGAGCACGGAGGGCTTCGAACGCATCCAGCATATTCGGGATCAACTTCACCTCCATCAGGCCGATCTCTTGGATCAACTTTCCCTGGTGCGACTTGTCGCGGAGGTTCGGCCTCATGAGGTATATAACCTGGCGGCCATGAGCTTTGTGCCCACCAGTTGGCAACAGCCTTTGCTGACGGGAGAGTTCACGGCCTTGGGCGTCACTCGGATGCTTGAGGCCATTCGCCACGTTGATCCGACAATTCGCTTTTATCAGGCCAGTTCTAGCGAAATGTTTGGGGCGGTCCGCGAGGAACCTCAGAACGAGAACACCCCATTTTATCCCCGCAGCCCTTACGGCGTGGCCAAGGTCTATGGGCATTGGATCACGGTCAACTATCGCGAGAGTTTCGGTGTCTTCGCATGCTGTGGGATTCTGTTTAATCACGAGTCGCCGCGGCGTGGCAAGGAATTCGTTACCCGCAAGGTGACCGACGCTGTCGCGCGAATCAAGTTAGGAGTCCAAGATAAACTCTATCTCGGCAATCTGGACGCCATGCGGGATTGGGGATTTGCCGGTGATTATGTGGAGGCTATGTGGCTGATGCTTCAACAGCCGAAGCCGGATGATTATGTGATCGCCACCGGAGAAAAACACTCCGTGCGGGAACTTGTCGAACTAGCATTTGACTATGCCGGACTCGATTGGAAACGGTATGTCGAGATTGATCCGAAATTGATTCGCCCGGCGGAGGTTTATACCCTGCGCGGCGACGCCTCAAAAGCCCGGCGTGTGCTTCAGTGGTCTCCGAAGGTCTCCTTCCCTGAATTAGTCAAAATGATGGTGGATGCCGATTTGGAACGGGTCCGGCGCGAGATTGCCGATCGGGCACACAGACTTCCGTAAAGGCTGCTCGGCAACATCAACAAAGCTGTAACAAGAAGATTGTTTCGCCCCGCAGGGGGCTTGTGTTTTATGCGAGCACATTCGCGTTTCAAAAGGACGTGTGTCCAATTATTAAAGATCGCCGCTTCGGTGGCTATCCTGGCGTGGCTTGTTTGGGATAGTGTCCGCCGCGGGGAGGGGCTTTTCTCCGATGAGCATGGCTTTCAGCCGGAAAAACTTTGGGCACTCGTCCGCCATGCCGTGGATAATTGGTTAATCCTCCTCCTGGCCTTCATTTGTGCTTTCGCCAGCGTCATGATCACATTCATTCGCTGGTGGCTATTGATTCGGTCAGTCGGGGTACCTATCAGTCTTCGCGAATCGCTCCGATTTAGTTTCGTTGGGTACCTTCTCAATCTGGCCCCGATGGGCATTGTGGGGGGAGATCTAGCCAAGGCGGTACTGGTCGCGCGACATTGTCCTGAGCACCGAGCCCCGTCTGTGGCCTCGGTCTTCGTCGATCGTGTCGTGGGATTATACGTGTTGCTTCTCGTGGCGTCTGGGGCCATCCTACTGACGAACTTCCATGCCACGGGACCAGCGATCGTCCAAAGCGCATGTCGGTTGACCCTGGTGGTCAGTGTGCTGGGGACCATTGTGCTCTTATTGGTTTGGGCACCCGACTGGACCGGCGGGAGAGTTCGTCGTCTCTGGGAGAAATTACCTGTTGTCGGGCGACCGATCGCCCGATTCACCGAGGCCTTTCGGGCCTACGGCCGGGAACCAGGCACGTTGCTCCTTTCGCTGGTCATGACGCTCCCCGTGCACCTCCTATTTGCCATTGTGGTGTTTCTCGTGGGAACGGCCCTGTTTCCGAAAGTCCACAGCCTCGACCGGCATTTCGTCTTCGCCCCCCTGGCAGGGGTCATGCAGGTCCTGCCGATCTCCGTGGGACCAGCCGAATTCGTTCTCGATCGCTTGTTCGTCCTAACACCGACGGCCGACGGCAGCATAATCCCCCCCGGTCAGGGGCTGGTCACGCTCCTGGTTTATCGTGTCTTCAATTTGTTGATCTCCACTGTGGGGGTTGTTTATTTTCTGATGTCGCGGGAGGAATGGCGCGAGGCCCTTCACGAGGTGGAAGAAGTAGAAGAACCCCCGAGCGATTTGGAAATCGAGGTCCCTAAAACAAGTTGACGTACTTTAGAGACTATCCCAAAATGTTGGCCTCTCCCTCCGGGAGAGGGTTGGAGTGAGGGCAAGCGAACGGGGGAATCGATTAAGAAGACCGGCAGCGATTCGAGCTACCCTCACCCCCAACCCCTCTCCCGCCGAACGGGCGAGGGGAGAGTATGGGACAGG
>Ga0116181_1002865_pt1 | contig 13778 bp, 14 predicted proteins | sample AD_UKC075_MetaG_FD_89752 | JGI IMG/M metagenome (GOLD analysis project Ga0116181, IMG submission 89752) | Active sludge microbial communities of municipal wastewater-treating anaerobic digesters from USA - AD_UKC075_MetaG | ecosystem: Engineered > Bioreactor > Anaerobic > Digestate | place: USA...
AGCAACACGCCACCCACCTCAATCGGCGCGGGAGCGGCTGGGTTGCGCATCGCATCAACTTCCATCTGCGCCTTTTGCAGACCAAGCTGATACATCGGATCTTGCGCCTGCGCCCGCGAGGACAACTCCGAACCCATCAGGGCGTCAATGACAGGCCCATACTGCTTACGCGCCCATGGGTCAGCCTGAGCCGCCATGAGTAGGCTTATGATATCGCGTTGCGCGGCAGGCTGACCTTGGGTTGACATAGTGGTTTGAGGTTGTCCACCCATTCCAGCAACGCCGCCGTAAATGTCGGCTTCTCGATTGCGCCGCCACGCATTAATGCCGCCGTTATGCGTCGCCAAACCCCTGATGGCTGCAACATCATCTTCAATGCCGGGGGTTTGAACCGCCGCCGCGACATTTGAGGGAAGCGACCCATAATTATAAGTGATGCTGGCAAGGGAGGATTGTTGCTGCGGGTTAAGTGCCGCCCACACGTCAGGCCCCACCGCTTCTTGAGCGCGGGGGATAAACTCCGTGCCAACCCGGCGCGACAAGTCACGCTCCGCATCGTCACGAGAAACAGACATGCCCTGCGCAACAGGAACAACAGAGCCGTCAGGCATTGTGATAGTGTCAGAGCCGTATCCGGCTCGATAGGCGTTCAAATCCCAATATGGAGTTTCACGGAAGCCCTCAAACTCACGAATAAGGCCCAATGCATCCTCAGGGGCAGCCGCACTGGATGCACCGCCACCCGCAGTATATCCGCCCCCAGAACCACCGCCCATAAGCGCGGCAAGCACAGGGGCCATCGCGGCTTGGCCCTGCGCGATACCAGCGGCCTCTGCCTTGTCAGCCTTGCTTTCGCGGTAGTTCCCGGCAAGAGCGTTCACGACACGCCCCAAGCCCTGCGACCAGTGCGCAACCGGGGACGTGTCGCCCTCACGCGCCTGCATGACCGCCAACGCTTGACGTTCAGCCGCAAGCTGCTCCGGCGTCATTTTCCGACCGCCGCTACCCCATGTGAAGAAATCCTCAATCGCCATTATTGGACCCGCGAATAATCAACCCGAAGGAAGCCGCTTGGATCAGGAACCTGAGCCTCCGGCACATCTTGGGCCATGACGCCCATCTGCACCGGCCCACCCCAGATATAACGATAGGTGTAGATCGGCGTCCCGGCGTCAGTTTGCCCCACGCGCTGAATGTCTGTTTTCAGGCGACGATCTGAGAACATGCCCAGGCCAGCGGATGCAAGGCCGAACAAGCCGCCCATAGCCGCCTGCGACTGCGCGAGATCAGCCTTATACTTCTGATTGACCAGACCTGTGTAATCGACACCGCCAACACCCGCCTGCGGTGTCGCGCCGCCCATCTGCGCCGGGTTGGATACCTGCGATCCTGACATCAGCGCGGTGATCTCATTGATCGGCTGATTGCGCCTTGCCAATGCCTCCGAAAACGCCTGTCCTCGCCCCGTCAGCGCGAGTTGGTTCAACTGATCGGTATTCGCATTAGTCATGCGGCCCATCTCAGCGTTCCAAGCCGCCGAACCCTCGCGGATGCCTTTGTTCGCAAGCACGGTGCGCATCTGCGCTTCATTCTGCCCTTGCTGTTGAAGCAGTCTTGGCGAGGCAAGATCATAGGCCCATTGCTCCGCGTCCGAATTGTTGAACTCGAATGGCTTGGCCATATAGTCTCGCAAAAACCCTGACTGACTTTCCGCCAACTGCGCCAAGTTTCCCTGCGCGCCTTGCGTGGCGTCAAAGATGGCTTGCTGTTCCGGGGAGTAAGTCGTGGTCTGCGTGAATTGCGGTGTTGAAACCACATTCCCTTGGCTGTCGGTAAAGCTGTTCTGCCCCGTCTGCTGATAGTTGACAGACCCCCACGGGTTTACCTGATTTACACCATTCAACTGCATCTGCGTGATGGCAGTATCGCGGTTCATGCCGGCCTGAGCAGAGGCGGTTTTGTAGGGATCTGGGGCTTTTGGGGTTTTCATGTCGGTTTCCATTCATCGCGCAAGATGCCGATAAGCACCCCATCCCGGCCTGCGCCAAACTGATTTCGCAAAGTGCCTTCGACAACGCCACCGAGGCGTTGGGCATATTCCACGACTTTGGGCTGTTCCGTGATAACCGTCATACGCTGGCACCTGAGTTGGCCGTAGGCGTATTTGCCTACCGAGCGTATGAGGCTCCTCGTTGGCGATCCCGCCACGGTCACATGAATGTCAGCGCCAGTGTAGCAGTTGAAAACCACTCCTGCAACCACCTCTCCGCCGCGCTCCACCCCGATGCAGGTAAACGGGGGGACAATCGGGCGTTTCAGGATGGCCTCCACCAGCGCCGCCACCCTGGCATCGGTGACGATCACGAAACGATATCCGCGATCTCCACCGTCGCATCAACGCGGATAATCTCAATATCCAGCGGGTCAACCGATCCCGACGTGATCTGCACCCCGATAGCCATGACGTGACCGGAGCCGCCAACGGATTGCCACCGCTGCGTGATTACAGTGCCGCGCTCTGCATCCCACACCGCCTCATCCCATAGCCCGATGTCCCAAGCGTTGCTCGCGGGTATTTCCGGGGCATCTGGAGGCGATGGCAGGTTTTCATCGTAGTTGAACTGCGCAGAAACTCGCTCCGGTGCATCATAAGCCCCGCGCTTCACAACCCGCGCCATCTTGGCGATCTTCCGGCTTCCCGGTGTTTTCAGATCATCGAACAGGCCCAGATAATACGAGGAATACGGTGCGCCCTGATCCGCCCCGGTCACATTGGCCTGAATGATGTGACCCAGCGTCGTGCCGTAAAACATGCCACCGCGAAACGTGATCATGCTCTTGACGTTCCAGCCCGTGAACTGGCACCACGCGCCCGTGTTGGCGTTCGCCACAAGAAGAACGGGCTGCTGATTGATCGGCGTGGGCGGTGCGACATAGACCATCTGACCTTCTGGCCAGACCTTACAATTCCACCCCGATGCCCCGCGTTCCTGAACGGCTTGCCCCCACAGGTCTTCAATGGGGTAAGACACCGCCGCCGCACCAAGCGCCGCCACATCACGCTCTACTGCGCTCGACAGGCTCACAAAGCCCACAGTCGTTGCAATCACCAAATCCCCACCGGCGCGGATGAACGCCTTCTTCCCCATCGGCTTGCCGATCCGATAAACCCCCACCTTCGACCACGACGCTGCATCATCGGGGGAAAGCCCCTGATACGCGGCAACTTCGCCTTCCGTGGTGACAAATACGTTCTGCTCTGACAGCCCCCCATCGCCGCCACTGTTCAATGACCATACGTGACCCCATTGGAGTGACCCTCCAAGATTAAACACCCCGCCAAGAGGGAGGATAACCGCAGTCCCGCCAACCTGATCTACGGGCAGATACCAAGCGTTAAGTGTCCCTGCCTCAACGAAATAGACGCGCTGCTTGTAGGCCCACACATAGGACAGCCGATCTGAGGAAATGCCCGCGATGCCCGGAGCCGCGCTCACGGCAACACCATCAGACGTAGCATCACCCGCACCATCGCCCGTAAGAGCCTCATTATCGACAAAGGTTCCGGTGATGCCCGTGATAATCAGGTCAGCCCCATCAACGGCCCAAACCGTCGCCGTTGCCCCAGACGTGCCACCCGTCACAACCTCACCCGCCACAAATGGCGTTACCTCTGCGTCGAAGCCCAGCCGAAACGCGCCGCCCAAGACATACGGGTAATACGTGGTTCCGTCATAGATGAAGCCCGTATCCACGCCATTTACGCCGACCAGAAAAGTTCCGCCCGCTGTGGAAAATTGCAAAACGGACCAATCGGAAGACGTAGCAGGGTAAACTGGCGGATACATGCCAGCCTCACCAATCACTTCGTCTAGAACCTCAGTCCCGATAGGTTCATCATCCTCAGTAGATAGATACCAGCCCGACCAATTTCCAGACGTAGAAACGTCCCAAATTCCATCATCGGTTGCGGAAAACATTTGCGTCACATCGCCAATGTCATAAGTCCAGAGTGAGTTGACCGTTTCATCGGTAGGCAGAGACGCCCACCGCGCAGAACCGCGCCGCATGATTACAGACGAAGCTGTTGGAAACCAGTTGCGCAGCACAGATGCGCCGGGCATAAGGCCCTGGCCTGTCGGAATTGAGAGGTTGCGATTGCGCACCAATCCAGCCGTGGGGCTGGGAAAGCTGGCCAGTTGCGCCTTGCGTGGCTTGCTGCCTTTGGCTGGTTGCCTCATCCGAGCGGCCAAGGCCACGCAAGATTAGCCCCCAGATTGCGGTTGCGCCCTTGCCGGATCACTTGCGCCCCCTTGTCGCGGGTTTGAGCCTGAGACAAGGCCATGCCGTATGTTGCCAATTCTTCACTGTAATCAAGCCGCTTTTGCGACAGATACCGCCAGATCAAGCCAAGGGTCAGCACGCGCTCTGATAGGATAAACGTGTCCGTATCGGCAGTGAACGCAGGCTTTGGAGCGCCGTTCTCATCCAGAACGATCATCTTGCTGATATATGGGAATGTCGCCGTGCCATTGGGGGCGGGGAAGAACTCAAACTGCCTACCAATCAAAATCCACCCGCCCGGAGTGATGCGCTGGAAGTCGCTATTTTTGGTTTGCAGGTATTCCGACACGCTGCCAAAGGCATAATACCCCCATAGCCAATCTGCCTTATCCTGAACATCGGCGGCGATCGACATGCGGTCATAGTCGTCAGGCATCGGAAATGCAGTCAGCACCCCGTCGCCTACCATTTCAGCGATTTTCGTAATGTCGCGCCAGTCATGGGACAGCGCAATATCCTGCGCTACCTCATTCACCAGATCGCCCATTTCCACGGCGATCTGATCAGTGCTGGAATAGACCGCAGACGGCTTGCTCCCGACAATCCGCAGCGCAGCAGACTGAACTACGGATTGCAGTGTCATGCGGCTTGAACCTCGGAAACCATGCTGCGCAGCGTTTCAACGCTTGGATTTCCGCGCGGGCGTGCCCCGGTCAGATCCTTGTATTGCGATTTCAGCGCCTCAATTTCGGCATCTGCCGCAGAGACCGCCTCGTCAATTTCTTCCGGCTTTGGATCGGCCAATGGGACGCCACCACGCAACGCGGCAATCTGCGCCTGCAAATCGGCAATCATAGCCGCCTGACCACCCGAAACGGATTTCTCATCCGTGTATTGCCGCGCCATCTCTTTGAGTGCGTTGCCCGCCATGCCAAGGTTTTTCGCCGCTTGGCCTTCCATCTGAGCCAAGGCCTCAATGCTGTAGACCTTCAACGCGCGGCAAAGCGACAACTGCGCATCGCTGATCCCGTATGGCTTGAGCATTTCAAGCGGCGTTCCTGCCGCGCGCTGCTCGTTGCCATTCAGGAATGCGGCGTATTGATCAGCCCAGCGCTCGGCATAGGTGATCACCCGCAAGCCCTCCCGCCGATATGCCGCCATTGCTGGGAAAACAGGGGAATAAAGCTTTTGACCCGCGAACCGGACCTCGACAACCTCATGCGTGACAAGCACCTGCTTGCCCTCACGCTCGGATGCAGGAACATCCTCAAGCGTCTCATATTTGAAAATCGGGGTAACTGCGACGTCGCGCATGTCGATTGCAACAGGTTGCACCATTGGAGCCTCGCTTGAGAAGGGAAGGGGCGACCATCGCCGCCCCCGTTGATCTTAGGCCGGGATTGCGTTCTTGGCCCCACGGCTGACATGGAAGTATTGGCCGCTTACAATCGCGGTGTTGACTGGGGTGTAAAACCCACCAGAACCCGTCGCCACGGTGAACGCCGGGACCGTCATCGTCACTTGCGTCCCTGTCGTAGCGGTTGCCGCAATATCTGCGGACGCCTTGACCCAGTAGTATTCGCGGCCATCGTTGCCAGTTTCGACATCCCCAAGCTTATAGCTTGGAGTGCCTTCTGTGGATGCGCGGCCCACGTTCAAGGTGCTGTCCCAATAGGGCAGGCCAGTGAACACATCATCCAGTTGCGGGCCGAGTTGCGGCTCAGTGCGGAAAGGAACAGAGTTTGCCATGGTGATTTCTCCTTATGCCGTGATCAGGCGAACGGTGAACAGCGGGTTCTCAAGAACCATCTGCCCAGACCAAACAATGCCCTGCGCAACCGCATCTTGGTTGATCGGGCGCATTCCGCCTGCGGGGTGGAACGGCACAAACGATTGGCCGGGGAACTCGTAGATCGACAGCGACGAAGTGTCGATGCCAAACGCGGTGTTCGCGGGCATAACGTTGCCCGCACCGCCAGCCGCAACAAGCTCGGTCAGGCCGGCCGGGGTGTGGTAGGCCAAGCCAGAGTAGCCAAGCCGCGCGGAACGCTCGGTAGCAAGCCGCTGATGCGCGACAAACGACGCCGAAACCGCCTGATAGGACAGGCTGTCGAAGATCCACAGATCGGGGTATTGCGACCCACGGCTGCGGGCCAAGGCGATCTGCTCAATGATCGGGCGGGCCGTGGTGCTGTCCCACACGTTGCCCAGAGCCGGAAAGCCCGTGGTTGCGTTGAATGTGCTGGTGCGCCATGCGGCGACGTTCATACGGTCAACACCGCCATAGGTGCCAGTGTTGGGCAGGATCGGGATAGCACCGCCGAAGCCGACCATCTGGCGACCGCCTGAGCCAGTGCCATCACCAACGATGCCAAGTTCGAATTCTTCCTTGACGGTCTTCTGAGCGGCTTTGACATAGAAGCTCATCAGGTCGATGATTTCTTCTTCGCCGGAGGTGTAGAGCAGTTCCGTGCCCGTCAGAGAGAACATCGACACAACGCGCGACCAGTTGAACATCGCGCTGTTCAGCAGTTCTTTCGGCGTGATTTCGATCTTGTCGTAGCCCGTGAACCACTGCGCTTGCAGCTTGTCGAACTCGACAGGGATGCGAAGCTCAGGACCGCCCGCGCGCTTGACCTGAATACGGCCACTGTCGCGCAAAATGCGGGTGAGGGGGGTTGCGTTGTAAACAATATCCTGCGTTTCACGCGAGGACCGGGCAACAGCGGCAGTGAGTAGCTGCCCGTAGTTGCGATCTGGGTTGATAGCCATATGCGTTTCCTATGCGGGTTAGGATCGGCCTTTCCGCAATTCCTTGCGCAGCCAGTCCGAAAGGGGTTCGTCGCTGTCTGTAGCCGCAGGGGTCAACCCATCAGAGGGAGCGCCGCGCACAGACTTGGTTCCTGCATCTTTGTTTGGATGCTGATCTTGGGTCTGAGCCAAGGGCGCAATCGGAGCGGCGGTATGAGCGCCAGTCGGGCTTGGGAATTTGGCGGAGGCGAAAGCATATGCGTCCTCAAGCCGTTCCCTTATGGATACATTATCACCAGCAGGATATTTCTGCAAGAACTCCGCCATATGCGCCTCCAACTCTGTGGCGCGGGGATTGCTGGCCTTGAAGCCATCCCACTCCGACGCGACAGATGCCACACGGGCCTCTTGCTGCTGGCTTTGAACGTGTTGCGTCACGCCGCCGATCTGCTGCTTGAGTTGGGCCAATTCCTGCCGCAACTGCTGGTTTGATGCCTCATGCTGCGAAGCGACCTGATCAGGCTTTTGCCCCAGCACATACGCGGCAATGTCCCGCAATGTAACAGGCATTCCGGTCTGTGGGTTCTTGATGCCAAGGTTCGCCACCACGGCTTGCAGGCCCGCAACCGGGTTGCGGCGCAACTCCTGTTCCATCCCGGTATAGCGCTGCAATGCCGTCGCCAGATCAGTGCCCGACTGCTTTGCCATGTCTGCATATTTGCGGATAGGCTCAAACGCCTCTGCCGCCTCGCGGTGCTTGGTGATGCCCTGCTCCAACTCGCGCACGGTGCGGTGAATAGCGCCGCGCGTGCCCTCTGGAACGGATTCCCACTCCGACTTCGCCGCATCATCGAAGCGCGGCGGGGCGTCGCGGAATGCGGTCGGCTTCGGATATGGCTTAGGTTCAGTGACAACAGAGGCAACTTCAACCTTTGCGGCGGGAATTTTCGTGTCAGGCTTTACCTTCGCCTCGTCTTTTACAACGGGCGCTTTGACCTCATCCTTGGCCGCAGGCTTTTCCTTCGCCTCAGTCTCAGCATCGCCCGCCTTCTTCATCTCATCAGCCAAGGCATCGCGGAACGTCTCAGGCTTATCGACCTTCGGCGGCTCATCTTTGGCTAGGCTCGGCTGCCCCTGTCCGACTTCGGTTCCGTAGGTTCCCGGTGTCAGCGTGGTGGACAGGTTGACGGTGCCAGCCGGAATGTCAGTGACGGTCATGTCGTTCATGGTGTTCCTCGGTTATTCATCAAGCGACACAACGTCCGGTCTCCAGCCGTTGTCAAAGTCATGGATTGCCTTAGCCACGGTATCCCGAGACTGCTTGGCATCTGGCACATATTCGCGAAACTCTGGCTCCGGCTCATTGCCCAACTCGATGAAGTCCTGCCCATGCGGGTTGTGATCGGCGCGATGCGACCGGGCCAAAGCCGCCTTGCTGCCATAGAATTTCCCGTCAGCCATGCTTTGCACAGGCTCAGAGAAATCCCGCGTTAACATCGGAGTAGGGAAGTCAGACCGCGCATGAGAAACTGAGCGCCGCCGCTGCATGGGCGGCAACGGCGTCCAGTTGATCTTTGCATAGCCTTCGCTGTAGCTGCTCATGCCTTGAGCGCCGTCCGCATGTTGTCAATCTTGTCCTTGAGTTCCATGCACAACTCCAGCAACTCTGCAACGGTCGGGGTGGCCGCATTTGCGATGGTCGTCGCACCGTCCGGCGTTGGCAGGGTGCCAGTGGTCGCGGTGACGGTGTTTGCGGTCAAAGCTGCGATCTGCGCCTTGGCTGCAACTGCGCCCGCGATCTGGTTTGCCGTTTCTTTTGCCAATTCGGTTGACATGCCGAGTTCGGCCAGTCTGCGTTTGTCTGCCATGGTTTTTTATCCTCAATAAAGGCCGTAAAACGTTCCCGCTACGGCGGTGACTTTGATTGGTGCGAGTGGGATTACTTGGTTCACAGGCGGCGCTGTGAGGGTGAGCACAGTAGCGAATGCATCCTGCATTGTGATGTTGCCCGCCACAGTGCAGATGATCGAGCGCGGGCGGACGCCGCGAGCAAAACCCACCTATAGGATGGGTTCGTCTGGCTCAGAATGTTTAGAAATGCGTCAGACATTGGGGTTTCCTTTTTGATCCGCCTGCCGCTCGGCCAGGCTCATGCTGCGGTCGCTATCTGCTTCGGATTGCGCCTGCTTGCGCTCGCCCATCGCGTGTTGCCGCGCGCTGTTCTGCGCGGCCAAGGCGGTATCCGTGGCCTGCGTGGCAATGTCATGTGCCAGCTTCACATCCTCGCGCTTCTGGCTGTGTTCCTCTAGCGCAACCCATGCGCCCTCGACTTGGCCTTTGACGCCCAGAGCCTCAATCCTGGCATAGACCTCACGCGTTTGCGCTTCGATAAGCTGCGATTGCTCACGAAGCTTTTGCACCTCAAGCATAAGCTTTTGGTTATCGTTTGCGGCCTTGGCCTCTGCCGTTTGCGCCTTAAGCTGCAAATCCTGCACCTTAGCCTGAGCCTCTGCTTGTGCCGTCATGCCCTTGACCTCGACTTCCTTCATCTTGGCATCAGCAAGTGTTTGTTGTGCCTTGACCAATTCAGCCGCAGGGCCTTGATCTTTGCTAGCCGCAGCCGTTTCCGCCGCGCGCTTGGCAAGTTCGGGGGCCGCATCAAGCATGTCATCAATCGCGGCAATCACCGATCGCGGCGGGCGATATGGCGAAAGCGTGTATTTCAGCACCTCAGCGGCAGCGCGAATGACAGGCTCACCCATCGACGCCGCGCCCATAAGCCCCTGAATGCCGCCAGTGAAGGCCGCGTAGAATTCCGTCGCACTGGCCTTTGCTTCGGTTTCATCCGCAAGGATCGTGCTGTCCGTCTCAATTTCAAAGGCAAAGTTCCGCGCCTTGTTGTCGCGCAACAGCTTCATCACATCCTCAATCGGGATGGTGTCGCCAGCCTTTTGCAGCATGGGGCCGTAGTGCGCAATAATCGCCTGTTGCGCCTGATCAAACTGCGCCTTGGCCTGCTGTGCTTGCTCTGGGGTTGGCTGCTGCCCGGATTGCTGGGCCTCTTGCATCATGGCCTTCGCCTTGGCCGCAAGATCCTTCATTTCCTTCTCGGCATCGGCCTCGATCTTTTTGACCTGTTTTTCCAACTCAGCCTTGGTGGGAATATCCATCTGGGACATATCCAGGAGCGTCTTTTGGCTGAAATACTCCGCCATCATTTCCGATGCGATGATCGTTATATCCCGCGCCACGCGGACCAATTCATCGCATTTTTCCTTGACGCGAACAGAACCGTATTGGCTCTTAAGCCTTTGCGCTCCCAAGGTTTCGCTGGCCTGCGTTTCGCCGCGCATAATGTCCGATATGCCGGACAAGCGGTCATAATCTGCGAAAAGTTCACGCCGCGCCTCGATCAGTCCCGCAATGGCCGCAGCAATCTCAGCAACGGGCATCCACTGCACAAAGTTGCCCGCGCTGCCGCCAGAGATCAGCGCGCCCGGAACGGGGATCAGGATTGACGTATCGCTGTCATCCTTCATCAACTGCTCAATGGCTTCGCCTACGTCACCGCCGCCTGCGATCAAGCCCTTCATCCGCACCATGTCGAGAAGGTTGTAAATCCGCAGCGTCAGGCTGTTGATTTTGCGGAAGTGGCTTTCATAACGCAGATAGTCCGGCACGGGCATCAACGACCGAGGCTTGAGCGTGCCGTATGCGGGCCGGGGGCATGGGAAAAACCCCTGCAAATCATAGTGCGGCGGGTTTTCATCAAGGATATTCTCACACCCCGGAACAACCCAATACACGCGGTTGTCGGCTTTGTGCCAGATTTCCCAAACGCCAGCCTTCCCCTCGTGGCCTTCGTCTTGCTCATTCAGGCCCGTCGAAAGCAATGCACCCTTGGATTTCTTGTAGGTAAAGCGCTTAGTCATTTCCTTGCGCGTCATCCATGCGCGGCGCGCCACCCAAGGCAGTTCTCCCCATTTGCGCGCTGGCGGATGCAGGAAGTCCTTGCGGTCCAAATGCTCAAGGAAAACTTGCTGGCCTTTATCGCTTTCGTATGTGACCCAAAGCTGCCCACGATTGTAGAAGATCAGATCGTCGCGGACGCAAATCATCGCCTCATCAAGCCCACTGCGCTCATATGCGCTTGTCACAGACCGCTCAAGCATCTCTGCCGTGGTGACGTAAAGCTTGCGCCTGTCGTTGAACATTGGCGCGACAACGGGCTTCGGCGGGCGGGCATAGATTGCGGGTTTCAGGATTTCCGTAGACGCCCAGAACAGATCATAGCCCGTGTCTTTCAGACCGAATAGGGCTGCGTCGATCCGCTCCACCAGCCCGTAAATATCATCAATCCGGTCGCAGGTGGCTTGCCAATCGTTGAAGTGAGCTTCGGCTTTTTTGATCGCAGCAAGCAGTCGTGCAGATGATTTTGGCTCGTCCTGATCTTTCAGGGTATCGGCGTCTGAGGTGTCTTTCTCGTCAATCAACGTCGCGTCCTCATGCCAGGAAGTTCTGGGGCCGTCACATAACCGTCGCGGCTTATCGCATACTTTGGCTTTTCTGGCAACTGCCGCACAGGAGCGATCTGCCGCCATGCCAAAGCGAGATACCTAAACGCATCAGAAACGTGGCTAGACCAATCGTGCAACGGGTTCTGCTTAAACACCTTGTTGTCATCGTCCCACTCGCGGCGATACTGTTCCAGCGCCGATATGCCGACTTCCTCGCACCTCGGATGAAACACGCACCGGGGCAGCGTCTGGCGGGCGGCGTTGATGCCGTCTAACAATCCAGCCATAGGGACCACCTGCGGATGCAAGCCAAGCTTCTGCATCGTCTCAACGCGCGTCCTGCCAGTCCCCCACTCTTTCACCTTGGCGTCATGTGGCACAAAGTCCGTGCCGTCTTGCCAGCCATGATCTTTGCGGCGTTGCTCAATCACCTCCGTATAGTGATCAACCCCAACGCCGTTTGCCGTGTAGCAGTCGAGAATGTAAACCTGCCCGCCAACCACTTGAAACCACCAGATTGATGTATCATCCCGCACGCCAATATCCCAAGCCCGATGCACGGCGCGTGGTAGGGCTTCGATGTCGTCAATACGGCCTTCTGCCCGCAGGGCAATCATCTCGCGGGCATAGAAAGCCCCCAGAATAGCCGCGTTGAAGCTGCACTCATATTCCTGCTCGAACTGCGCACGGCCAATATCTTCGCCATACATGGCGACATATTCCGCAAGGCTTTCCGCGATCTGTTCCGGCGATAGCGCCCCGGTGGAGTGGATGTTGCTTACCTCTGCAAACCAGCGCGGGTTATCCTTCGCCATCTGATACATCGAAAGCGCGTGATTGCGCCCGCGTGGCGTGGTGATGAATGTGGCCCAGCCATCGTTTTCTTCAAGCATCGGGCGGATGTAGCCCCACGCGGCAGGGTTCGCCAACGCAAACTCAGAGAACGTTACGCCGGCAACCCCAGCGCCAACCAGGCTGTTGTATTGGTCAGATCCGACAACTTGCCACGTCGCGCCGTTTTTGAACCTGATGAACATCTCGTCATCGACGGTGTTGTCGCGCAGCGCCAACGGGAAAGCCTCATCAACGCGGCGCTTTCCCGTGTGTGGGTTTACGGCGGTCCAGATGGCCTTGCGCGCTTGCGTCTTGAGCGGCAGCATGTGCCAGTATGAGGCGGGGCGCTCAAAAGCTGCAACTGCGGTGCGGTGAAGGATTAGGTCGTCTTTGCCCCACCTACGATGCGCAATTTCAATCGCGCGCTTGCCGCCATTTTCCAGATAATCCCACAATGGGCGCTGATATGGTCGCGGCTTCCATCCGTTGGGAAGTGTGATCTGAGCCATTATTTCTCATCTGCATATCGCTGGATCACGATTTGCAGCGGGCTTTTGTCATCGCCGGACAATTCCAGCTTATCGCCGTATTTCTTCGGCTGCATCTTGCCAAGCATCCATCGCCGCGTGTCAATCATCAGCTTGTTGCGGGCAATCACGTTGTGGTCAATCACATCAACGCCATCAACAGTCACAACGTCCGCACCTTGGCGGTCGGAAATCTCAAGGCACTCCTCAAAGATTGCGTCAGCCCTTGCCTCGCGCGCGCAGGTGTATTCGCTATCAAGGGCTGGGTCTTGGCTGCACCACAACTCGAATGTCTGACGTGCTGGCGTCCAATCGTCACCGATGCAGGCTTTGCTCAGTGACATCCCACCGCGAACCCGCGCAAGGATTTCCTCGCAGGCTTTGGCCTTTTGCTCATCTGTCCATTTGATTGGCATGGGTGTTAAGATATCACATTCTACTTCATTGTAAACGCCGCGCCTCGGGCCAAGGTCAGAGCCTCTGCGCGGCTGCGGGCGTTGGGTTCATAACTCCGACACCTCCCGCTGATCGCCTGCATTTACCCGCAGGTCAGGGTGTCTTGAGATATCGCGCAATCGCCGCAGGGGACGTGGACCACGCTTTGACACGGGTGTTTCTGGGGTCGCCGAATGGCGGGCGGCCAAGCGTCGATCCGGCGAACCGCATACCGTATCGCTTCGACATGGACTGCACCGCCTTGATGGTTGAGCCGAGATATTCGGCGGTTTCCGCAACGGTCATTCCGGCGGTGGCGCATCGCTGATAGTCTATGCGGCGGAGGGTCATGCTATCACCCCCGGCGCTGGTTGTTTGATGGGCGCAACGGGTGCGGGCAGATCGGCGATAAGCTGGATCAGGTCGAGAA
>Ga0116181_1002872_pt1 | contig 13765 bp, 10 predicted proteins | sample AD_UKC075_MetaG_FD_89752 | JGI IMG/M metagenome (GOLD analysis project Ga0116181, IMG submission 89752) | Active sludge microbial communities of municipal wastewater-treating anaerobic digesters from USA - AD_UKC075_MetaG | ecosystem: Engineered > Bioreactor > Anaerobic > Digestate | place: USA...
CCGGTGCCGTGGTGGCGGACTGTCCACCCGCATTCTCGCCGTCGGGGACGAGTTTGGCTGTCCGCAGCGGAAACCGAATCGTCTTCCTGGACCCGGGCACCGGGCAGGAGAAGGACGCAGCAAGCAGCCAGGGTGTGGCTACTCATCTGGTCTGGGAGGACGACAGTTCACTCGTGGGCTTCGACCCGACGTCCTTGACCCCAAGTGTCGAGCGATGCTCCGCCTCAGCTCCCTCCTGCGTCGCCCTCGACCTGCCCGCTGGGACGCTCATCGCGAGGTGAGCCTTGCGCGCCGCAGCTTGTCGCCAGTCTTGGACCCCCATGCGACGACACGGCCTGACGTTCGACTTGGGGTTGTCGGTGGGCTGGGTGACACTGTGTCCCGATGGGAAGGACGCGGATGGCTCATCGACCAGTGGCGCGTCGGCGCACCCAGGGCTCGCTGCGGGCTGCCCATGCAGCGACCGCGAGCGCCCTTGCGCTCGTGCTCGTGCTCGCGCTCGCCCTCGCCGGATGCACCGGCAGCAGCGAACCTCCGCCACCGACCCCCGAGTCCACAGCGGCAGCGCTTGCGGCCGGGCTGTCGTCCGGAGATCTCTCTCGTATGCCGTTCGACGGCTCCACCCCTGAAGCCGCCACCACGGCACTCGGCACTGTGGTCGCCGCCATCAAGGACATCCCGCGCACGGTGACCGTCGTCAAGGTCGTGGACAAGACGGCTGCGGGGACGGGCGCCGCGCAGACCTCCGTCGCGACCTTGCAGTGGACGTGGGACGTGTCGCCGACCGACGCCGACTGGACCTACACGACCGACGCCAAGCTGGTCCTCAACCCGGATAAGACCTGGCACGTCCAGTGGTCGCCCACCCTCATCGAGGGCAAGCTCGACGCCACCGAGCGCTTCACCGTCGACCGGGTGCAGGGTAAGCGCGGCGAGATCCTCGGGGCTGGCGGCGAGGTGCTCGCCGGGTTGCGCGATGTCTACCAGGTGGGCATCGACAAGTCCCGCGTCACGGCTGACCAGGCGGCGGCCTCGGCCACCGCGCTGGCGACCCTCATGGGCATCGATCCCACGGCATACGGTCAGACCGTCGCCGCCTCGGGGCCCAAGCAGTTCGTCGTCGCCATCACCCTGCGCACCAGCGACCCGCGCATCGCGGGCAAGACCGCCTCGGTGCAGGTGATCCCGGGCGCGGCAGCCGTGGCGAGCACCGCCACGCTGGGGCCGACGCCGACCTTTGCGCGGGCCATCCTCGGCACGGTCGGACCGGCCACGGCCGAGATCGTGCAGCGCTCCGGAGGCCGGGTCTCGGCGACCGACACAGTCGGTCTGTCGGGGCTACAGCAGCGCTATGACGGCTATCTGGCCGGCACGCCAGGCATGAAGATCAAGGCCACCGGCACGAGCAGCGGCACGGCCGTTTCACGCACGCTCTTCTCGCAGGATCCGATCCCCGGCAAGTCGCTGACGGTGACCCTCGACCTGCTGGCCCAGGAGGCCGCGGAGGAGGCCCTCGCCGGATCGACCGTGCCCGCGACCCTGGTGGCGATCCGCCCCTCGACCGGAGAGGTCGTCGCCGCGGCCAACAGTCCGACCGCGACCGGGGCGATGGCCACGACCGGCCGCGCTGCGCCGGGGTCGACCTTCAAAATCGTGTCCTCGCTCGCGCTGCTGCGCGCGGGGCTCACGCCCGACTCGTCGGTCAGCTGCCCCGCGACGACGGTGGTCGACGGGCGCACCTTCAAGAACTACGACGACTACCCCTCCGACCGGGTCGGCACGATCACGTTGCGCCAGGCCTTGGCCAACTCCTGCAACACCGCGTTCATCACCCAGCACGGCACGGTCGACCAGAACGCCCTCGCCGATGCCGCGGCGGCGCTCGGCTTCGGGGTCGACTTCGACCTCGGGTTGCCGGCTTTCGTGGGGTCGATCCCGCGCACCGCGACGGCCACGGAGCATGCGGCCTCGTTCATCGGGCAGGCCAAGGTCGAAGCTTCGGCCCTCGCGATGGCCACGGTCGTCGCATCGGTCGTCAAGGGCGCGACGGTCGTGCCGCGCCTGGTCGACCGGACCGCCGACATGGGCAAAGTTGCAGCGACCGGCACGGGCACCGGCACGGCGCCGTCCAACTCGTCGGGCGCCGGATCCGGGGGCGCGGCCTCAGGCGCGGCAGCGAGCGACGGCTCGTCGGCAGCACCTGGCGGGAGCACTCCCGCGGGCACCCCCGCCAGCGCTGGCGCGAGCGCACCATCGGGCGCGGCACCGATTGCCGTCGCGCAGACCTCACCCCCGGCCCCGGCCGTCCCGCTGACCGCAGCCGAAGCCGAGTCGCTGCGATCGCTCATGGGCAGCGTCGTCACCGATGGCAGTGGGCGGGTCCTCGCCGATGTCGGGGCCGGCGGAGCCAAGACCGGCACCGCCGAATACGGCTCGGCGAGCCCCCCGCAGACCCATGCCTGGATGGTCGCGTTCAAGGGCGATCTCGCGGTCGCGGTGTATGTCGAGACGGGACAATCCGGCTCCCGCACCGCGGCTCCCTACCTCAAGTCCTTCCTGCAACGCTGGGCCGGCTGAGCGACCAGCTGACCGACCCGACCAAGGTGGGAAACGGCATACGAAAGGGCCGTGGACACGGCTTGCGAATGTCGCCGGATTGGAGTCGGATGGACCCAGCACGACACACAGTCGCGGCCGCGCCGACGGCGGGGTCGCCACATCAAGGAGGCAACACGATGTCCGACACGCAGCAGGCCGAGGTGGTCGAGGGGCAGACAGACACCGTCGAGGTGACGGCGCTTCTGACTCACGACATCAACCACGTTTGGCACGTGCTGACCACGAACGACGGTGCCGCAGCCTTCCTCGGCGAGGGCGCCACCCTGGGCGGTAAGGGCGAGCCCTGGCACGCCGCCGATGGCAGTCACGGGGTGTGGCGCAGTTACCACCCCATGGAGCAGGTGCGCGTGTCCTGGCATGCCTCCGAGGACGCCCCCCGCTCCATCGTCGACCTGCACCTTGAGCCGGCCGGCGACCAGACCTCGGTCACCGTGCGCCATGAGCCCGTCGAGGACTCTGCTGCGATGAGCGCCCGCTGGCGCGCGGCGCTCGAGCGGATCGACTCGCTGGCCGGAGACTGATCCCCCTCATTTCGCGAGAGATTCGCGGCCCCGCACCGCCCCGATCTTCGGGGACAGGTGCGGGGCCGCGCTGCGTCCGCAGCGTCAGCAGGGGGAACGTGGGCTGGCCGGTTGTCATCGGTACGGTGCGGGGCCGCGCTGCGTCCGCGACGTCAACGAGGCGTGCGGCCACGCGACGAGCGTGCAGACCGCCCCGTGCTTCACCCGCCGTTTGCCCGCCAGTCACCCCTAGAGTTGCCGCCGTACCCGTGCGCCGCCTGCCCTCGGCACCGGCTCGATGGTGAGGAGACCGCTCGTGACGACCCCGACGTCATCCCCCGCTGCGCCCGACCCGGCAGCCAACCAGCCGCTCACCCCCGACAACGCCACTCCCAAGCGCAGCTCCGCCCTCGCGCGGTGGCTGCCGATCGTCAGTTGGCTGCCGGCATACCAGCGCGGTTGGCTCAAGGACGACGTCATCGCGGGGCTGGGACTCACCGCCCTCCTGGTCCCGCAGGGCATGGCCTACGCGCAGCTCGCCGGCCTGCCGCCGATCACCGGCCTCTACACGTCGATCATGTGCCTGGTCGCGTATGCCGTGTTCGGCCCCTCCCGGGTCCTCGTGCTCGGCCCCGACTCCTCGCTCGGCCCGATGATCGCGGCGTCGATCCTCCCTCTCGTCGCAGCCGGCGGGGACCCGGGCAAGGCTGTGCTGCTGGCGTCCGTGCAGTCGGTGCTCGTCGGGGTCTTCATGATCGGCGCTGGCGTGGCCAAGCTCGGTTTCGTCGCCGACCTGCTGTCCAAGCCGACCATGGTGGGCTACATGAACGGCCTGGCGCTGACCATCCTGGTCGGCCAGGTGCGCAAACTCGCCGGGTTCTCCATCGAGGCCGACGGGCTGCTGGCCGAGATCGCCGCGACGTGGGACAAGATCATCGCCGGCAAGACCAACCTGTGGGCTCTTGGCGTCGGCCTCGGCGCGCTCGTGCTCATCATGGCGCTGCAGCGAGTCTTGCCGAGGATCCCGGCCGTGCTCGTCGCGGTCATTGCAGGCATCCTCGCCTCGCTCTGGCTGGACCTGCCCGCCAAGGGCGTCAAGGTCGTCGGCGAGTTGCCGCAAGGCTTCCCGCCGCTCACCCTGCCGATCGTGTCGGTCGGTGAACTGGGGCTGCTCGTCGCGGGAGCGCTCGGCATCACCCTGGTGGCCCTGGCCGACACGATCTCGACGGCCACGGCATACGCTCGACGCACGGGTCAACCGGTCGACGGCAACCAGGAGATGGTCGGCATCGGTGCCGCCAATGTGCTGGCCGGCTTCTTCCAGGGCTTCGCGGTGTCGACCAGTGGCTCGCGCACCGCGGTCGCCTTCAAGGCCGGCGCGCGCAGCCAGATCACCGGGCTGGTCGGCGCGATCGCGATCCTCGTCCTCCTCGTCGTCGCGCCCAACCTGCTCGCCGCGCTGCCGATCCCGGTGCTCGGGGCGATCGTCGTCGTCGCGGCGTTCTCGCTCGCCGAGCTCCCCGCGACCAAGCGGCTGTGGAGCCAACGCCGGATGGAGTTCTGGCTGTCGATCGCGGCGACGCTCGCCGTCGCCGTGCTCGGCGTCCTCCCAGGCATCGGCGTGGCCGTCGCTCTGTCGATCCTCAACGTCTTCCGGCGCTCGTGGTGGCCCTACCAAGCCGTCCTCGGCCGGGAAAAGGGCACCAACCCGGGCTACTTCGACCTCGCGGAGAACCCGCGCGCCGGCACCATGCCCGGCCTGACGATCTTCCGCTTCGACGCGCCGATCTTCTTCGCCAACGCGCGGACCTTCGCCGACCAGGTGCTGCGCCTGGCCGACGCCGACCCCAAGCCCCAGTGGATCCTCGTGGCCGCCGAGCCGATCTCCGATATCGACACGACCGCCGCCGACATGCTCGAGGAGCTCGCCGGCGATCTGGAGACCCGCGGGGTGCAGCTCGCCTTCGCCGAGCTCAAGGAGCCGGTGCAGGCCAAGATCGACGGTTACGGCATGCACCATGTGCTGGAGAAGTTCCTCTACTTCCCCACCCTCAATAAGGGCGGCAAGGCCTACCAGGAGAAGTACGGCACGCTGTGGCCCGGCGAGGAGCCGCACGCGGCGGCGACCACCGATGCTCAGGAGCACTGACGTGGCGCACGTCCGATCGGTCAACGTCGGCGTCGCCGGTCCCGACCCGGCCGGCGGCCCGCGCCCGTCGGGCATGCTCAAGGCGCCCACCTCCGAGGCGGTGCTGCTGCGCGACCCTGGCCCCAAGCGCGGCGGAGACGGCAGCGGCGTGGTCGGAGACTTCGTCGGCGACCGGCGCCACCACGGCGGCACCTACCAAGCCGTGTATGCCGTCGCGCGCGAAGAGCTCGATCACTGGGCTGCCGAGGTCGGCCGGGACCTGCCCGACGGCGCCTTCGGGGAGAACCTCACCACCGTGGGCCTGGACGTCGACGACGCCCGCCTCGGCGAGATCTGGCGGATCGGCGCGACAGTGCGGCTGCAGGTGACCGGCCCGCGGGTGCCCTGCAAGACCTTCGCCCGGGCCATGGGTGAGCAGCGTTGGGTCAAGCGGTTCACCGAACGCGGTCGCACGGGCGCCTACCTGAGCGTGCTGACGCCCGGCGAGGTGCGAGCGGGCGACGCCATCGTCATCGAGCACCGCCCGACCCATGGGGTGACGGTGCCGATGTCCTTCCGCGCGTGGACGACCGAACGGCATACCCTGCCCGACCTGTTGGCTGCGGGAGGCGACCTGTCCCCGGAGTTCGTCGCGAAGATCGCGGAGTACCAAGCGGGACGCTGACGTCGCTGCGCCCGGTATGCCGGTCACGCACGACCGTCGACGACCTCGCCGCCCGCGTGACGTAGGTCACCCGCGGAGGCTGTCACCCTCGGCGACCCTGATCCGTCAGTGCGGTGACCAACCCACCAGCACTGCCCCAGGAGAACCACCATGCAGCTCAACGTCGGCAGCACCGACCGGATGATCCGTCTCGTCATCGCCGTCGTCGCGGCCATCCTCGCCTTCACCGTGGCCACCGGCGCCCTCAAGGTCATCTTGCTCGTCGTCGCGGTCATCATGGCGGTCACCGCCGTCGTGCGTGTGTGCCCGCTCTACATGCCGTTCAAGATCAACACCAACAAGCGCGCCTGACCCGCGTCGGCTGCGCCTGGCAGCTCGCACGCTGACCTTGCGTGACCTTGCGTGACCTTGCGTGACGCGTGACCTTGCGTGATCTTGCGCAACCTCGCGTCACGCCGCATGACCACGACGTGGCCCGGTTCCCCTGTCGACCGGGCAACGTCGTTCTGCTGTGCGGTGAGCGGACGGCATACCGTTGGGGCGTGGCATTGAGCACCGACGAGATCACCGCCGCCGTCCCGGGCCTGCTGCGTTATGCGCGATCCCTGACCCGCGACCCCGTCGCCGCCGAGGACCTGGTCCAGGACACCGTCGTGCGGGCGCTGGAGCGGGCCGGCGATTTCCGTGGGGAGTCCTCGCCGCAGACCTGGCTGCACCGGATCCTGCACCACCGGTTCGTCGACCTGGTGCGCGCCGACCGCACGGAGCCGGTCGACACCGACGAGCTCGCCGAGCAGGTCGAGCGCTCCTGGCAGGAGGACTCCTACACCGTCGACGGTGAGACGGTCGTCTTGCGGGCCGAACGCTCCGAAGAGCTACGCGACGCGATCATCCGGCTGCCGGCGTCCTATCGATCGGCCGTCGTCCTGCACGATGCCCAGGGGCTGACCGCAGCCCAGGTCGCCGAGGTGCAGGAGATCTCGCTCGCCGCCGCCAAGCAGCGGATTGCCCGCGGGCGCGCCATGCTCGTCACCCACCTGGCGCGCGGCACCGAGCGCCGCGCCGCCGTCGGTGACGTGCCGCTGCGCTGTTGGGACGCGCGTTCGCGGGTCAGCGACTACCTCGACGACGAGCTCACCGCGGCGGAGCGAGCTGCGCTGGAAACTCACCTCGGCGGCTGCCCCACCTGCCCGGCCCTGTATGCCGGTCTGGTCGGAGTGCGCTCGGCGCTCGGGGCGATGCGCGACCCCGACACCGTCGTGCCGCCGGTGATCGCCGACCGCCTGCGCAACGGCTGAGTTCGCCGGCCAGACAGCGGCCAGACAGCGTCCAGACAGCGTCAGGCGGCGGTGAGGCGGCGGTCAGGCGGTGGTCGGATCGGCCCAGAGTCGGGCCCGCAGGGTATGCCGTTCCCCCGGCGCGAGCGTGACCAGGCCCGCACCACTGCGGAAGGCATCGGCAGGGCAGCTCATCGGTTCGATCGCGAGCCCGGCCCGCCCGATGTTGTCTGCCGTAAAGACCTGGGCCCAGCGGGTGTCTGAGGCGATCGTCGTGCGGAACGGCATACCGGGTCGGGACAGCGACGCCTGCCAGCCGCCGTCCGGGAAGCCGGTGAAGGCATGGTCGGCGCGGATGAGCGCCAACGGCACGCCGCCGCGCAGGTCGAGGCCATGGCGGTCGACCGCTCCCTCGCGCACCGGCAGGCCGCGCGAGTCGGTGAGGACGACGCGGGCGGCGGGGATATCGGCGAGACACTCGTCCAACGGCCCGTCGCCGCAGCGCAGGTAGGGGTGGAAGGCGACGCCATACGGCGCGGGCACATCGCCGAGGTTGACCGCGTCGACGGTGACGCGCAGCCCGTCCTCCGACAGCGCGTAGTCGACGGCGAGCCCGAGCCGGAATGGATAGCCCGGCTGCGGCCACAGGTCGGTCGCCAGCGTCACCCGGTCGGGCGCTGCACTCGCGACCCGCCACTCCTGCCAGCACACCAGGCCGTGTAGCGCGGTCGCGGTGTCGGGTTCGGTGAGCGGGAGCTGGTGTTCGGAGCCGACCCAGGGGTAACGCCCGTCGCGCAGCCGGTTGGGCCAAGGCGCCATGACCTTGCCCGCATAGGCCGGCGCGTATGCCGTGCCGTCACCTTCGGAGTCGGTGGCCAGCACGAGGTCGGCACCACGCCAGGTGAGCCGCGCGAGGGCCCCGCCGACGGTCGCGACCCGGGCCGTGTAATCCCCGTGACCGAGCGTGAAGAGCCGACCATTAGGGCCGGTGGGGGCGGTGAGGTGAGCGTCACCGAGGGTGTAGTTCACGTGTGTACCTGAATCTCAGGGGGCCGATGCAGCGGAGTGGGTGGACTCAGTCGCAGCGTCCGGCACCCCATGCTCGAGGATCCGCAACGCCTCGGTGACCGGGTCGCCCGCGGCGTAAATCGCTCCGGTGGCCTGCGCGAACGCTGCCGTCGCCCCCGCCCCGGCGACGATGACCGGCCCGGCCTCGGCCAGCGCCTGCACGTCCGGGCGGATCGCGCCGAAGCGAGTGGGATGGGTCGCCGCAATCATGACGAGCGCTGGGCGGGGTTCGATCTCGGTGTAGATCTGGCCCACCGGGGTGTCGGCCCCGAGGTAGATGACCCGCCAGCCGCCGCGGTGCAGGACGATCCCGAAGACCATCGCAGCCAGGTCGTGCAGCTCGTGCGGCGGGCAGGCGATGACGGCGACCGGTCCGCTGCCGGTGGCCCAGCCTCGGGCCAGGCCGGCGAGGCGGCCGCGCAGGATCTGGCTGGCGAAGTGCTCCTGGATGAGCGAGATCTCGCCGCGTTGCCACCGATCGCCCTGCTCCTTGAGGTAGGGCATGACGACATCGCGCAGGACGGTAGTGAGGGAGTACTCGGCGATGAGCCGGTCGAGCACGTCATGCCCGCCCTGCTCATCGAAATGGTCAAGGCTGCGGGCCAGCAGCGCGCGGTAGCCGTAGAGCGAGGACGGCCGAGCTGCTGGCGAGCCCGAGCCCGCAGCTGTGGGTGCACCCGCGGCTCTGGGTGCACCCGCACCCGCGGTCGGGCCCGTGGCCCCGGCTGGGGTAGCCGTCTCGATGCGCGAGGCCTGGTCGACATTGCTCGAGCTAGCCGGCGCAGCAGAGGAGGGCGCGGCGTCCGGCGCGTCTGTGGGGCCGCCGGACGGCATACCGGCTGGTGCGGGGGCGGAGAAGGTGCCGGTCGCGGGGCCGAGACCCCCGTCCGCGCGGGCCTGTGCCTGGGCGGCCGACATGCGCAGCACGACGGTCTCGTCGTCCTTGGCGCGCAGCACGACCTTGGCGGCTTCGGCGGGCGAGAGGCCGGTCGCGAGCAGTTGGATCATGTGCCGGATGCGGCGCTCATCATCGAGCGAGTAGAGCCGGAAACCGCCGGCCGACCGGTGCGGACGCAGCAGCCCGTAGCGGGTTTCCCACGCGCGCAGGGTGTGGTCGCTGAGGCCGACCCGGCGGCTCAACTCGCCGATCCGCACCAGGCCCTCGGGAAGGTTGGCTTCCTCGGCAGGCGAGTCGGGGGCAGCTTGGCCCCGTATGCCGTCGGGCAGCCCGTCGGGGGGGCCGTCGAAGCCGGCGTTGCGCGCGGCCCGGGAGGCCGATCCGGAGGGGGTCGCCGACTGCTCCGAAGTCTCTGAGGGCGTGGCATCGGATGCGTCGGACATGGCCATATCGTACCCGCAACCTTGCCAAAACCCTAGACCGACCTTTGATGGTCTCTCGGTCAGTCGGAGAATTTTCTAGACAGTCTCTTGACAGACCGTAGAAGGTATGTCTAACGTTAGGTCATCGCCACCGAACCGGTGGCACCCACCACGCCACCGCGAGAGTGGCCGCCTCACCAGGAGACGCTCCCATGTTCTCGACCATCCTCACGATGATCATCGTCGGTGCCATCGCCGGATTCGTGGCCCGCCTGCTGGTCAGCAACGACGGCGTCAGCGGCGTCGTCCCCACCATCGTCCTGGGCATCATCGGCTCGTTCGTCGGCGGGTTCCTCGGCTACTTGCTCTTCGGCCACGACGCCGCCTCCGGCGCGATCCAGCCCTCGGGCATCATCGGCTCCATCATCGGTTCGGTCATCGCCCTGCTGGTCTACCGCAGCACCCGTCGCCGCAGCGTGACCGCCTGACCCGTCCGCCGGCATACGGCGGCCAGGACGTCCCGCCCCCGCGGCGCAGCGGGGGCGGGCAGCACCACCCACACCACCTACTCCCCGTAGGAACAGCACAACGTAGGAACAGCACCAATCGATGTGATGCACGACCTCCCTCCCCCGAGGCTGACCACCTCACCCGTGGCGGGGCCGCACCAGCGGCCCCGCCACTTCTGTCTGCCCCGCCACGGGGCAGCCCGTGAAGAGTGCAGCAACTCCTGACACGATGCCCTCATGACCACCGCTGCTGTCAAAGCCACTGCTCTCCAGATGCGCCCTCATGCCTCGGCCCAGCGGGCCTTCATGACGGTCGCCACCGCCTGCCTGGCCCATGCCGACGCCAACCAGCCGAGCCTGTCGATCGACGATCCGGAGGTGCTGCACCAGTTCCGGGTCGCCTATCGCCGGCTGCGGTCGCTGCTGTCGTTGGCCCGCGAGGTCACCAAGACCGACCCCGAGGGACTGCGGCTCAAGGTCGAATTGCGGGAGCTGGCGGCCAATTTCGGCGAGGCCCGCGACCTCGATGTCTTCCTCGAGACCAACCCGCACATGTCCGAGGCCGATCACGCCAAGGTCGACGCGGCCCGGGTCCGGGCCTACGAGAAGGTCGCGGCGACCCTCGACAGCGCGGCCTGGGAGAAGTGGCACGACAGCTTCGACCGATGGCTCGACAAGGGCAAGTGGCGCAAGAGCCTCGGCGACGAACCCTGGACCGGCCGCACCCTGGCCCGCCACGCCCTCAACCGCCGACGCTCGCGGATCGTCGGGATGGGCAAGGCGCTGGATGAGCTGAGCGCCTACGACCGCCACCAGGTGCGCATCGAGGCTAAGAAGCTGCGCTATGGCTGCCAGTTTTTCGCGCCGCTGTGGCCGGAACAGGCAGCTGAGATCGCCGCGATGGAGAAGTCGCTCGCGACCATCCAAGACGCGCTCGGCAAGCTCAATGACGCCGCGACGTGGGAGCACATGGTCGAACTCGCCGACCTCGACCACACCGATGCACCCCATGTCGACGAGGACGTGCAGCTGGTCCGCGCCCAGAAGGCCGTCGACGAGCTCATCTCCCACAAGCCGTTCTGGCGGGTCTGAGGCGGGAAGCCAGCCTCGGCACACCCACGAATCTCGGTCTCACCCAACGAGAATTCGTGATTTCACACACGAAGGCGGCGTTCACGCGCAACACTGACGAGATCCAGTCCGATCCCGACTCTCCCCGGGAGATGGCGTCATGTCGTTGTGGGATGAACTTCCCGAACCCGTCCGGTCGACGGGTGCCCTCGATGGGCTGCGCCCGTTGCTCGACGGCCTCACCGGCTCCGGCCCGGTCGAGACCTCCGATGCGGACGGCTTCTGGTCGACCTACACCGCGACCGAGGATCTCACCGGCCCGCTCGCCCTCGACCCGCGCACCGGCGCCTTCACGAGCGGCGGCAGTGGCGGCGGCTCCGGCACCCCGATCGAGTTCGCCGACCCACACGTCGTGGTCACCCTGTCGTTCCACCTCACCGGGACCGGCGGCTCGCGCGACGGCGGCTGGAAGGTCGAACTCACCGCCCCTTCACTGCGGATCCGTATGCCGTTCCTGCGCGGCGCGATGCTCGACAGCTTCGGTCACCTGCGTGCCGACACCAGTAAGCCGACGGTCGCCTTCACCTTGCCCGCGGTCAAGGTCCGGGTGCGCCAGCTCGCCGGCGCGGCCGTCTCCGTCGACCTCATGTCGGCGACGATCGGCCCCGGAGCGACCGATCAGATCTACGAGTTCATCGAGATGGACCCGCCCTATGCGCTGGTCGGACCCTCCGACACGGTCGGTTTCGCCTTCCAGACAGCGGTGCTCGACCTGTCCGGCACGGCCGGTCCGAGCGGCGTCCCGGCCTCGGCCCGTGCCATGCCCGCCGCCTGGCAGGGCTTCTTCCTGCCCGATGCCCGGCTGTTCGTCGCCCCCGACGGCCTGGAGGGCTTGTCGGTCATGGCCGGCGTGCGCAACCTCTGGATCGGCATCGGCGTGCACGAGGGGGTCACCGGGCTCTTCGAGGCCGAGGTGGTCAACCGCGGCCAGACCCCGTCGATCGTCGTGCGGTTCGTCACCGACACCGGCGCCCAGATCGCCTACACCGGCGACTCCGCCCAGGTGCCCGAGCACACGACGGTGTATGCCGAGTCCTCCGGCGGCCTCGGCGGTTACGACATCTCGATCGTCGTCGACGGCACCACGACCAGCAGCGATCGGGTCTCGCTGACCACCCCCGCGACCGGCACGGTGTCGGTCGAGGTTCGCCTGCACCCGGTCGGCCAGACCACCGTCGTCACCTCGCGCACCCTCACGGTGAGCCGCAGCGCTGCCGCGGTCGGCGGTGGGAGCGGGGCCGGCGCCCCGGTGACGCTGCGCACGACCTCGCACGAGACGGCATACCTCGTGTTGGTGTCCCAAACCACCACGGAGGCGACCGTCCGGCTGTCCTCGAACGCGGCCGCGACGTGGACCTGGCCGGGCGGCACCGCCTCCGGCGCAACCGCCACGATCCCGGTCGCGACGGGCGCGCCCGTCTCAGTCAGCGCGACGACCACCGCGGCCGCGCAACAGACGCTGGACTGCTACTTCCTCTTCGACCACCCAAAGGTCGACGAAGGCAGCCCGTATGCCGTCAACCCCGCCAACACCCACACCGCACCCGCCACCGACCGCACCCACCCGTCGGCGTCGGCGCTTTTCATCCCGGACGCCCAGGCCCGGCGGGCGGTCATCGGGGCCGGCACCCGACTGACGGTGAGCGGGTATGCCTCTTACGAGGGCGACCCGAGTGCCGCTCAGGAGGCGCGCAACCTCGCGCTCAGCGAGCGGCGACGGCAGGCGATGATCGACGCCCTCGGCGCGGCCGGCTACACCAACCTCGTGGCAGGCGAAGCCGCCGGGACGGCGAAGGCGCGCGCTGGCACGTCGATCGACGGCGCCCCCGCGCCCGCGCCGGGCGCGAGCGCCTGGTGGCGCGCGCGAGCCGTGAGCGACACCCCCGCGGCCCCCGTCACGGTGACCGGCGAGTTGCAGCGGCCCGCCCTGCCCGATCGGATCGACCGCGACCCACGCCCACCGCGCTCCAACCCACCGGACTGCTTCCACAAGCTCGGCGTGCGGGTCGAACTGGTCCGCAGCACCTTCGTACGCTGCGAGATCTACGGCGAGTTCGACATCGAGACCGCCGCGGAGAGCAACCTGCGGCGCAAGGGCCAAGCGCAACCACTGCGAGCTACGGGGTCGCCGCGCAACCCCAACGACGGCATCTGCACCTTCCTCGTGCGGCTACGGATTGCCGAGGACCAGGGGTCCTGGGAGATCAGCGGCGAGTTCCGGGCCAAGGAGGGCGACCTCGACGGGCTTGCCCAGATGACCTCTTCCAACTCCAATGCCACCCCGCTCAACATCCTCGGCGCCCTCGCGGTGCTGGCTCCGCTCACGGCGAGTGCGACGACCTTGTCGCCGGCCGCTGGGGCGGTCGTGGCGCTCGGATCGGTCGCGCTCGGGGCGAGCGATCTGTTGCACACCAGCCGGCTCACCCTGCGCGGCGCCGAAGTCATCGTCAGCCAGGGCATCCTCGGCTCGGACGGCATCACGACGGTCGACCAACGCGGCACCCAGGTCGTCGTCCTCGTCGACGTCG
>Ga0116181_1002873_pt1 | contig 13757 bp, 14 predicted proteins | sample AD_UKC075_MetaG_FD_89752 | JGI IMG/M metagenome (GOLD analysis project Ga0116181, IMG submission 89752) | Active sludge microbial communities of municipal wastewater-treating anaerobic digesters from USA - AD_UKC075_MetaG | ecosystem: Engineered > Bioreactor > Anaerobic > Digestate | place: USA...
CTGCTGTTCCTGGCCAAGGCCATCGAGCGTATTGGCGACCATGCCAAGAACATTGCAGAATTCATCATCTACATCGTCAAAGGCACGGATGTGCGCCACACGTCGATGGAAAAGATCGAATCTGCCGTCCTGTAAAGCACCGAGCCCGCAATGAAGAAGCACCCCAGTGTTCTGATCGTGGAGGATGAGCCGGCCATTGCCGAGCTGATCGCGGTCAATCTGCGGCACAACGGTTTTGCGCCGATCTGGTCGGAAGACGGCGTCTCTGCCCAGCGCGAGCTGGACGCCATCCTGCCCGACGTGATCCTGCTCGATTGGATGCTGCCGGGCCAGAGCGGCATCGCCCTGGCCCGCAAGTGGCGCGCCGACCCGCGTACCAAGGGGGTGCCCATCCTCATGCTGACCGCGCGCGGCGACGAGCCGGACAAGGTGCAGGGGCTGGACGCCGGTGCCGACGACTACATCACCAAGCCTTTCTCCACCCAAGAGCTGCTGGCCCGCATCCGCGCGGTGCTGCGCCGCCGTGCGCCCGAGCAGGTGACGGACAGCGTCACCATCGGTGACCTGCTGCTGGATGCCGGTACCCACCGGGTGTCGTTCAAGGCGCAGGCGCTCAAGGTCGGGCCGACCGAGTTCAAGCTGCTGCACTACCTGATGAAACATGCCGAGCGGGTGCACAGCCGCTCGCAGTTGCTCGACAAGGTGTGGGGCGACCACGTCTTCATCGAGGAGCGCACGGTGGATGTCCATGTCAAGCGCCTGCGCGAGGCACTGGGTGCCGCCGGCGTGATGGTCGAGACCGTGCGCGGAGCCGGCTACCGCCTGACGGCCCAGCCCCAGGCTCTGGTGGTTGCCCAGCAGGCTTGACACTGACCCTGCCTGTCCGAATTTCTTCGACTTAGCAAGGCCAGCACACGGGGTGTGCTGGCCTTGTCCTTTATCCTTTGCGCATGCTGCTGCGTTTCCTGATCTTTGTGGCCTTCCAGTTCGTGGGGGCAGCGTTGGGCTGGTATTTCTTTGAAGCCTGGGGTGCGCTGGCGGGCAGTGTCATTGCGGCCTGGCTGTGGTTTGTGGTGGACCTGCTGCGCGCCCTGCGGGTGCTGCGCTGGCTGCGCCGGGGTGATGCGCCCAGTGCCCCGGCCATGCATGGCATGTTTGGCGAGATCACCGACCGCACGCGCCGCCTGCTGCGCCAAGGTGAGCTGCAACTGCTGGAGAGTCAGCAGCGTCTGCAGGAGTTCCTGGCTGCGCTGCAAGCCTCGCCCAACGGTGTGGTGCTGCTCGACCCGCAAGGCCGCATCGAATGGTGCAACCAGACGGCAGCCGAGCAGTTCGGCTTCGATGCCGAGCGGGACATGATGCAGGCCATCGGCAACTTGGTGCGCGACCCGACATTTGCGGCCTACTACGCAGGGCGGGACTATTCCCACGCCGTGGTCATGACCGGTCGTGGCAGTACACCTTCACGCCCGGTGCGCCTGTCGGTGCATCTCAACCCCTATGGTCAAGGCCGCAAGTTGCTGATTGCACGGGATGTGACGGCGGTGGAGCAGGCTGAGGCCATGCGGCGTGATTTTGTAGCCAACGTGTCGCACGAAATCCGCACACCGCTCACGGTGCTCACCGGTTTTATCGAAACCCTGCAGACCCTGCAGCTCACGGGTGACGAGCGTGCGCGCTACCTGGCCCTCATGGCGCAGCAGGCTAGCCGCATGCAGACGGTGGTGCAGGACCTGTTGACCCTGTCGCGCCTGGAGGGCAGCCCGCTGCCGGGCATGGCCGAGTGGAATCCCGTGGCCAATCTGCTGCTGCAGTGTGAGCAGGAGGGGCGCGCGTTGTCCAGTGTGCTGGCAGGCGACACCGGGCCGGGCCACCAGCTGCATTTCGACGTGCCCGAGGACGATGCCTGTGGTGAGCTGGCCGGCTCCCACCATGAGCTGCGGAGCGCCATGTCCAACCTGGTCAGCAACGCGATCCGCTATACCCCCGCGGGTGGCCGCGTGGATGTGCACTGGACATGGCTGCCGGACGGGCGGGCCGAGTTTGCGGTGCAGGACACCGGTCCGGGTATTGCCCCTGAACACATCCCCCGCTTGACCGAGCGCTTTTACAGGGTGGACCGCAGCCGCTCGCGCGACACCGGCGGCACCGGCCTGGGGCTGGCCATCGTCAAGCATGTAGTACAGCGCCACGGCGCGGTGCTGCGCATCGACAGTGCCCTGGGCGCGGGCTCCCGGTTTGCCATTACCTTCCCGGCCAACCGGCTGCGCACACCGGCGCCAGTGCCTGCAGGTGTCAGCGGGGTGCGGCGTGCCGCTGGTGCCTGGCCATCGTCCGCCACAGCAGCCACGCCATGATGAGGGCCGTCAGGCCCAGCGCGCTGCTGCCGGTGATCCAGAAGGCCGCCGGGTCGTTGCGTGGCGCTATCTGGCCCCAGCCCTGGTACGCCAGCACGGCACCGCCACCGAGCCCGATACCCCAGAGCAGTGCGCAGTAGGTGAGCAGCGGGGCAATGGTCACGCGATAGCAGCGCAGCACGAAAGTGCACATGGCCTGCACCGCATCCGCCAGGTGGAACAGGCTGACCCAGACCAGCAGGCCGCTGGCCACCAGGGCCACGCTGGCATCCTGGGTGTACCAGCCGGCAATCACCGTACGTCCGCTGAACAACAGGGTCGCCATCACCGCCGCGAGGCTGATGGCCAGGCGCATGCCGGTGCGGATAGTGCTGCGGGCGAGGCGTGGTTGTTCGGCGCCCAGCCAGTAGCTGGCGTGGGCGCTGGTGGCGATGGCCAGCGACAGGGGCACCATGTACAGCACGGCGGCCAGGTTGGCGGCGATCTGGTGAGCGGCCGAGGCCAGGCTGCCCTGGCGGGCGATGAACAGCGCCATCAGGGTGAACGAGGTGACCTCCACCATGATGGCCAGCCCTGCCGGCACACCCAGCCGGGCGAAGGCCGCCAGCTGTCGCCAGTCGGGCCGCTCCATCCGCGTCCAGAGTCGGTAGGGGCGGTAGCGTGCCTGTGTGCGCAGCAGCCAGAAGCCCAGGCCGCACAGCCCGTAGTTGACCACCAGCGTGGCCCAGGCGCAGCCCGGTGCGCCATGGGCTTCCAGGCCAAAGTCGCCCAGGGCAAACCAGAGTGTCAGGGGCAGCTTGACGCCGAGTGCGCCGATCTGCAGCCAGGTCACCAGCTGGGGGTAGCCCAGGCTCTGGTTGAGGGTGCTGTACAGGCGAAACAGCAGCGCCGGTGGCAGTCCCCAGGCCAGGACGGCCAGGTAGGCGTTCACGTCGGCCTGCAGGGCGGCGGGCACCTGGGTCCAGCGCAGCAGCGGGGCGGGGAACATCAGTGCGGCCATACCCAGCACCATCGTGATGGCACACAGATACAGTGCCTGACGCACTGAGCGGCCCACAGCCGGTGCCTGCTGGGCGCCGCGCAGTTCGGCCCAGACCGGCATCAGGGCCTGCACCACCCCCATCAAGGCCACATAGACGCTGATGAAGATGGCCGAGCCCACCGACAGGGCGGCCAGGGCCTGCTCGGAATGCCGGCCGGCCACGATGGTGTCGGCCACGCCAAAAGCCATCACCGCCAGCTGGCCCACCAGCACGGTGGATGCGTGGCGCAGGATCGTGCGCAGCTCGCTCAACGGGATGGCTCGACGAGATCGGCGCGGCGGTAGAGCAGCAGGTTGTCGTTCTTGTCGGCTGGGCGGTTGATCGAGGCCACCTGGGTCCAGTGCTCGGGCAGGGGTGCCGCTTCCATGCCCGCGCGAACGGCGTCGGTGACCAGCCAGGGGCAGCGGGGGGGGCTGCTGGCCGGATGGACCTGCAGCCCGCCGTGGAACTGCAGTGCCGTGATCTGGCCGCGTGTCAGTGCCTGCACTTCCACGCAATCCTGCTGCCCGGTGAGTGCGGTGAGCTTCTGCATCTGGGGGGCGTAGCTGCGGGCAAAGTCGAGCAGGGGCATCCAGAGGGTCATCAGCAGCAGGTAGCCCAGGGCGGCACCTCCGGCGGGCAGCACCAGGCTTTTCCAGATGGCGGCGCGGTGCCGGCCGGCGCGCCAGTGCACGAGCCAGCCCCAGGCCAGGGTGGCCAACACGGCCACGGCAAAGGCCAGGAGAGAGAAGCTGGGCTCGAAGCCCGGCGCCAGCCTGGCTACGTTGGCAGCTGGTTTGGCTGGAAAACCGGTTTGCATGGCAATCCAGATGACCCATACGAACAGGGCCACGCCAGTGAAGAACAGCAGCGTGAACCAGTCGATCAGCGCCGCCACGCTGCGGCGCAGTGTGGGCAACGCGAAAGCCGCGAGGGTGGCCAGGGCCGGCAAGCCGATCAGCAGGGCGCGGTCATGGGGCACGGTGAACAGGGTGCTGATCACGGCGACGGCCACAAACCACAGCGGCAGCACCAGGTGCCGGTGCAGTTGTCGGCTGGTCAGCTGGCGCCGCCAGCGCCAGAGTGTCCACAGGGCCAATGGCCATGTGGGCCAGGTGAACCACAGCAGCAGCCGGCCCAGGCTCTGCCATTCCTTGCCGCCGTCTCCGGGCCAGACCAGCCGCCAGCGCCACAGGCCGAGCTGCCAGGCCAGCGCGGCGACAGTTCCGGTCACCAGCAGGATGGCAATGGCCCATGCCATACCCCGGCGGCGGGCTGCATCGTCGTCATGGGGCTCGCATGCGCAGAGCAAGGCGCCCCCAAGGCCAAAAAGTACGGCCACGCTGGGGGCACCACTCAAAACCAGCCCCGCCAGCCCGGCCACCAGTCCCAGCGCCGGGCCCAGGGTGCGGTAGGGCGTGCCTGCAATGGCGTAGAACACCATGGCGGCGCAGCTCAGCTGGGTCAGGTAGGCGGTGACTTCGTGGGAGAGCTGGGCCAGGCCCAGGCAGGCGATCAGCGCCAGCAGTCCGCCGTCGGCCATGGCACGTGCGTAGTCGGTGGGCTGCGCCTCGCCGCCGAAGGCAAAGGCCACGGGCTGCGCCTGCGGCCCGCGGGCCAGGTGGTACACCGCGTACCAGGTGGATAGCAGTGTCAGGACCAGCAACATCGCGAACGGCATGCGCGCGGCCATTTCCGCCGAGATCCAGCCGGGGGCTGCCAGGATGGCAGAGGCCCCCAGCCAGTAGGGCAGCAGGCCATCGGTTTCCGGGGGCATGCCCAGGATCAGGGGGTTGAGCCAAGAGGATTGGCCCTGCGCCAGCGACAGCATGTAGCCGAATGCGGTGATGTCGTCGTTCTTCCAGACGGTGCGGCCCACGAACCCGGCAATCACATAGCTCACGCACAGCACCAACAGTGCTGCCCGGGGGAGGGGGCGCACGGCGCTTTGGGCAACGATGGCAGGGGTCGGGTTGTTCACGCTGGCAAGGGCGGGGAGGGCGTGGTGATGCTACTGGAGAGCGGCTGAAAAACAAAAAAAGGCAGCACGGTACACCCGGGCTGCCTTTGGCGCAGAGGCTCTGCGCTGGCGCAAAGGCTTACTTGGCTGCGGTCTTGCCGAAGCGGTTGCGGAACTTCTCGACGCGACCGCCCATGTTGTCCACGGACTTCTGGGTGCCCGTGTAGAAGGGGTGCGATTCGCTGGAGGTATCCAGCTTGAACAGCGGGTATTCCTTGCCTTCGAAGGTCTCGGTTTCCTTGGCGTTCACGCAGGAGCGCGTAACGAACTTGAAGCCGTTGGACAGGTCCACGAACAGAACTTCGCGGTAGTTGGGGTGAATGCATTCTTTCATGATCTTCCTTATCAGCTACGGGAGCCGCGCCAGCCATGCGCAACCACTGCGCATTCAAATGCATGACGTACTTTCCGCAAGAAAAAGTCCTCCATTATGACACAGAGAGCCGGTTTCGCATTTATCCGCCTCTGCGCATCATGTCGAAGAAGTCCACGTTGGTTTTGGTAGCCTTCATGTTCTTGATCATGAGTTCCATCGACTCGATCTCGTCCATGTTGTACATGAACTGGCGCAGGATGCGGGTCTTCTGCAGGATCTCGGGTGGCAGCAGAAGCTCTTCGCGGCGGGTGCCGCTCTTGTTGAGCTCGATGGCCGGGAACACACGCTTTTCGTACAGGCGGCGGTTCAGGTGGATTTCGCAGTTGCCCGTGCCCTTGAATTCCTCAAAAATCACTTCGTCCATGCGGCTGCCGGTGTCCACCAGCGCGGTGGCGATGATGGTCAGCGAGCCACCTTCCTCGACCTTGCGCGCGGCGCCGAAGAAGCGCTTGGGACGCTGCAGGGCGTTGGAGTCCACACCACCTGACAGCACCTTGCCCGACGAAGGCACAACGTTGTTGTAGGCGCGGGCCAGGCGGGTGATGGAGTCCAGCAGGATCACCACGTCCTTCTTCAATTCGACCAGGCGCTTGGCGCGCTCGATCACCATTTCAGCAACGTGTACGTGGCGGGCGGCGGGCTCGTCGAAGGTGGAGGCGATGATTTCGCCCTTCACCGTGCGCTGCATTTCGGTCACTTCTTCAGGGCGTTCGTCCACCAGCAGCACCATCAGGTGCACATCGGGGTTGTTGGCCGTGATGGCGTGGGCGATGTGCTGCATCATCACCGTCTTGCCACTCTTGGGCGGGGCGACGATCAGGGCGCGCTGGCCACGGCCAATGGGCGCAATGATGTCGATGATGCGGCCGGTGATGTTCTCGTCGCTCTTGATGTCACGCTCGAGCTTCATCTGCTCCTTGGGAAACAGCGGCGTGAGATTTTCGAACATCACCTTGTGCTTGTTCTGCTCGGGCGGGCCGTCGTTGACCTTGTCCAGCTTGGTCAGCGCAAAGTAGCGCTCGCCGTCCTTGGGCGTGCGCACTTCACCTTCGATCATGTCGCCGGTGTGCAGGTTGAAGCGCCGCACCTGGCTGGGCGAGATGTAGATGTCATCGGTGCTGGCGGTGAAGCTGGTGTCCGGGCTGCGCAGGAAACCGAATCCATCGGGCAGGATTTCCAGCACACCATCGGCAAACACCTGCTCGCCAGCTTTAGCGCGTTTCTTGATGATGGCGAACATCAGCTCCTGCTTGCGCATGCGGCCGGTGTTTTCGATTTCAAGCTCTTCGGCCTGTTTCAGGACTTCAGACACATGCAGTGCCTTGAGTTCGTTTAAGTGCATGGAATTACTCCTGTGGCGGAGTTAGGTGGGGAACCAGGGGGAAATTCAGGGGAATCGGGTGGAGGGGCAAGGCGCAATAGGCGCCCCTCACGGCCGGAATCTCGGACAACTTGCGTTACCAGGCCGCACAGCGGCGATTTCGCGTGGAATTATGACAGGAAAAACCAGGCTATGGCGCCCTGTGCGGGCCGCATCCGGTTCGCGGCGGAGGGCCCATGCTGGTCTCCGCCGCGAAGGGTCTGGTGAATTCAGGCGAGTTGCTGGTCGATGAAGGCGGTCAGCTGGGACTTGCTCATGGCGCCTACCTTGGTGGCTGCCAACTGGCCATCCTTGAACAGCATCAGCGTGGGGATGCCACGGATACCGAACCTGGCGGGGATGTCGCGGTTTTCATCCACATTCATCTTGGCCACCTGCAGTTTGCCTTGGTAGCTGGTCGACACTTCGTCCAGGATCGGGGCGATCATCTTGCACGGGCCGCACCATTCTGCCCAGTAGTCCACTAGCACCGGCTTGTCGGCTTTCAGAACATCGGATTCGAAAGAGGCGTCGGAGATATGTTTGATGAGGTCGCTGGCCATGGTGTGCTTCCTTTTGGCGTTGGGGAGTTACAGCTAAAGTGGGCGCATTGTGACAGAAACCAAGTGTTCCGGCAGAGGCCGGATGCTATGAATGTCATAGCCAAAACCCAGGATTCACCCTTGATGCTGTCACCTTTACCCTTGTCTGCTGTATCTGACCGACTCTGGCTTGACCCGGGCGATGGCATTGTGGCCCGGCTGGGCCGGATCCTGGCCCAGCGCGCGCAACATCCCTCACGCATGCTGGTGCTGCTGCCTTAGAACGATCCCCTGCGAGATCGTGACCACGTTCTGAGCGCCATCTACCACCGTGGGGACGTGCTGGCACGGTTTGCCGCTGCCGTCCCCGCCGCTCAGCGCCAGGGCGTGCTGGGCAACCCGCGGGCCGTGCTGGGAGCGGCGCTGGCCCAGGATGGCGGCCGGTACTTCACGCCCCATGCGCTGGTGCGCGCCCTCAAGGCGGGGGGGCATCGCTGCACCGACCCTGCCGCCCGAGAGTGATGTGCCAGGCGGTAGTGCCGTGCGCCTGCTCATCGTGCACGGCGCCAAGGGACTGGAGGCTGACCTGGTGTTGTTGCTGGACACCGATGCCACTGCCCCGCGGGCGGAATCCATGGGGGGCTGGTGGACTGGCCTGGTGCCAGCCCTGCGCCGGAGCGGTTTTTGTTTCTGGTGCGCGAGGCCCAGCCGCCGGCCTGTGCGGTGCAGGCCATGCAAGTCGAGCTGGCGGCGCGCGCCAGCGTGAAGAGCTGAACGGCCTGCATGTGGCGCTGACGCGCGCCCGCAGCCTGCTGGCGATGTTGTCTACCACGCCGCACCGGGTCAACTCTGGCAGCTGGTGGCAGCGTCTGCAGCCCCTGTGTGCACCGGTGGAGGTGGCCCGATGCTGGACTCCCCGGAATCGCGGGTCGGGCAGGCCATGCACCGGCTGCTGGAATGGACGCCCCTGGATGTGGACCCCAATACCCACCTGGCGGCGCTGGGGGCACAGCGGCCCGGGAGTTTTTCCTGGACTCCGACCAGCAAGTCCAGGCGGTAGTGATGGCCCGCTCCATCCTGCAGGGGGCCGGCGCATGGGCCTGGTAGCGCCAGCGAGTGGATTGGCATGGCAACGAGGTGGTTTTGCTCCGCGCCGGTCAAGTGCTGCGCCTGGATCCGGCTGGTGCACTGCCGCGACACAGGGCACTGGTGGGTGTTCGACTACAAATCGGCCGCCCAGTCGCAGCGCCAGAGTGCCTTGCGGGACCCGTTGGGCAGCTATCGCGATGCGGTGCAGCAGCAGTACCCCGAGGCGAGGGTGCGCGCCGCTTTCCTGACCGGGCAGGGGCGCTGGAGGAGCTGTAGTCCTTGGAGGCATAAGGGGGCATCCCACTTTTCCCCTATGCCTGTTTTTTAGGCGCCGTAGAAAACCCCTTTGCTGACAACAACTTGCGGAGCTATCCCGGCGTCCATCCCCAAACTTACCCACAGCGGCACGGGAAAACCCTGGGGCTTGCTCGCCAGGTCTTTGGAGGCCATGTCGGGCAGGCTGAAATCAAGCAGTTTTCCCCTGTTTTTGTCGATATGCCTACTTTTTAAGCACATCCAAAAACCTGAGTGCCGGCGTGCACTTGCCCGCATTGTCCGGGGGCCATCCCCACACTTACCCACATTCGCATGGGATAAAACCACCGTAAGACAAGCTGCGCCGGGGCGCTGGTGGAAAATGGCCGGTTATCCAGAGAACAGGTCTGAAATGAACAACAAAAAGGTCGTCGTGATCGGGGCTGGTCCCGCCGGGCTAATGGCAGCGGAAACACTGGCTGCAGCAGGGCTGGAAGTCCACGTGATGGATGCCATGCCCTCGGCAGGGCGCAAGTTCCTGCTGGCCGGGATCGGAGGGCTGAATCTCACCCATTCCGACCCGCCCAATCTGTTCGTATCGCGTTATGGCAGTCGCGCGGACGCGCTGGCGCCGATGCTGACCGCCTTGGGTGCCCAGGGCTTGCGTGACTGGGCGCAGGGCCTGGGCATCGAGACATTCGTGGGTACGTCCGGGAGGGTGTTTCCCACCGACATGAAGGCGGCCCCTTTGCTGCGGGCCTGGCTGCACCGGCTGCGTGCGGCAGGGGTGCAGTTTCACATGCGGCACCGGTGGCTGGGCTGGGGTGATGCGGCAGACGAGGGAACCCAGGCGCTGCGCTTCAGCACCCCCAGGGGCAATGTCCAGGTACAGGCCCAGGCGCTGGTGCTTGCCCTGGGCGGAGCCAGTTGGCCCAAGCTGGGGTCTGACGGGGCCTGGGTGCCCTTGCTGGAGGCGCGCGGTGTTCCAGTGCAGGCGCTGCGGCCGGCCAACTGCGGCTTTGATGTGGCGCAGGCACCGGCGGCCCAACTCGACGCTGCAGGTGGGGAGTTGCTAGAGACGCGGCGCGCGTTCTTTCGCGACCTGCTGGGCGGTGGTGCACCTGCGCCGGTGGGCTGGTCGGCCCATTTCGCCGAGCGTTTTGCCGGTCAGCCATTCAAGTCGGTCGCACTGTCGTTCACGGCCTCGTCAGGTGCAACATTCTCCCGGCGTGGTGAATTCGTGGCCACGTCCACCGGGGTGGAGGGCAGTCTGGTCTATGCCGTGTCGGCCCTGCTGCGCGACGAGATCGACGCCTGCGGCCATGCCACCTTTCTGCTGGACCTGCTGCCGGACAAGAGCCCGGAGCGGGTGCTGGCTGAAGTGCGGCATCCGCGTGGCACACGTTCGCTGTCCAGCCATCTGAAGAGCCGCCTGGGGCTGGATGGCATCAAGCTGGGCATCCTGTACGAGGTGCTGGGCAAGGAGGGGGTGCAGCACCCCGAGGCACTGGCCCGGGCGATCAAGGCTTTGCCGGTGACGGTGCTGTCGGCGCGGCCGGTGGCAGAGGCCATCAGTACGGCGGGGGGCGTGCCTTTCGAGGCCCTGGACGGCACACTGATGCTGACACTGCTGCCAGGGGTGTGGTGTGCCGGCGAGATGCTGGACTGGGAAGCACCGACAGGGGGGTATCTGCTGACCGCCTGCTGCGCCACAGGCCGCGCTGCTGCGCAAGGTGTCGTGGCCTATCTGGAGGCGACGCGAAAATAAAGGTGACGAGCCTTACCCCCGGCACTGGCTCCACAGTTAGGGCTGCTTGGTTCCCCACCTGACCCGGTTGGCCGCTTCACCATGCGGGGAGGCCCGTCGAGCTAGATTGTACCCCCAGGCTTCGCTGCGCGCTCGCCAACCCTCTTGCAGGGGGGCGGCGCCAGTGGCCCGGCGAAGCCGGTTCCACGGCGTCTGCCAGAAAATACCCTGCCCCTGTGCTTGCTGAGGGCGAACGTAGAATCACCCTGATGTCCTACCTTGTGCTCGCCCGCAAATACCGCCCCCGCAATTTCTCGGAAATGGTGGGGCAGCAGCATGTGGTGCAGGCCCTCAGCAATGCGCTGACTACCCAGCGTCTGCACCATGCCTACCTGTTCACGGGCACGCGTGGGGTGGGCAAGACCACGGTGTCACGCATCCTGGCCAAGTCGCTCAACTGTGTGGGACCGGATGGTCAGGGGGGTATCACCGCCACGCCCTGTGGTGTGTGCCATGCTTGTACGGATATCGACAGCGGCCGCTTCGTGGACTACACCGAGCTGGATGCGGCATCGAACCGGGGCGTGGACGAGGTGCAGGGCCTGCTGGAGCAGGCGGTCTACAAGCCGGTGCAGGGGCGCTTCAAGGTGTTCATGATCGATGAAGTGCATATGCTGACCAACACCGCCTTCAACGCGATGCTGAAGACGCTGGAGGAGCCGCCCGAATACCTCAAGTTCGTGCTGGCTACGACCGATCCGCAGAAGGTGCCGGTCACTGTGCTGAGCCGCTGCCTGCAGTTCAATCTGCGGCCCATGGCCCCCGAGACGGTGCTGGAACATCTGACCCATGTGCTGCAACTGGAGAACGTGGCCGCCGAGCCCCAGGCGCTGCGCCTGATCGCGCGTGCCGCGCGGGGGTCGATGCGCGACGCCCTGTCGCTGACCGACCAGGCCATCGCCTATGCGGGGGCCGTCTCCGATGGCGCCTTGCAGGAAGCGCCCGTGCGCCAGATGTTGGGCAGTGTGGACCGGTCCTATACCTTCCGCCTGATCGATGCGTTGGCCATGGGAGATGGCCGTGTGGTGGTGGAGACCGCCGATGAACTGCGGCGCAACGGCCTGTCGGCCGCCTCCACGCTGGAAGAAATGGCAGCTGTATTGCAGCGCATGGCCGTGCTGCAGGCGGTGCCCGGTATGGCGTCGGGTGCACAACTCGATGACGATGCCGAGGTGCAGGAGACCGCCCGGCTGGCACAGACCATGGCGGCCGATGAAACCCAGTTGCTCTACAGCATGTGCCTGCATGGGCGTGCCGAACTGGGGCTGGCGCCTGATGAATATGCCGCACTCACGATGGTGCTCTTGCGCCTGCTGGCATTCAAGCCACAAACGTCCGGTCAGGCGCGTGCAGCGCCTGCAGCGGAAAAAAAAACACCTGAGCGGCCCGTAAGCACGCAGGTACAGGAAGTACGCGGGGCTGCCGCAGCCCCGTTGCCGCCCGCTGCGGCACCGGCAATGCACGGGTTGCCCCCTGTCGCGCAAGCGCCAATTTCAGCTCCGGTCCCAGTGCCTGCTCCACCACTTGCTACTGCGCCAGTGGCAGCACCTTCTGAGCCACCGCCTTGGGAGGAGTTTGCACCGCACGATGCCGAAGTCGCGACCTTGGCTGAGCCCCCGCCGATGCAGCCTAGCCCCGTGGCGCCTGTGGCCGTGCTGGCCGTGCCGGTCCGGATCCCGCCGGAACCCGGTGAACGGCTGCAGCCCCGTGTGGACAGCCGCGTGCTTCCACCAGCGACCACCGGTTTTCGGGACACGGAGGAGGGCGCGTTTTGGCATGCCACCGTGCAGCAACTGGCGGAGGACGGCACCATCATTGCCTTGGTGCGTGAGCTGGCCCTGCAGTCGCAGCTGGTGGCGCGGGATGGCGAGCACTGGCTGCTGCGGGTGGAGCGTGAATCGCTGAACCAGCCATCCGCCCGCGAGCGCCTGCGTGCTGCGCTGGAGGCCGCCGGCCTAGCACGCCAGATCGGCGTGGAGGTGGGGGTGGTCAGCGACAGTCCCGCACGACGGAACGCTGCGGCGGCTGCCGAACGGCTGCGCCAGGCGGAAGAGATCGTGCAGAACGATGCGTTCGTGCGGTCCATGGTCCATGACTTTGGGGCGAAAATCGTCCCGGGTAGTATCCAGCCCTTGTAGGTGCGTAGCGCATTGGCGCTGGCGGTCTCCCTATTTGATTTCCATTGATTCACAAGAAGGTCTCCCATGTTCAACAAAGGACAACTCTCCGGACTCATGAAGCAGGCCCAGGCCATGCAGGACAACCTCAAAAAGGCCCAGGACGAACTGGCCAACATTGAGGTGGAAGGTGAGTCCGGCGCCGGCCTGGTGAAGGTTCTGATGACCTGCAAACATGATGTCAAGCGTGTCACCATCGACCCCAGCCTGCTGACTGACGACAAGGACATGCTGGAGGACCTGGTGGCCGCAGCCTTCAACGCCGCAGTCCGCAAGGCCGAGGAGACCAGCCAGGAGAAGATGGGCAAGATCACCGCTGGCATGCCAGGTCTGCCCGGTGGCATGAAGTTCCCCTTCTGAGCGATCCCCTGAACGTGCACACGACACGCTGACGATGGCTGAAACCCAGGCACTTGAGGTGCTGGTGCAAGCCCTGCGGCGTTTGCCGGGGGTAGGCGCCAAGACGGCTGCACGCATGGCCTTTCACCTGCTGCAGCACGACCGTGCCGGGGCCCGGCAACTGGCGCAGGCCTTGCAGGATGCGGTCGAGCATGTGCACCACTGTGAGCGGTGCCACACGTTCACCGAGGCCGAGGTGTGCAGCACCTGCCTGGACCCGCTGCGGGATACCAGCAAGCTCTGTGTGGTGGAAACACCTGCCGACCAATCTGCCCTTGAACGCACCGGTGCGTTCAAGGGCCTGTATTTCGTGCTGATGGGGCGGCTCAGCCCGCTGGACGGTGTGGGCCCGC
>Ga0116181_1002877_pt1 | contig 13738 bp, 14 predicted proteins | sample AD_UKC075_MetaG_FD_89752 | JGI IMG/M metagenome (GOLD analysis project Ga0116181, IMG submission 89752) | Active sludge microbial communities of municipal wastewater-treating anaerobic digesters from USA - AD_UKC075_MetaG | ecosystem: Engineered > Bioreactor > Anaerobic > Digestate | place: USA...
ATCTCGACGTAGTCGTCCATGCCCTGGTGCGAGCCCTCGCGGCCCAGGCCGCTCTGCTTGATGCCGCCGAAGGGCACCTCGGCCACGCTGATCAGGCCGGTGTTGATGCCGACCATGCCGTATTCCAGCGCCTCGCCGACGCGGAACACGCGGCCGATGTCGCGGCTGTAGAAGTAGCTGGCCAGGCCGAACTCGGTGGCGTTGGCCAGGGCGACGGCCTCCGCCTCGGTCTCGAAGCGGAACACCGGCGCCACCGGGCCGAAGGTCCCTTCCTTCGCGCACAGCATGTCGCTGGTGACGTCGGCCAGCACGGTGGGCGTGAAGAAGCGCTCACCGATGCGCTGGCCACCCGCCACCAGGCGGGCACCCTTGCCCAGGGCGTCGGCGACATGGGCTTCCACCTTGTGCACGGCCTGCTCGTCGATCAGCGGGCCCTGGTTGACGCCGGCCTCGAAGCCGTTGCCCACCTTGATGGCCCGCGACTTCTCGGCCAGCTTGGCGACGAAGGCGTCGTACACGCCGGCCTGCACGTAGAAGCGGTTGGCGCAGACGCAGGTCTGGCCGGCATTGCGGTACTTGCTGACCAGGGCGCCCTCGACCGCCGAGTCCAGGTCGGCGTCGTCGAAGACGATGAAGGGCGCGTTGCCGCCCAGTTCCAGGCTGATCTTCTTCACCGTGGGGGCGCATTGGCGGGCCAGGATGCGGCCGACCTCGGTGCTGCCGGTGAAGGACAGGTGGCGCACCACGTCGCTGCTGCACAGCACCTTGCCCACCTCGATGCTCTGCCCGGCATCGGCGGTCACGATGTTCAGCACGCCCGCAGGCATGCCGGCACGTTGCGCCAGTTCGGCCACGGCCAGGGCGGAGAGCGGCGTGGCCTCGGCCGGCTTGATCACCACCGGGCAGCCGGCGGCCAGGGCCGGCGCCACCTTGCGCGTGATCATCGCGATGGGGAAGTTCCAGGGCGTGATCGCCGCGCAGACACCGATGGGCTGCTTGATGACGATGTAGCGCTTGTTGTTGTCGGTGGTGGGGATGGTCTCGCCGTAGACACGCTTGGCTTCCTCCGCGAACCACTCGATGAAGCTGGCGCCGTAGACCACCTCGCCGCGCGCCTCGGGCAGGGGCTTGCCCTGCTCGGCGGTCATGATGCGGGCCAGGTCATCGGCGTGCTGCAGGATCAGCTGGTACCACTTCATCAGCACCGCAGCGCGCTCCTTGGCGGTCTTGCTGCGCCAGGGGCCCCAGGCCTTTTCCGCCGCGACGATGGCGGTGTGCGTCTCCACCGGGCCCAGGTTGGCCACGTCGACCAGCTTCAGGCCCGTGGCCGGGTCGGTCACGTCGAAGCGGCTGCTGCCCGCCACCCATTCGCCGCCGATCAGCGCGTCGGTCTTCAGCAGGCTGGGATCGTTCAGCGTGGAAAGCGGGGATGTCTTCATGTCCATGTCGTCCTCCTTGGCGCTTGGTTACTTCAGCTCGATCTCGACGAACACCACCTCATGGTCGGTGTTGTTGATGACGTTGTGTTCCACGCCCACGCGCCGGTTGTAGGACCGGCCCTTGTGCAGCGGCGCAGTGCGGTTGCCCTCAGGCGTTTCCAGCAGCAGCTCGCCGTCGGTCATCGGCACCACCACGTAGTCGTGGCCGTGGCGGTGCCAGCCGGTCTCGGCGCCGGGGGCGAAGCGCCACTCGGTGACGATCACGCGGTCGTCGTCGATCTGCACGGTGGGCACGGCCTGGGGACGGGGCTGGCTGGACATCGGGGCTCCTGGAACAGCGGTGGATGGGGTGGCGATGCTCAGCGTGACGGCCAGCCCTTGCCGGCGGCCAGCGCGGCGCGGATTGCGTCGCCCTGTTCGTCGATCTTCGGCGGCGGCTGGTCGGCCATCGCCCGCTCGCCGTCGAAGCGCATCGGGTTCGGGATGGTGGGCATCAGGCGGTCGGCGCCGACGTCGAAGCCGGCTTGCATGCCGCGTGCCACCACCTGCTTGTGGGCGAACACGCCGGGCAGCGTCAGGATGGGCGCGCAGGGCACGGCATTGGGCTCCAGCAGGTCGATCCAGCCCTGCGTGGTGCGGGTCAGCATCCACTGGGCGATCTGCGGGATCAGCGCATCGCGGTTGGCCAGGCGGGCCGAGTTCTCGGTGAAGCGCACATCGGCCGCCACCTCGGCATGGCCGGCCAGCTCGCAGAAGCGGGCGAACTGGCCGTCGTTGCCCACCGCCAGCACGATGTGGCCGTCGGCGGTGGTGAACACCTGGTAGGGCACGACGTTCAGGTGCGCATTGCCCATGCGCTGCGGAATGATGCCGCCGACCAGGTGGTTGCTGGCCTGGTTGGCCAGCATCGCCACCTGCACGTCGAGCAGGGCGGCGTCGATGTGCCGGCCCTTGCCCGTGCGGCCGCGTTCGACCAGGGCGGCCAGGATGGCCGTGGTGGCATAGACGCCGGTGAAGAGATCCGCCACCGCCACGCCCACCTTCTGCGGCTGGCTGCCGGGCGTGCCTTCCTTCTCGCCGGTCACGCTCATCAGGCCGCCGGTGGCCTGGATCGCGAAGTCGTAGCCGGCGGCGCCCGCCATCGGCCCGGTCTGGCCGTAGCCGGTGACCGAGCAGTAGATCAGCCGCGGGTTCAACGCCGACAGGCTGGCGTAGTCCAGCCCGTACTTCTTCAGCTGCCCGACCTTGTAGTTCTCCAGCACGATGTCGGCCTCGGCCGCCAGCTGGCGCACCAGGTCGGCGCCTTCCTTCTCGGCGATGTCGATCGCGATCGAGCGCTTGCCGCGGTTGGCGCTGAGGTAGTAGGCCGACATGCGGTCGGCCGGATCGCCCCACCACGGCGGGCCCCAGGTGCGGGTGTCGTCGCCGCCACCCGGGCGTTCCACCTTGACCACATCGGCGCCGTAGTCGGCCAGGATCTGGCCCGACCAGGGGCCGGCCAGCACGCGGGACAGATCGAGGACGCGGATGCCGTCCAGCAGCTTGGGGCTCGTCATCGTGGCGGCGGTGTCAGTTGCTGAAGGCAGCGATGCCAGTGATGGCGCGCCCGAGGATCAGCGCATGCACATCGTGCGTGCCCTCGTAGGTGTTGACCACCTCCAGGTTCACCATGTGGCGCACCACGCCGAACTCGTCGGAAATGCCGTTGCCGCCCAGCATGTCGCGCGCCACGCGGGCGATGTCCAGCGCCTTGCCGCAGTTGTTGCGCTTCAGGATGCTGGTGGCCTCGACGCTGGCGGTGCCAGCGTCCTTCATGCGGCCCAGCTGCAGCACGCCCTGCAGGCCCAGGGCGATCTCGGTCTGCATGTCGGCCAGCTTCTTCTGGATCAGCTGGTTGGCTGCCAGCGGGCGGCCGAACTGCTGGCGGTCCAGCACGTACTGGCGGGCCCGCTGGAAGCAGTCTTCCGCCGCACCCATCGCGCCCCAGGCGATGCCGTAGCGGGCGCTGTTCAGGCAGGTGAACGGGCCCTTCAGGCCGCGCACCTCGGGGAAGGCGTCTTCCTCGGGGCAGAACACGTTGTCCATCACGATTTCGCCGGTGATGGAGGCGCGCAGGCCCACCTTGCTGTGGATGGCCGGCGCGCTCAGGCCCTTGGCGCCCTTGTTCAAGATGAAGCCGCGGATCTTGCCGCCCTCGTCCTTGGCCCAGACCACGAACACGTCGGCGAACGGCGAGTTGCTGATCCACATCTTGTTGCCGGTCAGGCTGTAGCCGCCGTCGACCTTCTTGGCGCGCGTCACCATGCTGCCGGGGTCGCTGCCGTGGTTGGGTTCGGTCAGGCCAAAGCAGCCCACCCACTCACCGCGGGCCAGCTTGGGCAGGTACTTCTGCTTCTGCGCCTCGGTGCCGAACTCGTTGATCGGCACCATCACCAGGCTGCTCTGCACGCTCATCATGCTGCGGTAGCCCGAGTCGACACGTTCGACCTCGCGCGCCACCAGGCCGTAGCAGACGTAGTTCAGGCCGGCGCCGCCGTACTCGGTGGGAATCGTCGGGCCCAGCAGGCCCAGCTCACCCATCTCGCTGAAGATGGCGCGGTCGGTCTTCTCGTGGCGGAAGGCGTCCAGCACCCGCGGCGCCAGCCGCTCCTGGCAGTAGGCGTGCGCCGCGTCACGCACCGCGCGCTCGTCATCGGTCAACTGGCTGTCGAGGTTCAGCGGGTCTTCCCAGCTGTAGGGGGCGTGGCTGGCCATGGTGATTGCTCCTGGGCGGGTGGGGCGAAAGAGGAAACGCGCACCATAACAAGAACGCGGGCGCTGGCGCTGCTGCCTGCCGGACACGCACTTGACCGTCGGCGCCATGCCCGCCAGCCACCGGGTCGCAGCCGCTAGAATCTGGTTGATTCAACCAATTCGGGGCGTGCCGTGGAATCCATCGGCCTGTTCGAAGCCAAGACCCATCTGTCGGAGCTGATCGCCCGCGCCGAACGTGGCGAGGAGGTGATCATCACCCGTCACAACAAGCCGGTGGCCAAGCTGGTGCCGATCAACGAGGTGCCGGCCGACCTGATCGCGCGCCGCCGCCAGGCGCTGGCTGAACTGCAGGACATCGGCCGCCGCATGGTCGAGCGCGGCGGGCCGATCACCGTCGACGAGATCCTGCAGTGGCGTGACGAGGGCCGCCGATGATCGTCGTCGACTGTTCCTACACGATGGCCATGGTGATGCCCGACGAACAGCTGCCCACCAGCCTCGGGCAGGCCATCGAGGGCCGCCTGGTGGTGCCGGCGCTGTGGCCTTTCGAGGTGGCCAACGTGCTGCGCAACGTGGTGCGCCGCGGCCGCCTGCGCAGCGACGAGGTGGCCGAGGTCTGCGCCCGGCTCGATGCCTACGGCATCGAGGTGCTGGGCAATGTCGACGTGCCGGTGCAGCAGCGCTTCGCCGCGGCCAGCGCCCACGACCTCACCGCCTACGATGCCGCCTATGTCGACCTGGCCGTGCAGCGCCGCTGCGCCCTGGCCACCATGGATGCCCGCATGGCCGCTGCCGCGCAGCGTGCGGGCGTCACCGTCCTGAACTGATTCCTACTCCGAGCCTGCCCATGAAAGCCGCCGAGATCCGCTCCACCTTCCTGAAGTTCTTCGAGAGCAAGGGCCACGCCATCGTCGCCAGCTCGCCGGTGGTTCCCGGCGACGACCCGACGCTGCTGTTCACCAATGCCGGGATGAACCAGTTCAAGGACGTGTTCCTGGGCTTCGACAAGCGGCCCTACAGCCGGGCGACGACCAGCCAGAAGTGCATCCGCGCCGGCGGCAAGCACAACGACCTGGACAACGTGGGCTACACCGCGCGCCACCACACCTTCTTCGAGATGCTGGGCAACTTCAGCTTCGGCGACTATTTCAAGAAGGACGCGATCGCCTACGCCTGGGAGCTGCTGACCGTCCACTTCAAGCTGCCCAAGGACAAGCTCTGGGCCACGGTCTATGCCGAGGACGACGAGGCCTACGACATCTGGCTGAAGGACATCGGCCTGCCCGCCGAGCGCATCGTGCGCATCGGCGACAACAAGGGCGGCCGCTACATGTCCGACAACTTCTGGATGATGGGCGACACCGGTCCTTGCGGCCCGTGCAGCGAGATCTTCTACGACCACGGCCCCGCCGTGGCGGGCGGCCCGCCCGGATCGCCCGAGCAGGACGGCGACCGCTACATCGAGATCTGGAACAACGTCTTCATGCAGTTCAACCGCACCGAAGACGGCGTGATGCACCCGCTACACAAGCCCAGCGTGGACACCGGCATGGGCCTGGAGCGCCTGGCCGCCGTGCTGCAGCATGTGCACAGCAATTACGAGATCGACCTGTTCGTGACGCTGCTGGCCGCGGCCAAGGCGGCGGTCGAGACGGCGGCCGGCGGCGCTGCCGTCGATGCCGCGTCGCCCAGCCTGAAGGTCATCGCCGACCACATCCGCGCCTGCACGTTCACGGTGGTCGACGGCGTGATCCCCGGCAACGAGGGCCGCGGCTACGTGCTGCGCCGCATTGCCCGCCGCGCCATCCGCCACGGCTACAAGCTGGGCGCGCGCAAGCCCTTCTTCTACAGCCTGGTCGCCCCGCTGGCCGCCGAGATGGGCGAGGCCTATCCCGAGTTGCGTCGCGACGCCGACCGCGCCACCGCGGTGCTGAAGGCCGAGGAGGAGCGCTTCTTCCAGACCATCCAGCACGGCATGGAGATCCTGGAAGCAGCGCTGGCCGGCGGCACCAAGCAGATCGACGGCGAGACTGCCTTCAAGCTGCACGACACTTTCGGCTTCCCGGTCGACCTGACCGGCGATGTCTGCCGCGAGCGCGGTGTCACGGTCGACGAAGGCGGCTTCAATGCGGCGATGAACCGCCAGCGTGAACAGGCGCGTGCCAGCGCCAAGTTCAAGATGGCCGCCGGCCTGGCCTACGAGGGCACGCCGACCACCTTCCACGGCTACCAGCACCTGCAGTGCGAGACCAGCAAGGTCACGGCGCTGTACGTGGACGGCGTGCCGGTGGCCAGCGTGAAGGCGGGCGACGACTGCGTCATCGTGCTCGACCACACGCCGTTCTATGCCGAAAGCGGTGGCCAGGCGGGTGACAGCGGCGAGCTGCGCAATGCCGTCGCCCGGCTGCTGGTGGAAGACACCACCAAGATCCAGGCCGACGTGTTCGGCCACCAGGGCCGGGTGGTGGAAGGCACGGTCAGCGTCGGCGACACGTTGGCTGCCAAGGTCAATGCCGAGCAGCGCGCCAGGACGGTGCGCAACCACAGCGCCACCCATCTGATGCACAAGGCCCTGCGCGAGGTGCTGGGCGGCCATGTGCAGCAGAAGGGCAGCCTGGTGAACGCCGAGCGCACGCGCTTCGACTTCGCCCACAACGCGCCGATGACCGACGAGCAGATCCGCCGCGTCGAGGCCATCGTCAATGCCGAGGTGCTGGCCAATGCCGGCGCCACCGCCCAGGTGATGGCGCTGGAGGACGCCCAGAAGAGCGGCGCGATGATGCTGTTCGGCGAGAAGTACGGTGACACGGTGCGCGTGCTGAGCATCGGCAGCAGCAAGGAACTGTGCGGCGGCACCCACGTGAAGGCCACCGGCGACATCGGCCTGTTCAAGATCGTCGCCGAAAGCGGCGTCGCCGCCGGCATCCGCCGCGTCGAGGCGGTGACCGGCGACAACGCGCTGGCCTACCTGCAGCAGCTGGAGCAGACCGTGGGCGAGGTGGCGGGTGCGTTGAAGGCCACGCCCGCCGAGCTGCCCACCCGCCTGGGCGCGGTGCTGGACCAGGTGCGTGCGCTGGAGAAGGAGATCGCCGCGCTGAAGGGCAAGCTGGCCAGCGCCCAGGGCGACGAGCTGCTGGCGCGGGCGGTCGACGTCAAGGGCGTGAAGGTTCTCGCGGCCACGCTGCAGGGCGCCGACGCCAAGACGCTGCGCGACACGCTGGACAAACTGAAGGACAAGCTCAAGACCGCGGCCATCGTGCTGGCGGTGGTCGACGGCGGCAAGGTGCAGCTGGCGGCGGGTGTCACCGCCGACAGCATGGGCAAGGTCAAGGCCGGCGAGCTGGTGAACTTCGTCGCCCAGCAGGTGGGCGGCAAGGGCGGCGGCAAGCCCGACATGGCCATGGCCGGCGGCACCGACCCGTCGCGCCTGGGCGACGCGCTGAAGAGCGTGGCCGGCTGGGTGGGCGAGCGGGTCTGATCGCGGCGCTGCAGGACGCCGGGCTGGTCGTCAGGCCAGCCCGCGCGCCAGCAGCTCGGCCACCAGGCCGTTCAGGCCCTCGGGATGGCCAGCGGCGCGTTCGCGCAACTGGGCGGCCAGCGGCGCCGGCAGCTTGCAGGCGAACGGCACCAGGCCGGCGGCGGCGTCCAGCTTGCGCTGCGCTTTCCGGTCGGGCAGGGTGGCGGCGGCCTCGCCGAAGCGGCCGGGCACGCCGGCGGCCTTGCGCTGGTTGTCGATCTTGCTCTCGAGCTGGCGCACCAGGTCGAACTTCTTGGAGGGCATGGGCGGTCGGTGGTCAGGTGATCAACGGCTACATTGTCGGTCCCTCCGTTGTCCCGCCGAGTTCCGCCATGTCGCAGCGCTCCATCCACATCCGCCGCGCCCTGCTGGGTGATGCCGCCGCGTTTGCGCGGGTCATGGGCCATCCCGACGTGGTGCCCGGCACGCTGCAGCTTCCCTATGCCAGCGAGGCGCTGTGGCACGCCCGGCTCAGCGACATGTTGGCGCTGGGCAAGCCCGACCTGCTGCTGGTGGCCGAGCTGCCGGATGGGCGCGGCAACCCGCAGGTGGTGGCCACGGCCGGCCTGCACCCCTGCGGCGCGGCGCTGCGGCGCCGGCATGCAATGAACCTGGGCATGGCCGTGCATCCCGACGCCCAGCGCCAGGGCGTGGGCCATGCCCTGATGGGCGCGCTGTGCCACTGGGCCGACCACTGGGGCCAGGTGCTGCGCATCGAGCTGTCGGTCTTCGTCGACAACGCCCATGCCATCCGGCTTTACGAGCGCCATGGCTTCGTGCACGAAGGCCGCCACCGCGGCTATGCATTGCGTGATGGCCGCTACGTCGACTGCCTGTCGATGGCCCGCCTGCACCCGAATCCGCCGGCGTGGACCGCCGACACCGAGACCCGTACCGACCCCGAGAGGACTTCCGCATGACCCGTGTCGCCCGCCACAGCACCGAAGCCGAGATCGCCGCGCTGGAGGATGTCGTCGAGCGCCTGGCCGCCTTCGGTGCTGACGTGGCGCTGGAATGGGTGGACGGCTTCATGACCGCGCTGCTGGCCAGCCGCCGCACCATCGCGCCCGGGGAATGGCTGCCGGCGATGTTCGGCGACGACTTCGAGCGCGTCTTCGCCGACCCGGCCGATGTGCAGCAGGCGATGGCCGCGCTGACCGGCCGCTGGAACGCGCTGGCCTCGCAACTGGATGTCGACTCGTTGCTGGACGACCCCGAGGCCGTGCGTCTGGCGCCACTGATGGTGCAGTACGACGACGCCGTGCGCGCCGAGATCGTCGCCGCCGGCCACATGACGGCCGAGGAGGCCGCCGACCAGCTGCAGACCGGCGCACTGTGGGCCGAGGGCTTCATGGACGCGGTCGAGGCCTTCGGCGACGACTGGCCCGAGCCCGACGAGGACAGCGAGGACGGCCGCTGGTGGGACGACTGCTTCGAGCGCATCACCGCGCTGATGCTGCCGCCGGCCGAGCTGGCCGCGCACCAGGCCAGGCACTACCCCGGCGAGACGCTGGAACGCGACCAGCTGGTCGACGAGGCCTGCTTCGCGGTGCAGGACCTGCGCCTGTACTGGCTGGACCACGGCCCCAAGCCGGAAACACGCCGCGTCGGCCCCACGCCCGGCCGCAACGACCCCTGCCCCTGCGGCAGCGGCAAGAAGTTCAAGAAGTGCCACGGCGCCTGAATGGCGCCGCCGGCTGAGCGCCCACCACCGTCCAACGCCATGTCGATTCCCGTTCCCCACGCCACCCTGCCGCTGGGCGGCCGCCACATCGTGCTCGGCCTGTCCGGCGGCATTGCCTGCTTCAAGAGCGCCGAGCTGGTGCGGGCGCTGACCGCCGCTGGCGCCAGCGTGCAGGTGGTGATGACCGAGGCCGCCTGCCAGTTCATCACCCCGGTGACGATGCAGGCGCTGTCGGGCCAGCCGGTGGTGCTGAGCCAGTGGGACACGCGCGAGCCCAACAACATGGCGCACATCAACCTGAGCCGCGAGGCCGACGCCATCCTGGTGGCGCCAGCCTCGGCCGACTTCATCGCCCAGCTGGCGCAGGGCCGTGCCAACGACCTGCTGGCCCTGCTGTGCCTGGCGCGGCCCATCGCGGCCTGCCCGCTGCTGCTGGCCCCGGCGATGAACCGCGAGATGTGGGACCACCCGGCCACGCGCCGAAACTGCGCCCAGGTGGTGGCCGACGGCGCCACGCTGCTGGGCCCCGGCAACGGCGACCAGGCCTGCGGCGAGACCGGCGACGGCCGCATGCTGGAGGCGCTGGAGCTGTGCGAGGACCTGATCGCCTTCTTCCAGCCCAAGCGGCTGGCCGGCCGCCGGGTGCTGATCACCGCAGGCCCCACCTTCGAGGCCATCGACCCGGTGCGCGGCATCACCAACCTGAGCAGCGGCAAGATGGGCTTTGCCATCGCCCGCGCCGCGCGCGAGGCGGGCGCCGACGTGACGCTGGTCGCCGGCCCGGTGCACCTGCCCACCCCGCGTGGCGTGCAACGCATCGACGTCAAGAGCGCGCAGCAGATGCACGACGCGGTGCTGCCGCTGGCGGCGCAGCACGGCGTCTTCGTCGCCACCGCGGCGGTGGCCGACTGGCGGCCGGCCAATGCGTCGGGCGAGAAGATCAAGAAGGATGGCTCGGGCCAGGTGCCGGCCATCGGCTTCACCGAGAACCCCGACATCCTGGCTGCCGTGGCGCGGCTGCCCGGCGGCCCGTACTGCGTGGGCTTTGCCGCCGAGAGCCACGACCTGGCGCGCCATGCGCGCGAGAAGCGCCTGCGCAAGGGCGTGCCGCTGATCGTCGGCAACCTGGGGCCGGCCACCTTCGGGCGTGACGACAACACGCTGCTGCTGGTCGACGCAGACGGCGAGCGTGAACTGCCCACCGCCGACAAGCTGAGCCTGGCGCGCGCCCTGGTGGCGGAGATCGCGGCCCGCCTGCGCGCCGGCGATGGAGCACCGGCATGACCACCATCGACCTGAAGATCCTCGACCCGCGCATGGCCGAGGTGCTGCCGGCCTATGCCACGCCCGGCAGCGCGGGGCTGGACCTGCGTGCCTGCGTCGACGCGGCGTTGGTGATCGAAGCCGGCCAGACGGTGCTGATCCCGACCGGACTGGCCATGCACATCGGTGACCCAGGCCTGGCCGCGATGATCCTGCCGCGCTCGGGCCTGGGCCACAAGCACGGCATCGTGCTGGGCAACCTGGTCGGCCTGATCGACAGCGACTACCAGGGCCCGCTGATGGTCAGCTGCTGGAACCGCGGCGCCAGCGCCTTCACCGTGCAGCCGATGGAGCGCATCGCGCAGCTGGTGATCGTGCCGGTGGTGCAGGCCGCGTTCCGGGTGGTCGACGGCTTCGATGCATCCCGGCGCGGCGAGGGCGGTTTCGGATCGACCGGCCGGGGTTGAGCGCGACACCGGCCTAGACTGCGCCAACCGGGAGACCCGACCATGGCCACAGGCAGGGAGCCGTTCCAGATCTTCATCAGCCACAAGCACGACGACCACGAGGCGGCGGCGCGGCTGGCGGCGGTGCTCTCCGAGGTCGACGAGCAGATCAGGTGCTTCGTCTCGGGGGCGCACCTGATCGCGGGTACCGACTGGAATGCGGCGATCCGAACCCAGCTGCAGCAGGCCCACCTGCTGCTGCTGCTGTTCACCGAGCCGTCGAAGAACTGGGACTGGTGCCTGTATGAGGCGGGCCTGTTCACCAGTCTGGGCGACGAGCATTCGGTGGTCTGCCTGTACCAGGCTGGCGGAGATGCACCCCGGCCGCTGAAGGCGCTCCAGGGTGTCCAGGTGACGGTGCCGCAGCTGGCGCTGTTCCTGCGCCAGCTGTGCACCGAGACCTGGCAGGTGACGCGCAAATGGCGCCTGGGCGGGCTGAAGCACAAGGGCGCGGAGGACGACTTCCTGGCTGCGGCGCAGCAGATCGCCGAGTTGTTTCCCCGGCCGCGCGCAGAGTTGGCGTCCGAACCGAACCTCACGCACTATCCATGTCACCGCGTGGTGCTGGACCTGCGCGGCTGCGCCGATGCGCAGGACCGCATTCCCGACAATGCGCGCGTGGTCGAAGGCGAGGGCGCGACGTCGACCTTCACCATGTCGCTGTTCAACCTGACACGCGGCCTGCGCGGTCGCACCTGGAAGGACCTGGTCGATGCCACCGGCGAGCCGCAGGGCGATTGGCTGGCGCACCTGAACAAGCGCCATGCCGCGGCGATCTGCGAGCAGCAGTTTGCGCCGGCGCTGAACACGCCGCTGCCGGTGATCGACCCGCACACCGGCCTGCGCCGGCGCAGCGATCGGCCGATGATCGACGAGATCCAGCGGGCGCCGGCCGGCGACCTGCAGGCTGCCGGCCCCGAAGCGCTGCGGCCGCTGCAGCTGACCCTGGTGCTCGACCCCGTGGCCGACAACCCGTATCCCCCGCCGGCAACCGCCTCGGCACCGCCGGCGGCCTGACACCCACCGACACCAAGAGACCAAGAGGAGAACCGACCATGACGATCCGCCCCGCGTTGCGCCTGCTGGCCGCGGCCTGCAGCCTGGCCTTGCCGCTGACCGCCGCACAGGCCGCCTGCATGAGCGACGATCAGATTTCCGCGCTGCACGCCGCCTACCAGGCGCGCACGCCGGCCGCCAACCCCGAGGGCCTGAGCGCCGCCGACGGTGAATGCAGCCGCGCCAAGTTCCAGGCCCTGCTGGGCCGGCAGTTCGGCGCGCCGGTGGGCTACAAGGCCGGCCTGACCAACCCGGCGGTGCAGAAGCGCTTCAATGCCGACGCGCCGGTCTGGGGCACCCTGTACAAGGACATGCTGCTGCCCGAGGACAGCACGGTCGACGCCGCGTTCGGCGCCCGGGCGCTGTACGAGGCCGATCTGCTGGTGCGGGTGAGCAGCGCGGCCATCAACCAGGCCACGACGCCGATGCAGGTGCTGGCGGCCATCGACCAGGTGATCCCGTTCATCGAGCTGCCTGATCTGGTGGTGCAGGCGCCGCCCAAACTCAACGGCGCGGCGATCTCGGCGATCAACGTCGGCGCACGGCTGGGCGTGGTCGGTCGGCCGATTCCGGTCGAGGCCACGGCCGCCTTCAGCGACCGGCTGCGCGACATGGAGGTGCTGCTGATGGCCGACGGCGCCGAGGTCGACCGCGGCAAGGGCAGCGACGTGCTGGAACATCCGCTGAACGCGGTGGTCTGGCTGGCCAAGGATCTGGCAAGGCAGGGCCTGGCGATGAAGCCGGGTGACCTGATCAGCCTGGGCTCGTTCTCCAAGCTGCTGCCGCCCAAGCCGGGCCTGGCGGTGCAGGTGATCTACCAGGGCCTGCCCGGCACGCCGATGGTGGCGGTGACCTTCAAGTGATGCAGGCAGAGGGCTGAAGCGATGGCGGTGCGCGAGATCCTGAAGATGGGCGACAAGCGCCTGTTGCGCGTGGCGCAGCCGGTGCTGAACTTCGGCGGGCCCGACCTGCTGGCCGTGGTCGACGACATGAAGGACACCATGCTGGCGGCCAACGGCGCCGGCCTGGCGGCGCCGCAGATCGGCGTCGACCTGCAACTGGTGATCTTCGGCTTCGAGCGCAACCAGCGCTACCCCGATGCCGAGCCGGTGCCGTACACGGTGCTGTGCAACCCGCGCATCGAGCCGCTGGGGCCCGAAGAAGACGACGACTGGGAAGGTTGCCTGTCGGTGCCCGGCCTGCGGGGCAAGGTGCCGCGGTTCAGCCGCATCCGCTACACCGGCGTGGGCCCGGACGGCCGCCTGATCGACCGCGAGGCCAGCGGCTTCCATGCCCGGGTGGTGCAGCATGAATGCGACCACCTGATCGGCCGGCTCTACCCCACGCGCATGCGCGACCTGTCCCAGCTGGGCTTCACCAGCGTGCTGTTCCCGGCCCTGGACCCGGCCAGCGACGACTGACGGCGGCGGCGCGGCTTTACAAGCGCGAAACCGCAGCAGGTCGGCGGCGCTCCCGCGCCGGGCGTTGTGCAGGCAGTGCGTCCACGCTGGGCGCAGGA